>Ga0073925_1000074_pt1 | contig 26196 bp, 38 predicted proteins | sample GWRWT4_21May14_FD_70952 | JGI IMG/M metagenome (GOLD analysis project Ga0073925, IMG submission 70952) | Sand microcosm microbial communities from a hyporheic zone in Columbia River, Washington, USA - GW-RW T4_21-May-14 | ecosystem: Engineered > Artificial ecosystem > Sand microcosm >...
CGTGTTATGCCGCATCGCTTCGCAGGCACCTGCGGCGCAGTTGCAGGGGCGGGGACGCCGGCCGGATCGCGGACTCGGCATGTCCGGGTTCTCGGCATAGTGGATCAACGAGTGCCTGACCCGCGCGATCGCGCTCTACCTGGCCGGCAACGCAGGCCGCGAGTACGGCACGCTGTTCTGCGACGAGGCCGACGGTCCGCTCGACCCGGATCGCAAGCGCATGTTCATGGACATGAAGCGCGAGGTGATCCGGCTGGGCGGCTACCAGCGCGAGTTCTTCGTCTCGCAGACGCCGGAACTCACGGCGATGGCGGACAAGGTCATCGACCTGGACAGCTTCGTGCTGGCGCAGGAGGCGGCGACGTGACCGGCGCCAGCGGTGGGGACGAAATGGCAGGCTTGCCGTTGCGCTGTCATGTCGTGCTTCCAGGGCTGCCGGCAGGGGCCAATGTGGCCGTCTGCGAGCGGGGCAGCCATGGCGTGCGCATCACCAGCATCGATTTGGGAGGCTTCTCGACAGCAAGGCGCCTGGTGCGCGCGCTCAACGACGCGCTCGGGATCGACGCTGCGGCCGAACACGCGATGCTGGTCGGCTGTCTCCGGGGCTGGAGCCGCGGAGTGGCAAGCCCGGAATTCCCCCTCGCTGAGGCTCGGGGCTTCATGAAGGTGGCGCGGCAAGCCAGGGGCCATAGCGTCCTCCACTGACGATGCGCCTGCGTCTGGCCGGCGGGCTTGCACTGACCCTCTCGGGGCGGAAACTGTCCGCAGATCGGAAGGAAGTCGCAAGTGAGCATCACGTTCAAGCTCGAGATCGATGGCCATTCAGAGGCGCTCAATGTCAGCAACGGCAACGCTGCTGCGCTGCTGGCACTTGCTGGTCTGCTATCGGCGCCCTATGGCGAGATTCCGTACGAGCAGTTGGAAGCCGCCATCACGAAGTTGCTCCGAGCCATGAACTCCGACCTTGCGCGCGCGAAAGCGGTGACGTCGGTCACCGAAGGCCCGAGGTGGTCGGAAGGCGCGCGCACCGACGAGTACCTGCAGAGGCGAGCGGGCGAAATGATGGCAATGCTGGTCCTCGCCCGAACGCACGGCTGTGGAGTCATCTGGGGTTGAACGCGGCCTGACGCCGGTGCCAATCGAAAAGGGGAGGATCGCAAGCCTGTCGGTCGGCTTCGTCGAGAACGACCCATTCGCGACGGTCGTCGCCTCAACACAAAGCTGCCTTTGGCGCGTTTCGGCGACGGCGTGTCGGCGACCAGCCGTCGCGCTGAACTGAGACTCGAAGTGCCCTGTCGATACGAACCGACGAACCCCGCCACGAAAGCCCGGCAAAGCCCACTGACGGCGACGCCGTCGCCACAGGCATTTGGGACATCAAATCGGAAAACTTACCCGGCACAGCACGACAGTTGCGCCACATCCTTCGTGAAGGTCTGGGCCGCAAGTTTCAGGCCCTCGACCATCGTCAGGTAGGGGAACAACTCGTTGGCCAATGCTTCAACGGTCATCCGATGGCGAATGGCCAGCACTGCGGCCTGGATCAGTTCGCCCGCCTCGGGCGCGACCGCCTGGACGCCGATCAGGCGCCGGCTGCCCGCCTCGATGACGAGCTTGATGAAACCCCGCGTCTCGAAGTTGGCCAGTGCGCGCGGCACGTTGTCGAGCGTGAGCAGGCGGCTTTCGGTTTCGATGCCAGCCTCATGAGCCTGCGCCTCGGTATAGCCGACGGTGGCGACCTGCGGGTCGGTGAACACCACCGCCGGCATGGCGGTGAGGTCGAGCGCCGCGTTGCCACCGGTCATGTTGATTGCCGCCCGGGTCCCCGCCGCCGCGGCGACATAAACGAACTGCGGCTGGTTCGTGCAGTCACCCGCGGCGAAGACGTTCGGATTGTCCGTGCGCATGCTCGGGTCGACGACGATGGCCCCTTGCGGATCGACGCTGACGCCCGCGGCCTCGAGGGTGAGACCGCGTGTGTTGGGTGTTCTGCCGGTCGCCACCAGCAGACGGTCAGCATGCAGTTCGCCCTGGCCCGTGGTGAGCACGAATTCGCCGTTCGTGTAGCGCACTTCACCGGCGCGCTCATGCTCGCGAACGTCGATGTCCTCGGCGCCAAATGCCTCGCGGATGGCCTGACCAATAGCCGGGTCCTCGCGCGAGAACAAGGTACCGCGCGCCAGGATCGTCACCCGGCTGCCCAGGCGCGCAAACGCCTGCGCCAGTTCGAGAGCCACGACGGACGAGCCGATCACGGCCAGGCGCGCTGGGATGGTGTCGGTAACCAGCGCCTCGGTGGAGGTCCAGAACGGCGTGTCCCTCAGGCCCGGGACGGGCGGAACGGCCGCGCTGGCACCGGTGGCGACGAGGCAGCGGTCGAACGCCACCACTTGCTCGCTGCCATCCGATGAGGTCACGAGGAGATGACGGCTGTCGCTGAATCGCGCTTCGCCGCGAAGCACCGTGATCGCCTCGTTGGCTTCCAGGATGCTTTCGTACTTGGACCGCCTCAGCTCGTCGACGCGCGCCTGCTGCTGAGCCAGCAGTTCGCTTCGTCGAATGACGGGTGGGGCCGCCGCGATCCCGGCGTCGAAGGGACTCGTCCGGCGCAGATGGGCGATATGGGCGCTTCGGATCATGATCTTCGACGGCACGCAGCCGATGTTGACGCAGGTGCCGCCCACCGTGCCGCGCTCGATCAGCGTCACCCGCGCGCCCTGCTCGACGGCCTTCAGTGCCGCGGCCATGGCGGCGCCGCCGCTGCCGATGATGGCGATGTGCAGGTGGCCAACGATGCCATCGACAGCGGCCAATCCTCCGACCCCGCCCAAGGGCAGGCCTGGATCGAAGCCCGCTCGATAGCCGAGCGCTTCGACCACCTCGAGCATGCGGCCGCGGTCGGCCCCTGCGTCAGCGGTCACCGTGGCTTGGCTGTCGTCGAAGGACACCGATGCGGCGCGGACGCCGGGGACCCCTTCCAGAGCCTGCTTGACGTGCCCGGCGCATGCAGTGCAGGTCATGCCGTCGACCCGCATCTCGATCATGACTTGTCTCCGGCGGCGCCCGGCGCGCGGCAGGCTTCGGCCTTGCGCTCGCGCACGATCGCGTAGATCGTCAGGGCGATGAACGCCGCAAGTGCCGGGAACAGCACGACATCGAGGTATCCGGTCAGCGCCGACAGTCCGACGACGCCGAGCAGGATCAGCAGGATCGGCGTGAAGCAGCACAGGGCGACCAGGATCGTACCCACCGCGCCGACCTTGATCAGCTTGCTGGGATCGCTTGCGCTCATTTCAGTACTTTGGAGGGATAGCCGGCGTTCGTCGTCGCCTGGGTCAGTTTCTCGATCGTGGCCTTGGCATCATCGAAGGTGACCACTGCCAGGCGCTTGTCGAAGTTCACCTCGGCCTTGCTGACGCCGTCGACGCCGGTGAGCGCCTTCTTCACTGTGATCGGGCAAACCGGGCAATCCATGGTCGGCACCGACAGCGTGACGGTCTGTACCGCAGCCCAGGACGGTGCGGCCATGGCAAGGACGGATGCCAGAGCAAAGGATGGCAGTTTCATGAGGGTTTCCTTTCAGTAGAAGAGCGGGGCCATGTACGGAAACACGATCCCCAGCAGCGCCAGCGCGGCGATCAACCAGAACGCCAGCTTGTAGGCCACGCGCACCTTCGGAACCGCGCACACCGCGCCTGGTTTGCAGTCCGCGGATGGGCGGAAAATACGACGCCCGGCAACGACAAGTGCGAGCACGGCCAGTCCGATGAAGATCGGGCGATAGGGTTCGAGCGCGGTCAGGTTGGCAATCCATGCCCCGCTGATGCCCACGGAAAGCAAGACCAGCGGCCCTACGCAGCAGGCCGACGCCAGGATGGCAGCCACGCCACCGGCGACCAGGGACCCTTTGCCGTCTTTCGCAATGTTCATGTCCACCTTCGTTGAGCGTCCGTGACTTCAGTGGAGTAAGCTTACTTCCGTACATTGGTACGGAGTCAAGCGGCATGGAACATGACCCTGAAGCACTCACGATCGGTGCCGTGGCGGCCGCCGCCGAGGTGGGCGTCGAGACGATTCGTTTCTATCAACGCCGAGGGCTGATCGACGAGCCCGATCGGCCGCCGGGTGGCATCCGGCGCTACGGCCGGCGTGATGTCGAGCGGGTCAGCTTCATCAAGTCGGCCCAGCGGCTCGGATTCAGCCTGGATGAGGTGATGGGTTTGCTCGCCCTCGAGGATGGCACCCACTGCGAACAAGCGCGAACGCTGGCCGAAGCCAAGCTTGCCGACGTCAGGTCCAAGCTGGCGGGACTGCGTCGCATCGAACGCGTGCTGCGCACCATGATCGATGACTGCAACGAGCGCGAAGGCGAGGTGTGTTGCCCGATGATCAAGGCGCTTCAGTCGGCGACGACGCACTGAGATCGAGCGATTGGTGCAATTCGCGAACTGCCGACGTGGCGACGAGCGTCGGCTTCGGTGGCTGGCGACGGGCGGCTCATGGCCGACCGGCGACTTCTGACCCGGGAGCTTCGCCGCCATGGAGCAGCCCCCTGAATTGCCTTCGGCGCGTTGCGATGTGTGCTGCAGTTCAGTGGCCGACCGGGGCTGTTAGCACCTGCGTCGAGTTCCTCCGCGATCGCGCTCAGGCTCGAACCATCGGCATCTCGTCCCACCGTGTCGTGAACCGCGGCGACCGGCGCTCCTGTCTGGTCGCCCAACTGCGTTCGGCGGTGTCGTGTGCGGTGGTCGAAGCGCTCCCGATGTGCACCGAACTCCGGCCGAATCGCCGGTTCAGTTCATCCATGGTGGCCATCAGCGCCGAGTGGTCTCGCTCCGGTCTTTCCCCTGCCGCGTCGGAGACGGCCGAAAACAGGTCGAGTTCGCCCTGCCGTTGGCCTGCAGGTTGGAGGTCCACCAACATGACGCCCGCCTTGACGTAGTTGAAGCCTGGACGGAACAGGCGGTGCACGGCGGCGACGGCCGCGCCGACCAGGTGCCGGGAATCCGAAGTGGGCCGAACCAGCGGCACTGTCACACTGGGACTGTGCTGCCGATCGTCCTTGCGGAACGGGCTGGTCGTGAAGAACACGTTGACGGCCCCGGCCGCGCCATCCTGCTGACGCAAGCTCTCGGCGGCCCGCGACGCAAACTCGCTGACCGCCTCGACGATGCCGGCGACGTCGGTGACTGCCTTGCCGAAGGAGCGCGAGACCAGGATCTGCTGCTTGGCGGCTGGCGCCTCGTCCATGCTCAGGCAGGACGTGCCCCGGAGTTCAAGCACGGTCTTCTCCAGGACGACGCTGAACTGCCTGCGCAGGGTCGCGACGTCGCAGCGCACCAGGTCGAGCACCGTCCGCACGCCGCCTTCGACGAGCCGTGCCCCGATCTTCCGTCCGACGCCCCAGACGTTGCCGACTTCGGTGGCCGCGAAAGCCTTCAATCGATCCGCCTCGGACAAGGTGACCAGATTGCAGACCTGAGAGAGGTGACCTGGGTAGGAGCCAGGCTTCCGATCTGCGGTCTTGGCGATGTGGTTGGCGAGCTTGGCAAGCGTCTTCGTCGGGCCGAAGCCCACGGATGTCGGCAGGCCCGTCTCCATCAGGACGGTGGCCCCGAGGTCGCGACCAATGCCGACCAGATCGCCGCGCACGCCGTCGAAATCGAGAAAGGACTCGTCGATGCTGTACACCTCCTGCCGCGGCGCGAAGCGCGCCACGACGGCCATCATCCTGCTCGACATGTCGCCATACAACTCGAAGTTGGCCGACACCGCCAGCAGGCCGGCCGAGCGCTCGAGGTGGCGGACCTGGAACCAGGGCTGGGCCATCCTGACGCCGAGGTCCTTGGCTTCGTTGCTGCGCGCGATGCAGGCCCCGTCGTTGGAGGACAGCACCACGACCGGGCGGCCGCACAGCCGCGGCTGGAAGACGCGCTCGCAGCTCACGTACATGTTGTTGGCGTCGACCAGGGCGAACATGGCGTCGGACCTCTCGCCGAACACTACCGCGGCATCAGCGACTTGATCACCGTGGTCACGACGCCCCAGACCTCCAACGGCATCCCTTCGTCCGGGACGATGTCGGCGTGGGTGGCGGGGTTGTCGGTGAACGCGGCTTCCAGCCTCGTCGAGCCGGCCTGTTTCCACAGCCGGCGGCAGACCAATTCGCCATCCACGACCGCCACGACGATGTGACCGTGCGACGGCTGGATCGCGCGATCCACCAGCAGCACGTCGGCGTCATCGATCCCGGCGCCCTGCATGGCGGCGCCCGCAGCCCGCATCACGAACGTGGCATCAGGGTGCCTTATCAGCGCGTCGTTCAGGTCGATGCGCTTGACGGTCGAATCCGCGCCCGGCGAGCCGAAGCCGGCAGCCGTGCTGCGGGTCTCGCGGGGTCGGGCGGAGGGGTCGCTGCCAACTGCGGCGCCGTCGGGAATGGCATCGAAGCTGTACATTCATCCAGTGTATACCGCCGCCCCGGCCACGCACCAGGGGTCGGTGCAGACATTCCGCGCACCCACGCGCACGGAGTCCTTTTCCAGACCAGCCAAAGGGGCACCCCGATGGGTGCCCCCGATTGCCTGGTCCGGCTCAACTCGTGACGGGCGATCGCCGCACGTCGTGTCGGACATCAGCCGGCACACGGTGGGGCATGCAGTCAGGTTGCGCTCGATCCGCTGGCTCGACGGTCGCCGCAGTTGCGGAAACCGCCTGCAGTTCAGCCTGCCGCCGCTGCAGGTCCGCGAGTTCCTGCTGCGCGACAGGGTCCCAGCCGTCGGGGACCGACGACTCGACCTGGAACGCAAAGTCGCACGCCGCAGCGTCATCGCCGCTGTAGCGCACGGAGACCTCGCGGTAGGTGCCGAAGTCGTGGGGATGGGTGCGAACCACGTACTTCACCGGCAGGCCTTCCGGGATCGGAAGGACCCGTTCGAGCATGCGGCGGAAAACCTCGCACTCGCGCATCGAGTGCGCGAGGTAGTTGTCGGTACCGACCTGAGCGCAGGGCTCGCCGGCCGGCACGGGGCCGAGTTCGATGTACTCCATGGAATGGCTCCTTGAATGTGGGTGGATGGGATGAATGAAGAGGACGGTCAGAGACGACCGGTGTCCCGCGCGAAGGCAACCGCGTGGGGCTGCCAGTCGGCGTCGGTGGCTCGTGGGACTCGCGGCACCGTGAGGTAGCCGCTGTCGATGGCGTCGGTGACGTCGTCGTCCCACAGGTCGAAGATCACGCGGCCGCGTGGCGTCTCGAGGCGGACGTTCTGGCGGTCGCGCTCGAACCAGGTCACGCAGACGTACTGGTGATCAGAGGTCTTCGCGAACTGATGGGCTTCAGGGTTTCGGGGCATGGGTTGCTCCTTGGGTGTTCGAGGCGGTGCGGGCGGACCGCGATGCCTCGGCGACGAAGCGGGGAGCCGTGGCGCTCCCCGCGGGTCAGTGCATCGCCAGGGCGGCGGTGGCTTCGTCGGCGGACAGGGAGACGTCGTTGGTGACGTCGTAGTACGCGTGCTCGCCGGTGGTCGGGTTCCACATGTAGAGCAGGCGCCGCCCGGTGCGCGTCGTGAACGGTGCTTCCGTTCCGCCGCACGCTGGAACCCACTCCGGCTGCGGAACGGCCTCGGTGCTCAAAGCAGACCCCTTTCCGCAAAACTCGTGCAGGTCGAGCCCGAGACCACCATGTGGTCGAGGACGCGCACGTCGACGAGACTCAGTGCGGACTTGAGCGTCTGCGTGAGGAACTCGTCAGCACGCGAGGGCTCGCACTGCCCGCTGGGGTGCGGGTGGCCGAATATCACGCCACCCGCGTTGTGGTGCAGCGCCCGCTTGACGACTTCGCGTGGATAGACGCTGGTCTGCTGCAGGGTGCCGGCGAACAGTTCTTCGGTCGCGATGACACGCATCTGCGAGTCGAGGAACACGACGACGAAGGTCTCGCGTTCGGCGCCGGCGAAGTGGACCTTGAAGTAGTTCTTCACCAGGGTCGGACTGTCGAGCAGACAACGGCCGACTAGCGCCGCGTTGGCCGAACGGACCAGCAGTTCGTGCGCTGCGGCGAGCACATGCCGGATGCGGGTCGAGCGCTCGGCTGGGCCGGTTGGCAGGCAGTCGAGCGTGATGCTGTCGGAGCACTGGAGCGGATGCACCTCCACCCGGGGCGGGTTCAGAAGGATGTCCTCCAGTTGCTCGCGGTCGAGCATGGAGAGGTTCATGGTGATCTCCGGTTGAATGGGGAACACCGACGGCCCGGACGGGGACGGTGTCCCCGATGGGATGCGCAGGCGTGCTGCGCGCTGTGTGGGCGGGTCACGACCGCTAACGCCACCGCTGTGCGGTGGAACCCTCCTCGCGATGAGGAACGGCCCGTGGGGCCTGAAGGTGAAATCAGTATGGCAGTGGGCCCATCACTCGGCAACGAGGTCGGCGGGTCGTCACGCGATCACTTGACCGGCCGATGCCGAAGGCTCCTGCAACGCTGGAGATTGCGCAGGTGCAGGGTGCATCGCACGCGCCGGGACCGGGTCAATGAAGCTGCCATCGCCATTGAACGGGCAGGGCTGTGTGGCGAGCTTGCGGCGGTATCGGATCGCGTGTGCCCTGTACTGCGGCATCTCGAAGTGGCTGGACACCGAAGCGCTCGACCCATGCAAGCGGAAAGCGTCGACGCAGGTGGGCGGGTCGAAACGGGCCGACTTCCAGAGGGTTGACCAGGCTTCATTGCGCGGGAACATGACCTTGCGCCGACACATGGCGCACTCGCCACAAGGAGGCTGAATGCAACCGACACTGAAACTCAGTGCCATCGTCTCGGGGCCGAACCACCGGCAGTACTTCGATCCGCAGGCGATGAAGGAACTCGAAGCGGGGATCAGGGCAGCCGGCGGCGTGACGCAGCCGATCCTCGTCCGTCCGCACCCGGAGCGCGAAGGCGTGTTCGAGATCATGGCCGGCGAGCGCCGCTGGCGCGCGGCACGCACGGTCCATGGCGACGACTACGACATGCCTGTCGTCATCCGCGACGCGAGCGACGCGGAGGCGCGGTCGCTCGGCATCATCGAGAACCACTTCCGCGACGACACCAGCGATGTCGAGCAGGCCGAGGGCGCGGCCTCGCTGCTGGCCTACAACAAGGGCGACAAGCACGAGACGGCACTGCAGCTCGGCTGGAACGTCGACACCCTCGAACGCCGCCTGCTGCTGCTGAACTGCGCGCCCGCCGTGCGCAGTGCGCTCAACGAGCGGCGCATCAAGCTCGGCCACGCCGAACTTCTGGCGGGCCTGCCCGCCGGCCGGCAGGAGAAAGTGCTCGGTGGCGTCATCGAGCACAAGGTGCCGGTGGAAGTGCTCAAGAAGCAACTCGGCCAGTTCGCCAAGCGGCTTGCCGATGCCATCTTCGACACGGGGCAGTGCATCGCATGTCCCCACAACTCGGCGCAGCAAGCTTCGCTGTTCGACGAGTCCATCGGCGAAGGCTTCTGCCAGCATCCGAGCCACTACGACGAACTGACCATGGCGGCACTGGAGGCGCGCGCCGTGCCGCTGCGCGATCAGTTCCCGGTTGTGCGTTTCGTCCGGCTGGAGGACGGATTCGCCCCACTCACGGTCAGGCCGGATGGTCCGATGGGCGTGGGCGCCACGCAGTACGCGGCGTGCAAGGGCTGCGAGCACTTCGGGTGCAGCCTGTCGGCGATGGCGGGCTCCTACGGCGAAGTTCACGAATCGCTGTGCTTCGATGCCGCATGCCACGCGAAGAAGGTAAGCGCCCATCGCAGGACAGTGCGCGAGGCGGCGCGAACCAGCACTGAGGGCAGCGGGCCGGCCGATGCCGGGCCGAAACCCTCGCCGAGAAAGGTGGCGAGTCCCGCGTCCGGCGCTACGGCCGCGCACCACGTGCCCGCCAGGGTGGTCACCTACAGGATCGAGCAGTGGCGCAAGTGGGCCGCGAACGCCCTGATGGCGCAGCCGCAACGCAATCAGCGTGTCCTGGCAGCGCTGGTGCTGGCGGGCGACATGCGCGCCGTGGTGCGGGACCGCTATGCCGAGGTCGCCGCCAAAGTGACCGGCGCTGCCACTTCGACGAAGGCGGCAAGCGGGCCGCTGCCGTTGCGCAAGGCCATCGAACAGGCGGACAGCTTCGATGACCAGCAGGCCGCGACGATGGTCCGTGCGGTGGCCGCAGCGGCGGCCTGCGGAATCGACAACGACGGGCTGGAAACGATCCTGAACTACCTCGAGGTCGACGAGGCCAGGTCCTTCGTGCTCGATGGCGGCTACCTGGACCTGCTGACCGTCAGCGAACTGGAGTCGCTGGCCGACGAGGTCGGGCTGAGACAGGCCATGGGCGGCGCCTATGCGAAGGCCAGGGCCGGCAAGCGGGCCGACTTCATCAAGGCACTGCTGGCAGTTCCCGCCTTCGCCTACGCAGGCGCGGTGCCGAAGTCGATGCGCTACCCGAGGCGTGGCTTCGGCAGGACGGATCGGACAGGCAGCGGGACCGGGGCGGCACCAGCCCCTGCGGCCTCGCAGGTCGCTTGCGACGAAGCAGAAACCGTGAAAGCGTGACGGGTTGACGGCAAGTGGGCGAGTCCGAAGATGGATGCCGAGGGCTTGCCTCTCACAGCCAGGAGATTGATGCAATGTTCAAGGAACTATTCGAACTGGTCCGGGCATCCGGGCCACTGACGATGGCGGTGTCGGCCGACGCGCCGCGCGGCAACATGACCGTGGTGATCATCCCGAAGCCGGCTGATGCCAAGGACGAGCCGGCGCTCGCGACCCCGCTGTCCCTGACCGCGACGCCCGAGGAATTCGATGCCGAGTTCACCACGGTGCTGGCGGGCTACCGGACGCAGCGCCTGAGCCTCGCAGAGCAGGTGGCGGCCACGAACGAGGTTCTCGCAGCGGCACGCGAGGCCTCGGTTCAGAAAGGCAGCAAGGCTGCGACGACCGCGATGGCCAGGACGCCCGTGAAACACGTCGCAGCCCCTGTGGCAGCGCCGAGCGCAGCGGCGGCAGGCGAAGACCCGGACGACGACGACAGCGACACAGCGCAGGCGCCGGTGACTGGCGCCGGCGCGGTGACCGCCGCGACCAGTGAATCGGCCCGGGCCGGTGCGCCCGATCTGTTCGGTTGAGGAGGCGGCATGGCCATCGAAATCACCGAAGTCAAGCGGCGCTTCCGCTACAACGGCGTGACCCTGCCCGATGTCGCCGGGTTGAGCAATCAGCAGGTGCGTGACCTGTACAGCGCGCAGTACCCGGAACTGATGAGCGCGGACATCGAGGTCGGGGAGGTCGCCCGTGGCGTCCAGGACATCACCTTCCGGCGCGCGGTCGGCACCAAGGGCTGACGCCGGCCGGGTGGAGCGGTACGCCGCTCTGCTCGACCTGCAGTTGCATGGCGGCAGCGACTCGGCCACCGGTGCGCTTGAGGAGGCGCTCGGTCGCCGCAGACTGGTCGAAGCCGGACAGGCCATCGGCGAGTTCGCCTCTTCGGTGTGCGTGACAGGCGAACGACGCGTCGCACCTGTGGCGCTGCCATTCCCGTCCGAAGGCCTGCCGCCCATGCCCTGACCCGACTGCTCACCATGCTCTCCCTGCCCAGGATCGATCCCGACATTCCGCTGCGCCTCGTGCCAGCGGCGGCGCGGCAACGCGGCGCACACCTGGCCCGGGTGCTGATCCAGGCCGGGCTGATCAATGCCCGTACGCTTCCGGCCCGGATGGACACCGACCACATCGTCACCTGCCGGACAGCGCTGACGGCATGGCTCAACCAGCGCCTTTGCGGGCTGCGCTGCCTGCGTCCAATGTTCTCTCTCGGGATCGACGAGGCGGCTGGGAGCGAGGGTGCTGGCGAGCACGATGGATTCCGTATCCGTGGCCAGATCGCCTGGTATGGCGGCGGCGGGACCTGGTGCGTCGGCCCCGCGCTCGAATGCCTGGAGGCCTTCCATGCGCGGCTGGGGATGACGGTGCTACGCATCATCGAGGACCGTTCGTGGCGGACGCTGCCGCTGTTCACGCCTAGCACGGCGCTCGATGTGGCGCGGGACTTCTACTGGTACGGCGAGGAGGACGAGGAGACGGCACTCCAGGAGTCCTGGGGCGACGATGCGGACGCGCGCGAGGAAATGCGAGCCGGCATGGTGACCCGTGCGCTGTTCGATGCCACCTATCCGAAGTGGGCGCTGCCGGGCGCAAGCCAGCGTCGACCCTTGCGGACGCGACAGATCGCGGAGGCCGCCGAACTGGCGATTGGATCGGCCGGCCCGTGCATCCGGGGCGTCATCCAGGACGCGTGCGCGCTCATGCGGCTGCGCGTGCCGGCGAGGGCACCACAGGCGCAGGACCAGGAGGGCTACTTCATCGGGTTCGCGGGCGTGCTGACATGGCGGGACGACGACCCGGTCACACCCCGCGTCGTCGACGACTTCGAACAGATGGTCGGAGAGAGCGGCGAGTTCTTCGAGGAGAGCGGGACGTGCGAGGTCGACCTGTGCGGACCCGACGCGCTGCTTCGGTGGGTCAAGGACATGGAGCCCTGGTTCGCCGCCGTGCGGCTCATCGACAGCTTGATCTTCAGGCTCTCGGACGGAGACTGGTCCAAACACACCAAAGTTGACAAGGACAGCCCATGACGAAGGACTTCGAATTCCGCGTGATCGAGGAAGCGGTCGGCGGCGTGGCGCTGGACAGCGCGGTGCTGATCTACCGGGGTGCCAACAGCACCGCCTTTGCGACCGTGCACCCGATCCACCACGACGACGCGGGCGCAGCCACCATCCTGCCGGGCCGGCCGATGACCATGCTGGCCGTGGCGCGCCTCGCGAAGCGGCTGAGCAGCGCAAGGCGGCCGGGTGGCTTCGTACCGATGAGCCTGCTCTACCAGGACCTCACGACGATGGCGTGGTGGGTGCCACCGGCACTGCGGCACATCTGGTTCCGCTGCACTGGCGGCGAACTCGGCGCCCATGAGCGTGGGGAGTCGGTGGCGCACCCGGGGCTGGTCTTTGCCGCCGCCTCGGACAGGACATGGCGCGTCTGGGCGGTCAAGGGCTGCGAGCGCCCCTCGGAGGCCACGCCGCTGTTCCAGGCGCCGTACTTCAACGTGTACGGAACGGGCGAGATCTGCCAGGGGAACGTGGATGTCCCGACAGGCGGGTTTGCTGGATCAGTGGCCGACCGGATCGAGGCATGGAACAAGGCCTTCTTCGACTCGTTCTTCACGCACCCCAACACCCAGGGGCCGCTGGTCAACTACAAGGGCGGGCCGTACCGGTTCTGGCGCGACATGCTCGATGGTCGGCACGCGGTCTTCCCGGAGTCGGCGCTGGTGCCGCTCGGCACGTCGCTCGCGCAGGTGCTCGACCGCCGAGGGCCGGATGGTGGCTGAAATGGGGGCTGATCCGCGCGACATCGCGCTGCAGCAGGCCTGTCCCTGCGTGAGCATGCCGATGTTCGGTCCATTGCCGACTCTCGCCTGCGGGCAACGCATGGTGCTGGGGCGCAACGGGGTGTTCCTGCAGATGCGCACACCCTGGCTGGACTGCAGCACGCGGGTCGGGCAACTGGCCGAGCGACTGCCGCTGCCCTACGGGCTGGTGCACGAGCGCATCGGCTTCGATTTCGGGGCCATCCCGATCCGGCTGCTCGAACGCTTCATCGAACGGGCCAGGGAGGCGCTGCCGGACGAGGTCGCCGGCGCGCTCATCTACGACGAACGTCTCCGTTCGCTGTCGCTGCGCGTGCACGCGGGCCTCGATGTCGGGCGCGGCCACGTCCACTACCGAATCGACGACCTGCGGGAGGGCGAAGTGCTCGCGGTCGACCTCCACTCCCACGGCCTGCACGGGGCGTTCTGGTCGGCGAAGGACGACCGCGACGACAACGGCGTTCGGGTCTGCGGCGTGTTCGGCAACCTGGATCGTGCGAGGCCGACTGCGCGCTTCCGCCTCGTGCTCAACGGGCACTTCGTGAACCTGCCCAACCCCTGGAATTCAGAAGGCAGTGAGCTGGCTTGAAGAAGACGGCGCACCTTCGACACTGGTGGCAGCAAGACGAGGACCCGCATGGAACACCGAATCAATTCCACACTGTTGCGCGGCCGCGTTCGAGTCCATCTCGTCGGTGTCGGCGGCAATGGTGCGCAGATGGCGCACTGCCTCGCGAGGCTCGACCTGGCGCTGCGCGCACTCGGGCATCCGGCCGGGCTGCACCTCACGGCCTACGACGCTGACCGGGTGAGCGAGGCCAACGTGGGCCGGCAGGTCTACAGCCCGTCCGACATCGGACAGCACAAGGCCGTGCTGACCATCCACCGGCTGAACCAGTTCTACGGGCTGGACTGGGAGGCGCTGCCGACGCGCTACGCAGGCCCGCGCGCAGGTCACCCGGCCCCCGACATCGTCGTCAGTTGCGTGGACTCGGCCCGATCCAGGCGCGATGTCCACCAGGGGCTCTTCGGACACTGGACGGGCACGCGCTACTGGCTGGACCTCGGCAACACCGAGGCCACCGGTCAGATCGTGCTCGGCGAACCCCGGTGGCGGGCAGCGAAGGACGAGTGGGCCCGGTTGCCCTGCGTGACCGAACTCTTCCCCCAACTGCTCGACGAAGGGATCAAGGAAGACGACACGCCGTCGTGCTCGGTCCGGATGTCGCTGGCCTCGCAGGGCCTGTTCGTCAACGACATCGTGGTCCGGTGGGCCGGGCAGTTCCTCTACGAACTGTTCTCGACCGGCCTGCTGCGGCAGCACGGTGTGGTCGTGAACCTCGACGCCAAGCGCTGCGGCCCCATCGACGTCGACCCCGCCGTCTGGAAGCGTTTCGGGGTTCGGCGCCGGCGACCGAGAGGACTGACCGAGAACTGAGCCGCAGGCCTGCGCAGCAACCGCGCGAGACGGAGTTTCCACCGGGATTCCTGCTGGCGCAGGCGCACCACGACCGGCACGATGGTCGGTGCTGCGCCTAAAGGCGGCCACGCCCGGCGCGTGCCGGCAGGGACGAACAGGAACAGGGATGCAACTGACTTCGGAACAGCAACGCATCGTCCGATCTGGCGCTGCACGGCTGGCGGTCCAGGCCGGCGCCGGGGCGGCCAAGACGACGACGCTGTGCGCCTACGCGCAGGCACGACCGCGGTCCCGGGTGCTGTACGTCGCCTTCAACAAGGCGATCCAGCTGGAGGCCGCCGCCAGGATGCCGGCGAACGTCACCGCCCGCACGACGCACTCGCTGGCCTGGCGCAAGGCAAGAGAACTCTTCGGGGACCGCGCCGGCGAGCGGGTCGGCAGCACCTACCCATCGACAGTTTCGCGCGCGTTCGGCTGCACCCCGCTGGCGGCCACGGCGGCCCTGCAGGCGATCCAGAAGTGGTGCGGTTCGCTGGAGGTGGAACTCGGGTCCGAACACCTGCCGGTTGACGTCGCATCCCGCCTGCCGGACCCGGCCGGCCTGGTGGCACTGGCCCGGGCCGTCTGGAAACGGATGGTCGACGCGAACGAACACGAAATTCGACTGACTCACGACGGTTATTTGAAGCTGTACCAGATGGACAGGCCGGTGCTGCGCGGATTCGACCTGATCGCGGTGGACGAGGCCCAGGACCTGAACCCGTGCACTTTCGACATCGTGTGCCGGCAGAGCGTGCCTGTGGTGATGGTCGGCGACGCCGCCCAGGCCATCTATTCGTTCAGGGGTTCGACCAACGCGCTGACCCTCTTCGAGGCCGATGAGCGACTGCCGCTGACGCGGAGTTTCCGGTTCGGGCGTGGGATCGCGCAACTGGCCAATGCGCTGCTGGGACACTTCAGGCACGGTTTCGATCAACCGCTGGTGGGCGCCGGCGCGCCGCAGCGGACACGGTTCACGGTGGACACCGGCAAGGCCTTTGCCGTCATCGCGCGGACCAATGCGGTGGTCTTCGAGGAGGCGGTCGCCTTCCTCGATCAGAACCGGCGCTTCCACTTCGTCGGCGGCACGGAAGGCTACAAACTGGAGAAGGCGCTGGACGCGTATCGGCTGTGGGTCGGCGAGCGCGGCCTGATGCGCGATCCGTACCTGCGGAGCTTCGGTTCCTTCGACGAACTGGTCGGGCTCGCCGAGGCTTCCGAAGAACCCGAACTCAGGCAACTGGTGCGTGTGGTCTGCGACTATGGCCACCAGATCCCGCGCCTGATCGAGGACATCCGGTCGCGTCACACCGACGTGCCCAAGCGCGCCTGGGCTGACTTCGACGGCATCTTCTTCTGTACCGCGCACAAGGCGAAGGGGCTGGAGTTCGAGCAGGTCTGGCTCGCCGACGATTTCATGCGCTTCTTCGACGCCGGGCGTGAACTGGGGCCCGACCAGGTGGAGCAGGAGGAGGTCAACATCCTGTATGTGGCGCTGACCCGGGCACGCGCGGCGATCCGGCTGAACGAGTCCTTCGACGATTGGCTGCGCCACAGGCGACTGCTGCCGACGTGACGGCTTGATGTACGGCCGGGCGGCCGGAACATGGACACCTGTCGCGAAGGTGCTCCCCATGTCGAAGCCGATCATCCGATACCTGCGATTCCACTGTCCGAGTCCGACCGCGATACCGCAGCCGAACCGCGATGGTGCGCTGGCGGTGGCAGCGATCAACGAGGACGCGCAACTCGCTCAGATGCTGGTGGTCGACATGCGGCGCTGGGATCGCAACAACGGCGCCAGCGTGCGGGAGGCCCTGGGTGTCCTGGTGTACGCGGCCCACCGTCGTCTCGTCGCTGGTTTCGGCATTTCGCTGGCCGATACCTTGATCGTGGAGTGGGACGGCGAAGACGCTTTCTTCAGGATGCGCGTCGAGGGCGAGGCGGCGCAGCGGGGTCCCGATGACGCCCCGGCCTGCGTGACGCGACGAGGTGAACATGGCGGGAGGTCTGGCTACCTTGCCTGCGCGAGACTAACGGGTGAGGCGATGCTTGGGAAGGTCGACGCCGTGGTGGGCGGGGTGTGGGCGGGGGTGGAAGGGTGAGGCGCGGTACCCACCAAAGTGGTGACCCTCTTGCTGGGGATCCCCTCCCTCGGAATGGCGGGGGACCCCCGATGGTGGGCGACAACCGTCCCCGTACCGGAAACCATTGCAGCCATGCCGGAGACGGCCCGGTCACGGAGGCGCCCTTGAAGTCGAAGCAGATGGAAGTGATCAACATGCGGCTGGACTTCATGGCAATGGTCCTGACCGTTCTGGCGCGGTCCCTGCCGCCGCGGGAAGCCGCCCATGCCCTGCAGGTGATCGGAGAGCGGGTGCTGGAACAGTTGGGCCATGATCCAGCCCCTGAAAGCGCCGAGGACGCGGTCGCCGCGGACCTCGCTCCGATCATCGCGGCCTTGCAGCAGCGCTGAAGCGTGCGTGCCGGCAGAGAACCCAGTGCGTCCGAGCCGCGGCTGCGCGGGTCGTTGCGGCCTGGCTCTATTCGGGCCGCAGGCCCCATGCGGTAGCCAGTGCTTCGGCGAACTCGATGCAGTCAGCGTTCACCATGATGTTGAGCAAGTCCTCCCGCGTCGTCTTCGGTTTCCGGAAGCGCTTGAGCATCCTGTCGATCACGGCCGCCACGCCGGGTTCGGCATTGACCAGTTCCGCGAGAAGGCGCCCGGGGCGTGCCACCCGAACCTTGGTGCCCGCAAAGGCCGCTTGCGGCAGGTCGGTGACGTTGGAGGTCACCAGCACCACGGGCTCCCCGCCGTACACCGCCTTGCTGCGTTTGAGTGCGCCAGCAGCGACGTGTTCGTCCTTGGGGTCGGTGCGCCCGACGAACTGCGGGACGAGACTCTCAGAGCCCAGGACGAGTGCCTGGGGAAAGTGGCTCCGCATGAGCTTGAGCATGCGATCCACGCGAACGGCGTCCAGCCCGAACCGGCCTTCAGGGTCGATGAGGTTGCGCCGGGTCTCGACCAGCACGCCCTCGGACCAGTTCGCCTGCAGGAGCCGGGCCTCGCTCAGTTCGAGGAATATCGAGCGCAGGTACTCGGGGAGGAGGATGTTCGCATCGAGGAAGACAACGGGCCGAACTCCCGGCATCACCAGCGGCGTGGCTGCGGCGGCCGCGCTTGCCGCCGTCCTTGCCTTCGGTCTCTTGGCCGGTGCGGGCTTCTTCGTGCCGGTCACGGCGCCTTGGCCACCCAGCGACGCGTCACTGTCTTCCTGGCTTCGTCGAGTTCGCGCTGCCGCAGATCGCCGTTGAACTCCTCGATCTCCTGAATGCCCTTGCGCATCTGCGTGTGCATCAGCTCACGCATGCGCAGCACCTCGGGCTCGGGAATCCGGCGATGGTTGGCGCCCGTGCGCATCACGCCCTTGAGCGTTCCCGCGTCGGCCAGACCGATGACGTAGGGCCGAGAGACGTTCAGGACCTTCGCGGCCTGCTCCGTCGTCAGGTACTTCGGACCAGGCTCGGGAAGTTCGGCGGCTGTCGCAGGGCGCACGCGCAGGATCACCGCGGTGTTGTCCATCGGATCGAGCGACGACTCGACCACGAACTTCCGGTCGATGTTCTCGCCCTTTGGTCGGAACCGCAGCGTCTTGACCTGCATCCAGCCTTGCTGGTGGAGTCCCTCGTTGAGCTTGCGGCTGTACGACTGCAAGGTTGCCAGCTTCGCCGGGTCGATGCCTTCAGGAGGCGTGGTGCGGCCACGTGCCGCAAGAGACTGCGGCTGCTTGGACTTGGCAGGCGGTGACTTGGCCTTGCTTCGTGCAGCGGCCGACGTCGTCTTGCGTTGTGTGGCGGCACGGGCACTGTTGAGCATGGCGAGAACAGTGCTCTCCAGCGTGCCGCCGGAGGACGGGGCGGTGAGCCCGAGCGCCATCACGCTCGGCTGCCTGGCCTTGAGGGGGGGAGCCTTGACGGTTGTCTTGTCGGTTGCCATGGTGCCAGCGTAGCACCATCACCGCGAATTCGCAAATATCGAAAGCCCTGCGGGGTTTGGGGGGCGATCAGGCCTGCAGGTCCAAGTCACGCCGCAGGAACGGTGAAGCGCCCGATGGGTGTCGCGTCGTCCTGGCAAACAGACGGGGACTTGCGGGCGGAGAGAGCAGCAGCAGGGGCGAGGGGTGGCAGCTCAATGCCCGCGAGCCGCAGTGCGGTTTTCATGCAGGCTGTGCAGGATCGTCGGAAACTCTCGGCCGTGCTGTTGACCCAAGCAGATACGCACAGTGCAACGCAGAGCTTCGCCATGATCCGCCTCGGGAACCAGCTTCGCCTGACGGGCCTGGAGGTCGAGCGATTCACGCGGATCACCGGCATCGAGCCGGTGGGCGTGAAGTCGCTCGACGACCTGGACGATTACATCGGCCGGTGCAAGGACTACTACCAGGGCGCCTCTCACGAGGCGCGTTTCCTGCGCTGGCTCCTGGACGAGGAACGCTCACGCTGCCTTTGCGCCGCGTGATTCCTCGTGCTGCCCCGCGATCGGCGTCGCGCCGTCGGCCGTCGCCGTGAACCTCTCGGCCGCTTTCGCGAACTCGGGGTCCCGGGTGAGGGTGCTGACGCGGGCCTTGGCGGGGTCCCTGCGTGCAGGGGGAAGCATCTCCACCGCGACGTCGCTGCCGATCGACAGCAGCGAACGCAGCAGGCGGAAGGGGCCGACGACCACGATGGTCACGACCGATCGCACTAAGGCACCAATGCGCTGGTTGCGCGTGTCGGCAACCTGACGTTCCCGCAGGGTCGTCTTCGCGCGCAGGTACAGCGCCAGGTGGCTGCGCCGGGCTTCGGCGTCGGCATCAAGCTGCTTGACCACTTCCTCGGCGGTGGGAGCTTGGCCGACGCTGGCGTACAGCTGGGCCCACGCACGGTCTTCGTCGGCCGTGCGGCGGTTCGACCCGGGGTTGAACTGCGCGGGAGGCTGTGCATTCTCGGGAGCTTCGGACATGGTTCTCTCCTTCGGAAGATGCGGAGACGAACCACCCCCGGCAGGGGACGACAGGTCCCCATTGGGATAGCATGGAAACGTTGCAACAGCGGCTGCGGTTGCGACACTCCACGGACAGGCCTTCACGATGAATCGCTCCGGCACTTCTCTTCGCGTGATCGATGGCGGCAGGGCCACGCTCGAAAGGGAACTGATGTGGGCGGCGGCACTGGGCCGGCCCACACTGGAATCCCTCTCGAGGCACCTCACGCGCTCTTCGAACGCCGGACTTGCCTGCGTGACGACAGGTTCTGACGGATCAGGACCTCCTCGTCGATCAGGCGGAGCATCCGACGGACGTCGGAGCGAACGCCTGGATCGGTGACCTTCTGCAGGACACCGGCAAGCGCATCCTTGCGCTGTTGAAGCTCGGCTTCGCTTCCTTCGTCGATGAAACGGAAGAAGCTCTTCCACTCCTGCTTGTCCATGACCCACTCACGCCGCCAGTGGCAACGGGAGCAGCGGGACGGCCGTGTCGGCCGGCGTGCGGCTGGACGGCGCAAACAGGGCGGGAAGCTTGCGGGTCGGCACCGCAACGAGCGATGGCCGGCCGGAGCCGCCCAGCAGGCGGCAGACGACGTGGCGAGACGTGTTCGATGACATGGTCGTTCTCCTTTGCGTGAGCAGGAGGCACACCACGTCCCCGGATGGAGAAACGATGTTCCCCATGCGGGTTGAAGGCGCCACCGAACGGCGGGCCCGTGGATCGGCGAGGAGACCCATGCCGAAGCGATGGGTCTCTCGCACATTCAGGACTTGCGTCCCAGGGATTCAGGCCAGCGGCTTGCGCCGTTGACCTGTGGTTCGCGCGATCCACAGTCCCTTTCCTCGCGGAAGGGGCGGTCGATGCGCTGCTGATGCCAGCCACCGTCTCGTCGACAGGGCAGGGCGCCAGGAGTCGCAAGCCATTGCCTGCGACTGCCGATGTGGCAGACAGCAAGTCATGGGCGTATCCCGGTGCAGGTCGCTCTCACGAGCGATGGATTCCTGAACAGTTCGGATCACGCTGGTCCGTGAGGACAGTGCAACCCGGCCATCGACATTGAGGTGTCGGTGGCTTTCGAAGTCCGCAGGTGCGGACCGATTCATCGCTTGCGCGACAAGGCCAGCAAGTGGCCGATTCGAGTGCGGGTCACGACCGCTAACGCCGGATGAGTGAGCACCCGGATCCTCAACGTGGACCGAAGACGGCCCATGGTGAAGGCTGTGCCAGCACGAGCGCCGACAGGAAGCTCCTGGAGTCTGCCACCGTGCCGCCGCGAGCGAAACCCCCGCCGCCCACTGTCGCATGCTCATGTGTCCTCACGGCGCGCAATGAGTGCGACGCGGGCGCCTGGCGGCGGCGGGTTGAAGGCGGAAGACCGGGTCATAGCCTGTCCGAAAGGACCTGCCATCGGCCATGCACACCGCCACCATCGAACTGCCGTCACGCTGGCAGCCCGACCTCTTCGCCGATCCAGAGGGGCAGGCCAGGTTCGAGGTAGCGACCACGCCGGAGATCGAGTCTGCGCTCGACCACCAGGCGCCTGTGTTCATCGGCGTCAGCGGCGGCAAGGATTCACAGGCGCTGGCCTACCGGCTGTGCGACCACCTCGACAACCGAGGTCATGCCGGTCCCCGCCTACTGATCCACAGCGACCTGGGCCGGGTCGAGTGGCGTCAGTCGCTGAAGGTGTGCGAGAGACTGGCGGCGCGGCTCGGCGTCGAACTCGTCGTCGTGCGCAGGCAGGCCGGCGACATGATGGACCGCTGGCTGTCGCGATGGGAAGCCAACGTGGCCCGGTACGCGAACCTGGAGTGCGTGAAGCTGATACTGCCCTGGAGCACACCCTCGACGCGTTTCTGCACCGCCGAGCTCAAGAGCGCGGTGATCGCCAGCGCGATGCGCAGGCGGTTTCCCACGGGCGAGGTGATCTCGGCGGTCGGCATCCGGCGCGAGGAGAGCAGCGTCAGGGCACGGATGCCGGTCTGGCGCCGGGACGAGCGCACGGTGCGCAAGTCCGGCATGGGCCACACCTGGAATCCGATCCTGGGCTGGTCGCGGACGGACGTGATCGACTACGTGCGCAGCCGCGGGGACCGGCTGCACGAGGCCTACACGACCTACGGCTCGACCAGGGTGTCGTGCGCGTTCTGCATCATGGGCTCGGAGCACGACCTGCGTGCGTCGGCCGGCTGCGCCGACAACGCCGCGATCTATCGGGAGATGGTGGAACTGGAAGCCCGGACCACCTTCTCGTTCCAGGGCTCACGCTGGCTGGGCGACGTGGCACCACATCTGCTTGATGCGCCGCTGCTGGCGCGGCTGCAGTTGGCCAAGGAGCGCGCCGCCGAGCGGCAGGGCGCCGAGGCGTGTCTTCCGGCGCACCTGCTGTTCACAAAGGGCTGGCCGACCGTGATGCCCTCGCCGGCCGAGGCTCGACTCATTGCCGACGTGCGCAGGCGCGTGGCCGATGCCGTCGGGCTGGTGGTCATGCACACGGACGAGGCGGCCGTGCTGGCGCGGTACGCGCAACTGCTTTCGGGCGCGCCATCGAGGTGACTTGCTCATGGGGGTGAACTGACGGCAGGCCGGCATGCGGAGTGGCCGCAGGCCAGCCGGGCGTCTGTCACCAGTCCGGCTCGAGCGGGATGCGCAGGTCGAACTCCCAGCCCTCGTAGGGCTGCAGCAGTTCGAGGAACTCATCCCAGGTGACGAGGCGACCATCGACAACGACGCCCTCGGAGTCGATGCGGCCACGGATGCGCTCGAACGGCATCTCGATCGTCGGGCCGTCCTTGATCAGGAAGCGCTGCGCGAGTCCCTGCCGGACCTTCCCGCCCAGCCTGGCCAGCGCCATCGTGCCGCTCGCCTCTGCGAAGGCCTTGAAGACGTAGCCGCCGTGCTCGCTGGTCGTCACTTCGCGTGCCTCGGCCGCGTAGCCATGGTTCGGCAGGTGGCGCACCTCCAGCTCGAAATGGCGGCGTGCGCCGGCGCAGTCGACGAACGATTCGCTGCTCGGGAAATCCGCCTCGGGTGTGCTGTCCATCCATCTTTCTTTGAGGGTCGTCAGGGGTCCGCCGCGTCCTCGACGACAGCGGTGGCGATGGCAGGAGTTTGCCTTCGGCTCTGCCAGCCGAGGCGCAGGCGGTGCGCAGTCCGCAGGGGTTGAATGTCCGCGGCCCCGGGAGATCCTGAAGTTGCGGACTGCTTGTCCGCTGACCGCAAGGGCTGACCCCATGATCGACAATGAAATCGACTTTGCTGGCGAGGTTCGCCGGCTGCTGCAGGCCGACGGCTATGTCGTGCACGGCGGCGGACCCGCCGATGCCCCGGGACTCGTCGGCAGGTTCTGGTTCACCTGGATGCAAACAGGCATGGCTGAGGCCGAAGTCGGCCCGACCCGCGAGACAGAGGCGGGTGCATGGACGACCGCCCTCGCGCACCGCCTCGACAACAGCCGAATCGAACTCCACCGTGTGGGCAACGAGCCACCGCCAGCGACGATGGAGCCATTCGAGGCGGCACGGCTGCCGGAGGATGCTTTCGATGCAGCGATGATCGCCAGGAAGTTCGGTGTTCCGCACGACCTGGCTGCCGCGCAGGTCGAACAGTTGCGGCGACAGTCGGTCCATATGAACAACCGCTATCAGGTGAACGCCCAGACCCTGGAAGCGCCGTTCGGCGAATTCGTGGGTGACGTGATCTGGCTGTCGATCAAGCGACGCGACAAGGCGCCTGTCCACGACTGGCGCGACCTGCAGGTGATCAAGAACCTGATCGTCGGGCCGGAGCACGAGGGCTTCGAGATTTATCCCGCCGAGTCCCGGCTCGTCGACACCGCCAACCAGTACCACGTCTTCGTGTTTCTCGACCCCAAGGTCAGGTTGCCGGTCGGCTTCCGTACGCGCGAAGTCACAGGGGCAGAGCAGGCCGCTGCGGTTGGTGCGCGGCAGCGGGACTTCCACTCAGCGGTCTGATCGCTCGCACCGAATTCGAGGCCGAGTCGAATCGCGGGGCCTGCTGCCCGCGACCAAACATCAGGCGTCCGGCTTGGCCAGCAGGTCTTCCGGCTTCCTGCCGGCCGCCAGCGCATCCTTGAACCAGTTCGGGCGCTTGCCGATGCCGCTCCAGGTCCCGCCCTTGCCATCGGCGAACTTGATGGTCCGGGCAGCCTTCTTGCCGGCAGGCTTAGCCTTGGGTTTCGGGGTCGCAGTTGCAGCGGGGCCCTTCGGCGCTTTTGACTTCGCGCTGCCGAGGCCGAGGTCGGCGACTGTCAGGCCGTAGTGCACGATCGCCTCGCGGATGCGCGCGACGACTCCGGCAACTTCCTTGGCGCGAAGCGCTTCGGCCTGGGCCTGCAGCTTGGCAATCTGCGCGTTGAGCGCGGCAAGGGTCGGACCGGTCTTCTTCGTTGCCATGTAGGGGTTCATTCGCGGGTGGACGAGGCTGCGAGCATATTCCGGAACGCGACAGCTCAGACCTGCTCGCGGCACGTGCCGACGAGCCGGGCCCGCCCATTTGGCGTGTCATGCGGTGCACGGCGGCCGTGTGGCCGAACGTGCCCTGTTCTCGTTCTGCTGCAGCGTTTGCTGCAGACCCGGACGCGCCGAGAGATGGACCACCAGGCAGCGACCCATAGAATCCCGCCTCCGATCCGTAACCGACAACCCCATCAACAGGCGTTCACGACTCAATGGCAACCGCAAAGAAGACCACCCCCGTTTCTGCGTCGAAGAAGACAGTGAAGGCCGCAGCGCCCGCGAAGGCACCCGCCGTGCTCAAGCCGATCAAGACGGCGTTCAACAAGACCGGGCTGATCGCACACGTGGCAGAACTGGCCGCCGTCGAGCCGAAGGCAGCGAAGGCGGTGCTTGCGGCCCTCGAGGCAACGATGCTCGCTTCGATCCACAAGAAGGGCCTGGGTGAGTTCACACTGCCGGGCCTGTTGAAGATCACGGCGCAGAACGTTCCTGCCAAGAAGAAGCGCCTCGGCAAGGATCCGTTCACCGGCGTGGAGCGCATGTTCGCGGCCAAGCCGGCGTCGACCAAGATCAAGACCCGTGCGCTGAAGAAGCTCAAGGACGCAGCGCTGTAATCAGTGCTGGGTGCGGCGCCAGATGCGTTGTGCCCGGCTGCGAAAGTCTCCTGAGACGAGTGGCCTGCGGCCAACCCCTGCCTGATCCTCAGGCTTCGTCGTTCCTCAGCCAGCAGACGGCGATGACGAAGATGACGATGGCAAAGGCGAGCACGGCGACCGGCCAGGGCGCACGCCGAGGTGTGGCCGGCACCTCCTCGTCGATCGGCATGACCAGGATCGCAATGCACAGAGCCACCACGGCCAGCGTCAGCGCGGCTGCCAAGGTCGGCGCCCTGGCCAGCACGTCCACGAAGTCACGAGGGACACCCGCGGCCGGATGTCGTCCGGGCTCCTGACGGGTTGTTCCCAAGGCATGGCGCGGTCCGGTGGGCATGCGACTCTCGCGCCGTCAAGGCCAGGTCGGCCGGTCCGTGGCGTCGTCCTCCCGCGACAGCGGTGGCGCGGGTTCCAGCAGAGCCTGCGGAGCGGCGACCTCCTGTCGCTCGTCGAAAGGAATCGCAGCACCCAGCAGGCCCAATGGTCTGTCGCGCCGCGCGCCGGCGGCCGCCGTCGATGGCTGCAACAGCGACGATCCCGCAAGCATCGATGCCGGCGCGAGTGACGATGGGTCCGCTGACTTGTCTGCCGATGAAACCGGCGCCAGTCCCCAGAAGCTCAGGGCGTTCTGCGATGCAGCCGTTCGGCGTGCCTTCGAGAGGATCGCCTTGCGCGTGCGGCCGGACTGCGGTCCCGTCGGCGGTGCCGTCGGCGCGAGGCGCTTGTCGAGGCATGAGGGCGCATCGTCGAGTTCGGTCCGCAGGCGTGTGTCCTGCCCCCGATCGTTGCCCGGGCTGCCGGTTGGCACACCGCCAGGCACTTCAAGTCTGCCGCGCCCGATCCTGCGCAGGCTCTGCTTCAGTTGGTCGAGGAGTCTGTTCATGCGGCAAGTGACCCATCGTGCGTCGTCTTCTTGGAGGCATTCAATCTGCCGGTGCACGGCCGTCGGGTACAGCAGAAATCCCGCCACGAAACAGCCTAATAGTCGCGCTCAGCGTGGGCCATGCAGCGCGCTGAGGTTTCACATGGCTGAGCTTGCAGCCCGCCTCTGGCCACCGGCGAGCGCCTCAACATGACCGACAACCCTGCGGTGTTCGAGACGCTTGACCGGTCGCGCCGGTTCACGCTCAGAGATCCGACC
>Ga0073925_1000075_pt1 | contig 26155 bp, 26 predicted proteins | sample GWRWT4_21May14_FD_70952 | JGI IMG/M metagenome (GOLD analysis project Ga0073925, IMG submission 70952) | Sand microcosm microbial communities from a hyporheic zone in Columbia River, Washington, USA - GW-RW T4_21-May-14 | ecosystem: Engineered > Artificial ecosystem > Sand microcosm >...
ACTGCACTGCGGTGCTCGGTCCGAGGTCGTGCGGCAGAACTCGCTACGTTCGCTGCGCTCACTGCACTCAAACAGCTGCCGCAAGTCAGTTGACGAAGCGCGCTGCGCGCGCCGACCTCGGCCCTGCGCTCCTCGTCGCCACAGAAATCGCCGCCCGCCGGGTGCCGCCTGCCGCTCAGGCACCGATGAGGCTTTTCGACGAACAAGCAAAGACTCCGCAGCAAAGGCGCGTGTGGGCAGGCTGGAGCGCGCCTCTGGAGCGCCGAGAAGCGCAGGGCTCGTGGCCGCGCGCGCAGCGCGCATCGTTGACTGACTTGTCGCCGCCTGTTTGAACGCAGCGAACGAAGTGAGCGCAGTGAGTTTGGCGACAGGCCACGGGCACGAGCATCGCAGGGAAGTCTGCGCAACGCGCAGACCGCTCCAGCGAAGCGCGGAAGCCTGCCCACACGCGCCTTTGCCGCCTCAGAACAACGCAAGTCAACCTATACCGCGCCCGTCGAGCTCCAGCGAAGTCAACCACAACCGCACATCGAACTCCAGCTGGTGGTAGTCCGCCTCCATGTGCGTGCACAACGAATAGAACGCCTTGTCATGCGCGCGCTCCTTCAGGTGCGCCAGTTCGTGAACCACGATCATCCGCAGGAACGGCGCCGGGGCTTCCTTGAACAGGCTCGCCACGCGGATCTCGCGCTTGGCCTTGAGCTTGTTGCCCTGCACGCGCGACACGGTGGTGTGCGTGCCGAGCGCGTTCTGGATGATGTGCAGCCGGTTGTCGTAGCCCACCTTCGACAGCGGCTCGGCGTTGCGCAGGTACTGGCTCTTCAGCGCCATCACGTAGTCGTACAACAGCCGATCTGTGCGCACCTCGTGCGCTTCGTCGTAGCGCTTGCGAATGCTCTCGCCGAGGCGGCCTTCTGCGATGAGCCGATGCACCCGGTCGAGCAGCTCGGGCGCGTAGCCCGACAGGTACTTCAGCGGTGCACTCACCGCATCACATGCCGCTGTAGTTCGGCCCGCCGCCACCTTCGGGCGTGACCCAGACGATGTTCTGCGTCGGGTCCTTGATGTCGCAGGTCTTGCAGTGCACGCAGTTCTGCGCGTTGATCTGCAGCCGGTCGCTGTTGTCGGGGTTCTTCACGAACTCGTACACGCCGGCCGGGCAGTAGCGGCTCTCGGGGCCGGCGTACTTGGCGAGGTTGATGTTCACCGGCACGCTCGCGTCCTTCAGCGTCAGGTGCGCCGGCTGGTGTTCGTTGTGGTTGGTGTTGCTGATGAACACGCTCGACAGGCGGTCGAACGTGAGCTTGCCGTCGGGCTTGGGGTAGACGATCTGCGGGCACTCGGACGCGGGCTTGAGCTTGGCGTGGTCGGGCACGGTGCTGTGGATCGTCCACGGCGGCGCCTTGAAGCCGAGCTTGGGCAGCAGCCAGAGTTCGATGCCGTTCATGATCGACGACAGGTACAGGCCTTTCTTCATCCACTGCTTGGTGTTGCGCGAGGCGTCGAGCTCTTCGAACAGCCAGCTCTTCGCGAAGGCTTCGGGGTAGGCCAAGAGTTCGTCGTGCTGGCGGCCGTTGGTCACTGCAGCGAACGCCGCGTCGGCCGCCAGCATGCCGGTCTTGATGGCGGCGTGGCTGCCCTTGATGCGCGAGAAGTTCAGAAAACCCGCGTCGCAGCCCACCAGCGCGCCGCCGGGGAACACGGTCTTCGGCAGGCTCAGCAGGCCGCCGCAGGTGATGGCGCGCGCGCCATAGCTGATGCGCTTGGCGCCTTCGAGAATCTTGCGCACTGACGGGTGCGTCTTCCAGCGCTGCATTTCCTCGAACGGGCTCAACCACGGGTTGCTGTATTCCAGGCCGGTGATCAGGCCGAGCGTGACCTTGTTGTCTTCGAGGTGGTAGAGAAACGCGCCGCCATAGGTCTGGCTGTCCATCGGCCAGCCGAGCGAGTGGATCACGTGGCCGGGCTTGGCCTGGGCCGGGTCGACTTCCCACAATTCCTTGATGCCGATCGCATAGGTCTGCGGGTCACGGCCGGCATCGAGCTTGAACTTCTCGATCAGTTGCTTGCCGAGGTGGCCGCGCGAACCTTCGGCGAAGATCGTGTACTTCGCGTGCAGCTCCATGCCGAGCTGGAAGTCGGCGGTCGGCTCACCGTCCTTGCCGATGCCGAGGTTGCCGGTCGCCACGCCCTTGACCGAACCGTCGTCGTTGTAGAGCACTTCGGCGGCCGAGAAACCCGGGAAGATCTCGACGCCCAAGGCTTCGGCCTGTTGCCCCAGCCAGCGCACCAGGTTGCCCAGGCTGATGACGAAGTTGCCTTCGTTGTGCAGCGACTTCGGGATCAGGAACTGCGGCGTGTCGATCGCGCCGTTCTGCGTCAGGAACAGCATCTGGTCGCCGGTGACGGGCTGATTCAGCGGCGCCCCGAGTTCCTTCCAGTTCGGCAGCAGTTCGGTCAATGCGCGCGGGTCCATGATGGCGCCGCTGAGAATGTGCGCGCCGGGCTCCGAACCCTTCTCGAGCACGACGACATTGACCTCCTTGCCGTGTTCGGCCGCGAGCTGCTTCAGGCGGATCGCGGTGGCCAGGCCGCCAGGGCCGGCGCCGACGACAACGACGTCGTATTCCATGGCTTCGCGCGGGCCGTGAGTGGCGATGAGTTCTGCGGGCGTCATGGTCTTCCTCGGTGCTGTCGTTGGCGCAAGATTCTACGGGGGCGGGAACGCTTGCCGACCCACTCTGGAGCGGGCTCTCCAACCGTGGCTGCGTGCTATCGTTCCTCGCATTCACTCGAAGAATTCGCGGAGTAAAACATGAGCTACAACATCGATCTGTCGGGCCGGGTAGCCCTGGTGACAGGCGCGTCCAGCGGCCTGGGCGCGCAGTTCGCCAAGACACTCGCGAAAGCGGGTGCCGGCGTCGTGCTTGCCGGCCGGCGCATCGAGCGGCTCAAGACCTTGCGCGCCGAGATCGAAGCCGAGGGCGGTGACGCGCACGTCGTCACGCTCGACGTGACCGACCACGACAGCATCAAGTCGGCCGTGGCGCACGCCGAGACCGAGATGGGCACGCTCGACATCCTGATCAACAACTCCGGCGTGAGCACCACGCAGAAGCTCGTCGACATCACGCCGGAAGACTACGACTACATGTTCGACACCAACACCAAGGGCGCGTTCTTCGTCGCGCAAGAGGTCGGCAAGCGCATGCTGGCGCGCGCCAAGGGCGCGGCGCCGGGCACGTTCACGGGCGGGCGCATCGTCAACATCGCCTCGATGGCGGGCCTCAAGGTGCTGGGCCAGATCGGCGTGTACTGCATGAGCAAGGCGGCCGTGATCCACATGACGCGCTCGATGGCGCTGGAGTGGGGCCGCTACGGCATCAACGTCAACGCCATCTGCCCGGGTTACATCGACACCGAGATCAACCACCACCACTGGCAGACCGAGCAGGGCCGGAAGCTGATCGAGATGCTGCCGCGCAAGCGCGTGGGGCAGGCGCAGGATCTGGACTCGCTGCTGATGATGTTGTGCGCGAACGAGAGCCACTTCATCAACGGCGCGGTGATCCAGGCTGACGACGGTTTTGCACTTTGAGATGACCGTACTCAGGCCGCTTTCGCTGCTCGAAGCACGGGCGCTCGGCGTGCTGATCGAAAAGGCCCACACGGTGCCCGACAGCTACCCGCTGTCGATCAACTCGCTGACGCTTGGCTGCAACCAGAAGACGGCACGCGACCCGGTGCTCAGCGCCACCGAAAGCGAAGTGCAGGCCGCGGTCGATGCACTGAAAAACCTGCACCTCGTGTTCGAAGCGAGCGGCTCGCGGGTCACCCGCTACGAGCACAACATGGCGCGTGCGATGGGCTTGCCGTCGCAGTCGGTCGCGCTGCTCGCGGTGTTGATGCTGCGCGGGCCGCAGACCGGTTCCGAACTGCGCGCGAACTGCGACCGCCTGCACCGCTTCGCCGACATGTCGTCGGTCGAAGGTTTCCTCGACGAACTGGCCACGCGTTCGGCAGAGAAGGGCGGCCCGCTGGTTGTGAAGCTGCCGCGTGCGCCCGGCGCGCGCGAGCCGCGCTGGGCGCAGCTGGTCTGCGGCGCGATCGATGTCTCGGCGATGCCGGTGGCGGCCGAGTCGGAAGTTTTCGTCGCCGTGAGTGAAGTGGCTGCGCTCAAAGTCCAGCAAGCGTCGATGCAGAACGAGCTGACCGAACTGCGCGCGTTGGTCGAGCGGCTCTACGCCGAGCTCGGTGTGCAACGTCAATGAACCGAGGATGTGATGCGATTCGATCTTCCCGAGCAGATGAAGCTCACGCACGAGATGGTGATCCCGATCCGCTGGGGCGACATGGACGCGATGGGCCACGTGAACAACACGATCTACTTCCGCTACATGGAGATCATTCGCCTCGAGTGGCTGCACCAGGTGTCGGGGCCGATCAATACGAGCGGTGACGGCGCGATCATCGTCAACGCCTTCTGCAACTTCATCCTGCAGCTCAAGTTCCCCGGCGACGTGCTGGCCAAGCACTACGTGGCCAACCCCGGCCGCAGCAGCTTCGACACCTACATCACGCTGGAACGCACCGACGAGCCGGGTGTGATCTACGCCTCGGGCGGCGCGAAGACGGTGTGGGTGAACTACCCGAAAGCCAAGTCGGTGCCTCTGCCGGACGGCGTTCGCAAGCTGCTGCTGTAAAGCGCCGCGCTCAGGCGCGCAGCAGCTTGTGCACGAGATCGGGCGTGGTCGAGGCGCGGTGTTTTTTCATCAGCCGCGCGCGGTACACGTCCACCGTGCGCGGGCTGATGTCCAGCCGCTTGCCGATCAGCTTGCTCGTCAGCCCTTCGATCAGCAAGGCTGCCACTTCGCGCTCGCGCGCGGTCAGCTCCACGCCGATCCGGCGCCGCGCCGACAGGTCTTCGAAGGCCCAGATGCCTTCGGCGTGCGGCACGGCCGGGTCGAGCGAGCGGCCCGATACGTGGCACCAGAAGTGCTCGCCACCGCGCGACCCGCCGAAGCGCTTCATCACCCGTTCGTCGGCATAGCAACCGCTCTTGTTCAGGCTCGCCACGATGCGGGCGCCGGTGCGCTCGAACTCGGCGTGCGACGGGTACAGCAGCTCGAAGCTGCCCCCGACCAGCTCGTCGCGGTGCGCGCCGAACATCTCCAGCACCTGCTGGTTGCAGTCGACGATCAGCCGGTTGCGCGAGAGCACCAGGCCGATCGGGGCCAGGTCGAAGGCGGTGCGGTAGTCGAGCGTTGTGCTCATTGGGGCAGGGTGCGGAAGTATGCTTAGGCGATTCTACGTAACGACTACGTAGTGCCCTACGTAGTACGCTCTGCGGCTGCGAACCCCACGGAGACCCCGATGAAAAAAGTGTTCCCCAGCGCGGCCGAAGCCCTGAAGGGCGTGGTGCGCGACGGCCAGTTGATGGCGGTGGGCGGCTTCGGCCTGTGCGGCATTCCCGAAGCGCTGATCGCGGCGCTGCGCGACTCGGGCGTGAAGGGCCTGAGCGTGATCTCGAACAATGCCGGCGTCGACGGTTTCGGCCTCGGCCTGCTGCTCGAATCGCGCCAGATCAAACGCATGATCTCGAGCTATGTCGGCGAGAACAAGGAGTTCGAGCGCCAGTACCTGGCCGGTGAACTCGAACTCGAATTCACGCCGCAGGGCACGCTGGCCGAGAAGCTGCGTGCCGGGGGCTCGGGCATCCCGGCCTTCTTCACGAAGACCGGCGTCGGCACGCTGGTGGCCGAAGGCAAGGAAGTGCGCGAGTTCGGCGGCCAGAAGTACGTGATGGAGCTCGCCCTGGTGCCCGAGGTGTCGCTCGTGAAAGCCTGGAAGGCCGACAAGAGCGGCAACCTGATCTTCCGGCGCACCGCGCGCAACTTCAACCCGGCGGTCGCGATGGCCGGCAAGACCACGATCGTCGAAGTGGAAGAGATCGTCGAGACCGGCGCCTTCGATCCCGACGCGATCCACCTGCCGGGCATCTACGTGCACCGCATCGTGCTGAACGCCAAACCCGAGAAGCGCATCGAGAAGCGCACGCTCACCGAAAAAGCAGGAGCCTGATCATGGCCTGGACACACGACCAGATGGCAGCCCGTGCGGCCAAGGAATTGCAGGACGGTTTCTATGTGAACCTGGGCATCGGCTTGCCCACGCTGGTGGCCAACTTCGTTTCGCCCGACATCGAGGTCTGGCTGCAGAGCGAGAACGGCATGCTCGGCATCGGCCCGTTCCCGACAGAAGACGAAGTCGACGCCGACATCATCAACGCCGGCAAGCAGACCGTGACCACGCTGCCGGGCTCGTCGATCTTCGGTTCGCACGACAGCTTCGCGATGATCCGCGCCGGCAAGATCAACCTGAGCATCCTCGGTGCGATGCAGGTCAGCGAGAAGGGCGACCTGGCGAACTGGATGATCCCCGGCAAGATGGTCAAGGGCATGGGCGGCGCGATGGACCTGGTGGCCGGCGTGGCGCGTGTGATCGTGCTGATGGAACACGTGGCGAAGAAGAAAGACGGCACGATCGACATGAAGATCATCCCGGCCTGCACGCTGCCGCTGACCGGCGTGGGCGTGGTCAACCGCATCATCACCGACCTGGCCGTGCTCGACGTGACGCCGCAGGGGCTGAAAGTGGTCGAGCTGGCCGAAGGTGTGACGCTCGACGAGCTGAAAGCCAAGACCGGCGTGCCGCTGCACTGAAGAAGCCGGCCCGCACGCCCGGCCTCAGGGCTTGGCGGCCGCCTGCTGGCGCTGTATTTCCTTGCGCTTCATCTCGAGGTACTGGTTGCGTTCGAGCTCGTGCAGTTGCACCGGATACCGCTCGATGCTCGCGTACCAGTCGCGCATGCGGCGTTCGCTCTGTTCGGCCGGCGGCAAACCGAGCGCGCCGAGGTAGGCCTCGACCGCCAGGTAGTAGCGCATCGTGTTGCGCTCGACCACACCGCGCACGTTGCCCATGTGCACCGGCTTGCCGTCGTGGGCCTGGCCGGTGATGGTGAAGCCGACCTTGTTGCGCCCGAGCGTGGCGAGGTAACCCTCCATCGCCATGCGCGCCGCGAAACCGTAGCCGTAGGCGTACGACATGTGGACGAACGTGCGCTTCGCGTCCAGCGGCACCGCTTCCAGCATCAACCGGTAGTGCTTCGTGCCCATCGGGCCGGACTCTGCACTCAGCTGCACGTTCAGGTAGTCGGGCGTGGCGGCCACGGTCTTGTAGTGGAACGCGATCCGGTGCGCGGCGTCGAGCGACTGGTCCCAGGTTCGCGCGACGGCGAGGTCGATCGTCGGCGGCTGCGCGGTTCCGGCGCGGCAGTCCTTGACCAGCAGGTGCACCATCAGCAGGTCGCACCAGTGATCGGTGCCCTGCAGTGCGGTCTGCACCAAAGCGTGCGGCCAGTCGACGACAGAGAAGACCTCGCCCTTCAGGTCACCGGCCGTCTGGCTCGATTCGATCACCATCGGGCGCTGCAGGGGGCTGCGGGCGAGCTGTTCCTGCAAGGCCGCGTGGCGCGCGCGCAGGCTGGTGGCGTCTTGCGCGCAGGCCAGGCCCGTGCCGAACAGCGCGGCCACGAGCCCGCACAGCCAGCACGCGAGGCGGTGGGTGATCGGGCGGTGCGCTGCTGCCATCGGGTCTGGGCCTGTCTCGGTGGGCGAACCGCCACACGATACAGCAGCCGGGGCGCGCCCCGCCTCCCGGTTCACCCGGTGGCCAGTGCCCGCGCCGTTTCGTTCACCAGCTCGGGGCCGCGGTAGATGAAGCCGGTGTAGATCTGCACCAGGTCGGCCCCGGCAGTGCGTTTGGCGCGGGCATCGGCGCCGCTGAGCACGCCGCCCACGCCGATGATCGGGAAGGCGCTGCCGAGGGCGGCGCGCAGTTGGGCGATCACGCGGTTCGAGGCTTCGAACACCGGGCCGCCCGACAAACCGCCGGCCTCGGCACCGTGGTGCAGGTGCTTGACCGCGTCGCGGGCGATCGTCGTGTTGGTGGCGACCACGCCGTCGAGGCCGTGGCGCTTCAGGATGGCGGCCACCGCGTCGACCTGCGAGGCGTCGAGGTCGGGCGCGATCTTCACGAAGATCGGCACGCTGCGGCCGTGCTGCGCGGCGAGCTGCGCCTTGCGTTCCTGCACCGCGGCCAGCAGCGCGTCGAGCGCGGCGTCGCTTTGCAGGTCGCGCAGGTTCTTGGTGTTCGGGCTCGAGATGTTGACGGTCACGTAGTCGGCATGCGGGTACACGCCGTCCAGGCACAGCAGGTAGTCGTCCACCGCGCGTTCGATCGGCGTGGCCGCGTTCTTGCCGATGTTCAGGCCGAGGATGCCGCCACCGGCGCGGAACTTCGCTTTCTGCACATTCGCCAGAAACGCGCCGAGGCCGTCGTTGTTGAAACCGAGCCGGTTGATCAGCGCGTTCGCTTCGGGCAGGCGGAACATGCGCGGCTTCGGGTTGCCGCTCTGGGCTTTCGGCGTGACAGTGCCGACCTCGATGAAACCGAAACCCATCGCGCCCAGGCCGTCGATGCAGCGGCCGTTCTTGTCCAGGCCCGCGGCCAGGCCGATGCGGTTCGGGAACTTCAGCCCGGCCACGGTGACTGCGTCTTTCACGGGCGGCTGTTGCCACAGGCATTGCATCGGCGTGTTCTGCAGCCGGGCCAAGGCGCCGAGCGTGAGCTCGTGGGCGTGTTCGGGGTCGAGGCCGAAGAGGAAAGGGCGGGCGAGGGGATAGGGCAGGAGTGACATGCGTGACGTGCGCGAATGGCCGTGGCAAAAGGCCTTGGCGTGAGCGCCCATTGTCGCAAAGCCCTGCGTGGGCATACTGCGGCGTTGATCCGAGGAGAGCCAGATGACCGACACCCGCATGGAACGCGACACCTTCGGCGAGATCGCCGTTTCCAACAGCAGCCTGTGGGGCGCGCAGACGCAGCGCTCGCTGCACCACTTCGACATTTCCACCGAACGCATGCCGCACGAACTGCTGATGGCGCTGGCGCTGGTCAAGCGCAGCGCGGCGGTCGTGAACCGCGAGCTCGGTGTGCTCGATGCAAAGAAGGCCGAAGCCATCGTCGCTGCGGCCGACGAAGTGCTCGCCGGCCGGCACGACGCGCAGTTCCCGCTCTCGGTCTGGCAGACCGGCTCGGGCACGCAGAGCAACATGAACATGAACGAGGTGCTGGCGAACCGGGCCTCGGTCCTGATGGGTGGCGTGGTCGGCGAAGCGCGCCTCGTGCATCCGAACGACGACGTGAACCGCGGCCAGTCGTCGAACGACGTGTTTCCGACCGCGATGAGCGTGGCGGCGTTGCAGGCGATCGAAAGCAGGCTGTTGCCGGCGCTCGCGACCTTGCGTGAAACGCTCGCCGCCAAGTCGGTGGCCTTCGCCGACGTGGTGAAGATCGGGCGCACGCACTTGCAGGACGCCACGCCGCTCACGCTCGGCCAGGAGATCTCCGGCTGGGTGGCGCAGATCGACCACGGCATCCGCCACCTCCGCACCACGCGCCCGCACCTGCGCGAACTGGCGCTCGGCGGCACGGCGGTGGGCACGGGCTTGAACGCGCACCCGGAGTTCGGTGCGCGCGTGGCGGCCGAACTGGCGCGCGCCACCGGCCTCGCGTTCGAGTCGGCCCCGAACAAGTTCGAGGCGCTCGCCGCGCACGACGCGATGGTGTTCGCGCATGGCGCGCTGAAGACCCTCGCCGCGTCGCTGATGAAGATCGCCAACGACGTGCGCTGGCTCGCGTCGGGCCCGCGCTCGGGTCTGGGCGAGATCACGATCCCCGAGAACGAACCGGGCAGTTCGATCATGCCGGGCAAGGTCAACCCGACACAGTGCGAAGCGCTGACCATGCTCGCCTGCCAGGTGATGGGCAACGACGTGGCCGTGAACCTGGCCGGCGCCTCGGGCAACTTCGAGCTCAACGTCTACAAGCCGGTGATCATCCACAACCTGTTGCAGAGCGTGCGGCTGCTGGCCGATGGCGCGAAGAGCTTCGAAGAACACTGCGCACGCGGCATCGAAGCGGACCGCGAACGCATCGCCGAGCTCGTGCAGCGTTCGCTGATGCTGGTGACGGCCTTGAACCCGCACATCGGCTACGACAAGGCGGCGCAGATCGCGAAGCGGGCGCACAAGGAAGGCCTGAGCCTGCGCGAGGCGGCGCTCGGTTCGGGCTGGGTCACGGCCGAGCAGTTCGAGCAGTGGGTGCGGCCGCAGGACATGGTCGGCGTTCGTTGACGCCACGCGGGGATAATGCCGGCCTGCCTTCAACCGACACGATGTGATGACCCAAGACGAACTCAAGGCCCTGGTGGGCCAGGCCGCCACGGCCTACGTGGTGCCCGGCAGCGTGGTGGGTGTGGGCACGGGCTCGACGGTGAACTGTTTCATCGACGCGCTGGCCGGCATGAAGGGCAGCATCCAGGGCGCCGTGTCGAGCAGCGAGAAGAGCAGCGAGCGGCTGCGCGCCCACGGCATCGTGGTGCTGGATGCGAACGACGTCGAAAGCATCCCGGTCTACATCGACGGGGCCGACGAGATCGATGACACAGGCCACATGATCAAGGGCGGCGGCGCGGCGCTCACGCGCGAGAAGATCGTGGCCGACATCGCGGAGCGCTTCATCTGCATCGCCGACGAATCGAAACTGGTGCGCACCTTGGGTGCCTTCCCGCTACCGGTCGAAGTGATCCCGATGGCCGCGGCGCAGATCGCGCGCCGCTTGCGTGCGCTCGGCGGCTCGCCGACATTGCGCGCCGGCGTCGTCACCGACAACGGCGGCCACATCATCGACGTGCGCGGCCTGCAGATCACCGACCCGGTGGCGATGGAGCGCGAGATCAACCAATGGCCGGGTGTCATCAGCGTCGGCATCTTCGCGCGCAACAAGGCGGCCGTGTGCCTGCTCGGCACCGCGCAGGTCGTGAAGACGCTCACTTTCTGACACCAGCCCGAAGGTGCGGCGCCGAAAAGCGCGTAACCTCGCGGTGTTGTTCGTTTCTCTGACTTTGCCCAAAAGGACGGCCCATGGCCAAACCAAACTATTCGTTCGAGAAGCGCCAGCGCGAGTTGGCGAAGAAGAAGAAAAAAGAAGAGAAGCTGAAGGAGAAAGCCGGCCGCAAGGTCGGCGACACGTCGGACGACGCACCCGAACCCGACGACACCACGGCCGGAACCGAGCCCGCACCGGCCCAACCCGCCCCCTGACATGGTTGGCCGCCGCAAGCCCCCGGGCGAAGCCGCGGCCTCCTACGCACCGGTGTTGAACACCGCCTTGCAGGCCACCACGTCGAGCGTGCAGGCCATGCACCAGGCGATCGCCGGCAAGACCTTCGACAGCCTGCAGCTCGTGCCCGGCCTGGCCGTGCCGACGCGCATCGTGCAGGGCGTGCACGACGCGATCTCCCAGGGCGTTTACGCCGCGGTTCGACACGCGGGTGGTGCGGGCTTCGCGCTCGCCGCCGGTGTCGAGCGTTTCACGACCGATGCCTCGCGGCAACCGCAAGGCAAGGAGCTGGCGGTGCGCAGTGCCTTGAACGCGGCGGTGGGCGACCGGCTCGAAGCCGCGGGCAGCCCGCTCGCGGTGCAGATGGGCCTGTTCGCCGACGGTGCGCCGCTCGGCGTTTCGAAAGCCGCGCTCGCGCATCTTCCGGCGCGTGCGTGCCTGTTCATCCACGGGCTGGCCTGCGACGAACAAAGCTGGAACCTGCGCAGTGATGCCTGGGGCACGTCGCCGTGGGCGAGGGCGCTCACGTTGGGCGCACCGATCCGCTACGGCGCGCTGCTGAACAGCGAGTTGGGCATGGGTTCGCTCTACCTGCGCTACAACACCGGCGTGGCGATCGAGCACAACGCGCAACAACTCGCGGCGCTGATGACGCGCGTGGCGCGCGCCGCGCCGCAGGTGCGCGAGTGGGTTCTGGTGGGCCACAGCATGGGTGGCCTGGTCGCGCGCGCTGCGCTGGCGCTGGCCCGCAGCGAACGCCAGGCCTGGGCAGCGCGCGCACCGATGCTCATTTGTCTGGGCTCGCCGCATCAGGGCGCGCCGCTGGAGAAGATCGGCCACCTCACGACCGCCGCGCTGGGCCTGTCGAACGTGACACAGCCGCTCGGCCGCATCGCCAACGCCCGCAGCCAGGGCATCAAGGATCTGCGCCAGGGGCTCAAAGGGCGAAGCGTCGCAGCATCGACCGTCCACGGCGCCGAGCCCGCGCCGGTGGCCTTGCGTTTCATCTCCGCCACCCTTGGTGATGCGGGAGATTCGATGCTGGGCTCGCTGATCGGCAAGCTGTTCGGCGACGGGCTCGTGATGGCGGCCAGCGCGTCCGACGAAGGCCTGAACGGCGACGTGCAGCGGGTCGAGGTCAAGGGCATCGGCCACATGGCCTTGCTGAACCACCCCCGTGTCTACGCAGTGCTGCGCGAGTGGCTGGGCGCACCCGCGCTGGCCTGATCAGCGTGCGCTCGAGCGCCGCACCCGGCGCGTGATGAAGCGTGCCGGGTCGATCGCGTCGAGCAGGCTGGCTTCGAGTGGTGCGGGGGCCCCGCTGATCGCTGCCGCCACGACCCGACCGCCGAGCGCCGACCAAGTGATGCCACGCGAGCCCAGCGCCGTGAACACGAACAGGCCCGGCACGCGCGGAACGAAGCGGGCGTGATCGGCGCGTCGACCAAGCGCTGACTCGTTTTGCACGCCGAAGTCGAAACACGGCATCACCGGCACCGCGCCGATCACCGGCAGCCGGTCGCGGCTGCTCCAGCGCCACGCGGTGCGGCCGGAAAGCGTCGATGGGTCCAGCGCCAGCGGCGTGCCTGTGAGCCGCTCCAGCTGCGCGAGGTTGGCAGCGTGGTCGGAGTCGCGCACCGAAGCGTCTTCGTCACCGGCCTGTGTGGTCGCGCCGAACATCACCTGGCCGTTCGATTCGGGCAGCAGGTAACCGGCACCGGCGATCGGCAGGGTGCTGCGCCCGGGCGAGCCGGCCGGCCCGAAGGCCGCGCTCGGGGCGAGGCTGATTTGCCCGCGGGTCTTTTCGATCGACCAGTCGGGGGCGCCGAGCAGACGCAGGGTGTCACCGGCATTGGCCAGCAGCAGCGCCGGCGCAGCGTCGATCACCGCGCCGTGGGTGTCGAGTGCCTGCCAGTGGCCCTCGGCGAAGCGCAGCGTCTGGACCTCGACGCCGCTGCGCAAGGTGGCCTGCCTGGAGGCCCGTTCGAAGAAGGCCCGTGCCAGCGCGGCCGGTTGCACCCAGCCGCCGCCGGCGTAGAACCAGGCCGGGTGCGGCAGTGGCATGCCGCACCGTGCGCTCGCTTGTGCCGCGCTGAATGCCTGCACGTAGTCGGCCGGCAAGCGGAGCGCGTCCAGCGCCGCCTGCATCTGTGCACGGTCGAGCGAAGTTTCGAGGCGCAGCAGACCTTCCGCGCTGCCGCGCGCGCCGTGCGCGTCGATCGCGGTCTGCACCGCGCCCTGTGCCGCGAGCGCGGCCGCGCGATTGAAGCGTGCGTGCATGCCGTCCCGCACATTGACGATGCCGTGGAACAGCCCGGCCGGGTTGCCCGAGCTTTCTTCCGCGAGGCCGGCACGGCGCTCCAGCAGCGTGCTGCGCCAGCCCTGCTCAGCCAGGGCCAAGGCCGCGGCGCAACCGGCCAGACCGGCGCCGACGATCAACACACGTCGCTCGCCCGCGGGCTTCGATCGTTCCCTGGCGACGGCGCGGCGCGGTTCGAACTTCGGCGCGTAGTGCGCGTGAATGCTGCCGGCCTCGAGCTTCACGTCGAATCCCGCCGTGGCCAACCCACGCCGCAGCTTGTCGGCATCGATGTCGGCCACCAGCGTCGCGCCCGGTGCAGCGAGCCGGCCGAGCGCCTTGCACCAGCGCCCGTCCCATTCACGCACGCTGTTTTCATCGAGATGAAACGCATCGACCGTGGCCACGAGGTCGGGCAGCCACGTGCCCACCTCGCCGACGGCGAGCAGCAACTGAACCGTGGCGTCGCCGAAGGCGAGACGGTGCAGGTTGGGCGTGAGCGGCGGCCATGCCACCAGCAGCGCAGCGGCAAGATCGGAGTGCGGCGAGTTGGCGAGGGCGCTGGCCAATGCCGCATGGGTTGGCGGCTGCGCTTCGATGGTGATGAAGCACAGGCGCTCGCTGCGCTGCGGATCCTGGCGCCACGCGTCCCAGGTGGCGAGGAAATGTCGGCCGTGGCCGAAGCCTGTCGCGAGAACCACGTAACGCTCCCGTCCTTGCCAGCGAGAGTCCATCGTCATGCCGCCGCGGCCTGCTCCGAGAGCCAAGACAACAGAGGCGCCCGCGCGTCGCCGAGGCCACGGTAGGCGAGCACGGCCGGGCTCATGCTCGCAAGCGCATCGTGCAGCCGACGTGCGGCGCCGGGAGCGGCCACCACATCGGCGAGCCGCGTGGTCTCGACATGAATCGTGAACACCGCCTGTCGCTGATCGGGTACGGGGATGAAGGTCTGGCGCTCGGTGCGAAAGAACGCCGCGGCCGCGAGCTCGGCGGCCGTGCCTTGCAGTGGCCAGGGCGCACGAGCTTGGCGCCACGGGTGCTGGTCGAGCTGGTCGGTCGCCACCAGGGTCCAGACAAAACGCTCCCAGCGCTCCGGCCCGGTCACCAGCCGCACGATGTGTTCGCTGGCGGCCAGCAGCAACTGGTTGTCGGCCACCGGTGCGTGCACTTCGGTGAAGTGGCGCCCGACCTTCTCTTCAGGCGCCCAGCGTGACGGCAAGCAGACCGCGAGCCAGTCGACTCGGCCGCTGCGCGCGTCGATGACCGCGAAGTCTTCGGCGAACGCGAGTGCGAGCAGCGCGGCACGGCGCTGGTGCACGGGGAGTGCTCGCACGCAGGCGCCGATCTCGGCCGGGCCGGTGCCGGCGGGCTCGCCACCGCGCAGCGACCAGCCGAGACGATGGGCCGAGAGATGACCGTCGCCACTGAGCGCAAAGGCCTGTGGATGTTCGGCCGCCGCATGCGCCATCAACGCGCGCAGTGCCGGGCCGGCCTCGAAACCGGGCGCGCACAGCAAGGCACGGTCGGCATCGTGTTGCAACACGAGCAGCTTCTCGCTCAGCGCGCGGTCGCCGGGCTGGTTCGGCGTCAGCTGTTGCGCACCCGGGGCGAGCTTGCGCAAGCCGGGCTGCATGCGGAACGGGGCGCTGACGGCGGAGAAGTCGAACGGCATGACCCGATGATGAAGCACAACGTCAAACAGAAAAAGAAAAGGGCGCCCTCGGGCGCCCGCTGTCCGTCCTGCCGAAGGGCGTCAGACCCGTTTGCGGTACTCGTGCGTGCGCGTGTCGATCTCGACCTTGTCGCCGGTCTGCACGAACAGGGGCACGTCGATCTCGAAGCCGGTGGCGATCTTCGCCTTCTTCAGCACCTTGCCCGAGGTGTCGCCCTTGACGGCGGGTTCGGTGTCGCTGATCTCGCGCACCAGGCTGGTGGGCAGCTCGACCGAGATCGCCTTGCCGTCGTAGAACACCACTTCGACCGGCATCGCGTCTTCGAGGTACTGGATCGCGTCACCCATGTTCTCGGACTCGACCTCGAACTGGTTGTACTCGGCGTCCATGAAGGCGTACATCGGGTCGGCGAAGTACGAGTAGGTGCACTCCTTCTTGTCGAGCATCACCTGGTCGAGCTTGTCGTCGGCCTTGTAGACGACTTCGGTGCCGGAGTTCGAGAGCAGGCTCTTGAGCTTCATGCGCACGGTGGCCGAGTTGCGGCCGCCCCGGCTGTATTCGGTGCGCAGCACGACCATCGGGTCCTTGCCGAGCATGATCACGTTGCCGGCGCGAAATTCCATTGCGGTCTTCATAGCGTTTCCGTTTGCGGTTCGTTGCGGTACTTCAGGGTGCGCGCCTGGGCGGCACGCGAAAAGCCTGCGATTTTAGCGCGATTCAGCAGCGAAGCCGATCAGCTGGCTGGCCAGGTCGCCCTGACGCGCCAGCGCGTCGCGCCAGTTCATGCAGTGGCGCTGCCAGGCTGCGGTGTCGGGTTCGACTGGCCAGGGCAGGGCACCACCGTTCCAGGCCGCCCAGGTCTGGCGAATGAAGCTGGCGAGCGTGGGATCGGCGGCTTGGACAAAACGGTCGAGAAACGCCTGCAGCTTCAGCGCATCGGCACCATCGGCCTGCGGATAAATCTGCCACACGAACGGTTTGCCGGCCCACTGGGCGCGCACGAAGGAGTCTTCACCGCGCACGAAGTTGAGGTCGCTGGCCCACAGCAGGTGGTCGTAGTCGGTCTGCGGCAAGGCCGGCAACAGCAGCGCGCGCAAGGCGCCGCGCTGCAGCGACGCTCCGAGCAGGTGTTCGATCTGCCGCGCGGCATGGCCAGCGGTCGCGAGCAACAGGGTCGGCCGCTGCGAAAGATGTTCCAGCAGCGCGGGCAGCGCCGGCTGCTCGTAGCAGAACAGGCTGACCACACGTTCTTCGGCGCGGGGCCCGAGGCCGTTCGATTGCAGCCATGCGGCCGCGTCGAAGTCTTGGCGGCGCTGCAGCAGACCGGCTTCCCGAATCAAGCCCCCCGTGCGCTCCGTGAACCCGGGATAGAAGAACCATTTGCGCAGGCCGGTGCGGTGTGGCGACGGCACGCGGTGATTGCGTTCGACGAAGGGCTCGGCGCTGAGGTACTCGAGGTTGATCCAGACCGGTGGCCGGTCCATCGCTGCCATCCGGTCGACCACGACCGTCGGCAGCTGGCACCCGAAGGCTTCGATCACCATGTCACCGAGTTCGCAGTCCAGCGCGGCATCCTTCCAGGGAAAGACCCGCACGCCCGGCACGCCGCTCGGTGCCATCCAGGCCAGCGCAGAAGCGTCGTCGACCCACAAGCGCACGTGCTGGCCACGCGCTGCCAGGTCGCAGGCCAGACGCCAGCACACGCCGATGTCGCCGTGGTTGTCGATGACGCGGCAGTAGATGTCCCAGCGCCGGCTGTGTGTGTCGCCCATCGGCCGCATTATCGGGAAGGGCCGCGCGGCACAATGGCGCCCGATGAACGAGGGCGACCCCACGACCGACGACAGCGGCAGCGACACAAGCGCGGCCCACACGCGCCTGCTCGCCGAAGTGGCCGCGTTGCCGAGCCTGCCCGGCGTGTACCGCTACTTCGACGCGCAGGACGCGGTGCTCTACGTGGGCAAGGCGCGCGACCTGAAGAAGCGTGTGTCGAGCTACTTCCAGAAGAACCACGGCGGCACGCGCATCGGCCACATGATCACGAAGATCGTGCGCATGCAGACGACGGTGGTGCGCTCGGAAGCCGAAGCGCTGCTGCTCGAGAACAACCTGATCAAGACACTCGCGCCGCGCTACAACATCCTGTTCCGCGACGACAAGAGCTACCCGTACCTGAAGATCGCGTCGCACAAGTTCCCGCGGGTCGCTTATTACCGCGGCTCGGTCGACCAGAAACACCGCTACTTCGGGCCGTTCCCGAGCGCCTGGGCGGTGAAGGAGTCGATCCAGATGCTTCAAAAGGTGTTTCGGCTGCGCACCTGCGAAGACACGGTGTTTAACAATCGAACGCGCCCCTGTTTGCTGTACCAGATCAAGCGGTGCTCGGGCCCGTGCGTGAACTTCATCTCGCCCGACGAGTACGCGCAGGACGTGAACAACGCCGAACGCTTTCTGCTGGGCGAGCAACAGGAGCTGATGGACGGGCTGCAGCAGCAGATGATGGCGCGCGCCGAAGCGTTGCAGTTCGAGCAGGCGGCCGAGATCCGCAACCAGCTCGGCGCGCTCTCGCGGGTGCTGCACCAGCAGTCGGTCGAAGACAACACCGGTGTCACGACCAAGGACGCCGACATCCTGGCCGTGAAGGTCGAAGGCGGACGCGCGTGCGTGAATCTGGCGATGGTGCGCGGCGGTCGTCATCTGGGTGACAGGCCGTACTTTCCCGCGCACGTGGACGACGCGGTGGAAGTGGTGCCCGACGAAAGCGATGAAGGCGACGCTGCCGCGACCCGCAGTGCACCCGAGGTGCAGGTGCTCGAAGCCTTCATCGCGCAGCACTACCTCGACGGTGGCGTGCCGCCGCTGCTGGTGCTGAGCGACCCGGTGAGCAAGGCGCTGATCGAGGCGCTGTCGTTGCAGAGCGGCATCAAGGTCACCGCGCAACACCAACCGCGCGAGCCGCGCCGCGCCTGGCTCGACATGTGCATCACCGGCGCGCAGCTCAAGCTCGCGCAACTGCTCGCCGAAGAAGGCTCGCAGCAGGCGCGCACGCGCGCTTTGGTGAGTGCGCTCGATCTCGCGGTCGACAACCTCGACACGTTCCGAATCGAGTGTTTCGACATCAGCCACACCGCGGGCGAGTCGACTCAGGCATCGTGCGTGGTGTTCGAAAGCCACAAGATGCAGAGTGCCCAGTACCGCCGCTACAACATCGAAGGCATCACCGGCGGCGACGACTACGCCGCCATGCGCCAGGTGCTGACCCGCCGTTATTCGAAGATCGCCGAAGCGGCGGCCAAAGGCGAGGCGCGCCTGCCGGACCTGGTGCTGGTCGACGGCGGGCGCGGTCAGGTCAGCATGGCGCGTGAAGTATTCGAGGAGCTCGGCATCGATCTCGCACGCATCGTCGGCGTGGAGAAGGGCGAAGGCCGTAAGGTCGGGTTGGAAGAGCTGGTGTTCGCCGACGGCCGGGCCAAGGTGTCGCTTGGGCGCGATTCGGCGGCGCTGATGCTGGTGGCGCAGATCCGCGACGAGGCGCACCGTTTTGCCATCACCGGCATGCGGGCGCGGCGCGCGAGCGTGCGCACCGGTGCCAGCAAGCTCGAAGAGATCGCAGGCGTGGGCCCGAAGAAGCGGGCCCGGCTGCTGCAACGATTCGGAGGCGTGCGCGGGGTCGGGCACGCCAGCGTCGAAGACCTGCTCACGGTCGACGGCATATCGAAAGAACTGGCAGAGGAAATCTATCGTGCGTTGCATTGACTGGCGTGTGCGTCTGAGCTTCGCGGCCCTGAGCGTTCTGGCGGGCTGCTCGTCTTCGCCGCCACCGGCGCCTGCTCCGGCCCCCGCCGCAGCACCGAGCCAGAGTGTGGCCAAGGCGCCTGCGCCGGCCGGTTCGGCTCGCCTGGGCGCACCGGGTGCCGTGCGCAACTGGATCGAACTGCGCCGGCAGGCCGCGCAGCGGCTGGTGGCGGCCAACCCCGGCGGCACCTACCTCGGCGTGCCGCCCGAACCACTGCTCGCGATCCCGGTGCTCGAAGTCGAACTCAACGGCGACGGCAGCATCCGCAAGATCGAGACCCTGCGCTACCCGCGCGAGGCCAAGGACACGGTGCAACTGGCGGTCGATGCACTGCACCGCGCGGCGCCTTTCGGCGACGTGTCGCGGCTGCCCAAGCCCTGGCGCTTCACCGAGTCCTTCCTGTTCAACGACGACCGCAAGTTCAAGCCGCGCACGCTCGATTGAAGCCGGGCGCGAATCGCGCCCGAACTTGGTCACAATGGCCGGATGTTCTTCAATCTCCCCACGCTGCTGACCTGGGCGCGCATCGTCGCCATTCCGCTGATCGTCGGCGTCTTTCACCTGCCGATCGGTGAGGCCGACCGCAACCTGATCGCCACCGTGCTGTTCGTGGTGGTCGCGCTGACCGACTGGGCCGACGGCTACCTGGCCCGCCGGCTCAACATGACCTCGTCGTTCGGCGCGTTCCTCGACCCGGTGGCCGACAAGTTCCTGGTCTGCGCCGCGCTGCTCGTGCTGGTCGAACTCGACCGGGTGCAAAGCCTGGTCGCGCTGATCATCATCGGCCGCGAGATCGCGATCTCGGCGCTCCGGGAATGGATGGCGCAGATCGGTGCGTCGCGCAGCGTGGCGGTGCACATGCTCGGCAAGGTCAAGACCATGGTGCAGATGATCGCGATCCCTTTCCTGCTGTACCACGGCACGCTCTTCGGCGTGATCGACACCCAGCAATGGGGCACGGTGCTGATCTACGCGTCGGCGGTGCTGACGATCTGGTCGATGGTGTACTACCTGCAGAAGGCGCTGCCCGAGATTCGCGCCAAGGTTCGTTAGGGGTGCAGGGCAGCGAATCCGACCGCCAGCGTGCGCTTGTCCGGTCCATGCCGTGGGTGTTCGTGCTGATCTGGGCCACGGGTTTCGTGGTCGCGCGCTTCGGCATGCCGCATTCGCCGCCGATGAGTTTTCTGGCCTTGCGCTACGCCCTCTCGCTGCTGTGTTTTGTCGGCTGGATCGCCCTGGCGGGCGTCGAGTGGCCGCGCGGCCGCGAGCAGTGGTTTCACCTCGCCGCTGTCGGCGTGTTGATTCACGCCGCTTACCTTGGCGGTGTGTGGTCGGCGGTGAAGGCCGGTATCGGTGCCGGCACCGTGGCCTTGCTGGTCGGCTTGCAGCCGGTGCTCACGGCGATCTGGACCGCGCTGACCACCTCGGCCGCGACCCAGGCCCGCGTGTCGGCACGCCAGTGGTTCGGCTTGCTGCTCGGTCTCGCCGGCCTCGTGCTCGTGGTCTGGCCCAAGCTCGGCGGCGGCGAGGTCACGGCATGGAACCTGGCGCTCGCGGTGTTCGCGTTGCTCGGCATCACCGCCGGCACGCTGTACCAGAAACGCTTCGTCGCGCCCTGCGATGTGCGCAGCGCGAGCGCGGTGCAACTGCTCGCGGCCTTCGTCGTCACGGCGCCGCTCGCCGTGCTCGAGGCCGAGCCGATCGTGTGGCACCCGCACATGATCGGCGCGATGGCCTGGTCGGTGCTGGTGCTGACGCTCGGTGGCAGCTCGCTGCTCTACATGCTGTTGCAACGTGGTGCGGCCACACGCGTCACGAGCCTCATGTACCTGGTGCCGCCGTGCACCGCCTTGATGGCCTGGGCCATGTTCGGAGAGTCGTTCACGCCGCAGATGTTGATCGGCATGTTCCTCACCGTCACGGGGGTTGCGCTGGTGGTGCGCGCACCTTCGCGTTGAGTCGCGGGCGCTGCTGTTTGTCAAGCGAGGAAGCGCGCGCTTCCCCTCGATCGAGGGCGATTGATTACGAATAGAATCCGCTTCCGCGCTTGACAGTGGGGGAGCGCACGGCTGTAATCAATCGCGCCTTGCAGGCCATAGCCGCAAGGCCCGAACACCACCCGAATTCCATGTGAGAGACCTTTAGAGAGGGGGAGCACCCGTGAACAAAAGTGAATTGATCGAACACATCGCCAAGCAGGCCGACATCTCCAAGGCCGCCGCTGCGCGCGCCCTGGAAGCCGTGATTGGCGGTGTGAAAACCTCGCTGAAAAAGAGCAACTCCGTGTCCCTCGTCGGGTTCGGTACGTTCAGCGTCGGCAAGCGTGCGGCACGCAGCGGGCGCAACCCGCGCACCGGCGCCACGATCAAGATCAAGGCCGCCAAGGTGCCGAAGTTCCGCCCCGGCAAGGCGCTCAAAGACGCGGTCAACTGAAGACCTGCGCGTCGAGTTCGAGACAACGCGGGTGCTTAGCTCAGTTGGTAGAGCGGCGCCCTTACAAGGCGTAGGTCGGGGGTTCGAGCCCCTCAGCACCCACCACCCGTTTGCATCCCGAGTGACCGGCTAGAATCTTCTCAGCCATCCAGCCAAAGGCGAACCTCGGTTCGCCTTTGTTGCTTCTGCGCTCGAACCAGAGGTCGGGCGCATGGCGTGACCACCATTCCTGCACCCGCCTGCCGCTTCGCTGCCTTGCAGCCGGGCGGCCCGTTGACAGAGGCTCTCGATGTTCGATTTTTTCCGCAAGCACACACGCGTGTTGCAGTTCCTGCTGGTGATCCTGATCTTCCCGGCGTTCGTGTTCGTCGGGATCCAGGGTTACAGCGGCTTCACCGGCGAGGCCAACGATGCGGTCGCCAAAGTGGCGGGGCACAACATCACGCGCACCGAGTGGGACGCGGCCCAGCGCGACCAGATGGAGCGCGTGCGCCAGCAGATGCCCAACGTCGACCCCAAGCTGTTCGACACCCCCGAGATGAAGCTGCAGTCGCTCGACGGCCTGGTGCGCCAGCGGGTGATGCTGGCCGCGGCCGACAAGCTCAACCTCGTGACGACCGACGACCGCCTGCAGCGCGTGTTCGCGGCCGACGCGCAGTTCGCGTTCATGCGCAACCCCGACGGCAGCGTCAACAAGGACGTGCTCAGCGCACAGGGCCTGTCGTCGGAGCAGTTCGCCCAACGCCTGCGCCAGGACCTGACCTTGCGCCAGGTCGTGCTCGGTGTGGCGGGCACGGCGTTCGCGCCGGTCAGCACCACGGCCTCGGCGCTCGATGCGATGTTCCAGCAGCGTGAAGTTCAGGTGCAGCGCTTCGACACCAAGGCCGCGCTCGAAAAAGTGTCGCCGACCGACGCCGACATCGAGAAGTTCTACAAGGACCCGGGCAACGCCTTGCAGTTCCAGGCGCCGGAGCAGGCATCGGTCGAGTACGTGGTGCTCGATCTCGACACGCTCAAGAAGGGCATCAGCGTCTCCGACGACGACCTGCGCAAGTACTACACCGAGAACGCGCAGCGCTACACCACGCCGGAAGAGCGGCGCGCGAGCCACATCCTGATCAAGGCCGAGAAGAGCGCACCGGAAGCCGACCGTGCGAAGGCCAAGGCGAAAGCCGAAGCACTGTTGGCGGAACTCAAGAAGAACCCGGCATCGTTCGCCGATCTGGCGCGCAAGAACTCCGAAGACCCTGGCTCGGCAGAGAAGGGCGGCGACCTCGATTTCTTCGGCCGCGGAGCCATGGTCAAGCCTTTCGAAGACGCGGCGTTCGGCCTCAAGCCCGAAGAACTGAGCGGTGTGGTCGAGAGCGATTTCGGCTACCACATCATCAAGCTCGCCGCGGTGAAGGGCGGCGAGAAGCGCAGCTTCGAATCGGTGCGGGCCGAGATCGATGCCGAAGTGAAAACGCAGCTCGCACAGAAGCGCTTTTCCGAAATGGCGGTCGAGTTCACCAACATGGTCTACGAACAGCCTGACAGCCTGAAGCCGGCCGCCGACAAGTTCAAGCTCGAACTGCGCACCGCGCAGAACGTGAAACGATCAGCGGCACCCGGCGCCACCGGCGCGCTCGCGAGCCCGAAATTTCTGGAAGCCCTGTTCGGCACCGACGCGTTGCGCAACAAGCGCAACACCGAAGCAGTCGAGATCGCACCGAGCACGATGGTGTCGGGGCGCGTGCTGCAGTACGCGGCCGCGCACCAATTGCCGCTGGCCGAGGTCAAGGCCCGGGTGCGTGACCGGCTCGCCAACGTGCAGGCGGCCGCGCTCGCCCGCAAGCTCGGCGAAGAACGGCTCGCCGCCTTGCGCGCCGCGCCCGACACGGCGCTGACCGAGCCGGTGCTGCTGGTGTCACGTGCGCAGCCGCGCGAGGTTCAGTCGACCGTCCTGGAAGCGCTGCTGAAGGCGCCTGCGACCCCGCTGCCGGCGTTTGTCGGTGTCGATCTCGGCGAGCAGGGTTATGCGGTGGTCAAGGTCGGCAAGGTGCTCGGGCGTGACCCGGTCGCGGCCGATGCCACGCAAGGGCAGACGCAGTACGCGCAGGCCTGGGGCGATGCCGAGTCGCAGGCTTATTACGGCGCGCTGAAGTCGCGCTTCAAGGTCGAGATCAAGACCGACGCGTTGAAGATCTCGAATGCGGCCGCCAGTGCCGCCACTGCTGCATCGAAGTGAAGCGCTGCGCATGTTGCACGCGGATGTGCAGCGCCTGATGCGCGCAGGGCATCCGTTATAATTTCAAGCTCTACGGTGGCTGTAGCTCAGTTGGTAGAGTCCAGGATTGTGATTCCTGTTGTCGTGGGTTCGAGCCCCATCAGCCACCCCAAGATACCGTTTCATACGGTCCCACCAAGGACCAAACTCCACGCAAAATCAACGACTTAGGCAGTTGTTTGCGTCAGGAAGTTTTCTGCCGTCTCATGGCAGATCAGCGGATGTAGGGGAACATGTAGGGGAACGAACGGCAGTGTCCCTGTCCGTTCGGAGGTTTGTTCCCCTATGCTCACTCAAACACACTGCAAAAACGCCGTCTGCCCGGGAGGCAAACTGCGTGTCCGACTCGCGGACTCCGGTGGCTTGTACCTGGAGGTCGGTCCTTCGGGATCGAAGCGCTGGTTCTGGAAGTACTACTTCAACGGGAAAGAGAAGCGCCTGGCGCTTGGCAGCTATCCCGACGTCGGGTTGAAAGAGGCCCGAGTCGCCCGGGATGACGCGAGAAAGCAACAACAACGCGGGGCTGATCCGGTTCTCGAGCGCAAGGTTGAGCGCCTCAGTTCCCAGTTCGACGTCAACGCGACGTTTGAAGTCACCGCCTGCGAGTTCCACGCGACGAAAAAGGCCGGCTGGAGCGATCACTATGCCAAGCGCTGGCTGGAACGTCTGAGCAAAGACGTGTTCCCCTGGCTGGGCAAACTCACCCTGTCGCAGATCGGCGCACCCATGCTGCTGCAAACGCTGCGGCGGGTCGAGAGCCGCGGGGTGCGAGAGCTGCCGCACTCGGTGCTCGAGGCGTGCGGCCAAGTGTTCCGTTATGGCGTCTCGACCGGTCGATGTGAACGCAATCCTGCGGCCGATCTTCGAGGCGCGCTGAAGCCGGTCATGACGAGGCACATGTCGGCAATTCTCGAGCCGAGCCAGGCTGGGGACTTGATGCGATCAATTCAAGTCTACCAAGGGCAGCCCTCGACACGAACGGCGCTGATGCTGTCGGCATTCCTTTTTCAGCGGCCGGGCAACATCCGACAGATGGAGTGGAGCGAACTCGATCTGGACGAGGCGATGTGGACGATCCCCTCGGACAAGATGAAGCGCACCAAGCGTGAAAAGGTGAACGGACGTCCCCACCGAGTGCCTCTGCCGCCGCAGGCCGTCGCAGCCCTGAAGGACTTGCAGCCGCTCACGGGTCGGGGGCGCTACGTTTTTCCGTCGCTGATAAGCAATCAGCGACCCATGAGCGAAAACACCGTGCGAGTCGCACTTCGCCGGATGGGCTTCGACAACGACACGATGACGCCGCACGGATTCCGGGCGATGGCGCGCACCATCATTGTCGAACGTTTGAATGTCCATCCGGACGTGATAGAGGCACAGCTCGCTCACGAAAAAAGCGGCCCGCTGGGCGCTGCTTACGATCGGGCGGAGTTCATGGAGCAGCGGCGGCACATGATGAAAGAATGGGCCGACTATCTTGAGGAGCTTCGGCTCCGGCCGGCTGCGGTGGTCAAGCGCCACGACCAACCGGCGGTGGCAGCGAGCGCGGGGCAGTCGATCTCAGTGGGCGCCACGAAGCGCAGTGCGATATTGGGGTCGCCAACGGCGAAAACATGATGGGCGCTGAACTGGCCGAAAGCCAGTCGTGGTCGAAACCCGTCGACAACAGGCGGGATGACGCGCCAGAATCGTGGCGTGGCGAATTGTGGATATATTCTGGCGATAAAGTCCATTAAATGTCTAAAATATTGACACTATGGCCAGGAAGACTTCACCCCTGCTGCCAGTGACAGAGGATCACTTGCTTCGGTTCGGAGAGCGATTGCGTCTGGCGCGCCGGCGTCGGCGACTGTCGTCCAAGCAGGTGGCAGAACGGGCTGGCATGGCACCGATGACTTTGCGCAGCCTGGAGCGTGGCGGGTCGGGCGTCACGATCGGTGCCTACCTGGCCGTCATGCAGGTGCTCGGCATCGAGCGGGATCTCGACCTGCTGGGGCAAGTGGACCCTCTGGGCCGCGAGTTGCAGGACGCCAGGTTGCCGGCGGGGCGCACCGCGGTGGCATCGAGCAAGGCCGGGGTCACGCAGCAGGCCGAACTGGGCGGCCGAAAGCCTATGGACACCCCTCCCGAGCTCGTGAAACGCGCTGGACGCGGCGAAGGCGTGCGGCACGACCCGCCCGCACGGCCCATGCGCACGCGTGCGAAGCCAGCAGGCGAGGCGAGCGCGTGGATGGGCGACAGCGGCTTCACCAGTTCCCGCGTCCTCGTCGACTTGATCAAGCTGACGCCGCGGATCCCGAAGAAGCGGCGCGGCTGACGGCATGGCTACGGGTACGCGCGATCACGGTCCACGCCGACTGGGTCGGTCTGTCCGCGCCGCACCGTCTTGGCTTGTTGGCCTCGGCCTCGGCGCTCGGGCGGCAGTGCATGGCAGGGCGAGAGTCAGTGTC
>Ga0073925_1000080_pt1 | contig 24291 bp, 24 predicted proteins | sample GWRWT4_21May14_FD_70952 | JGI IMG/M metagenome (GOLD analysis project Ga0073925, IMG submission 70952) | Sand microcosm microbial communities from a hyporheic zone in Columbia River, Washington, USA - GW-RW T4_21-May-14 | ecosystem: Engineered > Artificial ecosystem > Sand microcosm >...
ACGTAGCGCGGCAAGGTATCGGCGTCGTAGACGGCGCGTCGCTGCCGAAGCAAGGCCCCGGCCGGCGACACCTCGATCAGGTCGCGGTAGACGCCGGTGGTCAGCAGGGTCGAGACGCCACCCTCCGGCGTCATCGCGATCGAGAAGTTCGACATCACCTCGAAGCGGCCGGGGGCGGCCTCGCGGCACGCCAGCCGCTGGAAGAAGTGGCGCGTGCGGTAGGCCTGGTAGGTCCCGGCCCAGACCTTGGTGACGATGGACACGCGGTCTTCGAGCCGCGCACGGCTGTCGTCGAGCATCAGCGCGATCGACAGGCCGCGCTGCTCGTTCTCGGCCGAGATGCAGATGTACGACGCCGCCGGGTCGGTCGAGAAGGTCGCGAGCCAGCCGGCCATGTCCTGCACGTCGAGCGCGGCGATGTACCGGGTCTGCACGGCGTCGATCGCGTTCAGGGTCTCGGTATTCATGCTTCGGCCTCCCGCTTGAAGCCCATCAGCTTGCGGTAGTACTCCCACTTCGGCAGCTGGCCGGTCTCGTCGTTCTGCTTGACGTCGAACGACGGCTCCTTGCCGCCGGTGACGCCCTTCTGGAACTCCGCGTACCCGGGCGTGAAACTGCCGATGTGGATGCGCTGGAAGATTGCCGCGTCTTCCATGCTGACCATGCCGCAGGGCCCGAGCAGATTGGACGACTGGCGCAATCGGTGGCGCACCATCGCCTCGTCGTCGTCGGCATGCGAGAAGTAGGCGTAGTGCACCTCGGTGACGTCGTGGCTGCGCGCGATCGCGAAGCGCAGGTTGATCACGTCGAGGTGCTTGACGAGCACGCTCACCGGGAACAGCTCGACCACGCACGATCCCTTCTCCGGGTTCTGGCCCTTGAACTCGATCAGCGAGGGGTCCTTCAGGAAGCCGCTGCTCTGGATCGGCTTGAGCTGCGCCTCGATCGCGATGTGGCCGTTCGGCGTCATGAACTGCGCGCCCTGCCCGCCCTGCCAGTTCAGCAGCCGAAAGCCGGTGTGCAGCAGCGGTGCATGGAAGCCGTCGTTGTCGTTGTAGGCCTTCCAGTTGACCGCATAACGCACCTTCTGGTAACCGAGCAGCTTCAGACGCCCGTCGCCCGCGAGCACCACACGCAGCGTCGAGCGCATGCTCTCGCCCAGCCATTCGTCCAGCGGCGGCGTGGCCTCGCCCAGGGTGACGAACAGCAGACCCAGATACTCGGCGGTGCGCAGCTGCTTGAGGCCGAAATTCTTCTTGTCGAAGTCGGGCGCGAATTCCTTCGAGCCCGGGCAGCCGACCAGGTCGCCCTCGAGTGCGAACAGCCAGCGGTGGTAGGGGCACTCGAACTCCGGCCGGTTGCCGCAGGTCGCGGTTTCCACCTGCGTGCCGCGGTGGGTGCAGCTGTTCAGGAACACGCGCAACTCGCGGTCCTTGCCGCGCGCGATCAGCAAGGGCATGCGGCCGAGGTCGAAGGTCTTGAAGTCGCCGATTTCGGGCAGCTCGCCCGCGTGGGCCACCGGGTGCCAGCAGTCACCGTAGTAGATGGTCTTGAGTTCCTGTTCGAACAACGGCTCGCTGACGAACACCTCCTTCGGGACCTGGCTGATCCGGTCGGACCAGACCAGCGGCTGGGTGCGAACGTTGTCATGGGCAGGCGTGTGCATGTCGATACCTCCAGGGTTGGGACAGCAGATGACGATCAGACCTTGCCGGTCTGCAGAAACTGATGAACGACCGTGTTGAACTCGGCCGGCGCCTCGTACTGCGGCCAGTGCGCCGCATCGGCACGCATCACATGGAGTTGCCCGCCGGGCACCTGCGCGCAGGCCGCGGTCGCGGCCTCCAGGTCGTGAATCGGGTTGAACCGCGTCCAGAGGAACAGCGTGTCGCAGGCCAGCTTGCCGAGTTCGATCATCACCGGCGCACTCGCGCCGGAATCGGCCGACTTCAGCAGCGCGAGCACCTTCGGTGCGGCCTGCTGGAAGTCGGGCCGCAGGTAAATCGCCAGCCGCGAGCCGACGAGTTCGTCGTCGAGCAAGGGCCAGTTGGACTCGTGCATCAGCCATTGCATGCGCCGGCGCACCGTCTCGATCGTCGGCACCTGGCCGACGTTCCTGCGGCTGAGCTCTTCGAGGTTCTGCAAATCGCGCCGGCCCTTCTCGCTGACGATCGGGATGCCGCCGGTCGTGTTGAGAATCAGGCGCTTGACGCGAAACGGCCACATCACCGCGAACGTGCCGGCGACCCAGCCACCCAGCGACTCGCCCGAGATGTGCGCGCGCGCGATGCCCAGGGCATCCATGAGTTCGCCGAGTTGTCGCGCGTAAGTGGCGGGCCGGTAGTCGATGTCGAGTGGCTTGTCCGACAAGCCGTGGCCGACGAAATCGAAGGCGACGACGTGATAGTCGGCCGACAGGGCCAGCACGTTCTTCGCATACGCCTCGAGGTGGCCGCCGATGCCGTGCATCAGGAACAGCGCCTCGGGCTTGCCCACGCCGGCCTCGACGATGCGGATGTTGCCGAAGCTCGGCGTCTCGACGTAGCGCACACTGGCGCCCAGCAGGTCCAGCCACAGACTCATGACGCTGTCTCCATGGGTTCGACGCCGAGCCCCAGGTAGGCCTCGCGCACCATCGGGTCGTTCATCAGATCGGCCCCGGCACCGTTGTGCACGACCCGCCCGCTCTCGAGCACGTAGGCACGGTCGGCCAGCGGCAGCGCCTCGTGTGCGTTCTGTTCGACCAGCAGGATCGTCATGCCCTCGCGGCGCAGCCCGGCGATGATCGAGAACACCTCCTCGACGATCAGCGGCGCCAGCCCCATCGACGGTTCGTCGAGCAGCAGCAGGCGCGGTTGGCTCATCAGCGCGCGGCCGATCGCCAGCATCTGCTGCTGGCCCCCGGACAGCAGGCCCGACATCTGTGCGCGCTTGTCGGCGAGCACCGGGAACATCGTGTACATGCGCTGCAGACCACGCTCCACGTCCGCCGCCGATCGGGTCTGCCCGCCCAGGCGCAGGTTCTCGTCGACCGACAGGTCGCCGAACACGCAGCGCCCTTCCGGGCAGTGCGCGATGCCGAGGCCGACGCGCCGGTACGCCGGCACGTCACCCAACGCGCGGCCGTCGAACTCGACGCTGCCGTGGCGCGTGGGTTGCAGGCCGGAGATGGTCTTCAGCAGCGTGGTCTTGCCGGCGCCGTTGCTGCCCACCAGCGCCACCAGCTGGCCGGGCAGCACCTCCAGGCTCACGCCGTGCAGGCACTGGATGTGGCCGTACCAGCTGTCGACCGCGTGCACGCGCAACAGCGGCTGTTCGGCGGACGAGGTGGTGTTAGCAGGCATCGGTTGGTTCTCAGTGGCGGGTGCCGAGGTAGGCGGCGATCACGTCCGGATCGCGCGCCACCTCCTGCGGTGTGCCTTCGGCGATGCGGCGGCCGTAGTTCAGGACCACGACGTGGTCGGACACGCCCATCACCAGCTTCATGTCGTGCTCGATCAGCACGACCGTGATGCGCTGCGCCGCCAGCCGCTCGATGAGTCGCCCCATCTCGAGCTTCTCGCGCGGATTCAGGCCGGCCGCCGGTTCGTCGAGCAGCAGCAGCGTGGGCTCGTTCATCAGCGCGCGGGCCAGTTCGAGGCGCTTGAGCGCGCCGTACGACAGGGCATCGGGCATTGTCTCGGGCGTGATGTCCAGCCCGACCATCGCGATCAGCCCGCGTGCCCGCTCGCCGAGCTCGCGGTCGCGCCGCACCAGCGAAGGCGGTCGAAAGATGCCGGCCCACAGCCCGCTCTGCAGCCCGACGTGCGCGCCGAGCAGCACGTTTTCGAGCACGGTCATGTTGCGGCAGATCTTCAGGTTCTGGAACGTGCGGGCCACGCCCAGCGGCGCCAGTTCGTGCGGCGCCAGCGCCGCCAGGTCGCGCCCTTCGATCAGTACCCTGCCCGCGCTCGGCCGGTACAGGCAGCTGACGATGTTGAGCAGCGTGGTCTTGCCGGCACCGTTGGGCCCGATCAGCGAATGCACATGGTCGCGCGTCAGCGCGAACGTGACGTCCTCGAGCACCTTCGGCCCGCCGAAGTCCTTGTGCACGGCTTCGACGCGCACGATCTCGGCAACACGGGTGGTCGCCGCCGTCCGCGTCGGTTCGGGGCTTCTCACGAGCGCGCCCCGGTGCGGCGTGCACGCCAGCGATCTCGCAGCGTCGGCACGATGCCGCGCGGCATGAACAGCACCGCGGCGAACAGCACGCCACCCACCACCAGGGTCTCGTACTCGGCCGCGCCGGCCAGCAGGTTGGGCAGCAGGGTCACGATCGCCGCGCCCAGCACGGCGCCGCCGATCGAGCCGATGCCGCCGATCACGGCCATCATCAGGAACTGCACCGAATGCACGAACGAGGCCGAGGCCGGCGTGATGAAGCCCGCGTAGTGGGCGTAGAGCGCGCCCATCAGGCCGGCGATCGCGCCCGACAGCACGAAGATGCGCACCTTGTAGCTGCGCACGTCCACCCCCATCGTCGTGGCCGCAATCTCGGCATCGTGCAGCGCACGCAGCGCGCGCCCGGCCGGCGAGCGCAGCAGGTTCAGCGCCGCGCCGACCACGAGTGCCAGCACCACGAGCAGCAACCAGTACCAGGCGGCGTCGCCGCGCAGCACGTGGCGACCGATCTCGAGCGGACCGACCGACATGCCGTCCGGGCCGCCGCTGAACTGCTGCTCGTTGCGCAGCACGATGCCCAGCAGCAGGCCGATGCCCAGCGTGGCGACGGCGAGGTAGTAGCCCGAGAGTTTCAGGAACAGACGGCCCACCGCCCAGGCCAGCAGCGTGCTGCCCAGCACGGCGCACGGCAGCGCCAGCAGCACCGGCCAGCCGCGCGCGACCGACAGATGGGCCGACAGGTAGGCCCCGCTGGCGAAGAACGCTGCGTGCCCCAGGCTCAGCTGGCCGGTGGTGCCGATCAGCAAGGTGAGCGACACCGCCACCGCGGCGTTGATCAGCACGAGATTCGCCACGGCCAGGTAGAACGGGTTCGGCACCAGCACCGGCATCGATGCGGCGAGCACGAGCAAGACCGCCAGCCACAGCACGCGGCGCGTTGCGCGGCGCACCACCGGGGGCGCGGCGGGCAAGGCTGCCGCAGTGGTCGTCGACGGGTCGCCAATCATCTAGACACGCTCCACGCGAGGCTTGCCGAACAGACCGTTCGGCTTGACCAGGAACAACAGCACGATCATCACGAACGGCACCGCGTCCTTGTAGGCCGACGAGACGTAGCCGGCAGTCATCGCTTCGGCCAAACCGATCGCGAAGCCGCCGAGCACCGCGCCCAGCGGGCTGCCCATGCCGCCAATGATCGCGGCGATGATCGCCTTCAGGCCGACCATCACGCCGACGTCGTAGTAGGTGTAGGTGATCGGCGCGGTGACGATGCCACCGACCGCGCCGAGCACGCCGGACAGCGCGAACGCGAGCAGCAGCACACGCTTCACGTCGATGCCCATCAGTTGCGCGGTGACCGGGTCGAGCGACGCGGCCACGAAGCCGCGCCCGGTCCGGCTGCTGCGGAAGAACCAGGCCAGCGCCGCGAGCACGACCGCCGTGACGCCGATCACCCAGACGGCCTGCGGCAGGATGCTGGCGCCGCCGATGCGGATCGGATCGCTGCCGCTGAACGGCGGGATCGAATGCGTCTGCGTGCCCCACAGCACGTGGGCCAGTCCGCGCAGCACGATGCCGAAGGCGACCGTCAGGATGATCACCTGCAGCACGCCGGAGCGCCGCAGCGTGTGGGTGAACAGGCCCTGCAGCAGCAGCGAGAAGGCGAGCACCACCGCCAGCGCGATCAGCATCGCCACGCCGAGCGGCAACTGCGCCTGCAGCAGCACCGCGGTCGTCATGCCGCCGAGCATGATCGACTCGCCCTGGGCGAAGTTGAGCGCTCCGCTGGCGTTGAAGATCAGCGTGAAGCCCAGCGCCGCCAGTGCATAGCGGGCGCCCTCGGTCAGGCCCGAGGACAGGAACTGGATGAAGGCTGCGTCCATCGAGCAGTCACTCCAGCATTTTCCAGCGGCCGTTCTTGACCTGGATGATGCGCAGCGATTCGGCATTCAGTCCGACGTGGTCGTTCTCGTTCATGCGGAAGCGCCCGGTCACGCCGACGAAGTCGTTGCCGGTCTCGATCGCGTCGCGGATCTTGGCCGGATCGATGCTGCCGCTGCGGCGCACCGCCTCGCGCACCGCGACGAAGGCGTCGTGGGCGGTGCCGGCGAAGAACGACGGGTCTTCGTTGAACTTGGCGCGATACGCCTTCACGTAGGCCTGCACCACCGGCTGTTGCGGATCGGTCGTCGGCAGCTGTTCCCACACCAGGATGGCGACATTGGCCATCACCATGTCTTCGGCCGCGCCGCCGGCGAGCCGGACGAAGTCGTTCGACGCGAGCCCGTGGGTGCCGTAGTGCGGCAGCGTGATGCCGAGCTGCTTGTAGTTCTTGGTGGCAATGATCGCCGGCTCGCCGAAGCCGCAGTTCAGGATCGCCTGCAGGCCCGACTCCTGGCGCAGCTTGGTCAGCTGCACCGTCATGTCGGTGTCCTTCGGGTTGTACGACTCGTCGCGCAGGATCTTGATGCCCTTGGCCGGCGCGAGCTTCTGCGCGGCGGCCAGGCACGAGCGGCCGAACGCGTCGGTGCCCGCGATGATGCCGATGCTCTTGAGGCCGCGCCCGGTCATGTGATCGAAGAGCCGGCTGACCACCATCGAATCGGTCTGGATGGTCTTGAACACGAACTTCTTCACCGGCTCGACGATCGCGGCACCCGCACCCATCGACACCATCGGGATGCCAGCCCGCTCGACCAGCGGGATCGCCGCCAGCGTCGGTCCCGTCAGCGAGCAGCCGATGATCACCTGAACCTTGTCGTTGTCGATCAGGCGCTTGACCAGCGTGTTGGCACGCGCCGCATCGGACTCGTCGTCGTAGCCGACGAACTCGATCCTGCGGCCGTCGACGCCGCCCGCGGCGTTGGTGCTCTCCACGACCATCTCGACCGTCTTCATCGCGCCGGCACCGGCATAGGCGGCCGGGCCGGTGACCGAGAAGCAGCCGCCGATGCGCAGCGGCGGCTTGGTCTGCGCCAGCACCGGCATGGCGATGAACGCGCCGATCGCGGCCAGGGCCAGCAGCCGGCCGGCGCGGGGTTGAAGCTTCAGCATGGAAGATCTCCTTGGGAACTCAACAGCCGGCTGCGGCACCGGCATCGCCGCGACCTGTCGCGGGCTCGGAAGCGAGGTCACTCGACCAGCTTCCAGCGCCCGCCCTTGACCTGCACGATGCGCAGCGAGGCGGCGGTGAGGCCGACGTGGTCGGTCTCGCTCATCTGGAACGGCCCGGTCACGCCCTTGAACGAACTCGCCGCGAGCGCGTCGCGCAGCTTGACGGGCTCGACGCTGCCGGCGCGCTGCACCGCCTCGCGGATCGCCAACATCGCGTCGTGCGCATTGCCGGCGAAGTACGACGGTGCTTCGCCGTACTTGGCCTGGTAGGCCTTCACATAGGCCTGCACCACACTCTGCAGCGGGTCGTTGGCGGGCAACTGGTCCCAGACCAGGATCGGCCCGTTCGTCATCACCATGTCTTCGGCCGCGGCACCGGCCAGCTTGACGAAGGTGTCGGACGCGAGTGCGTGCGTGCCGTAGTGCGGCAGCGTGATGCCCAGCTGCCGGTAGTTCTTGGTCAGGATCACCGCCGGCTCGCCGAAGCCGCAATTCAGGATCGCCTGCACACCCGCGGCCTGGCGCAGGTTGGTGAGCTGCGCGGTCATGTCGGTGTCCTTCACGTTGAAGGATTCCTCGCGCGCGATCTTCACGCCCTTCTCGGGCGCGAGCTTCTGCGCCGCCCCGAGGCAGGCCCGGCCGAAGGCATCGGTGCCGGCGATCACGCCGATGGTCGTGATCTTGTTCTTGAGCATGTGCTCGTACAGCCGCGTAATCGCCATCGCATCGGTCTGGTTCATCTTGAAGACGAACTTCTTGACGGGGTCGATGATCACCGTGCCGCCGGCCAGCGACAACATCGGCACGCCGGCGCGCTCGACCAGCGGCGCGGCCGACATCGTCGTGCCGGTGGTCGAACCGCCGATCAGCACCTGCACGCCATCGTTGTCGAGCAAACGCTTGACCAGCGTGTTGGCGCGTGCCGGGTCGGATTCGTCGTCGTAGCGGACCAGCTCGAGCTTGCGGCCATCAATGCCGCCGGCCGCGTTGATCGAGTCGACGTACATCTCCACCGTCTTCATCGCACCCGAGCCCAGGTAGGCGGCCGGTCCGGTGACCGACAGGTAGGCGCCGATCTTCAGCGGCGGCTTGCCTTGGGCCAGGGCCGATGGGGTGGTCAGGGTGGCGGCAACCGCCAGCGCAGCGGCGGCCAGGTGGCTGAACTTCTTCAGGGACTTCGTCATGGTTGTCTCGTGGTTCGGGAGGAAATTTCGGGCGTCATTCGACGGTCGTGCTCCAGGGCACCAGCCCCGGCTCGCTGCTGAGCCATTTCTTCAGCTCGTTCTTCTTCACCTTCGCGTTCGTGGTCTTCGGGAGTTCGGCCACGAACACGACGTGCTTGGGGGTTTCGGGACGGCTCAGGCGACCATTGCAGAAGCCGGCGATGTCGGCTGCCGTCGCCGTGGCGTGGGTGGCCCGGCGCACGACGACGGCGACGACGGCTTCGCCCCACTCCGGGTGCGGCACACCGACGACCGCGACCTCCTCGACCGCCGGGTGCTCGACCAGCACCGCCTCGACCGAGGTCGGGAACACGTTGACGGCGCCGGTGATGATCATGAACTTCTGGCGGTCCATCAGGTACAGGTAGCCGCGCTCGTCCAGCCGCCCGATGTCGTTGGTGCGCAGCCAACCGTCGGTGAGGGCCTCGGCGGTGGCCTTCGGCATGTTGCGGTAGCCCTTCATCAGGGTGTTGCCGCGCAGCCAGATCTCGCCGGCCTCGCCAACCGGCAGCGGCTGGCCCTGGTCGTCGCGGATCGAGCAGTCGTAGTGCACGCCGATCTTGCCGACCGACTTGAGCAGTTCGGGCTCGTCGCGCAGCGCCTTGTCGTGATCGGCGTTGGTGAGGTAGCTGATCCAGCCGCCGGTGGCCTCGGTCATCGCGTAGGTCTGGATCAGCGCGACCTTGAAGGTCGCCTTCGCGTCGCGGATCAGCTTCGGCGTGGCCGGCGACGAACCGTACATCATCAGGCGCAGCGACGACAGGTCGTAGACCGGGTTGGCCTGGACCTCGGCGATCGCGCGCTGCAGCATCGTCGGCACGAGCAGACCGACCGTGACCTTGAAGCGCCCGACCTCCTGCAGGAAGCTCTGGATCTGGAATGCGCCGTCCGGGATCGCCACCGTCATCGCGTTGCCGATGGCGAACACGCCCATCATCACGACGACCCAGGCCGACGATGCCGGCACATACCAGACGTCGTCGCGCTCGAAGCCGAACGAGATCAACGAGTGCAGGATGCAGTTGGCCCCGCCTTCCTGCGTCAGCATCACGCCCTTGGGCACGCCGGTCGTGCCCGAGGTGTAGCTGATCAGCAGCAGGTCGTCGCCGCGCAGCGCGGGCCACGAAGGCTCGCCGTGCGCATCGGCCAGCAGGTGCTCATAGTCGAGCGGCATGCCGTGCCCGGCGCCGTAGCCGATCAGCGTGATGCCCAGCGCGGCGATCTCGGCCAGGTGCTCGGCCACCAGTTGCTTGCAACGCGCGTGCACCAGCAGGTACCGGGCGTCGCTGTCCTTGAGCACGTGGGCCATCTCGGGCCAGGGATACTGCGTGTTCAGGCCGACACGCGGTGCGCCGATCTTCATGCACGCGAAGAAGTGCTCGTAGACCTCGATCGTCTCGAAGGTCAGGATCGCGACGCTGTCGCCGCTGCGGTGCCCGAGCTTCTGCAGGGCCACGGCGAAGCGGTCCGAGCGCCGGTCCATCTGTTGCCAGGTGGCACTGCGCTCGCCGCACAGGTAGGCGGTGTTGTCAGGGTAGTTGCGTCCGCAACGCCTGACCATGTCTCTGGGCAGCACGGTGTTCGTCTCCTTGGCTCAGGTGTTCTTGGAACGGGCTGGCGCGCGCACGCGGCGGAACAGCAGCCCCTTGTCGTCGTAACCGGCCTTCAGCGCCATGCCGACCACGACCGTTTCGGCCGCGCTGTCGACAATCCGGCAGATCAGTTGCGGTCCCTCCTCAAGCTCGACCAGGCCATGCACAAGCGGCACCGGAAAGTCGGGCGAATACGGGCGGCGCGTGACCGTGTACGACAGCAGTACGGCACGGCCGCTGGCGCGCTTCCATGCCACGGCGCCGTCATTGCGCGCGCACCAGGCGCGCTGGTGGAAGCCGAGCGCGGCGCCGCTGCGGCGGTCGACCGCGATGCGCAACTCCTGGCCGGCGATTCCGGCCAGGAACTCGTCGTCGTAGCGGTGCATGAAAACCTGATCCATCGGGTAGTCCTTCGTCCTTGACGATCAGTTCAGGCGCTTCTTCGGGCTGACCAGCAGGCAGGCGTGGTAGTCCAGGCAACCGCCGTTGCCGCTGACCAGGATCAGCTCGTTGTCGACCTGGCGTTCGCCGCCGGCACCGCGTGCCTGGATCACCGCTTCGGACAACGGCGTCACGCCCTGCAGGTAGAAGCCCGACAGATGGCCCCCGCCGGTGTTGACCGGCAGCTTGCCGCCGGGCGCGGTGTGGCCGCGCGCGACGAAGGCGCCGCTTGCGCCGCGCCGGCACAGGCCATAGCCTTCGAGGCTCAGCAGCCCGACATACGAGAAAGCGTCGTAGAACTGGGCCTGCGTCACATCGCTCGCCTTGACGCCGGCGCTGCGGTAGGCGGTCTTGCCGGCCTGCGTCGCACCGGTATCGACCTCGGCCTCGTCGCCGCGCAGACCCGAGCGACCGCGGTGGCCCTGGCCCATGCCGTGGATGTAGGTTGCGGGCTCGGGGGCATCGGCCGCGCGCTCGACCGAGGTCACCACCAGCGCGATCGCCCCGTTGACCGGGAAGCAGCAGTCGAGCACCCGGAACGGCTCGACGACGAACGGCGAGGCCAGGTAGTCGGCGATCGTCAGCGGCTTGCGCAGGAAGGCCTGCGGGTTCAGCGCCGCCCACTGGCGGCAGGCGATGGCATAGGCACCGAGCTGCTCGTGCGTGGTGCCGAACAGCGCCATGTGGCGGCGTGCCGCCAGCGCATAGCCGGCGCTGGCACCAAAGAAGCCCTGGCTCGCCTCCCAGCTCTCGATGCCCGACAGCGGCATCGCCATCGCGAAGGTGTCGCCGCCGCCCTTGCCCTTCAGCGGCGTGTCGGCGAACACGCAGACCACCGCCTTGGCCAGGCCCGCGTCGACCGCGAGCGCGGCGTACTGCACCATCTGCACGGCGGTCGAACCTTCGGAGTCCAGCGCCGCGAGCAGCGCCAGGTCGCGCATCCCGAGGTCGTTGTGCAGACGCAGCGGCAGCTCGTCGGTGGCGGCGGTCGGGCTCTTGTTCAGCAGCAGGCCGTCGATGTCTTTCAGGCGCAGGCCGGCATCGGCGGCCGCCGCCGCGATCGCGGTCGCCGCCAGTTCGCGGATCGTGCCGATCGGCTGGCGCGACATCGCACTGAACCCCAGGCCGGTGATCGCGGCTCGGGCCCGGGGCTTCTTCGTCGCGGCGGTGACCATGGCACGCATCAGATGATGAATGCCAGGCTCGGCACGGCCTCGTCGCCGTGGATCAGCATCACCTTCTTGAAGAACATGACGAGCGAGCCGTCCGGCTTGCGGCGCAAATGGTGCTCGACCCGGCCCGGCCAGACCTCGATCTTGCCGGTCGAGGAGCGCCGCAGTTCGTACAGCACGAAGTTCGACAGCACGCGCCAGCCGCCCGCCTCGTGGTGCGAGACTTCGATGTTGCTCACCACGCGGCGCAGACGCGACACCGGCAGCTGCGAGTGGCGCTTGCCGGTGGCGAGCTGAGCAATGCGCGTGCGCAGCCGCGAGCGGTTGTCGGCGGTGATCGAGACATGCTTGTTCATGTCGTAGTCGCCCTCGCCGCGCGGCACCCAGTACATCATGTCCTCATCGACGAGGGCTTCCCATTCGAGGTAGCGCGACTCGTCGGCCAGGCGCGCTTCCATGTACAGGAAGTCGCAGATCTCGCGGTGCTCGTCCGCACCGATGGCGGCCGGCTTGACGGTGCGCACGGCATCCGTGGTGGATGTCATCAAATCTCCTTGTTCCCGAACCTGGCGGGCGAATTGTCGGAACGGTGACCTTGTTCGAGCGAGATCGGCCAACGCCGACCTGCGATCAGGTGGGCGATGACGGCGTCGTCATGATCTTCTTGTAGTGCTGCCACAAGCCGCGGTTGGTGCATTCGTCGGTCACGTGACCGACGGTCACGCCCATCGCGTCGACGTGCTCGCGGTTCAGGCCGCGCGACAGGTCCATCCAGCCGGCACGGTCGCGCAGCGCCATCTGCTGGCGCTCCGAAATCACGCTGTCGTCGGCAAGGAGGAAGGCCGACGGGCCCATCGCTGCTTCGGAGTTGCGGATGATCCGCTGGTTGACCTCGTCGGGTGCGCCATCGAGCAGCATCGGGGTGTGCCAGTGCACGCACTCGTGGGCACTGATCGGCTCGAAGAACACGATGTTCATCTCACCGAGAAACAGGTTCGGGAAGATCGCCGCGTGCGGTGGGCCATCGCGCAGAATGCGCCCGCCCTTCTCGTCGCCATGGGCCTGCTTCATCATGGCCTGGTACTCGGGGAAGCGGTCGGCCGAGGTATTGAGCCAGGTCAGATTCCGGGTGTAGGTGGGCGAGAAGTAGAGCTCGGTGTGACCATTGCCCCACGCCTTGGTTTCGGACAGAAGATTTTCTTCGGCGGCGATGACCGCGGAGTCGTACTGCGAGTTGATCACCTGCGCGAACGAACTGTGAACGTCATTGACGTGGTAACCGTCGGTGTCGTTCTCCGGCAGCATCTTCCAGTTCGATTCGAAGCGCTGCTTGGTCCAGCCCGCCGTGAGCTTGATGCGGCCGGTCGGCGACATGTCGCAGGCGCGGTCGATCAGGATCTTGGCGCGCCCGAGGTGATCCAGCAACGGCGGCGTCGCCGCATTGAAGGTGGCGAACACGAAGCCCCGGTACTGCTCGGTGCGCAGCGCCTTCAGGCCAAGCTCCGACTTCTCCTTCGCGAAGCCGCCCGGGTAGGGCACGTCCTTCAGGTTGCCTGCCAGATCGTAGACCCAGCCGTGGTATGCGCAGGTGAAGTATTTTTCCTTGCCGTGCTTGGCCACACAGAGCATGTTGCCGCGGTGCGCGCAACGATTCACCAGCACCGCCACCGAGGCGTCGCGCTGGCGCACCATCAGCACCTCTTCCCGGCCGATGGTGCGGCGAACGTACTCGCCGACCTGCGGCACTTCGGAGTCGTGCCCGACGAAGACCCAGCCTTCGTAGAAGATCTTCGTCATCTCGAGTTCGAAGACGGCTTCGTCGGTGTACAGGCTGCCATGCACCCGGTCGTCCTCGATCAACGCAGCGATGTCGACCGGTTTGCGGGCGAAGTTGATGGTTTGAGATGTCATGATTCCTGAAGCCCTCAATTAGCGAACGTTAGTTAGGTTGAATGGCGAGCGACCCACTACAGACCAGCTTCATCGCCCGAGGTCCTTGGCGGTCTGCCCGGCAATGCCCCAGTTCTCCTTGGGCACATCGTGGATCCACACACGCACGTTCTCCTTGGGCGCGCCGATGGCCTCGTGCAGCGCCTGCGTGACCTTCTCGATCACAGCGCGCTTTTGCTCCTCGGTGCGGCCGTCGAGCATGTAGATCTGGGCGAACGGCATGTGGGGCTCCTGTCGTCAGACGAACCGGATGCCGACGCTGCCCAGGTGCTGCATCTTCAGCGTGATGCTGTCGCCCGCCTGCACCGCCACCGCTTCGGTGATGCCGCCCGACAGCACCAGGCTACCGGCCGGCAGTTCCTGGTCACGCGTGGCCAGGTGGTTGACCAGCATGGCCACCGCCGCAGCCGGGTGGCCCACCACCGCCGCCCCGGCGCCGAAGGCCACCGGCACGCCGTTCTTCTCGAGCACGAGGCCCAGGGTGCGCAGGTCCAGGTCCTGGGCGCTGGCGATTCGCCCACCGACGACGAAGCGCACGGCCGAGGTGTTGTCGGCGATCACGCTCTTGGCGTCGAACTTGAAGTCGCGGTAGCGGCTGTCGATGACCTCGATGCCGGGCAGCACGAAGTCGCAGGCCGCCAGCACCATGCCGATGTGGCAGCCCGGACCTTTCAGCGCCGTCTTCGTGACGAAGCAGATCTCGGGCTCGACCTTGGGGTGGATCAGCTCGCTGACCTTGACCGCACCGCCTTCAGGAACGGTGAATTCGTCAACGAGGAAGCCGAACACCGGCTCGCTGACGCCCATCTGCTTCATCTTGGCGTAGGACGTGAGCCCGGCCTTGTAGCCGACGACGCGCGCACCGCGGCCGAGCTTGCGCTGCAGGATCGCATCCTGGATCGCGTAGGCGTCTTCCCAGTCCATGCCGGGGTGTTCGTCGGTGATCTTGGGCGTGTCGCGCGCCTCGAGCTGGCAGCGCTCGAGGTGCTCGGCCAGGCCGGCGATGGTGTCGCGGTCGAGTTGCATCGCCGTCCCCTCAGGCCGCCTGGCGTGCGGCGCCGGCGCGGTCGCGAGCCATGGTCATCGCGGTGTCTTCGATCATGTCTTCCTGGCCACCGACCATGCCGCGCCGCCCGAGTTCGACCAGCAGGTCGCGGGCCGGGATGCCGTACTTCTGGCCGGCGCGCTTGGCGAACAGCAGGAAGCTGGAGTACACGCCGGCATAACCGAGCGTCAGCGAGTCGCGGTCGATGCGGATGACGTGGTCCATGATCGGCACCACCAGGTCTTCGGCCACGTCCTGGATCTTGAACACGTCGACGCCGGTGGCGATGCCCATGCGGTCGCACACCGCGACGAACACTTCCATCGGCGTGTTGCCGGCGCCGGCGCCGAGCCCGGCGGCAGCCGCATCGATGCGGTTCGCACCGACCTCGACCGCCGCCAGCGAGTTGGCGATCCCCATCGCCATGTTGTGGTGGCCGTGGAAGCCGAGTTCGGTCTCGGGCCTGAGCGCCTCGCGCACCGCACCCAGACGCGCCTTCACGTCGTCGGGCAGCATGTAGCCGGCCGAGTCGGTGATGTAGATGCAGTTGGCACCGTAGCCTTCCATCAGCAGAGCCTGCTTGACCAGGCCTTCGGGGCTGTGCATGTGCGCCATCATCAGGAAGCCGACGGTGTCCATCTCGAGCTTGCGTGCGCGCTTGATGTGCTGCTCGGAGACATCGGCCTCGGTGCAGTGGGTGGCCACACGGATGGTGTGCACGCCGATCTCCTTGGCCATCTGCAGGTGATCGACGGTGCCGATGCCGGGGATCAGCAGCGCCGAAACCTTGGCCTGCTTCATCAGCGGGATCACGGCGCCGAGGTATTCCTCGTCGGTGTGCGCGGGAAAGCCGTAGTTGACTGAAGCGCCGCCCAGGCCATCGCCGTGCGTCACTTCGATCAGCGGCACGCCGGCGGCGTCCAGCCCGCAGGCGATGCTCTTCATCTGCGCCAGCGTCATCTGGTGCCGCTTGGGGTGCATGCCGTCGCGCAGCGTCATGTCGTGCACGGTGATCTTCTTGCCCTTGAGCGTCATGTCGTGTTCTCCTTGGAGGGGGCGGTTCAGGCGGGAACGGCTTCGAGCGTGAGCTTGCCGGCAAGCATGGCCTCGGCAAACATCTCGGCGGTGCGCGCGGCCGCGGCGGTCATGATGTCGAGGTTGCCGGCGTACTTGGGCAGGTAGTCGCCGAGGCCTTCGACCTCGAGGAAGATCGAGACGCGCTTGCCGTCGAACACCGGGCCGTTGACGAGCTTGTAGCCGGGCACGTATTTCTGCACTTCCTTGATCATCGCGTGGATCGACGCGGTGATCTTCGGCTGGTCGGGCTCGGCCTCGGTCAGGCAGTGCACCGTGTCGCGCATGATCAGCGGCGGCTCGGCCGGGTTGATGATGATGATGGCCTTGCCCTTCTTGGCGCCGCCGACCTGCTCGATCGCGCCCGCCGTGGTGCGGGTGAATTCGTCGATGTTCTTGCGTGTGCCCGGGCCGGCCGAGCGGCTCGACACGGTGGCGACGATCTCGCCGTAAGCGACCGCCTGCACGCGGCTCACCGCGGCGACCATCGGGATCGTCGCCTGCCCGCCGCAGGTGACCATGTTGACGTTCATCTCGCGTTTGCCGACGTGCTCCTTCAGGTTCACCGGGGGCACGCAGAACGGGCCGATCGCGGCCGGCGTCAGGTCGATCATCATCACGCCGAGCGCGTTGAGCTTGCGCGAGTTCTCAGGATGCACGTAGGCGCTGGTCGCGTCGAACGCGATCTGCACGCCGTCGGCCTTGACGTGCGGCAGCAGGCCATCCACGCCTTCGGCCGTCGTCTTGATGCCCATCTCGCGGGCCCGCTTCAGGCCGTCGGACTCGGGGTCGATGCCCACCATCCACACCGGCTCGAGCACCGCGCTGCGCTGCAGCTTGGCAAGCAGGTCGGTGCCGATGTTGCCGGGCCCGATCAGGGCGCATTTGATCTTCTTCATGACAAGGGTTCTCGCAGTTTCAATGGAAGCGAACCGAGCAGCCGCCGAGGCCGCCGATCGTGACGCGGAAGTTGTCGCCGGCCTGGGCCGGGAACATCGCCGCCAGCGCGCCGGACAGGATCACCTCACCGGCCTTCAGCGGGATGCCCAGGCGGCCCAGCGTGTTGGCCAGCCAGGCGACTGCATTGACCGGCGAACCGAGTGCGGCGGCGCCGGCGCCGGTGGCGATGATCTCGCCGTTCTTCTCGAGCACCATGCCGCAGGTCGACAGGTCGACACGGCGCGGGTCGACGGCGTTGTCGCCGAGGACGAACACGCCGCAGGACGCGTTGTCGGCCACCGTGTCCTGGATCTTGATCTTCCAGTCGCGGATGCGCGAGTCGACGATCTCGAAGCACGGCATCACGCATTCGGTGGCCGCCAGCACGTCGGCGTTGCTCAGCCCCGGTCCCATCAGGTCGCGCTTGAGGATGAACGCGATCTCGCCCTCGGCCTTGGGCTGGATCAGCGTGGACATCGCGATCGATTCGCCCTGCGCCACGATCATGCCGTCGAGCATGTAGCCGAAGTCGGGCTGGAACACCCCCAGCATGTTCATTACCGCGGCGCTGGTTACGCCGATCTTCTTGCCGACCACGCGCTCGCCCGCCTCCAGGCGCCGCGCCAGCATGCGCTGCTGAATGCGGTAGGCGTCGTCGATGGTGATGCCGGCGTGCCGGTTCGTCAGCGGCTCGACGACGCTGCAGCCGCGCAATGCCGCGTACAGCTCGTCGCCGAGGGATTCGATGAGTGGCTGGTCCATGGTCTCGATTTCAAGGCGGCGTGAAAACGTTCCGAAGCGCGGTGCCGGCTCGCGCTCCTGCGGGTCTGACAGGCCGGTCTGCGGCTCAGGTATAGACCTCGGTGAACGAGCCCGGCAGCACCCCGGTGTGGTAGAAAATCCCGCGCGCCGCCTGATCTTCGGTCCAGGTGGTCACGGGCCGGTCGGGCTGGGCCTGGTAGCCCAGTCCGGCGAAGGTTTCGTTGCGGTTGCCGCTAGGATCGAAGAAGTAGATCGTCTCGCCGCGCGTGATGCCATGACGCGTCGGCGCGATGTCGATGCGGACCTTGTTCTTGGCCATCACGTCGCCGGCCTTGAGGATGTCGTGCCACGAATCGAGGAAGAACGAGACGTGGTGCAATCCGGCCGTCGGCGCGCCGACGAAGGCGATGTCGTGCGGCTTGCTCGAGCACGAGACGAACGAGGCCAGCTGGAACGCGCCGCCCGGCCCCACGGTGATCTGCTCGGTCTGGAAAAAGCCGAGCACGTCCATGAAGAACTTGGTGTTCTCGGCCACCTTGTTGATGCCCTGGCCCGGATCGAACGGGCACATCAGCAGCACGTGGTCGAGCCAATGCGCACCCGCTCCCTTCAGACCATCGGGCCAGGGGTCCGGGTTGGTGGAACCGACCTCGGTGCCGACGCATTCCTTCATCGCATACAGCCGCATGTCGTGGCCGCTGGGCAGCGTGAACTGCAGCATCCGGCCGGTCGACGGCAGCGTCCCCTCGGGCAGCACCTGGGCCTTGGTGCCGCTGGCTTCGATCTTCGCCTTCAGGCTGTCGAGGTCGGCGTCGCTCTTGACCTTGTAGGCCACGTGATTGAAGCCCGCCTGATCGGACGGGGTCAGTATCACGGAGTACTTGTCCCACTCGTCCCAGCACTTCAGGTACACGTTGCCGTGCTTGTCTTCCATCGTCGTCTTCATGCCCAGCACGTTCTCGTAGTGCTTCACGGCCGCCGCCATGTCCATCACTTTGATGCTGACATGCCCGATTCTCATCACACTCATTTCATGTCTCCTTCGATTGATTCGTTTCGCCAGCCGCGCCGCTTCGGGACGAAGCGCCGGCACCCCACTGAAAGCTGAGCGCCTTCTTCATCTTGCCCACCACCTCGACCTCGACGCCTTGGAGCGGTGACACTCGACAGGCCAGACAGACCCCGCGCGCCTCTTCCTCGGCCGACACATGAGCCCGGCTCATCGCGCCCACCATGCGCACGCTGCCGACGCGCACGCTGATCTTGCAGACTCCGCAGCCGCCACTCACACAGCCGACCGGAATGCCCTTGCGGCCGATTCTCAACATGCCCTGCAGCAGAGTCTCCGATTCGGCACAGTCATACGACTCCCCGGTCTGCGTGAGACGAACGAGGTGGCGGCATGCACCGGCGACCGGCGCCGCAGCTGTCGACACAGACTTTGTCGGGTCCATCGCGTGTTCAGGCAGCGTCGGCCTCGGCCAGGAAATTGCCGACGAGCTGGGCGAAGCGCCGCGCGTGCTCGATCTGGGTCCAGTGCCCGCAGCGGCCGTACACGTGGAGCTGCGAGCGCAGGATCAGCTGCGACAGCCGGATCGAATTCGACAGCGGCAGGACCTGGTCCTCGCGACCATGGATGATCAGAGTTTCGTGTGGCAGCTTGCGGATGTCTTCGTCGCTGCTGGCCAGCGATTCGACCCAGCGCTGCCGCGGTGCCGGGAACATCGCCGCATACGACTCCTGGAAGCCCGGGCGCTTGCTCGCCTCGTAGCGCAGCTGCGCCAGTTCGTCGCTGACCAGGTTGCGGTCGTAGGCAAACCAGTCCATGACCTTGCGCATGTTCTCGAACGACGGCGTGTAGCCCCAGACCGCGTCGAGCGCCGGGGTCAGCTCGAAGCTCACACCGGCGGCGCCCATCAGCACGAGGCGGCGGACCCGCTCGGGATGGCGGATCGCGAGGGCAAGCGACAACGCCCCGCCGAACGAATTGCCCACCAGATCGACCTGCGCCAGGTCGAGCGTGTCGATCAGGCCGATCGCCTGCGCGACCCAGCCGTCCATCGTGTAGGCGGCGCCGGCCGGGCGGTCGGTGAAACCGAATCCGGCCATGTCGGGCGCGATGACACGGCGGTCCTTGGCCAGTTCGGGCATCACGAGGCGCCAGTTCGCATAGGCACTGACACCAGGGCCGGAGCCGTGGATCATCAACACCGGAAAGCCCTGGCCGACATCGTGGTAATTGGTGCGCAATCCTGCCGCGACAATGCTCTTGCCGATCTCCGGAGATTGAGGTGTGGTCATCGCGATCCGATCAAAAAAAAGCAACTCGGGCGGCCGTTGCCGTCACCGGAATGAACAAAACTGTCTGCCGAACGGCTCCGCTGCCGCGGGGTGCTGAAGGCACCGTGATTTAATATCGAGATTCTTGCAAATAGTGAATATGTTCGCATACAGAGTAAACCCGTTGATTCATCGAGATTTTCTTTGATAGGATCATGGACACTTCTGTCCCACGCAACCAACCCTGAGCAGGCTCGCCCGCCATGTCCCTAGCCGACGCTGATGTTCTGGAAGCCCGTGAAGCCGCAGATGAGCCTCGAACGCTGATCGAAACGGCGTACCGCCAGCTTCGCCGAGACATCATCGACGGGAGCCATCAGGCCGGGCAAAAGCTGCGCGTCGAGCACCTGAAGGCGACCTACCAAGTCAGCGCTGGGACGCTGCGCGAGGCGCTGGCACTGCTTGTGTCCGATTCCCTGGTCGTGGCGCAAGGGCAACGCGGTTTTCGCGTGGCGCCGATGTCGCTCGCCGACCTCGAAGACCTGACGCGCATGCGCGTCCTGCTCGAATGCGAGGCGGTGCGCGAGAGCATCGCACTCGGCAAGGACGACTGGGAAGCGAGTGTCGTCAGCGCGTATCACAAGCTGTCGCTGGCCGAGCAACGCCTGCGTGTGGACCCCAAAGGCGCGTTCGACGACTGGGAGGGCTGCAACCGTCAGTTCCACGAAGCGCTGGTGGCGGCCTGCCGGTCGCGCTGGATGCTCAGGTTTCGCAGGTTGCTGTACCAGCAGTCCGAACGTTATCGCCGCGTCTCGGCCATCAAGGGGCCGCCGCCGGTCGAGGTGCACGACGAGCACAGGGCGATCTTCGATGCCGTGATGGCACGCAATGCCGACCTCGCCGGGGCCGTGTTGACGGCACACGTCCACCGGGCGCTGACAGTGATCCGCAAGGCCGGCCTGCTCAAATGAACCAGGCTGTGCTGCAAGGCCCCGTGGTCGTGCTGGGCGGCGGCCTGGCCGCCGTGTCCTTCGCCGGCGGATTGCGTTCCGGCGGCTTCGGCGGCGGCATCGTCGTCGTCAGCGACGAAGTCGAGCCCCCCTACGACCGCCCGCCCCTGTCCAAGGAGTTCCAGCGCGAAGGCATTGCCGACAAGATCCGCCTCGATCTGAGCCGCGCGCGCGACGTGGAGTGGCTGCGCGGCACAGCTGCGAGCAAGGTCGACACGCAGCGGCGCGAAGTGCTGCTGGCCGACGGCCGCAGCCTCGGCTACGACACCCTGGTGTTCGCCACCGGCGCCACGCCCCGCCGCCTGCCGGCGCTGCGAGATGCGCCGATGCCGGTCATCACGCTGCGCACCCTGGACGACGCGCAGCGCATTCGCGCCGGGCTCGCGCCGGGCGCCCGGCTGGTGGTGATCGGCGGTGGGGTGATCGGGCTCGAACTCGCGGCCACCGCACGCGGTCTCGGCGCCACGGTCACTGTCATCGAAGCCCTCGATCGGCTGATGAACCGTTGCGCCTCGGGAACGCTTGCAGCCGTCGTCGCACGGTCGCACCTCGAACGAGGCGTCGACCTGCGTCTGGGTCGTCAGGTGACCGGGTTCGACGGTCGCGCGATCGTGCTCGACGATGGTGCTCGGGTGGAGGGCGACCTGGTGGTCGTGGGCATCGGCGTCATCGCCAACGACGAACTGGCGCGCGCTGCCGACATTGCCTGCGACGATGGCATCTTCGTCGATCGCCTCGGCCGCACGACCTGCCCCGGCGTCTACGCCATCGGTGACGTGACCCGCCAGCGCAACCCGGTCAGCGGGCGCTTCGAACGCATCGAGACCTGGTCGAACGCCCAGAATCAGGGGCTTGCTGCCGCACGCACTTTGCTGGACCCGACGGCCACGCCCTACGCCGACATCCCCTGGTATTGGTCGGACCAATACGAGCTGCGCATGCAGGTGGCCGGCGTTTCGCACGGCGATGAGGAGATCGTGCGCGGCGAGGCAGCGCCGGGCTCGAAGTTTTCGCTGATCCAGTTGCACCGGGGTCGCGCGGTCGGCGTGACCTGCATGAACAACGTGCGCGAATTCCCGTCGCTCAAGCGGCTGCTGGGCAACGTGGCGCTGCCGGACCGCGCTGCGCTCGCCGATCCGGCCACCGACCTGCGCAAACTGCTTGCGGCGCCGAAGACCGAAGCCCCCGGATTGCAGCCCACGCAGACCGCGTGATGTGAATCGACGCGGGGTGGATCGTGTGCTTCGACGAGACGGAAGCGCCGACTCGCCGCGATCGGCAGGGCAACTCACCGAGCGATCGGCCACCCGGGTTCGTTCGCTTGACGCACCCGGAAACCCTCGCTAGGCTGACACAAGGTACGGAACAAATGTTCCGATATCAGAACACCTAGGAGACAAATCACCGTGCAGTCCTCGCTGGCATCTCTGCCGCCGGAAGCCGTTGTGTCGCGCATCGACCCGGCCCCAATGGCCCTGGGCCGCGTGCTGCGTGCATTGCGCGTGCTCGCCGATGAGCCGGATGGCCTGACGCTGGCGGAGCTCATGCTCCAGCTCGGCGCACCCAAGACCAGCGTGCATTCCCTGCTGCGCGGTCTCGCGGCCGAGGGCTACCTGCAGCGCCACGACACCGTGTACCGGCTCGGGCCGGAGTCGTTCGTCCTCGGCGCCGCGCTCGTGGCGGCGCGCTCGCTGGCCATCGTGGCCACGCCCTACTTGCTCGATGCGCGCGCCCAGTCGGGTGAGACGGTCCTGCTCGCCGTCATCGACCGGGCCGCCGGCCGCCTGACCTACACGCAGATCGTCGAGAGTCACAAGCCGGTCCGCTACAGCGTTCCGGTCGGGACGACGCGCCCGCTGTACGCCACCTCAGCGGGGCGGGTGCTGCTGGCGTTCCAGGACGACGCCTGGCGCCGCGACTACCTCAAGACCGCCGACCTGCGCGCACTGACCGACAAGACGGTCACCGAGCGCCGGCAGCTGGCGCGGGTCTTCGACCGCATCCGCGCCACCGGGTATGCCTCGACCTTCGGCGAGGTGACGCCCGATGTCGCGGGCTTCGCAGCGCCGATCTTCGATCCGAACGGCCAGGTCAGCGCCGCGGTGATCGTGGCCGCGCCGATCGAGCGCGGACGAGCCGCGGCGGAACGCCTGACCGGAATCGCCATCGATACGGCCAAGCAACTCTCGCAGGCGCTCGGCCACCGGGCCGAGCGCGCAACCTCTCCTCAAAAAGTCAATGGGAAGACATGAGCAACGAACTGCTTTACGAAGTGAGCGACGGTGTCGCCGTCATCACCATCAACCGGCCGGAGCGCAAGAACGCTCTGAACCGCGCCGTGCGCCAGGCCTTCTTCGAGGTCTGGCCGCGCTTCGAGGCCGATGAGTCCGCCCAGGTGGCCATCCTCACCGGCGCCGGCGACACCTTCTGCGCAGGCATGGACCTGGTCGAGGCCGCCGACACGGTGTTGCGCATTCCGCCGAAGAACTTCATGCCGGTGCTCGGCGACAACATCGAAGTCACCAAGCCGGTGATCGCCGCCGTGCAAGGCTATGCCTACGCCGGCGGGTGGCTGCTCGCCCAGATGTGCGACCTGTGCGTCGCCGACGAGACGGCCAAGTTCGCGATCACCGAAGGCCGGGTCGGTCGGGGCATGCCCTGGGCCTCGCCGGTGATCCACATGCTGCCCCAGCGCATCCTGATGGAAGTGGCGATGACCTGCGAGCCGCTGACAGCACAGCGCGCCTACGAACTCGGCTACGTGAACCGCGTCATGCCCAAGGGCCAGGCGCTGCAGGGCGCGCGCGAACTCGCCGCCCGCATCACGGTGAACGCCCCGCTGACCGTGCGCGGCGCCAAGGAAATGGTGCGCATGGCCACCGAGATGGGGCGAACGGCGGCGCTGCGCGCGTCGCACCGTGCGTTCGATTCCGTCTACCTCAGTGAAGACGCGCTTGAAGGCCCGAAATCGTTCCGAGAAAAGCGCAAGCCGCAATGGAAGGGGAAATAACGTGATTGCCCAAGCTTCAACTCCGGTCTTTAAGAAGTTGTCGGCGCCACGCCTGCATCTCACGAGCATGCTCGCGAAGCAAAACGCCGCCTGGACCTTTGCCGATCTGCCGACCGATGCGCGCCTGCTAGTGCGCCAGTGCCTGCTCGACTGGATCGCGGTCACCTTGCCGGGCGCGCGCGAGCCCCTGACGCACATGTTGGCGGAGGAAGCGCGCGAACAGGGTGGGATGCCCCATGCCACCGTGGTAGGCCATGGCTTCGCCACCAGCTGTCGACAGGCGGCGCTGGTAAACGGAGCTGCCTCACATGCGCTCGACTATGACGACGTCAACATGTCGTTCACCGGGCACCCTAGCGTCGTCCTGGTACCTGCCCTTCTCGCGCTCGCCGAGGCCCGGGGCGCCAGCGGCGCGGATTTCATGACGGCGTTCGTCGCCGGCTATGAAACCTTGTGCCGCATCGGCGCGGCCGTCTCGCCGGGGCACTACGCGCAGGGCTTTCATGCCACCGGCACCA
>Ga0073925_1000083_pt1 | contig 24054 bp, 22 predicted proteins | sample GWRWT4_21May14_FD_70952 | JGI IMG/M metagenome (GOLD analysis project Ga0073925, IMG submission 70952) | Sand microcosm microbial communities from a hyporheic zone in Columbia River, Washington, USA - GW-RW T4_21-May-14 | ecosystem: Engineered > Artificial ecosystem > Sand microcosm >...
CGCCGGCATCAAGAGCGCCACCATCAAGGTCGAGGGCGACTACGCCTTCGGCCTGCTGCGCACCGAGACCGGCGTGCACCGGCTGGTGCGCAAGAGCCCGTTCGATTCGGCCGGCGGGCGCCACACCAGCTTCGCGAGCCTGTTCGTCTACCCCGAGGTCGACGACACGGTCGAGATCGAGATCAACCCGTCGGACGTGCGCACCGACACCTTCCGCGCCAGCGGCGCCGGCGGCCAGCACATCAACAAGACCGACTCGGCGGTGCGGCTCACGCACTTGCCCACAGGCATCGTCGTGCAGTGCCAGGACGGCCGCAGCCAGCACAGCAACCGCGACGTGGCCTGGAAGCGGCTGCGCTCGCGCCTCTACGACCACGAGATGCGCAAGCGCATGGAAGAGCAGCAGAAGCTCGAAGACACGAAGACCGACGTGGGCTGGGGCCACCAGATCCGTTCCTACGTGCTCGACCAGAGCCGCATCAAGGACCTGCGCACCAACGTGGAAATGAGCAACACGCAGAAGGTGCTCGACGGCGACCTCGATGTCTTCATCGAGGCCAGCCTGAAGCAGGGCGTCTAGATGACGGTCCAAGCCCTGTTGTTCGATCTCGACGGCACGCTGATCGACAGCATGCCGCACCACCACACGGCCTGGGTCGAGTGGCATGCGCGGCGCGGGCTGAAGATCGACGCCGACAGTTTCTTCGTGTCGACCGCCGGGCGCTCGAACGACGAGATTTTCAGGGACATGTTGCCAGGCACGAGTGCGGCCGAGATCGCCGTACTCGTCGACGAGAAGGAAACGCTGTACCGCGAGTTCGCGGCGCCGTCGCTGGCCTTGATCGCGGGTGCGCAAGACTTCGTGCTACGCGCCAAGGAAGCCGGCCTGCGGCTGGCGGTCTGCACCGCGTCCACACCGCAGAACATGGCGCTCGCGTTCCAGCGCTTCGGCATCGACGCCTGGGTGGAAACCGTGGTGAGCCCGGCCGACGGGCTGCGAGGCAAGCCGCATCCCGACATCTTTCTCGAAGCGGCCCGGCGCCTCGGCATCGCCCCCGAACTTTGCGTGGTCTATGAAGACGCACCGCTCGGCGTGGAAGGCGCGCGCCGCGCCCGCATGAACGCGGTGGCGCTCACCACCACGCTGCCGGCCAGTGCCTTCGCGGAATTCGACAACCTGCTCGCCATCGCCGCCGATTTCACGACGCTCGCCCTGCCCGCCTGACAACACCAGAAAGCACACACCATGATGCGTGAAGGCACTTCCCCGCTGATCCGCCGCGCCGATTACACGGCGCCGGCGTACTGGATCAGATCAGTCGACCTGAGCTTCGACCTGGACCCGGCCAAGGCCATGGTCATCAGCCGCATGCAGGTCGTGCGCAACACCGATGTCGAGCCGCAGCCGCTGCGCCTTCACGGCGAGGAGCTGAACCTCACGCGTGTGCTGGCCAACGGCGCGTCGGTGTCGTTCAAGCACGAAGACGGCATGCTGGTGATCGACAACCTGCCCGAGGGCGAGTTCACGCTCGAGATCCGCAACACCTGCGCGCCCGAGAAGAACACGCAGCTCTCGGGCCTGTACACCTCGGGCGGCGGCTTCTTCACGCAGTGCGAAGCCGAAGGTTTCCGCCGCATCACCTACTTCCTCGACCGGCCCGACGTGATGGCGGTCTATACGGTCACGCTGCGCGCGAACAAGGCCGCCTACCCGGTGCTGCTGAGCAACGGCAACCTCGTCGAACAAGGTGATCTCGACGCTGGCCGCCACTTCGCGAAATGGCACGACCCGTTCCCGAAACCCAGCTACCTGTTCGCACTCGTCGCCGCCGATCTGGTCGCGCGCCAGCAGAACATCCGCACCCGCGCCGGCAAGGATCACCTGCTGCAGGTCTACGTGCGCCGTGGCGACCTCGACAAGACCGAACACGCGATGAATTCGCTGATCGCCTCGGTGGTGTGGGACGAAGCGCGCTTCAAGCTGCCGCTCGACCTGGAACGTTTCATGATCGTCGCCGTTGAAGACTTCAACATGGGCGCTATGGAGAACAAGGGCCTGAACATCTTCAACACGAAGTACGTGTTGGCCTCGCCCGCGACCGCTACCGACAACGACTACGCCGGCATCGAATCGGTGGTCGGCCACGAGTACTTCCACAACTGGACCGGTAACCGCATCACCTGCCGCGACTGGTTCCAGCTCAGCCTGAAGGAAGGCCTCACGGTCTTTCGCGACCAGGAATTCAGCATGGACATGGCCGGCAGCGAAAGCAGCCGCGCCGTCAAGCGCATCGAAGACGTGCGGCGCCTGCGCGAAATGCAGTTCCCCGAAGACGCCGGCCCGATGGCGCACCCGGTGCGGCCCGACAGTTATGTCGAGATCAACAATTTCTACACCGCCACCGTCTACGAAAAAGGCGCCGAGGTCGTGCGCATGATGCACACGCTGGTCGGGCGTGAAGGTTTCGCGCGCGGTTTGACGCTCTACTTCGAGCGCCACGACGGCCAGGCCGTCACCTGCGACGACTTCGCCCAGGCCATCGCCGACGCCAACCCGCAGAGCGAACTCGCGCGCACGCTGCCGCAGTTCAAGCTCTGGTACTCGCAGGCCGGCACGCCTCGGCTCACGGCACGCGGGCGCTACGACGCACCGTCGCGCACCTACACGCTGGGCATCGAGCAGTCGAACACCGCCGGCGGCGTGACGACGAACGAACCGAACGTGATCCCGCTCGCGCTCGGCCTGGTCGGCCGCGACGGACGCGCCTTGCCGGTGCAGCTTGAAGACGAGCCCGCCACCGACGCAACCCAGCGTGTGCTGCTGGTGCAGGACAAGCGCAGCTTCTTCACCTTCGTGAACCTCGATGTGGAGCCGGTGCCTTCGCTGTTGCGCGGCTTCTCGGCGCCGGTGACGCTGGTGGATGGCCTGAGCGACGCCGACCTGCTGGTGCTGCTGCAGCACGACAGCGACCCCTTCAACCGCTGCGAAGCCGGCCAGCGCCTGGCGCTGAACCGCATTCTGGCGAGCGTGCGCAGCGACGATGCCCAGGCCTCGCTGGTGCTCGACGCGGCCTTCATCGACGCGATGCGCTCGGTGCTGCGTCACCCCGGCCTCGACGCCGCGTTCAAGAACGAAGTGCTGTCGCTGCCGAGCGAAGCCTACGTGGCCGAACAACTGGCCGTCGTCGACCCGCAACGCATTCACGCGGTGCGCCACGCGATGCTGACGCAACTGGCCAGCGCCTTGCGCGCCGACTGGGAATGGGCGTTCGATATCCACCAGGTCAGCGGCGCCTACTCGCCCGACCCGGTGTCGGCGGGCCGGCGTGCGCTGGCCAACCGCGCACTGGCGATGCTGTGCCTGGGCTCCGCGGCGAGCGGCGACACGGTGTGGCCGGGCCGCGCGCTGCAGCGCTTCAAGGACGCCGGCAACATGACCGACCGACTTGGCGCGCTCGCTGCCCTCGTGAATTCGCACTCCGCGCTGGCCGAAGGGGCGCTCGAGAAGTTCCACGCGATGTTCCGCAACGAAGCGCTCGTCATCGACGCCTGGTTCGCCCTGCAGGCCAGCGCCCCGGAACTCGACGGGCGTGTGTTCGCACGCGCCAGGCAGTTGCTCAAGCACCCCGACTTCTCGATCCGCAACCCGAACCGCGCCCGCAGCCTGATCGGCACACTGTGCGCCGGCAACCCGGCCGCATTCCACCGCGCCGACGCGGCGGGCTACGTGTTCTGGGCCGACCGCGTGATCGAGCTCGACTCGGCCAACCCGCAGCTCGCCTCGCGCATGGCGCGTTATGCCGACCGCTGGAGCCAGCTCGCCGAGCCCTACCGCACGGCAGCGCGCGAAGCGATCGCGCGGGTCGCGGCCAAACCGGGCCTGTCGGCCGATGTGAACGAGATCGTCACGCACGCGCTGCAGGCTTGATCAATCAGGGAGCAAAACAATGGCCAAAAAAATCAACGCGTTCTACGCACAGTCGGGCGGCGTCACCGCCGTGATCAACGCCTCTGCCGCCGGCGTGATCGAAACCGCGCGCAAGCACAAGGACCGCATCGGCAAGGTCTACGCCGGGCGCAACGGCATCATCGGCGCGCTGACCGAAGACCTGATCGACACCGGCAAGGAGTCGGCCTCGGCGATTGCGGCGCTGCGCTACACACCCTCGGGCGCGTTCGGTTCGTGCCGCTTCAAGCTCAAGTCGCTCGAAGCCAACCGGCGTGAGTACGAGCGCCTGATCGCGGTCTTCAAGGCCCACGACATCGGCTACTTCTTCTACAACGGCGGCGGCGACTCGGCCGACACCTGCTTCAAGGTCAGCCAGCTTTCGGAATCGATGGGTTACCCGCTGCAGGCGATCCACGTGCCGAAGACGATCGACAACGACCTGCCGATCACCGACTGCTGCCCGGGCTTCGGCTCGGTCGCGAAGTACGTGGCCGTGTCCGCCCTCGAGGCCTCGTTCGACGTGCGCTCGATGGCACGCACCTCGACCAAGGTGTTCGTGATGGAGGTGATGGGCCGGCACGCCGGCTGGATCGCCGCCGCCGGCGCGCTGATCGAAGACCACGGCATCCCGGTCGTGGTGCTGTTCCCCGAGATCGAGTTCGACGAGAAGAAGTTTCTGGCGCGCGTTGATTCGCTGGTCAAGCAACACGGCTACTGCACGGTCGTCGTCTCCGAAGGCTGCCACCACCCCGACGGGACCTTCCTCGCCGAGCAAGGCGCACGCGACGCCTTCGGCCACGCGCAGCTGGGCGGCGCCGCGCCGGTCGTCGCCAACATGGTCAAGAACGCGCTCGGCCACAAGTTCCACTGGGCCGTGGCCGACTATCTGCAACGCGCGGCAAGGCATATCGCCTCGAAAACCGACGTGAAGCAGGCCTACGAACTCGGCCAGAAGGCGGTCGAGCTGGCGCTGAAGGGCCACAACGCGGTGATGCCGACGGTCGAGCGCATCAGCGACGTGCCCTACAAGTACCGCATCGGCGTGGCGCCACTCGCGAAAGTGGCCAACGTCGAGAAATTCATGCCGCGCGACTTCATCAGCAAAGACGGTTTCGGCATCACCGAGAAGTGCAAGCGTTACCTCACGCCCTTGATCCAGGGCGAAGACCACCCGAAGTACAAAAACGGCCTCCCGGTCTACGTGACGCTGAAGAACCTGTCGGTCGCGCAGAAGTTGCCGAAGTTCAAGCTGTAGCCGCGCTGCGGCACCGGGTAGAATGCGCGGTTTGCGGAACCGCTTCGGTGGTTCGGCAGAGGCCGGCGTAGCTCAGTTGGTAGAGCAGCGCATTCGTAATGCGAAGGTCGGGAGTTCGACTCTTCTCGCCGGCACCAATCCAGACGGGGGTCAGTCGCTTTGCAGCCTCTGACCCTTTCGTCTTTGCAGCTTCACCAGGATCCATGACTCAAGTGTTCCGAATCCTGCGCCGTGGGGCGACCTGGGCGTTCAGCGACCCTGATTCGAAGCAGTGGTGGCGCTGCGTTCTGGCCGTGATGGTGTTCTGCGTGGGCTGGCTGGCGCTTTCGCCGGCCCCGCCTGACGCGTTGGACAGCGGCTGGGACAAGCTCAACCACGCCAGCGCCTTCGCGGCCCTCACGGTGGCCGCAGTCTTCGCCTCGCCGCGCTCGCGCACGGGCCGGCTCGGGCTGATCGGCGCCGTGCTCTGTTTCGGCGCCCTGATCGAGATCGCCCAATCGTTCACTGCGACGCGCAGCGCCGAGTGGGGCGACCTCGCCGCCGATGCGATCGGCATGGCGGCCGGTGGTCTGGCGGCCATGCTCGTCACGCGTCTCGGAGCCGTTCAGTTGCGGTGATCGGGGCCCCGGCCGTTGCCGCGGTCGTCACGCCGGTCGTGGCGCCTGTCATCACGCTTGTCGTTGCCACGGTGACGGCCACGCTCCCAGCCCGGGTGCTCGCGCTCGTAACGCTCGCGAACCCAGCGGTCCTGCACGAAGTAGACCGGTTGGCCGCAGGCGCTGTAACGGCCGCAATACTGGCGCCAGTTCTGCTGGTGCGTGGGGGGCACGTACAGGTAGATCGGCTGGCGTTCTATGCGCACCCGCGGCTGCGTGATGATCACCGGCTGCGGGAGCACCAACGCAGGGCGCGGAATGTCGCCGATATTGATGCGCCCGTAGACGCCGGGCTGGTTGATGCCGATCGAGACACCCACACTCGGCTGCGCAACGGCCGAGCCGAGGGCGGCGGCGCCGAGTAACAAGGCAATGATCTTCTTCATGGTCTTCTCCAGAGTGAATCGTGAATCAACAACGCATTCGGAGCGGGGCGCGAAGACACGGTTTCGTCGCTTCGCGCGCTGCTTTACCTGCGCTTACCGACATGCTGCGCCTGCTTTTTGTAAGCGCCGCGTGCTCCGTGCAAAACAGGACAGTTCCTACAGATCGGGGGGTGTGGCGCTCACCACGAGACGCGTCTTTCGCTGTTTAATTGCCTCAACGGCAACAAGCGGTAACGCACGCGGAGGATGTCCATGTCAGTGATCGGCGATGTCCTCGAAAGCCTCAGGGCCATGAGCCTGCTGCAGTTGCTGCTGGCGTTCGTGGCGTGCATCGGTTATTCGCTGGCCCAGGGCGCGCTGGTCTCGTCGCCGCGGGTGCGTGGCTTCGCCGGCGCGGCGGCTTTTGTCGGCGCCGTCGGTTACGCGATTCTGGGCACCGAATGGATGCACGCGGCCATGCTGGTCGCCTTTGCGTTCGCCGGCATGGGCCTGTTCGTGGCCATCGTCTGGATCACGAGCCGCCTGCTCGGTTTTGCCGGCGGGCGGTCGTTGCGCTCGGATGACGAGAGCCAGGTGGCCCCGCGCAGCCGCGCGGCCCGGCCCGCGCCGAACACCGAGCACGCTCACTCGATCTGAGCCGGCGCTGCCTGCGCTCCAGCCTTCGGGCTTTCCTGCGGTTGCCATGCGCCTTTCGGCGGCGCACCATGAGCGCGTTCCCAACCGTGGAGACGCCCCATGAAGAAGCACAGCACCGAGCTTTCCGCCGCTGAGGCCGCCCTTCGCGACGCGGCCTTCGAATACCACTGCGGCCCGGTTCGCGGCAAGATCAAGGTCGCCCCCACCAAGCCACTCTCGAACCAGCGTGACCTGTCGCTCGCCTACTCGCCCGGCGTGGCCTACCCGTGCCTGGCGATCGAGGCCGACCCGGCGCTCGCATCCGAATACACCTCGCGCGCCAACCTCGTCGGCGTCATCACCAACGGCACCGCCGTGCTCGGCCTCGGAGACATCGGCCCGCTCGCCGCCAAGCCGGTGATGGAGGGCAAAGGTTGCCTGTTCCAGAAGTTCGCCGGCATCGACGTGTTCGACATCGAACTCGCCGAGCGCGACCCCGACAAGCTGGTCGAGATCATCGCAGCGCTCGAACCCACGCTGGGCGGCGTGAACCTCGAAGACATCAAGGCGCCGGAGTGTTTCTACATCGAGAAGAAGCTGCGCGAGCGCATGAAGATCCCGGTCTTCCACGACGACCAGCACGGCACCGCGATCATCTCGGCCGCGGCCCTGCTGAACGGGCTGGAACTGGTCGGCAAGAAGATCGGCGAGGTGAAGGTGGCGGTCTCGGGTGCGGGTGCCGCGTCGATCGCCTGCCTCGACCTGATGGTCGAGCTCGGCGTGGCGCGCGCCAACATCTTCGTCTGCGACTCCAAGGGCGTGATCCACGACCGCCGCGAAGACAGGCTCGACGCGTCGAAGCAGCGCTACGTGCAGAAGACCGCCGCGCGCACGCTGGCCGACGTGATGAAAGACGCCGACGTGATGCTCGGTTGCTCGGCCGCCGGCGCCGTCACGGCCGAGATGGTGGTCTCGATGGCGCGCCAGCCGATCATCCTGGCATTGGCCAACCCCGAGCCCGAGATCCGGCCAGAACTGGCGAAGCAGGTGCGGCCCGACTGCATCATCGCCACCGGCCGCTCCGACTACCCGAACCAGGTCAACAACGTTCTCTGTTTCCCCTATATCTTCCGCGGTGCGCTCGACTGCGGTGCCACCAGCATCACCGAAGCGATGAAGGTCGCCTGCGTGCGCGAGATCGCCGACCTGGCCAAGGCCGAGATCAGCGCCGAGGTGGCCTCGGCCTACTCGGGCCGCGAACTGCGTTTCGGGCCGGACTACATCATCCCCACGCCCTTCGATTCGCGCCTGATCCTGCGCATCGCGCCGGCCGTGGCGAAGGCGGCGGTGGCCTCGGGCGTGGCGACCCGGCCGATCGCCGACATGGAGGCGTATCGCCAGAGCCTGACGCGATTCGTCACCCACACCGGCATGTTCATGCGGCCGGTGTTCGCGGCCGCGCGCGCCGCGCCGAAGCGCGTGGCCTACGCCGAAGGCGAAGACGAGCGTGTGCTGCGCGCGGTGCAGATCGCGCTCGATGAGAAGCTCGCCCAACCGATCCTGATCGGCCGGCCCGCAGTGATCGCCTCGCGCATCGAACGCGCCGGCCTGCGGCTGCAGGCGGGGCGTGATTTCGAGGTCATCAACCCCGAAGACGACGTGCGTTTCCGCCAGTACTGGGAAACCTACCACCGCCTCAACGCCCGCGACGGTGTGACGCCCGAAACCGCCAAGGCCGTGGTGCGGCGCTCGAATACGACCATCGCCGCCCTGATGGTGCACCTGGGTGACGCCGACGGCATGTTGTGCGGCCTGGTCGGGCGCTTCGACAACCACCTCGACCACGTGCGCGAAGTGATCGGCCTGCGCCCCGGCGCGAAGGGCTTCGCGGCGATGAACGCATTGATGCTCGACCAGCACACGCTGTTCATCGCCGACACCTTCGTCAACGAAGAGCCGAGCGCCGAGCAGCTCGCCGACATCGCCGCGATGGCCGTCGAAGAAGTGCGCCGCTTCGGCCTGCCGCCGAAGGTGGCTTTCCTGTCGCACTCGAACTACGGCAGCAGCAAGCGGGCCTCGGCGCTGAAGATGCGCGCGGCGCGCGACCTGTTCGTCAAACGCATGCCCGACGTGCCGGCCGACGGCGAGATGCAGGGCGATGCCGCGCTCGGCGAAGAGGTGCGCAGCACGCTGATGCCCGATTCGGTCCTGACCGGCAGCGCGAATGTGCTGGTGCTGCCCAACCTCGATGCCGCGAACATCCTGTTCAACGTGTTGAAGATGACCGGCGGCCAGGGCGTGACGGTCGGGCCGATATTGCTCGGCGTGAAAGCGCCGGCGCACATCCTCACGCCGTCGGCCACGGTGCGGCGCATCGTCAACATGACGGCGCTGACGGTGGCGCATGCGGGGGCTGCCGCCCCGCGCTGATTCAGGCCAGGGACTTCAGGAACCGACCCAGCGTCTGCGCGAACAGCACCGGCTGTTCGGCGACGCTGAGGTGCGAGGCCTCGTCGAACACGACGAGCTCGGCACCGGGAATGCGCTCCTGCATGGCCTGCGACATCGCCACCGGTGCGCCCACGTCGAGTGCGCCGGCGATGATCAGCGTCGGGCACCTCACGGTGTTCAAGCGGCCGAGCCAGTCGACGCCGCCGACCGCCTGGCAACAGGCGGCGTAACCCGCCGTGTCGCAGCGCAAGACCGTCGCGCGCGCAGCGGCCACAACCTCGGGCTGGCCGGCGCGGAACGCGGCACTGAAATAACGCTCCATCACCGAATCGGCGATCGCCGCCATGCCGCCGGTCTGCACCGCCTGCACCCGCTGCGCGAAGACCGCCGCCGCCGCTTCCGGGTACTTCGAGCTGGTGTTCGCGAGCACGAGCGCCTGGATCAGTTCCGGGTGGCGCACCGCCAGCCCCTGCCCCACCATGCCGCCCATCGACAAGCCGACCCACACGACCGGGCCACGGCCCCATTCGCGGATCAGGCGCGCGGCGTCGTCGACCAGGTCGTCCATCGAATACGGACCGGCCGGTACCGCTGAACCGCCATGGCCGCGGTGGTCGTAGCGCAGCACTTCGTGGGTGCCGGCGAGCTCGGCGGCGAGGCCGTCCCACATGTGCAGATCCAGGCCGAGCGCGTGGCTCAGCACCACGGGCGCGCCACCGGCCACGCCTTGAACGGCAGCGCGCAGCTGCGGCTGGCTGAAGGTGTGGTGCGTGGCCACGCGCACCGCCGCCGACAAGGGCTGCGGCGCCGGCAGCAGGCCTTCTTCGCGCAGGATGTCCATCGTCAGCTTGAAGGCGGTGTTCGCAGCCGGCACGCCGCAGTAGATCGCGCCCTGCATCAGCGTTTCCTTGATCTTGCCCAGGGGCACGCCGCCGCGGATCGCGGCCTTGCAGTGCAGCTCGAATTCCTCCCAGCGCGCCAGGCCCATCGTCATGCCGAGCACGAGCAGGCGGCGGGTGGTGTGGTCCAGCCCCGGGCGGCCCCAGATGTCGTGCCACGCGTAGCGTGTGATCAGGCTCTGGAATTCGGCGTTGAACTCGGTCGCGTTGTTGACCGACTTGTCGACCCAGGCGTCGCCGAGCACCGCGCGGCGGTTCTTCAGGCCGCGGTCGAAATCGTCTTGCAGGGTCGCGGATGTGGCAGCGGGCTTGGTCATGAGGTCGAGTCCGTTTCGGAATGGGCGTGGTGCAAGGCAGCGAGCGCCACGAGCTGCGGGCCGGCGAGCGCGCTGGCGCGGCGCGCCGCCGCGGCCGCGTCGAACACGGCGCGCAGTTCGGCTTCGTTGACGAGCGTTTGCAGATGAGGGTTGGCCGCAACGGCCTCGAGCGTCACGTCGAGCAAGTGGCGCCGCTCGGCCACGGCTTTCTTCGACAAGGATTCGAGCAGCGCGTGTGCTTTCGCCTTGCCGACGTGGCGCGCCAGCAGCATCGATGCGCCTTCGGCGAACACCAGGCCTTGCAAGGCGTCGATGTTCGCGCGCATGCGCTGCGGGTCGACCGCCAGGCCGCTCACCGCATCGGCCAGTGCATGCACCGCGCCGTGCGCCGACATGAACAGGCCCGGCCACTCGGCCAGCTCGGCCTGCCAGTTGCCGAGACCACGTTCGTGTTCCTGCGGCATCGCCGCCAGCAACGCGGCCACGCGGTGCGGCGCGCGCGTGGCAGCAGTCAGCGCGATCATCGAGGCGACCGGGTTGCGCTTGTGCGGCATCGCCGACGAACCCCCTCGCCCGCCGCCACTCGGCTCGGCCACTTCGCCGATCTCGCCTTGTGCCAGCAAAGAAATGTCTTTCGCGATCTTGCCGAGCGCACCGCACAGCACACCGACTTCACAACCGAGCGCGACCCATTCGTCGCGCTGCGTGTGCCAGGCGCCGAGCGGCCGGCCGAGCTGCAAGGCCGCGGCCATGTGGTCGGCGACCGCAGCACCAGCTTCGCCCATCACCGACAGCGTACCGACCGCGCCGCCGAGTTGAAGTTTCAATGCGCCTTGCGCAGCACGCGCCAGCCGTTCGCGACAGCGCACCAGCGGCGCGACCCAGCTGACGAGCTTGAAGCCGAAGCTGATCACCTGCGCCGGCTGCATCAGCGTGCGGCCGAGAAGTGGCGCATCGCCGTGCCGGTGCGCGAGACCGAACAGCGCGTTGATCAGGTCGCACAGCCGCACGTCGATCAATGCCAGCGCACGGCGCGTGGCCAGCACCATCGCGGTGTCGATCACGTCCTGGCTGGTGCTGCCCCAGTGCACGTAGCCGGCGGCCTCGCCGTCGACCAGCGCGACGGCCGCCGTCAGCTGTTTCAGCAGTGGAATGGCGAGCGTGCCGGCGACCGAACTGGCCGCCACGATGGCGTTCAGATCGAAGCCTTCGACACGGCAGGCGCCGGCGATCGCTTCACCGGCCGCCGCCGGAATCACACCCGCGGCGGCCTGTGCGCGCGCGAGTGCCGCTTCGAAGTCGAGCATGCCCTGAACGATCGCCACCTCGCCGAAGGCCTCGACCATCTCGGGCGTGGACAGGAATCGTTCGAACACCAGTGAGGACATGGGAAAGCGTCTCTGTATCGGCGTCAACGGCCGCTCGAGCGCGATGCTAGCGCAGCGCCGTGACGATCACGCCTGGTGCTCGACCTCGGGCTCGGTCGCGAGCCGGCTCGCCAGCACCTTGTCGACACGCTTGCCGTCGAGGTCGACCACCTCGAAGCGCCAGCCGTCCCATTCGACCGAGTCGGTCGTGTTCGGCAGCCGCCCGAGCAGCAGCATGATCATGCCGGCCAGCGTGTTGTAGCGGCCGCGGTCTTCCTCGGGCAGCTCCTTGAACTCGAGCCGGTCTTTCAGCTCGGGCACCGGGATCAGGCCGTCGAAGAGCCAGCTGCCGTCTTCGCGCTGCACCGCCCACGAGTCTTCGGCGGTCGGCGTGGAGAACTCGCCGGTGATGGCTTCGAGCACGTCGCGCACGGTGATGATGCCCTGCACCTCGCCGTACTCGTCGACCACGAACACGATCTGCGCGCTCGAGGCGCGGAACTGCTCCAGCAGTTCCATGCCCGACAGCGTTTCCGGCACGAACACCGGCGGCTCGAGCTTTTCGGTCAGCGACAGCGGCTGGCCGCGCATCACCTGCTGCAGCAGGCTTTGCGCCGAGATCACGCCGAGCACGTCGTCCAGGCCATTGCGGCAGACCGCGTAGCGCGAATGCTCGTCGTCGCCCACCACCTTCAGCACATCGGCTGGCGTGGCCGAGACCTCGAGCCAGACGATCTCGGCGCGCGGGATCATCATCGAGCCGACGTTGCGGTCGTCGAGCCGGAACACGTTGCGCACCATCTGGTGCTCCTGCGCTTCGATCACGCCGGCGTCGAGCCCTTCTTCCAGGCTCGCGGCGATCTCTTCTTCCGTCACGCTGCGCCCGGGGCCGCCCTTGATGCCGAGCAGGCTCAGCGTGGCGTTGGTGCACCAGGTCAGCAATTTCACGAACGGCCGGCCGATCAGCGAAAGCCATTCCATCGGCCGCGCCACCAGCCGGGCCACGGCCTCGGGATGGGTCTGGCCGATGCGCTTGGGCACGAGCTCGCCGAAGATGATCGTGACGAAGGTGATCACCATCACCACCAGCGCCGTCGCGGTGACGCTGGCGGCGTTGGCTTGCAGGTGGAAACGCCAGGTCAGCCATTCCGACAACGGCGCGGAAAAAGCGGCTTCACCGACGATGCCGTTCAACACGCCGATCGAGGTGATGCCGATCTGCACCACCGAGAGAAACTTGGTCGGGTTGTCGTGCAGGTCCATCGCGGCCTGCGCACCCGACTCCTGCGCTTCGATCATCACCTGCAGCCTGGCCTTGCGGCTCGCCGTCAACGCCATCTCGGACATGGCGAACAAACCGTTGAGGGCGATCAGAAAGAGCAAAAGGGCAACGTCCATGCGGGGCGCGCGGCAATGAAGGAGTGGCGAGGGTAGCAGAATGGGTGCATGAACTACCTGATCGGCGATGTGCAAGGCTGCTGCGACGCGCTCGATCGCCTGCTCGCGAAGATCGACTTCTCGCCGTCGCGCGACCACCTCTGGGTGCTCGGCGACCTGATCAACCGCGGCCCGGCCTCGCTGGCCACGCTGCGCCGCCTGCACGGCCTGGGCAACGCTGCGACCTGCCTGCTCGGCAACCACGACCTGAACCTGCTGGCAGTGGCGCACGGCGTGCGCCTGCCGCACAAGAGCGACACGCTGACGGAAATTCTCGACGCGCCGGATCGCTCGCGCTGGCTCGACTGGTTGCGCCACCAGCGAATGGCAGTGCACGAACACGGCTGGTTGATGGTGCATGCCGGCGTGGTGCCGCAGTGGGATCTGGCGACGACGCTGGCGCTCGCGGGCGAAGTCGAACAGGTCTTGCAGAGCCCCGCGGTCGGCGACTTCCTGAGCGTGATGTACGGCGACCAGCCGGCGCGCTGGAGCGATGCATGGCAAGGCATGGCGCGCCTGCGCTTCGTCGTCAACACACTCACGCGGATTCGTTTCGTCGCAGCCGACGGCACGCTCGACCTCGTGACCAAGGAAGGCGCCGACGCCACACCGCCCGGCCACTTCGCGTGGTTCGAAGCGCCGGGCCGGCGCACGCAAGGCGTGCCGGTCGCGTTCGGCCACTGGGCTTCGCTGGGCCTGATCAACCAGCCCGACCTGCTGGCGCTCGACACCGGCTGCGTGTGGGGCCGCCAGCTCACCGCGGTGCGCATCGACGGCGGCGAGCGGGAAGTGATCCAGGTCGAGTGCGCATGAGCTGCTCGTACCTGCGCGCTGCAGTGCACGCACAGCGCAGCGGAGTCCGACCCATGCAGCGCCGGCAGGATCTGACGATCTCCAGCAGGCACGCGCACGTCGACCCCGACACTCGGTGCGAGGATCGACGCCGTCGGCCCGCGGTTCGGTCAGCCGATCGACCGCAAGGGCAGCGACTTGGACTGCCCCTGCGCCTGACGCACACGGCGGGCTTCTGAGCCCTGCCCGATACAATTAACGCCGACCGATGTTTCGGGAAACGTGGCCGAGTGGTTTAAGGCTGCAGTCTTGAAAACTGCCGACGGGGCAACCCGTCCGTGAGTTCGAATCTCACCGTTTCCACCAGCCCTCAGCGGGCTTTGCCGCGCCCAGCGGCAACCCTCGCAAGGCATGCGCCAACTCGGTGGTCTGCCACACCGCGATGCGGTGCTCGGCCGCGAATGCTGCGGCGTTGTCGCTGACCGCGCCCATGCCGATGTACAACGCGTCAGGCGCCTCGGCGGCATCTCGTGCTGCCAGCAGGGCGCGCAAGGCCTCCAGCCCGACATGGGCCGACTTCCAGCGTCGCGCGCAGACCAGCATGCTGCGGCCCTTTCGCTCCAGCACGAAGTCGACCCCTTCGGTGTGGCGGCGCTCAACGCTGTACCCATCACGCCGAAAGGCCTGTTCGAGCAGCGACGCGAAGGCCGGCCAGGCCATCGTCGCCACGGCCACGCGGGTTTCGTCGACACGCGCCGCACTCGGCAGCGGCCATCGACGCACGGCTGCGATGCACGCGACCACCATGAAAGGAAAGCCCGAGAGCGCACCGCCGACGCGCAAGCTGTCGGGCAACAAGGCGAACCCCAGCAGTCCGACCACCAGGGCGATGAGCGCACTCACCCACCACGGCGAGCGCAGCAGCACCGCGAAGATCGATTTCTTCGCCATCTGAATCTTCAAACCAGTCTCCGGTGGGAACAACGGCAGGAGTGTGGCCTGAACGCGGCCTGGATCGGAGTGCTGCCTCACCCCGTGACCCTTCGCACACCCCCGTGAGTTGGTGCACCTGAACGGGTGATTTGAACATCACGCCGGCTGGGCCAAGATCGATACTGACTCATGCAGGTCGTGAACGCGAGCGCAAGACCAGCAAGCCAGCAAACCCCCAGTTTCCTTCTTCGGCTCCGAGGATTGATCATGGCCACATTCGACGGCAAGCACCTGCAGCGCAACACCCGGCGTGAGCTGGGCTACTGGGCCGCCTACGGCCTGCACGGCAACATGCTGATGTACTCGGCCACCGTGACCGACGGTGACCGCTTTCTGGAAGCGCCCGACGGTTACTTCCGCTTCAACGCCTGGGAAGGCACGCCGGAAGAAGTGGCGCGCGCGCACCTGCTGCGCTACATCGATTCCACACGCTTCGGCGAGGGCTCGTCGCCCTGCCCCGAGTTCGTCAATTCACCGTCGTGGAAGGCTCAGGCGAGCCCGCCAGCGGCGTTGCGCCGCCACGCCTGAGCGGCGTGGCTCAGCGCCGCCAGTGGCCGCCGCGCTGGCGCCAGTGGCCACCGATGTTCAGCCAGACGTGCGGCTGCCATGAATAACCGGCCCGCGGCCGATCCCAGCGCCCCGGCACCCACTGATGTCGGCCACCGTTCCAGCCCCAGTAACCGCCGATCCAGATCGCCCCGGGGAACGGAATGACGGGCACGACTTCGGCGTAGGGCGCCGGTGGCGCCACGTCGACCGCCGGGCCCTCGTAGTAGCCCTGGTCGGCCACCGCGTAACGCGGGTACGGCGCCACGACGCAAGCCGAGAGGGCGAGCGCAGACGACGCAACCAACACGAGTTTGAGCTTGGGCATGCTGAGCCTCCATGGGTGAGCGGCGGCTATCGTGCACCGCACCCATCTCAACTCGCCAACCCCCGTCAGCGATGACGGGGGTCACCCGGCTTTACATTGTTGGCCAGCGCCAGCGACGCCTCAGACGCGCTCCAGAACCACTGCAATGCCTTGCCCCACGCCGATGCACATCGTGCACAACGCATAGCGCCCCTGGCTGCGCATCAGCTGGTTGACGGCCGTGGTGGCGAGCCGCGCGCCGCTGGCGCCGAGCGGGTGACCCAGGGCGATGGCGCCACCGTTCGGGTTCACACGCGCGTCATCGTCAGCCAAACCCAGGTCACGCAGAACCGCCAGGCCTTGCGCGGCGAAGGCTTCGTTCAGTTCGATCACGTCGAACTGGTCGAGCTTCAACCCGGTGAGCGCCAGCACCTTCTTCACGGCCGGCGCCGGGCCGAAACCCATGATGCGCGGCGCCACGCCGGCGGTGGCCATGCCGACCACACGCGCGCGCGGCGTCAGGCCGTATCGGGCGGCCGAGGCTTCGTCGGCGAGCAGCAGCGCACAGGCGCCGTCGTTCACGCCCGAGGCGTTGCCGGCCGTCACGGTGCCGTCGGGGCGCACCACGCCCTTGAGCTTGGCGAGCGCCTCCATCGAGGTTTCGCGCGGGTGTTCGTCTTTGGACACGACGATCGGATCGCCCTTCTTCTGCGCGATCGTCACCGGCGTGATCTCGCTGTCGAAGTAGCCGCTCTTCTGCGCGGCCACGGCCTTCAATTGCGAAGAAAGCGCCATGCGGTCCTGCGCTTCACGCTCGATCCTGAAATCGGTGGCCACGTTCTCGGCCGTTTCCGGCATCGAGTCGACGCCGTACTTCTCCTTCATCAGCTTGTTCACGAAACGCCAGCCGATCGTCGTGTCGTAGACCGCGTTGGCGCGGCTGAAGGCGCTCTCGGCCTTCGGCATCACGAAGGGCGCGCGGCTCATGCTCTCGACACCGCCGGCGATCATCAAACCCGCTTCGCCCGACTTGATGGCGCGCGCCGCCGTGCCCACGGCGTCGAGCCCCGAGCCGCACAGGCGGTTCATCGTCGTGCCCGGCACGTCCATCGGCAGCCCGGCCAACAGCGCCGACATGCGCGCCACGTTGCGGTTGTCTTCACCGGCCTGGTTGGCGCAGCCGTAGATCACGTCGATCACCGCGGCCCAGTCGACCCCGGGGTTGCGGGCCATCAGCGCGCGGATCGGGATGGCGCCGAGGTCGTCGGCGCGCACCGAGCTGAGTGCGCCGCCGTAGCGACCGAAGGGCGTGCGGATGGCATCGACGATGAAGGCGTGGTTCATGGCGTGGGTTCCTGATTGGTGACGTTCAAGCGGCCTGCATCGGCACGCCCGACAAGCGCTGCAACTCGGCCAGGTCGAGGCCTTCGACCATGTCGATCACACGCAAGCCCTGGGGCGTCACGTCGATCGTCGCCAGGTCGGTGTAGATGCGGCTCACGCAGCCCACGCCGGTCAGCGGGTAGGTGCACAGCGGCACGATCTTGCTTTCGCCGCCCTTGGTCTGGTGGTCCATCATCACGTAGGTTTTCTTCGCGCCGATCGCCAGGTCCATCGCGCCGCCGACCGCAGGGATCGCATCGGCCGCGCCGGTGTGCCAGTTGGCCAGGTCACCGGCCACGCTGACCTGGAACGCGCCCAGCACGCAGAAGTCGAGGTGGCCGCCGCGCATCATCGCGAAGCTGTCGGCATGGTGGAAATACGAGCCACCGTTCAGCAGCGTGACCGGCTGTTTGCCGGCATTGATCAGGTCCCAGTCGATGTCGGCGTCCGCCGGCGCGGGGCCCATGCCGAGCACGCCGTTTTCGCTGTGCAGCAGCACTTCGCGGTCCTTGGGCAGGTGGTTGGCCACCAGCGTGGGCAGGCCGATGCCCAGGTTCACCACGGCGCCATCGGGAATGTCGCGCGCCACGCGGGCGGCCATCTCGTTGCGGGTCAGTCTTTTCATGCTGTGTGCTCCTCAGGCCGCCGCTGCGCGCGGCAGGCAGACCACGCGTTGAACATAGAGACCGGGCGTGACCACGGTCTCGGGGTCGATCTCGCCGAGTGCGGCGATCTCATGCACCGACGCGATGCTGAGCTTCGCCGCCGCGGCCATGATCGGCCCGAAGTTGCGCGCCGTCTTGCGATACGTCAGGTTGCCCCAGCGGTCGCCACGCTCGGCCTTGATCAGCGCCACGTCGGCGTGGATCGGGTGCTCCAGCACGTACATGCGGCCGTTGATCAAACGCGTTTCCTTGCCGTCGGCCAGCGGCGTGCCGAAGCCGGTGGCAGTAAAGAAAGCCCCGATGCCGGCGCCCGCAGCGCGGATGCGCTCGGCCAGGTTGCCCTGCGGCACCAGTTCGAGCTCGAGCTTGCCGGCGCGGTACAGGCCATCGAACACGTGCGAGTCGGCCTGGCGCGGGAACGAGCAGATGATCTTGCGCACGCGGCCGGTCTTCAGCAGCGCGGCCAGGCCGTAGTCGCCGTTGCCGGCGTTGTTGTTGACGATCACCAGGTCTTTCGCGCCTTGCGCGATCAATGCGTCGATCAGTTCGGCGGGTTGCCCGGCGCCGCCGAAGCCGCCGATCATGATGGTCGCGCCATCCTTTATGCCGGCGAGCGCGGCTTCGACGTTGGGAACAATCTTGTCGATCATGTCGGTGTCCTCGGAATGCTTCAGGCCTGGGCCTGCAGCTTGTCGCAGATGTAGTTGAGGGCCATGGAAAAACCGCTCGTGCCGAAACCGCACAGCACCGCTTCGGCGATGCCCGAAAGGTAGGAGTGGTGGCGGAATTCTTCGCGCTTGTGCACGTTGGAGATGTGCACTTCGATGAACGGGATCGCCACGCCGGCGAGCGCGTCGCGCAGCGCCACGCTGGTGTGCGTGAGGCCGCCGGGGTTGATCATGATGTAGCCCACGCCTTGCGTGCGCGCGGCGTGGATGCGGTCGATCAGCGCGCCTTCGTGGTTGCTCTGGAAACACTCGGCGTCGACACCGCGTTCGGCCGCCAGCTTCGCCATCAGCGCTTCGACGTCGGCCAGCGTCGTGTGGCCGTAGACCTGCGGCTCGCGCGTGCCGAGCAGGTTCAGGTTGGGGCCGTTCAGGATCAGGATCTTGTTCATGCGGGCTTTCAGTGGACCGTGATGTTAAGGCGCGGTGCTGCTCAGCTCTCTGCACGCTTCAGGCGCATGCGCCCGGGCAGCGGCAACGAGCGGTGCAGCACGTCTTCGCTCAGCCACACGGCCGAGCGGCGCGCGCGCTCGGCGACGATGGGCAGCGGGATGCCCTGGTAGTCGTCGTTGAAGACCTCGAAGCTGTAGTCGCCGCGGTAGCCGAGGCGGTCCAAGCGCATCACCAGTTCGGCCACCTGCTCGCTGTGCACGCCTTCGCCTGGGAACACGCGAAAGTGGCGCGCGGTGTTGATGCGCTCTTCCACCGACGGGATCTCGTTCCACATGAAGTCGGCGAGTTGCACGAGGAAGATCTTCTGCGGGTCGAGCATGTCCAGGTCTTCGAGCGAGGTCTTGGTCGCGAAGGCGTGGAAAGAGTCGATGCCGATGCCGAGGTTCGGCGCGTCGGCGCGGCACACGATGTCCCACGCGGTCGTGAACTCGTTGATCGTGCGGCCCCACGACAAGCCTTCGTAGGCGATGCGGATGCCCAGCGGCAGCGCCAGCATCGCGAGCTTGCGCAGGTCGCGCGCCAGCACGTCGGGGTCGCTGCTGGCGTGGGTCGAGGTCGACGAGCAAATCAGCAACACCTTGGCGCCGACCGAGTGGCACATCTCGAGCATCGCCTTGGCGATGTCGATCTTGTAGTCGTGCAGGTGGCCCGACAAACCTTCGAAGTCACGCAGCACCTGGAAGCCGGTGACGCGCAGGCCGCTCGCCTTGACGACGCGCACCGCGTCTTCCGGCCCTTCGGCGTGACCCATCAGGTCACGCGCCATCAGCATCACCTGCGTGAAGCCGGCGTCGCGGATCGCCTGCAGCTTGGCGGGCAAGGTGCCGGCCAGCGAGATCGTGTCCATGCCGAAATCGCGGATGTCGACCTGATCGTGTTTCATGGCGGCCCCTGCTTCAGCGCGCGTGGTGCACCAGCTCGAACATCGCGCCGCCGAGGTAACTCTGCGTCAGCGCGCCGCGCGTTTCGGAGTGCACCCCTTGCGACTCGACGAAGCCGACACCCCGCTGCCGCAAGGCCGCCACGCTCGCCAGCACATCGGGCGTGCCGAAGCCGATGCGCTGCAACGACTCTTCACCTTCGACCTCGACGATGCCCGGCTCGGGTTCGATCAGCTGCAGGTAGAAGCTGCCGCACGGGCTCTGCAACACACGACCCTTGGGCAGGATGCCGTAGCGCTTGTCGTCGGGCAAGGTCTTGAAGCCGAACAGCTCGGCGTAGAACTCGGTCCAGTCTTCCATGCGGTCGTTGCCGATGTACTGCACCACGCCGAACCAGTGCATGCCGGTGAGTGCGGGCGGCTTCGGGTCGACGGTCGGGATCAGCGTGAAGTCGACGTCGTAGATCGAGAAGTCCTTGTAGCGGTCGACGAAGTAGATGCGGCTCGCGCCCACGCCGTGCACCGCCGGGATGTTGAGCTCCATCACTTCCACGTTCGTCGGCACGGCCCAGGCGCCACGGTCGAGCGCGTGGCGGTAGGCCGTGGCGGCGTCGCGCACGCGCAGCGCGATCGCCGAGATCACCGGCGTGTCGCTCGGCTGCACGCTGCGTGGCAGGCCGCCGGAGTGCGCGTTGATGATGACGTTCATCTCGCCCTGCCGGTACAGCAGCACTTCGCGCGAACGGTGCCGCGCCACCGGGCGAAAGCCCATCATCTCGAGCACCTGGCCCAGCGCCTGCGGCTTGGCGGTGACGAACTCGATGAACTCGATGCCGTCCAGCCCCAGCGGGTTGGTGGCGTCGGCCAGCGATTCGCGGTCGGCGGTGATTTGCATGGCTCGTGTCCTGTCGAAGTGGGTCGGCTTCAGGCGGTCGCGTCGCGTTCGCTCAGCATGCGCTTGAAGTGCGCTTCCACGCGCGCCGGGTCGGCCTTCAGGCCGGTGAAGAGCTCGAACGCGCCGATCGCCTGGCCGACCGCCATGGTGCCGCCGTTCACCGTGGCACAGCCGCGCGAGCGCGCCGCTTTCAGCAACGCGGTGTCGAGCGGGAAGTAGACGATCTCGGCCACCCACAGTTCGGGGCGCAACAGCGCTTCGGGCAAGGGCAGGCCGGGCAGCTTGTCCATGCCGGTCGGCGTGGCGTGGATCAGGCCGGTGGCGGGGGCCAGCGCGGCAACCACGTCGGTATTCGAGCCGACGCGCCCCGCACCGTACAGGCTGTTCAGGCTCTGCGCCAGCGCCGCAGCACGCGGCCCGTCGCTGTCGACGACCGTGAGCTGTTGGGCGCCGAGCCTCAGAACCGCGTGCGCGATCGCCGAGCCGGCGCCACCGGCACCGAGCAGCACCACGCGGGCGAGGTCGGCGTTCGGCAGGGTGCGCGAAAAGCCCCAGCTCCAGCCCGAGCCGTCGGTGTTGTGGCCGATCAGCTTGCCGCCGCGGTTGACGACGGTGTTGACGGCGCCCATCGCCCGCGCTTCTTCCGACAGATCGTCGAGCAGCGGAATCACCGCCTGCTTGCACGGGTAGGTGATGTTCAGGCCGGCGAAGCCCATCGTGCGCACGGCCGAGATCAGCGTGGGCAGGGCGTCGACGGTGGCGCCGGTCACGTCGAGGTCGATCAGCTGGTAGTGCAGGCGCAGGCCGTGGTGGCGCGCTTCTTCTTCGTGCATCGCGGGCGTCAGCGAGCGCTGGATGCCCGAGCCGATCAGGCCGACGAGGGCCTTGGCCCCCTGCGCGGAGCGGCGAGTCGATGACTCGGTAGCGTTCATGGCAGTGTCAATCGTGTATGAGGCGGGCGCGCCCTGTACGGCGCGCGCCCGGTGGCAAGGCTGCTTACTTGCGGACCTTGGCGATCTCGGCGGTCATGTCCTTGACCGTGTCGCCGAGCGCCGCGCCGTGCTTGTCGATCACGGGCTTGAGCTTCTCGCGCAGCTTGGCCTGCTCGGCGGCGGAGAACTCGGTGACCTGCATGCCGGCCTTCTTCAGCGCGTCGAGCGTGCCGGTGGAGGCTTCACGCGAGGTCTTGCGCTGGAACACGGCGGCTTCCGCCGCAGCGTCCTGCAGGATCTTCTTCTCGGGTGCGCCCAGCGTGTCCCAGACCTTCTTGCTGACGATCAGCGACTGCGGGTTGTACTGGTGGTTGGTGATCGCGAGGAACTTCTGCACCTCGGCGAACTTGTTCGCCAGGATCACGTTGAGCGGGTTCTCCTGGCCGTCGATCGCCTTCTGCTCCAGCGCCGCGTAGACCTCGGGGAAGGCCAGCGGCGTGGGGTTGGCGCCGAGTGCCTTGACCCAGTCGACGTTGATCGCGTTCGGGATCACGCGCAGCTTCAGGCCGGCGATGTCTTCGACCGTGTTGATCGGGCGCTTGCTGTTGGTGATGTTGCGGAAACCGAGCTCGAAGTACGCCAGGCCGACGATGCCCTTGTCGGCCAGCGACGCGTGCATCTTCTGTCCGAACGGGCCGTCGACCACGGCGTCGGCTTCGGCAGCGTTGGCGAACATGAACGGCAGGTCGTAGGCCTCGAAGCTCTTGACCTGCGAGGCCAGGATGCCCGAGTTCAGCAGCACCATCTCGATCGTGCCGCCCTGCAGTGCCGACACATTGGGCGCGTCGCCACCGAGCGTGCCACCGGCGAACACGTTGACCTTGAGCTTGCCGCCGCTCTTGGCGGCCACGATCTCGGCGAACTTCTCGGCGCCGGTGGCCAGCGGGTGACCCTTGGGGTTCTGCAGCGCGAGCTTGAACGCGCGCTCCTGTGCCTGGGCGGCGACAAAGGGCGCGAGGGCGGCGATGGCGACGACGAGCGCGCGACGGGTGAATCGGGTCATGAAAAGTCTCCTGGGATCGGTTGTTGGAAGGGATCGGGAAAAACGAAAAACAGTGGCGGTGAATCGAGGCCGTGGAGCCTCAACCGGTGAACCACTTGGCCGGCACGGTGACGAGCGACGGGAACAGCACCATCAGCATCAGGACCGCGAACTCGGCCAGCATGAACGGCATGACCCCCTTGGTCACTTCGTCCATCTTCATGCGACCCACGCCGGCCACGGTGTTGAGCACCGTGCCCACCGGCGGCGTGATCAGGCCGATCGAGTTGTTGATGATGAAGAGCACGCCGAAGTACACCGGGTCGATGCCGGCCTGCTTGATCACCGGCATCAGCACCGGCGTGAGGATCAGGATCGTCGGCGTCATGTCCATCGCCGTGCCGACCAGCATGCACAGCACCATGATCGCGATCAGCAGCAGCGTCGGGTTGCCCATGAAGGGCTCGAGCAGCGAGATCACCTTGCTCGGCAGGTCGGCCACCGTGATCAGCCAGGCCGAGACCATGGCCGCGGCCACCAGGAACATGATCACCGAGGTGATCTTGGCGGCCGTCACGAAGATCGCGTAGAGCTGGTTCAGCTTCAGCTCGCGGTAGATCACCGTCGTGACGAAGAGTGCGTAGACCGCGGCCACCACCGCCGCTTCGGTCGGCGTGAACACGCCGAAGCGCAGGCCCACGAGGATGATCACCGGCAGCAGCAGGGCCCAGGTGGCTTCGCGGAACGCGCTCACCACTTCGGCGCGGCTCTTGCGCGGCGGCGGGGCGATCTTTTCCTTGCGGACCAGGAACATCCAGGTCAGCCACAGGGCCGCACCGATCAGGATGCCGGGGAAGATGCCGGCCAGGAACAACTTGGAAATCGAGACGTTGGCCGCCACGCCGAAGATCACGAAACCGATCGACGGCGGGATCACCGGACCGATCACGCCGCAGGCGGCGATCAGGCCGCCCGAGCGGCCCTTGTCGTGGCCGGCGGCCACCATCATCGGCAGCAGCAGCGCCGTGAGTGCGGCCGCATCGGCCACCGCCGAGCCCGACAACGCCGACAGCAGGCAGGCCGCGACGATCGCCACATAACCCAGCCCG
>Ga0073925_1000084_pt1 | contig 23991 bp, 29 predicted proteins | sample GWRWT4_21May14_FD_70952 | JGI IMG/M metagenome (GOLD analysis project Ga0073925, IMG submission 70952) | Sand microcosm microbial communities from a hyporheic zone in Columbia River, Washington, USA - GW-RW T4_21-May-14 | ecosystem: Engineered > Artificial ecosystem > Sand microcosm >...
TCAATGAAGTGGTGCAGACCTGCCAGCAGTTCCATGGCGGCATGGGCTACATGCGCGACACTGCGATCGAGCGGCTGTGGCGTGACGCGCGCGTGCTCGCGATCGGCGGCGGCGCGACCGAAGTGATGCTCGACGAAGTGGCCAAGCGTTATTGAGCGATGGACGCGCAGGCCCACTTCCAGACGCTCGCGCGCTACAACGCGTGGGCCACGCGCAGGCTCTTCGAATCTGTTGATTTGTTGCCCGAGGCCGACTACCGGCGCGACTGCGGGCTGTTTTTCAAGAGCGTGCACGGCACGCTGAGCCACCTGCTGGTGGCCGAGCACGGCATCTGGTTCTCGCGCTTTGCCGAAGGCGTGTCGCCCCGGCTCGCGCTGAGCGCCGAGCTCGAACCCGACCGCGCCTTGCTGCGCCAGAAGCTGCTCGATGCGGTGGCGCGCTGGGCGTCGCTGATCGCGGGCTGGAGCGCACCGCACTTCGAATCCACACTCGCCTACACGACCACGCGCGGTGTGCCGCAGCGCCTGCCTTTCGCGGCGACGCTGGCGCATGTCTTCAACCACGGCACCCACCACCGCGGCCAGATCACGGCCGCCCTCACCGCGATGGGCCACGCCTGCCCGGAGCTCGACATGGTGTGGATGCTGCAAGCCGAAAGTGCCCGACCATGACCACCTCTTCGCTGCTCGACGTGCAACGCCCGTCACCCTTCGTCGCGCGCGTGTTCCTGAACCGCCCCGAGGTGCGTAACGCGTTCAATCAAACCACGATCGCGCAGCTGACGCAGGTGTTCACCGAACTCTCGGCCGACACGCAACTGCGCGCGATCGTGCTCGGCGGCCACGGCAAGGCCTTCTGCGCCGGTGCCGACCTGGGCTGGATGCGCGCGATGGCCGACTTCAACTGGGAGCAGAACCGTGCCGACGCGCAGGCGCTGGCCGACATGCTGTGGGCCGTGTGGCGCTGCCCGGTGCCGGTGGTCGGGCGCGTGCACGGTGACTGTTATGCCGGCGGCGTGGGCCTGGCGGCGGTGTGCGATGTGCTCGTGGCCGCCGAGGGCGTGAACTTCTGTCTGAGCGAAGCGAAGCTCGGCTTGTTGCCGGGCACGATCAGCCCGTATGTGATCCGCGCGATGGGCGAGCAGGCCTCACGGCGCTACTTCGTGACGGCCGAGCGCTTCAGTGCGGCGCAGGCTCGCGGCATGGGCTTCGTGCACGAGCTGTGCGCGCCCGATGCGCTCGACGCGAAGGTCGACGAGATCGTCGCCACGCTCGTGGCCAACGGCCCGATGGCCGCGCGCGCCTGCAAGAAGCTGGTGCAGGACGTGGCCGGCCTGCCGCTCGACGAAACGCTGCGCGCCGAAACAGCACGCCGCATCGCCGACATCCGCGCCAGCGATGAAGGCCGCGAAGGCGTGCAGAGTTTCCTCAACAAACGCGCGCCGGCGTGGCTGCCATGAACCTCGACACGACCCAGCTGCTCGCGATCGCCGCCGGCCTCGGCTGGGCCAGCGGCCTGCGCCTGTATGCCGTGGTGTTTCTCACCGGCATGGCCGGCTACCTGGGCTGGGTCGACCTGCCGTCGGGGCTGAAGCTCTTGCAGTCGCCGGTGATGCTGGGCGCCAGCGGGCTGATGCTGTTCGTCGAGTTCTTCGCCGACAAGATTCCGGGTGTCGACAGCGTGTGGGACGTGATCCACACCGTGGTCCGCATTCCGGCCGGCGCGGTGCTCGCGGCCTCGGTGTTCGGTGCCGACCAGGCGAGCTGGGCGATGGTCGCTGCGCTGATGGGCGGCACGCTCGCCGCCACCAGCCACGTCGCGAAGGCGACCACACGTGCGGCCGTGAACACCTCGCCCGAGCCGTTCTCGAACATCGGCATGTCGCTGCTCGGCGACAGCGTGGTGCCGATCGGCCTGTGGTTGTCGTGGGAACACCCGACCGCGTTCTTCGTGGCGCTGGCCATTGCGCTGGTGGTGATGATCGCGGCGATCTGGGTGTTCGCGAAGTTCCTGCGCGCGATCGTCCGGCGCCTGTCGGGCCGAAGTGCGGTGGTCGATGTTTCCTGAGCGGTTCTGCAGGCCGCTCACTGCAGTGGTGCTGCTGTGGGCTGCCGTGGCGACGGCGCAAACCGACGTGCCGCCGCTGCGTGACCTGCGCGAAGAAACACGCCAGATCAGCGTCACCGTGAAAGACCTCTACAGCCGCCAGGAGACGCGCCAGATTCCGATCACGATCTTCCGGCCCAGGGGCGATGGCCCGTTCCCGCTCGTCATCATGAACCACGGCCGCGCGGTCAGCGACAAGCGCGCGGCGCAAGGCGTGCAGCGTTTCGAGCACCTGTCGCGTTACCTCGTCGGCAAGGGTTTCGTGGTGCTGTTGCCCACGCGCGTGGGCTACGCCCAGACCTATGGCGACTTCGACCCCGAAGCGAGCGGCGAGTGCCGTTCCCTGCGCGTGGAGCCGATGGCCATCGCGGCATCGGACCAGGTGCTGGCCACGCTCGCATTCGCGAAGACGCTGCCTTTCGTCGATGTGAGCCGCTGGCTCGTGATGGGGCAGTCGGTCGGTGGCCTCACGGCGGTGGTGACGGTCGGCCGCCAACCCGCCGGCCTGGTCGGCGCGGTGAACTTTTCGGGCGGCGTGGGGGGCGACCCCGAGAAGAACCCTGGCAACCCGTGCAGCCCGCAGCAGGTGGCCAGCGTGTTCGGCAGCTTCGCCAAAGGCGCGCGCGTGAGCATGCTGTGGTTGTACTGGCAGAACGATCTGTACTGGGGCGCCGGCACGCCGCGCCGCTGGCACGAAGCCTGGGCCGCGGGCGGCGGCTTGGCCGAGTTCCAGAGCCTGCCGCCGGTCGGGCAAGACGGCCACAGTGGCGTGAGCGCCGACATGGACCACTGGGTGCCGCTGGTCGACGATTACCTGGCGCGGCTCGGCTTCGGAAGACCCGGCGTCATCACGCGGCCACCGGCCAGCGCCTTCGCGAAAGTCGACGAGGCCGACAAGCTGCCGGCGAATCAGGCGGCGAGGGACGGCGTCTACCGCAAGTTCCTCGAGAGCAAGACGCCGCGCGCCTTTGCGCTCGGCCCGAACAACGCGACCGGCTGGGCCAGTGGCGACTGGGCGCTGGGCCGGGCGCTCGGCTTCTGCGCGCGGCGCGGCGAGCCGTGCAAGCTGTACGCGGTCGATGACGATGTGGTCTGGGTTCCCTGAAACGAGCCCCTGATGGAGACAAGATGTTCACCAAGATACTCATAGCGAACCGGGGCGAGATCGCCTGCCGCGTCGCCGCCACCGCGCGCAAACTCGGCATCCGCACCGTCGCGGTCTACTCCGACGCCGATGCGAACGCCAAGCACGTGCTGGCGTGCGACGAGGCTGTGCACATCGGAGCGTCGTCGCCGAAAGAGAGTTACCTGCTCGGCCCGCGCATCATCGAAGCGGCGCGTTCCACCGGCGCGCAGGCGGTGCACCCGGGTTATGGTTTCCTGAGCGAGAACGACGGCTTCGCGCAGGCCTGCGCCGACGCCGGGCTCGTCTTCATCGGCCCGCCGCCTTCGGCGATCAAGGCGATGGGCTTGAAGTCGGCCTCGAAGCAGCTGATGGAAAAAGCCGGCGTGCCGCTGGTGCCGGGTTACCACGGCGCCGACCAGGACGCGGCGCTGCTGCAGCGCGAGGCCGACGCCATCGGCTACCCGGTGTTGATCAAGGCCAGCGCGGGCGGCGGCGGCAAGGGCATGCGCATCGTGGCGAAGGCTGAAGAGTTCGCTGCGGCACTCGCCTCGTGCAAGCGCGAGGCCATCAACAGCTTCGGCGACGACGCCGTGCTGATCGAACGTTATGTCACGCGGCCGCGCCACATCGAGATCCAGGTCTTCGGCGACACGCAAGGGCAGTGTGTGTACCTGTTCGAGCGCGACTGTTCGGTGCAGCGCCGCCACCAGAAGGTGCTCGAAGAAGCGCCCGCGCCGGGCATGAGCGAAGCGCGCCGCGCCGAGATGGGCGCGGCGGCGGTGGCGGCGGCCAAGGCCGTGGGTTATGTCGGTGCCGGCACGGTCGAGTTCATCGCCGAGCCAACGGCCGACGGCGACCTGCGCTTCTACTTCATGGAGATGAACACCCGCCTGCAGGTCGAGCACCCGGTCACCGAAGCGATTACCGGGCTCGACCTGGTGGAGTGGCAACTGCGCGTGGCCTCGGGTGAACCGCTGCCGCTGCAACAGCACGAACTGCACATCCACGGCCACGCGATCGAAGCGCGCATCTGCGCCGAGAACCCCGACGCGCAGTTCCTGCCTGCGACCGGCCGGCTCGACGTGTACCGCACGCCGGAAGGCGCGGTGAGTTTCGAGCACGGCCCGGTGCGTGTGGATGCGGGTGTGCGCGAAGGCGACACGATCTCGCCCTACTACGACCCGATGATCGCCAAGCTGATCGTCTGGGGCACCGACCGCGCGCAGGCGCTGGCGCGGCTCGACGCGGCGCTGGCGCAGACCCACATCGTCGGCCTGCACAGCAACGTGGCCTTCCTGCGGCGCGTGGCGGTGAGTGCCTCGTTCGCGAACGCCGACCTCGACACCGCGTTGATCGAGCGCGAGCGCGCGGTGCTGTTCAATGCCGCGCCGCTGCCGCTCGAAGTGGCCGCGGCCGGCGTGGTGGCGCACACGCTGGCGGCCGAGCGGGTGCTCGAAACCAGCGACCCGTGGTCGCGCCGCGACGGCTGGCGCCTGCACGGCAATGCCTCGCGCCGCTTCGACATCCAGGCCCAGGGCAGCCACCACCTGTTCACGCTCGAACGTGCGCCGGGCGGTGCCGGCATGGCGCTCGTGTCGGGCGCGCAGCGCTGGCCCTTCAGCGCCGCCTCACGCCTCGACGGGCGCCACGACCTGACGCTCGGTGAACACCGCTGGACCGTGAGCGTCTACGCCACCGGCGAGCGCTTCAGCATCTTCGCGCCTGAGGGCTCGGCCGTGGTCGACGAGTTCGATCCGATCGCGCATGCGGCCGATGGCGGCGGCGCCGAGGCCGGTGGCCTCACGGCGCCGATGCCGGGCAAGGTGATCGCGTTCCTCGCCGCCGTGGGCGAGCAGGTCAAGGCCGGGCAGCCGCTGGCGGTGATGGAAGCGATGAAGATGGAGCACACGATCGCCGCGCCGCGCGACGGCACGGTCGAAGAACTGCTCTACGCGGTCGGCGACCAGGTCAACGAAGGCGGGGAGTTGTTGCGCCTGAAGGCGCCGGCATGAGCGTGGCCGGCCCGCAGGCCGCGGCGTCAGAACTGGCTGCGCAGCCAGTTCATGCGCTGGCGCCAGCCGGCCGGTGCGAGCCGGGCCGTGTTGTCGTCGGTGAGCGCCGGCGGGCGGGTGAGACCGAAGCCCGAAGTGTCTTGCGACCAGACGGTGTCTTGCGGCGCGGTGCCGACCGCACCGGTCGGTTGCGCCGCCTTGGCGTCGGCCAGCGCGGCCGCCGTCGTGGCTTCGGCGAACTGCTGGGCCAAAGACACCAGTTCCGTGTCGCCCGACGCGGCGCAGACCCACAACGCTTCACGCGCTTCGGGCAGGCCGCGCAGCAAGCTGCTCACTTCCACGTCTTCACCATAATTGCGCCGCAGCGCAAAATGGATTCGGGTGGCAAGGCGCAGGCGAATGGTCGGGTCCACGGTCGTTCCAGATTTCAAGTTGATGACATGCTCCGGCAGCCACCCCTGGGAGCCCATCCCTAAAACCGGGGGTGACATCCAGTTACATCTGTACAGTGAGACTTTTTTCATGATTCCTGCCCAAGTCACGCTCGTCGAAGTGGGTCCGCGCGACGGATTGCAAAACGAGAAGTCACCCGTGGACACGGTTGCCAAGGTCGAACTGGTGCATCTGCTTCAGGCGGCCGGGCTGCGCGAGATCGAAGTCACGAGCTATGTCAGCCCGAAGTGGGTGCCGCAGATGGCCGACAACGCGGCCGTGATGACCGCCGTGCAGCGCCAGCGCGGCGTGCGCTACTCGGTGCTCACGCCGAACATGAAGGGCTTCGAAGCGGCGATCGCCGACCCCGCCATCCGGCCCGACGAGATCGTCGTGTTCGCTGCCGCCACCGAAGCTTTCAGCCAGCGCAACATCAACTGCAGCATCGAAGAAAGCATCGAGCGCTTCCGCCCGGTGGTGGCCGCGGCGCACGCCCACGGCATCAAGGTGCGCAGCGCGATTTCCTGCGCGGTGGGTTGCCCGTACCAGGGCGAAGTGTCGCCCGACGACGTCGAGCGGGTCGTGCTGCTGATGAAGGCGATCGGCGTCGACCACTGCGGCGTGGCCGACACCATCGGCGTGGGCACGCCCCAACGGGTGCAGGCGGCGATGGAGCGGGCGTTGAAGCACTTTCCGCTGGCCGAGGTGAGTGGCCATTTCCACGACACCTACGGCCAGGCGCTGCCCAACATCTACGCCTGCCTCGAAATGGGCATCCACACCTTCGATGCCAGCGTGGCCGGCCTCGGTGGCTGCCCGTATGCGAAGGGCGCCACCGGCAACGTCGGCACCGAAGACGTGCTCTTCATGCTGAACGGCCTGGGCATCGAAACCGGCATCGACATCGACAAGCTGGTCGATGCCGCCGCTTTCATCTCGGGCGTGCTCGGGCGCAAGCCGGTGTCGCGCTCGGGCAATGCGCTGCTGGCGAAACGGGCGCGCGCCGAAGCGACAGCATGAGCGTTGGTTTGCAGGATCGGCCCGAAGGTTTTCGGCGCGTCAGCGCGCTGCTGGCCGAGCACAGGCACCCGCATGTGCCGCTGTTTCTCGAAATCGCCGCGCGCACCGCGCAAGAGGCGGCCGACGCGCTCGGCGTCAGCGTCGGCCAGATCGCCAAGAGCGTGGTCTTCAAGCGCAAGCTCGACGCCGCGGCGGTGCTCGTCGTGGCCTCGGGCGACAAACGGGTCGACGAACACAAGGTGGCCGCACTCGTCGGCCCCGTCGGCCGGGCCGATGCCGAGTTCGTGAAAGCCTCCACCGGCTTCACGATCGGCGGCGTGGCCCCGCTCGGCCACGGCACGCGGCCGGTGCTGCTGATCGACCGCGAGTTGTTCCGCTTCGACGAACTCTGGGCCGCGGCCGGCCACCCGAACGGTGTTTTCAGACTCAGCCCCGAACAACTGGTTCGGCTCACGGCAGCGCCCGTGCACGACGTGGTGCAAGCGTGACTTCTGCGCCGCAACGCATCGAAAGATGAACCGGCTCGGCGCGACCAAGCTTCATCGCAAAAGCCCCGGAGGCTTGCATGAAGCGTCGCCAATTCCTGCAGACCACGCTGGCCGCCGGCCTGGTGCCGCCCGCCGCCTTGCGCGCGCAGGCGCCCACGGCTGCGACCCTGACCGGCAGCACACTCGAAGGCCGGCCCTACGACATCAAGGCCGAGCAGGGCAAGGTGGTGCTGGTGTTCTTCTGGTCGACCGACTGCGCCGTGTGCCGCGACAAGATGCCCGAGTTGCGGCTCAACTACGAAGCCTGGCGCAGCAAGGGCTTTCAGCTCGTCGCGGTGAGCCTCGACAAGTCGCTCGCCACGGTGCAGGGTTACCAGGGCATCCTCGATCGCATGGTGCCGCCGACGCAGCGCTTCCCGTCCTTGTGGCGCGGCGCGCCCGCGCATCACGACAGCTTCGGCCCGATGGTTCAGACGCCCACCACCTTCGTCCTCGACCGCCAACACAAGATGGTCAAGGAGATCCGCGGCCGCATTCCGCCCGGCTTGTGGGACGATGTGGCCGAACTCGTGCTTGCCTGAACCCGCCATGATCGAATCGACCGTCGCCAGCCCCTGCACCAGCGTGTGCCGCATGGACGCGCGCACCGGCTGGTGCGAGGGCTGCCTGCGCACGCTCGACGAGATCGCCGCCTGGTCGAAGCTCGAAGACGCCGACAAGCGCGCCGTCTGGCAACTGCTCGAAGCGCGCCGCACCAGCGGCCAGGTCACGCGGGTGAACGCCGCATGAAACACCTCGTCTTCTGGTTCGACCCGATCTCGCCGTTCGCCTACCTGGCGTTCGAGCGTTTGCCGCAGGTGCTCGAAGGCCTGTCGGTCGAAGTGAGCTACCGGCCGCTGCTGTTCGCCGGCCTGCTCAAACACTGGGGCCAGAAAGGCCCGGCCGAGATCGAACCCAAACGCGCCTGGACCTTCCGCCACGTGCACTGGCTCGCGCATCAACATGGCATCGAGATGCAGACGCCGGCGCAGCACCCGTTCAACCCGCTCGCGCTGTTGCGCCTGATGCTGGCTTGCGCGCCCGAGGGTGGCACGCCGAACCGTCTGGTGTGCGAGACGGTGTCGCGCCATGTGTGGCGTGGTGGCTTCGACGCTGCCGATCCGGCGCGCCTGGCGGCACTCGCCGCCGCCTTGGCCCCCGCGCGCGAGCCGGGTGCCGACGCCGTCAAGCGTGAACTCGTCCAGAACACCGAAGCGGCGGTATCGCTCGGCCTGTTCGGCGTGCCGACCATCGAGCTCGACGGCCGCTTGTTCTGGGGCCTCGACAGCCTGGAGATGCTCTCGGCCAGCCTGCGCAACGAGCCCTGGTTCAGCGGCCCGGGCTGGGGCGCTGCCGGCGCGCCCCGGCCCGGCGTGCAGCGCAAGCCCTGACGATCTCGGCCGCGCGACTCGGGCTCGTTCACCGGCGAGCCCAAAAAAACAAGCGCAAGACTCACATCGAGGAATGAAACCTCAGGGTTGCACCTGAGTTTGTCAGCCCGGGTTCAGCCACGCGTCAGCGGTGGGTCAGAGCATGCCACCACCATACGTTCCCAGCGCACCAGCAGGTGCCGCTCATCTTTTGAGGAACATCAACATGGCAAGCACAGTGGCAGCAGGCTCCAAAGTCGGCGAGCCCATGACGAAAGAAGAGAAGAAGGTCATCTTCGCTTCGAGTCTGGGCACGGTTTTCGAGTGGTACGACTTCTATCTCTACGGCACGCTCGCCGTCATCATCGGCCGGCAGTTCTTCTCGAACCTCGACCCGACCTCGCAGACCATCTTCTCGCTGCTGGCGTTCGCGGCCGGCTTCATCGTGCGGCCGTTCGGCGCGATCTTCTTCGGCCGCCTCGGCGACATGATCGGCCGCAAGTACACCTTCCTGGTCACCATCGTGATCATGGGCCTGTCGACCTTCATCGTCGGCATCCTGCCCAACTACGCCTCGATCGGCGTGGCCGCACCGATCATCCTGATCCTGCTGCGCATGCTGCAGGGCCTGGCGCTCGGCGGCGAGTACGGCGGCGCGGCCACCTACGTGGCCGAACACGCGCCGCACGGCAAGCGGGGCCTGTTCACCTCGTGGATCCAGACCACCGCCACGATGGGCCTGTTCCTGTCGCTGCTGGTCATTCTGGGCACCCGCACACTGATCGGTGAAGCGGCTTTCGCCGAGTGGGGCTGGCGCGTTCCGTTCCTCGTCTCGGTGATCCTGCTCGCGATCAGCGTCTGGATTCGCCTGTCGATGAACGAATCGCCGGCCTTCAAGAAGATGAAGGAAGAGGGCAAGACCTCGAAGGCACCGCTGACGGAATCTTTCGGTGAGTGGAAGAACCTGAAGATCGTGATCCTGGCGCTCATCGGCCTGACCATGGGCCAGGCGGTCGTCTGGTACACCGGGCAGTTCTACGCGCTGTTCTTCATGACCGGCCCGCTGAAGGTCGACAACGCCACCGCCAACATCATGACGGCGATCTCGCTCGTGATCGGCACGCCGTTCTTCATCTTCTTCGGCTGGCTCTCCGACAAGATCGGCCGCAAGCCGATCATCATGGCCGGCTGCCTGATCGCCGCGTTGACCTTCTTCCCGCTGTTCAAGGCACTCACGCTGGCGGCCAACCCGGCGCTGGCGGCAGCGCAGGCGAAGAACAAGGTCGTGGTCACGGCCGACCCGGCCGAGTGCTCGTTCCAGTTCAACCCCACCGGCGTTGTCAAGTTCACGAGCTCGTGCGACGTGGCCAAGCAGGTGCTGGCCGCCGGCGCGGTGAGCTACGAAAACGCGGCGGGCACCGGCCCGGCGAAGATCACGATCGGCGACAAGACCATCGAGTCGTTCACCGCCACCGGCCTGCCGCCGGCCGAGGCCAAGGCCAAGGACACGGCATTCAAGGGCGCCGTGGCTGCGGCACTCAAGGAAGCCGGCTACCCGACCAAGGCCGACCCGGAGCAGATGAACAAGCCGATGATGGTCGCCATCCTGACGCTGCTGGTCATCTACGTGACCATGGTCTACGGCCCGATCGCGGCGATGCTGGTCGAAATGTTCCCGACCCGCATCCGCTACACCTCGATGAGCCTGCCGTACCACATCGGCAACGGCTGGTTCGGCGGCTTGCTGCCGGCCACCGGCCTGGCGATCGTGGCGCAGACCGGCAACATGTACAACGGCCTGTGGTACCCGATCATCTTCGCGAGCATCACCTTCGTGGTGGGCATGCTGTTCGTGAAAGAGACCAAGGACGTGGACATCTACAAGAACGACTGAGCCCGGTTCGCGGCCCGCTCGGCGGGCTGCCTTCCGCGCTGAAAGAATGAAGCCGGCCGGTCGAAAGACCGGGCCGGCTTTTTTCGTGGGTGGCGCTCAGTCGCCCCCGCCGCCGCAACCCCCGCCGTCGCCACCGCCATCGGACGACACGCCGATGTCACCGAAGCCGTCGCTGCCGCCTTCGGTGCTGCGGCTGAATTCGCCGGCGCAGTACGACGAACCGTCGCCGCCTTCGCGCAGCGCCTTGCAGTCGGGCACATAACGAAAGCCGTCACCGATGCCCAGCTTGGCGTCGATCGCGAACAGCAGCGGCAGGCGCGTCGGCGTGGTCGGGTTGATGTGTTCTTCGCGGCAGCAATACCACCAGGTGCGGCGCAGGCCCAGGTTGCTTTGCTGCGCTTCACCCAGCACCACGGCCGGCGTGTGGTGCATGAAGCGCCCGAACGCGCGGCGGCAGAAGTCGTCGTAATTGCGCGTGTACAGAATGAACTCGTGCCACAGCTCGTCGGTGACCTGCGAAGGCATCGACACGAACTGGCGCTTCGCGGCCAGGTGCGCCAGGAAAAACTGGCGCAGCGCGCGTGCCACCAGCTGCCCGTCTCGCGCCGCCAGGCCCGGCCGGCGCGCCTGCAGCTTGTCGATCAGCCCTTTCGGAAAGGCGTAGTGGCGAATGAACTCGGCGCGCCGGGCTTCACGCAGCTTCAGCGCGAGCACCAGCAGCAGCCCGCCGAGCACGACGAGGGCAATGAGGAGGAACGGCATGGCCGGAAGTATCGGCGCTGGCCGCCGGCCTGCGGCTTGCCGCGATCAGCGCCCGTGTGCGAGCAGCCTGAATCGAAGCAATACGGCCGGGTCACCGGCGTGAAACGTCGTCAGGCCATGGCCTGTCCGAACCACCAGCCGGGTCACCACGAGCCAGCTCAAGCCGGGCACGGCGATCAGCTTCACCTGCGTGATGTCCGCGATCCTGACCTTCCTGCGCCACAACCCGCTCTGCTCGATGCACTCGCCGTCACAACAGGTTCGGCTCGTGAGAATGCCCCAGTACCCGGAGCCGATGACGGCGGCGACCGCGGCGAGCAAACCCCACTCGCTCGCGGCCAGCGCCCTGGCCTGCGTTTCGGAAGCGCCTGTCAGCGTCATCGATCCGAACACGATCAGCGCCAGAACCAGGGCGTTCGCCATGATCTTGACCACCATCGGGAACGACGGCCCGCAGACGGCGTCAATCGCGGCAGGTGGCGACTTCACTTCGGCGCACTGGCGGGCGGGTCCGCCGGCTTGAACAAGTCCATGACGTTCTCGTCGGTGCCGGATGCTTTCCCGGAAGGCGCCGTCATCGGGATCTCGACCTTGTCCAGGTCGACATCGACCTTCTTGTCGAGCAGCGCGGTGACCGTCTGCGGGAACGCGATCACGACCGCCACGAGGATCAGCTGCAGCACGATGAAGGGGATCGAGCCGAGGTAGATGTCGCGTGACTCGACCTTGGCCGGCAGTGCGTTGGCCTTGAACAGCGTGTCGGAGATTCCGCGCAGGTAGAAGAGCGCGAATCCGAACGGCGGGTGCATGAAACTGGTCTGCATGTTCACGCAGATCATCACGCCGAACCAGACCAGGTCGATGCCCATCTTGTCGGCCACCGGCCCGAGCAGCGGCAGGATGATGAACGCGATCTCGAAGAAGTCGAGGAAGAACGCGAGGAAGAAGATGAAGATGTTGACGACGATCAGAAAGCCGATCTGGCCGCCGGGCAGGCTCGTGAGCATGTGCTCCACCCACTTGCCGCCATCGACGCCCTGAAACACCAGCGAGAAGACACGCGAGCCGATCAGGATGAAGACGACCATCGCGGTGATGCGCATGGTCCCGGCCATCGCATCGCTGACCAGCGACCACTGCAGCCGGCCACGCAGGGCGGCGAGCACCAAGGCGCCCACGGCGCCCATGGCGCCCGCCTCGGTCGGCGTGCAGATGGCGGTCGAGATGCCCGGCAGCCCGCCCATGCTCCCCAGCACCGCGAAGATGAGCACGGCCGACGGCACGATGCCCCGCAGGCACGTGCCCCACAGCGCCCAACCCTGCAGCGTGCGCGCCTCGGGTGGCAGCGCCGGCAGGTGCGTGGGGCGGATGCGCGACAGCGCGAAGGTGTAGGCCGCGAACAGCAGCACCTGCAGCACCGACGGGCCCCAGGCCCCCTTGTACATGTCGCCCACCGAGCGGCCGAGCTGATCCGCCATCACCACCAGCACCAGCGACGGTGGCACCAGCTGCGTGATGGTGCCCGACGCCGCGAGCACGCCGGTGGCGTAGCGCATGTTGTAGCCGTAGCGCATCATCACCGGCAGCGAGATCATTGCCATGGCGATGACCTGGCCTGCCACCGTGCCGGTGATCGCGCCCAGGATGAAGCCGACGATGATCACCGAGTAGCCCAGGCCACCGCGCAGCGGCCCGAACAGCTGGCCCATCGAGTCGAGCAGGTCTTCGGCCAGGCCGCACTTCTCGAGGATGGCGCCCATCAGCGTGAAGAACGGGATCGCCAGCAGCAGGTCGTTCGACAGGATGCCCATCAGGTTGAGCGGCAGGTTGCCGAGGAACGCCGCAGGGAACCAGCCCATTTCCACCGCGATGAAGCCGCACAGCAAGCCCAGCGCCGACAACGAGAACGCGACCGGCAGCCCGATCAGCAGAATGACGACCAGGCCCGCGAACATCAGCGGGGCGAAAGACTCCGCGCTCATTGCAGCGGCCTGTCGTAGTGGGTGTCCATCTCGAACCGGTGCGTCAGCCAGCCGACCCGCTTGATGATCTCGGACACACCCTGCAGCGACAGCAGCGCCATGCCCAGCGGCAGCGTCAGCGTCACTGGCCAGCGGATCAGGCCGCCGGCGTTGCTCGAGCGCTCACCGGTGGTGAACTGCAGCGTCAGCAGCGGCCACGAGAGGTAGATCACCAGCAGCGTGACCGGCAGCAGGAACAGGCACAGGCCGAGCAGGTCGACGATCACCTTCACGCGTGACGGGTACTGCCCATAGAGCACGTCGACACGCACGTGCTCGTTCAGTCGCAGGACCTGGGCGGTGCCGAACATCACGCAGGCCGCGAACAGGTACCACTGGATCTCCAGGTACGCATTCGAGCTGTAGTCGAAACCGTAGCGCACCACCGCGTTGGCGGCGCTGATCAGGCATGCCGCCAGCACGGCCCAGGTCGCCAGCGTGGCAAAGCGATCGTTCAGCGCGTCGATCCACCGCGCAAGCGTCAACAGGTTCTTCACCGTGGTCTCCGGCAGGCGCACAGCCTGCCCACACGGGCAGATTCGCGACCGACGCAGCCTAGGGGCTCGGCCGTAAACGGCACGTAAAAAGCGATCCGCGCAGACGCGCTCAGTCCGGCGTTTCGGCGTCGACGCTCAGCCGGTACCCCACCCCGGTTTCGGTCGTCAGGTAAACCGGGTGCGCCGGGTCGGCTTCGAGGCGCTGCCGGAGTTGCCGCACGTAGATGCGCAGGTAGTGGGCCTGGTCGCCATGGCCCGGGCCCCAGACTTCCTTGAGCAGCTGGCGCGCGGTGACCACGCGACCGGCGTGGCGGCACAGCACCTCGAGCAGCCGCCACTGGGTGGCGGTCAGCCGCACCGCGGCGTTGCCCATCACGACCGACTTGGCCGTCAGGTCGATCCGGCAGGGGCCCAGCTGCAACGCCGACACACCGCTCAATGTCGTCTGCCGCGCATGCCGCAGTGCCACGCGCAAGCGGGCGTGCAGCTCGGCCACACCGAAGGGCTTGGTGACGAAGTCGTCGGCGCCGGCATCGAGGGCCTCGACCTTCCCGAGCTCCTCGGTGCGCGCGGACAACACCAGAATCGGCCGCTGGGTCCAGGTGCGCAGGTGGCGGATCAGCGTCAAGCCGTCGGCGTCGGGCAAGCCCAGATCCACCAGGTAGAGGTCGATGCGGCGGTTGCCCGCGAGCGTGCGGCCCTCTCGCGCATCCGCGGCTTCGTGCACGACATGGCCTTCGGCTTCGAGTGTCGTGCGCAGCAGTTGCCGGATCGCGGCTTCGTCCTCGACCACCAGGATCTGCGCAGCGTCCGGGCGCACGCCGCTCATCACAGCTCGCCCTGTTCGAGGTCGGGCAGCGCCGGCTGGGGCAGGGTCATCGTGAACCTCGCGCCCGCAGCGTTCTCGGCGCAGATCTCGCCGCCGTGCAGCCTGGCGATGGCGGCGCAGATCGCCAGGCCCAGGCCTCGGCCCGTGGAATCACTGTCGCCCGCGGCGCGATGGAACTTCCGGAAGATGGCTCGTTCTTCACCCGCCGGGATGCCTGGGCCATCGTCATGCACGGTGAGTGTCCATTGGTGCGCCGTGACCGCGATTGCCACCCGGATCGCGCCGCCCGGCGGGCTGTGCCGCACGGCGTTGTCGAGCAGGTTCACCAGCACCTGGTCGATCAGCCGCGCATCGCACCACAGCAAGGCATCGGGCGGCACGGCCAGCGTGAGCTCATGGCCGCGCAGCCGCGATTCGAGCTGACCCAGCGCCGTCTCCAGCAGTTCGTCGGCAGGGCACCACTCGGGGCGCAGCTGGATGGCTCTTTCGTCGAGCCGGGTCAGGTCGAGGAGGTTGCTGGTCAGCAGGTGAAGCCGCTGCGCTTCTTCGAGCAGGGTCTGCAGCAATGACCTGCGCCGATCCTCGCCGATGGCGGCGGCCTGTTCGATCAGCATCGTGGCGTTGCCGATGATCGTGGTCAGCGGCGTGCGGAAGTCGTGCGACACGCCGGCGAGCAGCGTGCTGCGCGTGCGCTCGCCCTCGGCCTCGACCGCCGCCGCCATGCTCCTGCGCTCGAGCTCGGCGCGCTCGAGCGCAATGGCCGCCTGGTTGGCCAGCGCGCGCACCAGGTGCTGGTCTTCGAGTGAATCCCGCTCCGGGCCGGGCGGGGCCAGCACGAGCAGGCCGAACGCCGATTCGCCGGCGACGAGCGGCAAGTAGCGAAGGGCCTGCTCGCTGCCGGCCGCCGTTCCGTGGCCGACCTCGAGCCCGCCGGCCAGGGCGCGCTCGGCCCAGTGCAGCTCGAAACCCGCCGGCCAGGCCTGGTCGGGCTGCAGCTCTTTGCCGGACGCCGAGACCGACAGCAGCGTCGACCGTGCGCCGACAGACGACTCGACGGCCGCGCACAGCGAGCGCGCCACGGCCTCGCGGTCGCGGGCCCGACCGAGCGCGAGCGACAGCTGGTTCAGCGCCTGGGTTCGTTGCGCGCGGGCCTCGGCCAGAATGGCCTGTTCGCGGGTGCGCGCCGCCAGTTGGCTGATGATGAGGCCCACCACCATCATCAGCATGAAGGTGAACCAGTACTGCGGCTCGATGGGGTTGAGCGACCAGCGCGGCAGCACGAAGATGAGGTCGTACAGGAAGATGCTGCCGAGCACGGTGGCGATCGCGGGCGCCCTGCCGGCCTTGGAGGCCACGTAGACCACGCCCGCGAGGTAGAGCATCACGATGTTGGCGGGGTCCAGGTGCCGCTCGAGCAGGGCGCCCGCCGCCGTGGACGTACCGAGCGCCATGAGGACGCTCGGCCAGCCTCGCAACGCCAGCGCGCGCCTGCCGCTCAACCGGAACCCTCGTTCATGAAGAGCGCCTGCACTTCCGCGGCCGTGCGGGCGTGCTGCAGCGCATGGCGGGTGGTGGTGCGGCCGAGCAGGGCGGTGAGCGACATGAGCAAATCGTAGTCCGCCGCGAGGCCCGGCGACGGGATCAGCAGCGCAAGGACGTGCGTGACACCCATCTCGTCGGGCGTCACCATGTCGATCGGGGTCGACGATCGCACGAAAACCGCACGGGTGGTCGAGAGGCCCGGCACGGCGGCGTGGGGCAGCGCAACACCACCGCCCAGGCTCACAGGGCGCCGCGCGGTGCGGCGTGCGAGCCGGTCTCGCACCTTGTCGGCCATCACCGTGTCGCTCGCAGCCAGGGCACCTGCCAACACGGCGAACAGGCCCGGTTCCGTGGTGATGCGGCGCCCGAGAAGGATCCGCTCCAGAGGCAGTTGTTTGGTGTTCAGCAGCATCACTTGTTGCCCGCTCGAGGGTCACACCCCGCGTGGCACAAGTTTTCGCACAGCCGCCGTAAAAACGCCGTATCGGATCGGCGTGACAGGCCCGGTGCTTCTGATGTCCTCGTCGCTTCTTTTGCCGCTGCTCTTGCCGCTGTTCTTGCCACAGTTACCCGGCGTCGCCCGCCATCCGGCCCAGCACCTCGGCGGTGGCGGCGGTGTCGGCCTCGCCCAGGCCCATCGCCATGGCCGCGGTGTAGACCGTGGCGCAGGTGTCGAGCAGCGGCGTGGGGCAATGCAGCGAGCGCGCCATCTCGCCGATGACCTGCATGTCTTTCTGCCACAGCACGATCTTCATCGTGGCCGGCTCGTAGCTGCGCTCGATCATGAACGGCACACGCAGCCGCATCGCGCCGGTGCCGAGGTAGGGGCTGTGGCCCAGGTGCTGCAGCGCGACGGCCGGGTCGAGCCCCATGCGGCGGCACAGCGTCACCATCTCGGCATAGGCCACGTTGTAGATGGCCACCAGGTGGTTGGCGGCGAACTTCAGCTTCGTGCCTGCGCCCAGCGCGCCGACGTGCGGCGCGCCGAGCGTGAAGGCACGCGCCAGCGCCGCTGCCTCGCGGCAGGCGGCCTTCGTGCCGCTGAGGTACATGATCCAGACCAGCTGCGGCTGCTGCATCGCGGTGCCGCTGATCGGCGCGTCGACCATCTGCCGCCCCTGCCGGCGCAGCGCGGCGGCGGCGGCGAGCTTGTCGGCCAGCGGCAGCGTGCTGGTTTCGATGACGAGCTGCTTCGAGCCTGGCGCGCCCGCCTGCTCCAGGTCGGCGACCACGGCGTGCAGCGCCGCGCTGCTCGGCAGCGAACAGATCAGCACGTCGGCCGCGCGCGCGACTTCGATGTTGCTCGCCAGCGCACGGCCGCCGTGGCGGCGCAGCCGGGCGCGGCACGCCGATGACGGGTCGTGACCGAAGACCTCGTGGCCGGCCTCGACCAGCGCGCGCGCCATGATGCCGCCCATCGTGCCCAGGCCGATCAGGCCCACGCGCCGGGAAGCGGGCGGCTTCATGGCGCCGCCCCTTCGCCTTCGAGCCCGGCCACGTGCGTGCAGATGGCACCCGGCGTCGTCAGCCAGACCCCGCCGCGCGCGGCCGCCGCGTCGATGTGGCGCAGCGCCCGGCGCAGGTGGCGCAGCCGGTAGGGTTGGCCGACGATGTACGGGTGCAGCGCAATGCCCATCACCAGCGGCTGGCGCGCCGACTGTTCGAGCATCTCGTCGAACTGGTCGACGATCATCTGCGCGAAGTCCTTGGCGTCCATCTGGCGCGCCATGATCGCCGGGATGTCGTTGAGCTCCTGCGGGTAGGGCACCGACCACAGCGTGCGCCCGCTGCGCGTGCGCATCGCCACCGGCTGGTCGTCGTGGCACCAGTTCAGCGTGTAGCGGTAGCCGGTCTCGGCCAACAGGTCGGGCGTGAGCAGGCTCTCGCTGATCCACGGCGAGAGCCAGCCCGCCGGTGCCTGCCCGCTGTGCCGCGCGATGCGCTCGTGGCACAGCGCGAGCAGCGCACGTTCGTCGGCCTCATTCAGCCCGCCCTGCCGCTCGGCGTTGCTGTGGCCGTGGCCGACCAGTTCGTCGCCACGCGCGACCAGGGCCGCCACCAGCTCGGGGCAGTGCTCGTAGAGCGCGGTGTTGATCAGCGCGGCCGCCGGCCAACCGAGTTCGTCGAACAACTCCAGGCAGCGCCACGCGCCGACGCGGTTGCCGTATTCGCGCCAGCTGTAGTTCAGCACGTCGGGCTGGGGCGAAGGCGGCCCGAGCGCCGCGCCCAGGCCTTCGCCGAACGCGAAGTGTTCGTGGTTCAGCGCCACGTACACGGCCAGCCCCGCCCCACCGGGCCAGCGGTAGTGGGGCCGGGCCGTGATGGCGCTGTAGCCGAAGCGGCCGTGGCCGGGCAGTGCGTTCAGGTAGGTGGCGGCCATGACGGTGCTTTCGTTCAGAAGATGACGAACCAAGATGGTGTGGTGTCGCGTGCCGACGCACCAGGAACGTGTGGGCAGGCTGCACCGCAGCAACTCGCGTTCCAGTGCCTCGTGCCGGTGCGGGCTCCGGTGCATGGCACGGATTCTGCGAAAAGGTGTTTCTTCAACCCAACTTCCTGGAGTCTGCATGAAGCGTCGCCTCGTATTGGCCGCCGGTGCCGCGGCCTTGGCCTCCCCCGCTTTCGTTGGCGCCCAGAGCGCCTGGCCCAGCCGCGGCCCGGTCCGCCTGATCGCGCAATTCCCGCCCGGTGGGCTGGTCGACACAGTGGCCCGACTGATGGCGCCCCACCTGTCGCAGGCCCTCGGGCAAACGGTGATCGTCGAGAACCGGCCGGGCGCCGGCGGCCTGATCGGCACCGACTACGTCTCCAAGCAGCCGGCCGACGGCTACACGCTGCTGGTGAGCCACGCCTCGGTGCACATCTACGCCGCGGCCACGCGCAACACCATGCCTTTCGATTCGGTGGGCGACTTCACCCACCTGGCCATGCTGGTCGAGGCGCCGATGGTGCTGCTGGTGCGCGGCCAGTCGACCTACCAGAACCTCGGCGAATACGTGACCAAGGCCAAGACCAAGCCGGTGCGCTACGGCACTTCGGGCATCGGCTCGGCCAACCACCTGTTCGGCGAGCTGCTCAAGATCGACGGCCAGGCGCCCGAGCACGACCACGTGCCCTACCAGGGCAGCGCACCGGCGATGCAGGACCTGCTGGGCGGCCAGATCGACGGCCTGTTCGACCCCATCACCACCAACGTGGCGCAGTTGAAGGCCGGCTCGCTGCGCGCGCTGGCCGTCTCCACCCCGGCGCGGCTGCCGGCCCTGCCCAACATCCCGACCTTCGCCGAGCTCGGCTACCCCTCGCTGACCGGCTCGCAGTGGCTCGGCCTGTCGGCACCGAAGAACCTGCCCGCACCGATCGCGCAGCGCCTGAAAGCGCTGATGCCCGAAGTGCTGGCCAAGCCCGACGTGATGGCCCGGCTCGAAGACCTGCAGACCCTGCCGCGCAAGACGCCGGTGCTGGGCGATGATTTCTCCGCGCTGATCCGCTCGCAGATCGACACCTGGACCAAGGTGGCGAGGCGCGCCAAGGTGGAAGTGATAGCCTGACGACATGACAGCCCCCACGTCGCTACGCTCCTGCCCCCCGAGGGGGCGCTCAGCCGCCTTGGGGCGGCCCGGCGGCGGCTGAGTCTGTGACAGAAGTCGACTTCGAAAGCATCACCGCCTACCAGCGCTACAAGCTGATGGCCAGCCTGATCGTGCCGCGGCCGATCGCGCTGGTCACCACGCTGGGGCCGACCGGCGTGGTCAACGCCGCGCCGTTTTCCATGTTCAACATGGTCGGCGAAGACCCGCCGATCCTGATGCTCAGCATCAACCGCCTGAAAGACGGGCGCCTGAAAGACACCGCCGCCAACATCCTGCGCAGCGGCGAATTCGTGGTGCACATGTCCGACGAGCCGATGGCGCAGAAGATGCACGACTGCGGCGAGGCCTTTCCTTCCGACGTGAGCGAACTCGCCGCCGTGGGCCTGACGGCCGTGCCCTCGCACAGCGTGGCGCCGCCGCGCATTCTTGAAGCGCCGGTCGCCTTCGAGTGCCTGCTGCACGAGAAGCTCGAGACCGAAAGCCGCTACGTCTTCATCGGCCGCATCGTGCGGCTGGCCGCCCGCGACGGGCTGATCGACACCACCGCCTGGCGCGTGAACCTGCGCGAATACGCCCCCGTGGCCCGCTTCGGCGCGAGCTTCTACACGCGCACGAACGACCGCTTCTCGCTGTCGGAAGCGCCCGCCGGCCAGCCGGCGCCCACCACCACCGGCATCGACGAACTCTGAGCCCTGCGCGGCTCGGCGGGCGCTCGTTCGTGGCGCCGTCCTTCCCGCACCCGGGGTGTTTTCTGACACGCGGCGCGCTGCGCCCCGCCTAGCCTTGTGGTCCAACGCAACACAAGGATTTCGGCATGGAAAAGACCGCAGACCAGATGTACGGGGACCTGCTGCTGCTGCTGGGCAAACCCACGATCGTCGAACCCGAAGTGCTCGCGGGCTACATGCGCGACGTGGAACGCATGCACGCGCAGGGCCACATCACGCCTTTCCAGCTCGAGCGTGCGCGCAACGCCTATGCCGCCACGATCGAGCGTGACCCGCGCCAGGGCGCACCGCATGCACAGGCCAGCGTCATCGGCGATCTGCATGCCGACCCTCTCACCGGCGAGCCAGGCGCCCACCCGGTAGGCACCGGCCTGGGCGCAGTGGCCGGCGGCGCTGCGGTGGGCGCGGCGACCGGCGCCGTCGCCGGGCCGGTCGGCGCCCTCATCGGCCTCGCGGTGGGCGCGGTGGTCGGCGGGCTGGCGGGCAAAGGTGTGGCCGAAGTGATCGACCCGACAGCCGAGCAAGCCTACTGGCGTGCCAAGTAGGCCCGCGGGTCCGCTCGCCGAAGACAACAGCGCAAGCAAACAAGAGAAACAGGAACATGGACAAATCGATGATCAAGGGAATCGCACTGGGTGGCATTGCCATGGTGGTGCTCGGCGCAGGCGCCGTGACCGGCTACAAGACGCTGAACAAGCCGGCGTTTGCCGACGTTGTTTCGGTCAAGGAAGTGGCCGAGACGGTGCTCACGCCGCGTGAACGATGCGAAGACGTTCAGGTGCGCAACCAGGCGCCGGTGAAAGACGAGAACCGCATTGCCGGCAGCGTGGTCGGTGGCGTGGCGGGCGGCTTGCTGGGCAGCACCATCGGCGGCGGCAAGGGCAAGACCCTGGCCACCGTGGCGGGTGCTGCGGCCGGGGGTTATGCCGGGAACCGCGTGCAGAAGAACCTGCAGGAAAAAGACGTGGTCACCACGACCGAGCGCCGCTGCAAGACCGTGAATGAAAAGTCGCAGAAGCTGGTGGGCTACGACGTGACCTACCGGCTCGAAGGCAAGAGCGGCGTGGTGCGCACCTCGTTCAAGCCCGGCGCCACGCTGCCGGTCAAAGACGGCCAGGTGGTTGCCACGGCGGCGCCCGAAGGCAAGTCGTAAGAACACGGCGGCGCTGAAAAGCAAAACCGGCCGGTCGAAAGACCGGGCCGGTTTTTGTTTGTTTGTGGCGCACGCACCGCGCGCATCGGGGTAAGCGGCAGGCGCGCCGGCGCGTGCACGCCGCTAGAGTCGGCGAGCGTTGCGGCGGCCGTGTGGGCCGCGCGCGACTCGGGAGACCCGCATGAATCCGTTTCGACTGTTCCACCACGTGGCCGCCAGCATCGTGCTGGTGTTCAGCCTGTTGCCGGCCCAGGCCGCCGACTTGCCCGCGCCGAACCAAGCCACCTGGGTCGCGCGCGACTTCAGGTTCCACACCGGCGAGGTGATGCCCGAACTGAAGCTGCACTACACCACGGTGGGCGCGCCCACCGGCGAGCCGGTGCTGATCCTGCACGGCACGGGCGGCTCGGGCACCGGCATGCTGAACCCGGCCTTCGGCGGCGAGCTGTTCGGCCCGGGCCAGCCGCTCGACGCCAGCAAGTACTTCATCATCCTGCCCGACGCCATCGGCGCCGGCAAATCGTCGAAACCATCCGACGGCCTGCGCGCGAAGTTCCCCAAGTACAACTACGACGACATGGTGCTCGCGCAGTACCGCCTCGTCACCGAAGGCCTGGGCTTGCGCCACCTGCGCCTGGTGCTCGGCAACTCGATGGGCGGCATGCACACGTGGCTCTGGGGCACCACCTACCCCGGCTTCATGGACGCGCTGGTGCCCATGGCTTCGCAGCCCACCGAGATGGCGGGCCGCAACTGGATGATGCGGCGCCTGCTCACCGATTCGATCCGCAACGACCCCGAATGGAACGGCGGCAACTACACCACCCAGCCGCGCGCATTCCGCACCGCCAACGTGTGGTTCGGCGTGGCCACCATCGGCGGCTCGCAGGCGTACTACAAGGCCGCGCCCACCCGCGTGCAGGCCGACAAGCTGGTGGCCGAGCGTATGGCCGCGCCCTTCACGGCCGACGCCAACGACTTTCTGTACCAGTGGGATTCGTCGGACGACTACAACCCCGCGCCGGGGCTCGAGCGCATCCAGGCCACGCTGCTCGCCATCAACTCGGCCGACGACGAACGCAACCCGCCCGAGCTGGGCATCATGGAACGCGAACTCAAGCGCGTGAAGGGCGGGCGGCTGGTCCTGATCCCCGGCAGCGAAGAGACGCGCGGACATGGGACGACCGGGATGGCGAAGTTCTGGAAGGGGCAGTTGCAGGAGTTGTTGGCGGCGGCGCCCCGGGTGGGGAAGTGAGCGGCGTAAACTGCGCAGAATTCTGTCACCTTCCCTTTCGAGGAGCCGGCCATGGGCTTTTCAGCCAACGATGTGGTGCCCTTCACCCAGGCACGTGCCAACCTGTCCGAGCTTGCGGACCAGGCCAAAGCCGGTGTCGAGAAGATCATCACCAAGAACGGTGAGAGCTACGTCGCGCTGATCGATGCCGATCGGCTGGACTATTACCACCGGCTCGAGCGCGAGCGCATCCACCTGCTGCTGATCGACGACGCCAGGCGCGGCCTGGCCGACATCGAGGCCGGCCGCACCCACGAGGCCGACAGCGCCATTGCACAGCTTCAGCAGCGCCGCAAGGTGGCGGCGAAGGTTTCCGGCACCGCCAAAACCGCCAGGAAGCGTGGCTGAAAAGCTCTACCGGGTCGAGCTGACCGCGAGCTTCCTGGAGCGGCTGGACGCCATCGAGGCGTTCCTTGCAGAGGCCGACGCGGGCTTTGCGTTCGACGACTTGCTGGCCGAGCTTCGCGCCACGGTCATTCCCAACCTGCGGCGCTTTCCGCGCATCGGCCGGCGCTACCTTGCCAACCCGCCGCAGTCTGCGGAAGCGCTGGCACAACTCGCCGCGTTGCCGACCGGCGCGCTGCAGGCGCTGCGCGAATACCTGCATGGTGACTATCTGATGCTCTACGCAGCGATGGAGGCCGACGCCACGGTCTACCTGCTGTCGATCCGGCACCATCGCCAGCTCTCGTTTGACTTTGCGCGGCTTTGGCCGAGTGGGTGAGCAACTGGATGATGCGGCGCCGGCTCACCGATTCGATCCACAACGACCTCGAGTGGAACGGCTGCAACTACACCACCCAGCCGCGCGCATTCCGCACCGCCAACGTGTGGTTCGGCATGGCCACCATCGGCGGCTCGCAGGCCTATTACAAAGCCGCGCCCACGCGCGTGCAGGCAGTTGCAGGAACTGTTGGCGGGGGCGGCGAGGGTGGGAAGCAGAGGGGCGCTTGGCTGCTTCGAGGTCGCGCTTAGTAGTCCATTTCAGAAGTTCGCACACGTATTTTTCAAGCTGCCAGCTTCAACGGCTGGCTCCGTGCCCAGCGATCACGCATGCGGGCAATCAAGGCGTTGAGGTCGGCGCGGGT
>Ga0073925_1000087_pt1 | contig 23178 bp, 19 predicted proteins | sample GWRWT4_21May14_FD_70952 | JGI IMG/M metagenome (GOLD analysis project Ga0073925, IMG submission 70952) | Sand microcosm microbial communities from a hyporheic zone in Columbia River, Washington, USA - GW-RW T4_21-May-14 | ecosystem: Engineered > Artificial ecosystem > Sand microcosm >...
GGTGCTGGCCATGATCCTGGCGAACACCGACGCGTTGGTCGGGCCGAACGAACCGAGGTCGACACGCCGGCCGGTGCCCGGGTCTTCGAGCGTGAGCTTGCCGTCGGCGCGGCCGATCATGCGGAACGGCAGCTCGGGGCCCACGCCCTGGCGCTTGCGCTCGCGCGCCAGGCCGCGCATCGTGCCGCGCAGGAAACCGTTGGTGCCCGGCGCCACGGTGTCGATCAGCCGCTGGCCGCTGGCGTCGAGCACGACGATGCTGCCGTCGGGCCGGTCTTCGAAGCGAAACTCCCGCACAGACACTGCCGCGGCATCAGGCACATGCACCACACCGACGCCGGTGAAGCGCACGGCCGCCACGCCGATCACCGTGGCAGCGATCAGGCCGCCGATGGCGAACAGGGGCGCGCGAGGGAAGCCCGAGGTGAGGGTGGTGGTGGCGCTCATGGTTCAGGCCGCCAGAGCTTGTTGGCCCTGGCCGACCGAAGGCCGCTGCTCGGGTGTGGCAAGAGCCGCCGGGCGCGCCATGCCGGCCGAATCGGCCAGCGCGGCCGACAGCACCGAAGCGACCAGGCGCGCGTCGGGCAGGGCGCGCAACATCGGTTGTGTGCGCCGCACATGCCAGGGCCGCGCATGCGGCCACAGGTGCACGTAGGCGATGTGGTCGGTGTTGTTCAACAGCAGGGTCACGTCACCGCTGCCGTCGGCACGGGTGCGCAGGCCCGCCGACTCGACCTGCGAGTAGGGCAGGTTGAAGGTGATGCTGAGCACCACGCCGACCCGCATCACCACGCGCTTGTCGGTGATCGTGTAGACGCTGGTGCGGCTGATCAGCCAGGCCATCAGCGCGAGCACCGCCAGCGCGATGATCACCAGCGGCAGCAACCACAAGGCCGCCACGCCGGCGTCGAGCGCGCTGCCGCCATTGCCCAGCACGTTGACGGCGCGCAAGGCCAGCATCAGCGCGAAGTAGACCGCGAGCGCGCGCAGGTGCATCGCATCACGCGCCAGCACGCGCCAGTCGGGTGCGCCCTGCCACAGCAAACGTTCGCCACGCGGCAGCGGTTCGGGCAGGCCGTGTTCGGCCTCGAACTCGTGCTCGGGCGCCTGGTCGTGCGGGATCACAGCAGCGGCTCCTGCCTGTCGGCGGTGGCGTACAGCGTGCCGCCGCCGTAGTAGCCCATGATCTTGTCTTCTTCGAGCAGGGTCACGGCATCGGGGCTGCGCGTGACGGGCACGTTGGCGAACTGCGTCGAGAGGATCGAACGCACCTGCACCTGCCGGTCGCCGATGCGCGAGAAGTTGATCGGCAACAGCACTCGGCGTGTGCCCCCTTGCACCTCGACCTCGAGGTATCGGAACAGCACTTCGGCGCGGTCGACCCACAGGTCGATGACCTTGCCGCCGACGCGACCGTCGGCGCCGACCACCGGCAGGCCGCGCGGGTCGGGGTCGTGGCTCGACACCTCGAAGTCGTGCGCGGCACGCAAGGGCAGGATGCGCAAGCCGCCGTCGACCGTGGTGTCGGCGATGTCGGCACGGTCGGCGTACGAGCCCGGGCCGACCGCGGCCAGCATCGGGTCACCCTTCGGTTCGAGCGGCGAGCCGAGGTGGCCCGAGGCCGGCGAGCCGCCGAGCGGCTGGTTCGAGGTGCGGAAGTTCGGCGCCATCACGATGCGGCCGTCGGCCAGCTTGAAGGTCTTGGGCTTCGGGATCGGCGGCCAGCCTTGCACCTTGACACGCCCGCCCGAGCGGTCGGACTCGAGTGGATAACCCTCGCGCTTGTCTTCCTGGTGCAGGTAGTAGATCAGCCCGGCGAAGAAGATCCAGAAGGCGTAGAGCGCGATCTGCGCCACGTCGATGTACTGCGTGATGGCTCCGGTTCCCATGAGGGTCTCCTTTGGCGTGTTGCCTTGCGTGGGTGCGTGACGTGAGAGGTTCAGCCGGGGAGTTCGGCCAGGCCGAGTCGCCCTGCGGACGGTGGGTTCGGCTCGCGGCGAGCCGTCTTGACGAGCGGGCCGATCGCGATCAGCGTCGCGAACAGCAGAAAGATTTCGAGGTGGTAGACGAAGCTGTAGCCGACCGACGGGCTGACCAACGCCGGCCCGAGCGCGCCCTGCGTGGCGAGGTTCGAGACGACGTCACGCAGGGCGCCGCCCATCGCGATGGCGATGCCGGCGGCCGAGGCCTGCACTGCGCCCCAGGCGCCGAGCGCCAGGCCACTCTGGCCGTGGGTTTGCAGGTTCATCGCCGCGGTCAGCGTGGCGACGGAGAACAGGCCGCCGCCGAAGCCGATCAGCGCCGCGCCGACGCGGAACATCAAGGCCGACTGCAGCGGGTCGGCGAAGATCACGCAGACAAACGCGACGATGCCCGAAAGCAGCCCGATCGCCGCCAGCCGGTACACGTCACCGCCGTGGTACAGCCAGCGCGACGCGAGCACGAAGGCAGCGAGTGCGCCGGCCGCCGTCATCGCCGTCAGTGTCGTGGTGGCGCCGACCGCCATGTGCATGATCTGGCCGCCATAGGGTTCGAGCAGGATGTCCTGCATGCTGAATGCGGCCGTTCCCAGACCCACCGCCACGAGCAGGCGGCTGGCCTGGCCGCCACTCGTGAACTTGCGCCACGACGCGCGGAACGACGGCCGCGGCGGGCGCTGGCCGGCGACGACACCCCGGTCGGGATTGCGTGCTTCCTGCTTCCACAGCGCGATCAGGTTCAGCACCATCGTCAGCAGCGCCGCGCCCTGGATCACCTGGATCAGCTTGACCTGGGAGAAGTCCGCCAGCAGCGCGCCGAAACCGAGCGCGCTGATCACCATGCCGAGCATCAGCATCACGTAGAGCAAAGCGACGACACGCGGGCGTGCTTCGGGCGGGGCGATGTCGGTGGCGAGTGCGAGGCCGGCGGTCTGCGTCGTGTGCAGCCCGGCGCCGACGAGCAGAAAAGCGAGCGCCGCGCCGACCTGGCCGTAGATCGGCAAGCCGTGGCTGTCACCCGACAGCACGATCAGCGCGAACGGCATGATCGCCAGCCCGCCGAACTGCAGCAAGGTGCCCATCCAGATGTAGGGCACCCGTTTCCAGCCGAGCGCCGAGCGGTGGTTGTCGGAGCGGAAGCCGACCAGCGCACGCAGCGGCGCGAACACCAGCGGCAAGGCGACCATCAGAGACACCAGCCACACCGGCACGCCGAGCTCGACGATCATCACGCGGTTCAGCGTGCCGTTCAACAAGACCAGCGCCATGCCGACCGACACCTGGAACAGCGACAGCCGCAGCAGGCGGCCGAGCGGCAATTCCTTCGTCGCCACGTCGGCGAACGGCAGGAAACCTGTCGCCACCTTCGACCACTGGCTGGCCAGCGTCGAGTTCAGGCGGATGACGGCCTTGGCGGGGTTCATGTCTTCACCAGCTCCAGGGCCTGCGAGGTGTAGAAGCCGCTGGAGATGCGCTGCGTGCGCGCGCACGACCAGGCTTGCAGTTGTGCGTCGGCGCCGATGCGCCGGTGCAAGGAAGCGCCCGACACCGGCACGACCGAGGGCGAGCGGTCGCCGCGCGGGAACAGCTTGCCGACGGCGCGGAACACCATCAGCGCCGGATTGCTCGGCACGTAGGTGAAGAGCATCGCGCTGCGGGTGCGCTCGGCCAGGCCGGCGATCATGCGCACGGCGTCACCGGCTTCGTAGTGGATGACCGAGTCCATGCCGACGACGTAGTCGAACTCGCCGAGCGCCGGGTCGAGCATGTCGCCGGAACGGAAGTCGATCGAACCGCCGCTGGTAAAGACCGGTTGGCGTTCGCGGGCCAGGTTCACGAGCGTGGGCGACAGGTCGATCGCCAGCACCTCGGCGCCACGCTGTGCGGCTTCGACGGCGAGGGCGCCGGTGCCGCAGCCAGCGTCGAGCAGCCGCTTGCCGTGCAACTCGTCGGGCAGCCACGACAGCAGCGTCGAGCGCATGCGGTCGCGCCCGGCGCGCACCGAAGCGCGCACACGCCCGACCGGCGCATCGGACGTGAGCCGTGCCCAGGCCTGCACGGCAGTGCGATCGAAGTAGGTTTCGATCTGGCCCCGGCGTTCCTGATACGTGCCGTCGTTCATCAGTCGAAGCCCAGCAGGTCGAAGATGTCGCGGTCTTTCATCGGCACCGCGTTGAGCGGCTCGGTGCCGAGCCAGAGCGACGCGGCGAGCCGCATGTATTCCTTCTGCACCAGTTCGAGCTCGGGCGAATACTCCATCTCGAACAGCGTCGACTTCTTCAGCCGGCTGCGGCGGATCACGTCGAGGTCGGGGAAGTGCGCCGCCAGCTTGAGGCCGATCTTGTTGTTGTACTTGTCGATCTGGTCGGTGGCCGCGCTGCGGTTGGCGATCACGCCACCGAGCCGCACGTTGTAGTTCTTCGCCTTGGCGCCGATCGCCTGCACGATGCGGTTCATCGCGAAGATCGAGTCGAAGTCGTTGGCGGTGACGATCAAGGCGCGGTCGGCGTGCTGCAGGGGCGCCGCGAAACCGCCGCAGACCACGTCGCCGAGCACGTCGAAGATCACCACGTCGGTGTCTTCGAGCAGGTGGTGTTCCTTCAACAGTTTCACGGTCTGGCCGACCACGTAGCCGCCGCAGCCGGTGCCGGCCGGCGGGCCGCCGGCTTCGACGCACATCACGCCGTTGTAGCCGGGGAACACGAAGTCTTCGACGCGCAGTTCTTCGGCGTGGAAGTCGACCGTTTCCAGCACGTCGATCACGGTCGGCAGCATCTTCTTCGTCAGCGTGAAGGTCGAGTCGTGCTTCGGATCGCAGCCGATCTGCAGCACGCGTTTGCCCAGCTTGCTGAACGCGGCCGAGAGGTTGCTCGACGTGGTGCTCTTGCCGATGCCACCCTTGCCGTAGATCGCGAAGACCTTGGCGTTGCCGATCTTCACGTTTTCATCGAGCGCGACTTGCACGCTGCCCTCGCCATCGAGGCGCAAATTCTTTCGAACACCCGGACTTTTGATGTCAGGGAACGGAACGGTCGTCGTACTCATGCAGGAGCTCCTTCAAACACACCTTCGAGCCGGTCTTCAAGCTCCTCACCCGCCCGGCGCAAGGCTTCGAGCACCTTCGCGTCGGGCTTCCAGAAATTGCGGTCCGAGGCTTCGAGCAGGCGGTTCGCCACGCGCGCCGAAGCGGTCGGGTTCAGCTTCGCGAGGCGCTCGCGCATCGCGGGGTCGAGCATGAAGGTCTGGCTCAGCTGCTCGTAGACCCAGGGTTGCACCTGGCCGGTCGTGGCCGACCAGCCCATCGTGTTGGTCACATGCACCTCGATCTGGCGCACGCCTTCGTAGCCGTGCTTGAGCATGCCTTCGTACCACTTCGGGTTCAGCATGCGGGTGCGAGTTTCGAGCGCGACCTGTTCGGTCAGCGTGCGCACCGTGCCGCCGCCGTTGGCGTCGCGGGTCTGGTCGCCGATGTAGACCGGGGCCGTCTCGGCGTCGGGGCCGCGCGCGCGCTTGATCGCGCGGCTGATGCCACCGAGGGTGTCGAAGTAGGTGTCGACCGTGGTCACACCCAGTTCGACCGAGTCGAGGTTCTGGTAGGCGAGCTGCACGCCCGACAGCACGCTCTGCAGAAGTTTCGCCTGCTGCACCGGCCGGCCGGCGCGGCCGTAGGCGAAGCCTTTGCGGCGGCTGTAGGTTTCGGCCAACTCGTCGCCGTCTTCCCAGCGGCTGTTGTCGACCAGGCTGTTGACGTTCGAGCCGTACGCACCTTCGGCGTTGCCGAAGACGCGCAGCGAGGCGGTTTCCAGATCGCCACCATGCTCGGCCTGGTAGGCCAGCGCGTGTTTGCGGATGAAGTTCTGCGCCAGCGGCTCGTCGGCGCTCGCGGCCATGAAGGCGGCTTCGGCGAGCAGCTTGATCTGCAGCGGCAGCAGGTCGCGGAAGATGCCGGACAGCGTGATGATCACGTCGACGCGCGGCCGGCCGAGTTGTTCGAGCGTCAGCAGTTCGGCGCCGGCCAGCCGGCCATAACTGTCGAAGCGCGGTTTGGCGCCCATCAGGTAGAGCGCCTGCGCGATCGGGCCGCCTTCGCTCTTCAGGTTGTCGGTGCCCCACAGCACCATCGCGATCGACTCGGGGAAGGCGTGGCCGTCGCCCGTGTGCTTTTGCAGCAGGCGCTCGGCCTGGCGTGCGCCGTCCTTCACCGCGTAGTTGCTCGGGATGCGGAACGGGTCGAAACCGTGCAGGTTGCGGCCGGTCGGCAGGATGGCGGGTGTGCGCAGCAGGTCGCCGCCGGGGGCAGGGCGCAGGAAGCGGCCGTCGAGCGCGTGCAGGATGCCGTCAAGTTCGTGGTCTTCGGCCATCAAACGGTCGGTGGCCGCGAGCTCTTTCAACAAGGCCAGCGTCTTTGCGTCCGAGGTTTCCGGCGTGCGGCCTGCCACCAGCGCTTCGATCAATGAGCGCTCGGGCTTCGCACCGTGTGAGGCTTCGGCGCAGGACAACAGCAGGTCGACGCGCTCGGGCTCGCTCGGCGCCTGGCCGACCACGTGCAGGCCGTAGGGGATCAGCGTGTACTCGAGTTCGAGCACGTCGTCGTTGAGCTTCGTGATGCGGGCGTCGGCCTCGGCACCCCAGCCCGGCTCGGCGTTCGCCAGTTCCAGTTCGGCGGCTTGCGCCTGGATCATCAGCGCCAACTCGTCACGCTCCACCTGCGCTTCGGGCTCCAGGCCGCGGAACCGTTCGAGCGCGTCCTTCAGGTCGACCAGGCCCTTGTACAGACCGGCCTGCGCGACCGGCGGCGTGAGGTAACTGATCAGCGTGGCCGCAGCACGGCGCTTGGCGATCGTGCCCTCGGACGGGTTGTTCGACGCGTACAAATACATGTTCGGCAGGTCGCCGATCAGGCGGTCGGGCCAGCAGCTGGCCGACATGCCGCTCTGTTTGCCGGGCATGAATTCGAGCGCGCCGTGGGTGCCGAAGTGCAGCACCGCATTCGCGCCGAAGTCTTCGCGCAGCCAGCGGTAGAAGGCCGAGAACGCGTGCGTCGGTGCGAAGCCCTTTTCGAACAGCAGCCGCATCGGGTCGCCTTCGTAGCCGAACGCGGGCTGGATGCCGACGAAGACGTTGCCGAAGCGTTCGCCGAGCACGAAGATGCTGCTGCCGTCGCTCTGCTGCTTGCCCGGCGCCGGGCCCCATTGGGCTTCGATGTCTTTCAAGTGCCTTTCGCGCCGCACGTGGTCGTCGGCCGTGATGCGGGTGTGCACGTTGGCCATCGCGCCGAAGCGCGCGGCGTTGCCGGTGATGATGCGTTCGCGCAAGTCGTCGACGTTCGCGGGCACGTCGATCGTGTAGCCCTCGCGTTGCATCGCCTTCATCACGTTGAACAGCGACTCGAACACCGAGAGAAACGCGGCGGTGCCGGTGGCGCCGGCGTTCGGCGGGAAGTTGAAGATCACCGCCGCGACCTTGCGCCCGGCACGCTCGGAGCGGCGCAGGTCGACGAGCTTGCCGACACGCGCGGCGAGCAGGTCGGCGCGCTCGATGCAGCTGTGCATGTCGTGCGCGTCGACCACGTTCTCGAACTTGCAGGCGTGAGCGCAGCCGGTGCAGGCGATGTGCTGGGCGCTGCCGCGGCCGCCGAACACCATCGAGCCGGTGGCGCCGTCGAGCTCGGGGATCGCGACCATCATGGTCGACTCGACCGGCAGCAGGCCGCGCGGCGAACCGCCCCACTGGTCGAGCGTCTGGAACTCGACCGGCGTGACCGCGAGGTAGGGCACGTCGAGCCTGGCGAGGATGTCTTCGGCCGCCTTGGCGTCGTTGTAGGCCGGGCCGCCGACGAGCGAGAAGCCGGTGAGCGAGACCAGCGCGTCGATCGTCGGGCGGCCTTCGTTGTAGAAAAAGGCGTCGATCGCGGGCCGCTGGTCCAGGCCGGTGGCAAACGCCGGCACCACGCGCAGGCCACGCGCTTCGAGTGCGGTGATCACGCCGTTGTAGTGGTCGGCGTTGCCAGCCAGCACGTAGGAACGCATCAGCAGCAGGCCGACCGTGCCGCGCTTGCCGGTGGTGGCGAAGCTGGGCAAGGCTTCCACGCTGCGCGCCATGCGACCGACGGCGCTCGCATGGTTCATCTTCGGGTGGTAGACGCCGATCTCGGGGTACTCGACCGGTTCGTGCGTTTTGGCGATGCCACGCAGGTGCCTGCGTGTGCCTTGCGCGTAACGGTCCACCAGGAAGTGAACCATGTTCGCGATGTTCTCCTGCGAACCGGCGAGCCAGTACTGCAGCGTCAGGAAATAAGCCCGCACATCCTGCGCCGTGCCGGGAATGAAGCGCAGGATCTTCGGCAGCCGGCGCAGCATCTTCATCTGCTGCGCGCCGGCGGTGGCGCGTGCGCCGCTCTCTTCGCCCTTGGCTTCGGGCTTGTTGCGCAGGCGCTTCAGGAAGGCCATGGCGCCGGTGGCGGGCGCGGCCATGTCGAACTTGCCCATGCGCGTGAGCTTGGTCACTTCGGCGGCCGACATGGCGCAGACCATCGCGTCGCAGTGGTCACGCCGTGCCTGCAGCGCCGGCAGGATCGGCAGGAAGTGGTCTTCGAGGAACAGCATCGTCGCGATCACGATGTCGCCCTGGGCGATGTCGGCTTTGCAACGGTCGAGCGCGCCCGGGTCGTCGCCCCATTCGGCGGCGGCGTGCACGCTGAGCTTCAGCCCCGGCACCGATTTGGCGAGTGCGCGGTTGGCGCGCTCAGTGGCGCTGGCCAGGTGGCTGTCCATGGTCACCAGAACCACCTTCATGGTGGCAGGAGACGCAGCTTGCTCAACGACTGAAATGCGCTTTGGCGTCATACAGGGTCTCGACGGTGATCACCGGTACGCTGTGGTCGTGTGCGTAACGCTCGGTGTTGCGGCGTGCTTTGCCGCGCACGAAGAAGGGGATCTTTCGAAGCTCTTTCTCCGCATCAGGGGCCCACGTTGCCGGGATCGCGGCCGGTGGACTTTCTCCGTTGTTGAGGCTTGCATTGGCTGCGCTGGCAGCGGTCGCGGCGAGTTCGGCCGGGACTTCGATCTGCGGGGCGGCGTCGGCAATCGCCGGTTTGTTCGCGTGGCCGCCGAGGTGCGAAGGCGCCGCGTCTTCGTGGAACTCGAAGTCACCGCGGAACATGCCGATCAGGTGTTCTTCCAGGCCCATCATCAGCGGGTGGACCCAGGTGTCGAACAGCACGTTCGCGCCTTCGAAGCCCATCTGCGGCGAGTAGCGTGCCGGAAAGTCCTGCACGTGCACCGGCGCCGAGATCACGGCGCACGGCACCCCCAGGCGCTTGGCGATGTGGCGTTCCATCTGCGTGCCGAGCACGAGTTCGGGCTGCAACTCGGCGACCTTGGCTTCGACTTCGAGGTAGTCGTCGGTGATCAAGGCCTCGATGCCGTAGAGCTTGGCGGCTTCACGCACGTCGCGGGCGAACTCGCGGCTGTAGGTGCCGAGGCCGACGACCGTGAAGCCCAGTTCGGTGGCGGCCACCCGCGCGGCCGCGACGGCGTGGGTGGCGTCGCCGAAGATGAAGACCCGCTTGCCGGTGAGGTAGGTCGAGTCCACCGAGCGCGCGTACCAGGTGGAGCGGGAATTGATGTCCGCCAAGGCCTGCGCCGGATCGATGCCGGCGAGCTTCGCGACCTCGGCCACGAAGTCGCGCGTGGCAGCAGCGCCAAGCGGGATCGTCTTCGTCGACGGCTGGCCGAATGTGCGTGTGAGCCAGCTGGCCGTGAGTGCGCCGACCTCGGGGTAGAGCACCACGTTGAAGTCGGCCACGCCCAGGTGCGCCAGATCGTCAGCCGTGGCGCCGAGCGGCGCGACCACGCTCACGTCGACGCCCATCTGGTCGAGCAGCTTGCTGATTTCCGTCACGTCGTCGCGGTGGCGGAAACCGAGTGCCGACGGGCCGAGGATGTTGCAGCGCGGGCGCTGGCCGGGTGCGCGAGATTCGCGAACCGTTCCGGGCGCAGGCGCGTTCGGGCCGGCGAGGGCCCGCACCATCTGATAGAAGGTTTCCGATGCGCCCCAGTTTTCCTTGCGCTGGTACGACGGCAGTTCGAGCGCGACCACCGGCACCGGCAGGTCCAGGGCTTTCGCCAGACCGCCCGGATCGTCCTGGATCAGCTCGGCCGTGCACGAGGCACCGACCATCATCGCCTTCGGCTTGAAACGTTCGTAGGCGTCGCGCGCGGCGTTCTTGAACAGCTCGGCCGTGTCGCCGCCGAGGTCACGCGCCTGGAAAGTCGTATAGGTCACCGGCGGGCGTTTCGGCAGGCGCTCGATCATCGTGAACAACAGGTCGGCGTAGGTGTCGCCTTGTGGCGCGTGCAACACGTAGTGCACGTCTTTCAACGCGGTGGCGACGCGCATCGCACCGACGTGTGGCGGGCCTTCGTAGGTCCAGAGGGTGAGCTGCATCTCAAGCGACCAGTTTCAGCCGGCGCAGCAGCGGGCGGGTGAACAGCTCGGCCAGGTCACCGGCCTGGTCATAACCCTGGATCGGCGTGAACACGAGTTCGATCGACCACTTGGTGGTCAAACCTTCGGCTTCGAGCGGGTTCGCGAGGCCGAGGCCGCAGACGACGATGTCGGGTTGCGCAGCGCGACAACGGTCGAGCTGCTTTTCGACATGCTGGCCTTCCGACAACACCGTGCCACTCGGCAGCAAGGCGAGTTCTTCGGCGAGGTGCAGGCGGTGCAGGTAGGGCGAGCCGACTTCGGTGAGCTGCATGCCGAGTTCACGCGCCAGGAAACGCGCGATCGGAATCTCGAGCTGCGAGTCGGGAAAGAAGAAGATGCGCTTGCCGGCGAGTTGCGTGCGGTGGCGGGCGAGGGCGCTGCCGGCGCGTTCGCGGGCCGGTGCGGTGGCGCGCTCGAACACCTCGGAAGAAATTCCGAAGGCCGTCGCCGCGGCTTGCAGCCACAGCGTCGTGCCTTCGGCACCGAGCGGGAAGGGCGCCGGCAAACGTTGTGCGCCGCGCGCTTCGAGCACACGGGCGGTATCGGCCAGGAACGGCTGCGCCAGCAGCAGGCGCGTGTTCGGCCCGATGGCCGGCATCGCGCCCGCGCGGCGCGGCGGGAAGAAGTGCACCGGGCCGATGCCGAGTTGCGCGAACAGGCGCATGAACTGGTCTTCGACCACGTCGGCCAGCGTGCCCACGATCAGCAGCGAAGCCGGTGCGTCGGGTGCCGCCGCCGGAAGGTTCGGTACCAGCGCGGCGAGGCAGGCGTCTTCACCTTGCGTGAACGTGGTTTCGATGCCGCTGCCCGAATAACTGAGCACACGCACGTCGGGTGAAAACTGCCCGGACAGGCGCGCTGCAGCACGCGACAGGTCGAGCTTGATGACCTCCGACGGGCACGAGCCGACGAGGAACAACAGCTTGATCTCGGGCCGGCGTTCGAGCAGGCGGGTGACCACGCGGTCGAGTTCGGTGTTCACATCGGCGAGACCCGCGAGGTCCCGCTCGTCGATGATCGCGGTGGCGAAACGCGGCTCGGCGAAGATCATCACGCCGGCCGCCGACTGGATCAGGTGCGCGCATGTGCGCGAGCCGACGACGAGGAAGAACGCGTCCTGGATCTTGCGGTGCAGCCAGATGATGCCGGTCAGGCCGCAGAACACTTCGCGCTGGCCGCGCTCGCGCAGCACCGGTGCATCGCTGCAGCCTTCGGAAGCTGCGGCGCGGATCGGAATCACCGGGCTCATGCAGCCGCTCCTTGCTGCGTCAAGGCCCGCTGCTCACGTGCCTGGTCGAGCCGCGCTGCGCGCAGCTTCAGGATGAACTGCGTCGCGTTGATCACGTAGGCGGCGTAGGCCGCGAGCGCCAGGTACATCTGCTGGCGCACGCCGATCGCGTCGGTGAAAACCGCCACCAGGTACGCGGTGTGCAGTGCCAGCACCAGCATGCTGAACACGTCTTCCCAGTAGAAGGCCGGCGCGAACAGGTAGCGGCCGAAGACCACCTTCTCCCAGATGCAGCCGGTGACCATGATCGTGTAGAGCGTGAGTGTCTTGACCACGACCGATAACGTCGCCACGCCATGCCCTTCGCCGGTGGCGAGGTAGCGCAGCACCAGCGCCAGGCTCACGATGAACACGAGGAACTGGACCGGCGCCAGCACGCCCTGCACGAGGGTCCAGACCGACGCATCGCGCCGTTGGCGCTCTTCGGCGGTGTACAGGGGCCGGTGCGAACCCGGCCTTGACCCACGAACATCCATCGACTTCCTTCAGCGTTGCGCCTGCTTCGGGGTGAATCTAGATCGGCTCTCGGTATATGTCAATCGGGCTAGACGTAATGTAGACGTGACACTATATTTGGGTCAGACGGGCCGGATGGACCTCGCGTTCTTTCCGGGCGGCGTGCTCGGCGCTACCGATTGACGACCGTTGCCGGCGGCAGTAGAACCTCCCGGCAGCCAGTGTTGCGATGACAGTCGAAACTGTCGCGCCGCTGGATCACCCTGGTGCCACGGGCGGGGGTGACGGCATCTCTGGCGATCCCCAGCGGTGTCTCGACCGAAGCCATGACAAGAATTTCGCGAGGAGATTCCGATGGAGAGCTTGCCGCAAGAGCACTCGGCGCGGGAAGACCACAACCGGTCGGGCGCCGCACCAGAGTGCGACGACATGCCCGCGGAGTTTCTTCATGCCGAAGCTGCCAACGACACCCGCATGTCGCAACTGGCGCGCACGATCGAACAAGAGATCATCCCGCGTCTGATGCTCGCGCACCGGGCCCTGGCAGAACCGGCGCCGCGCCCGCTGGCGGCCGGCCATCCGATCACCGCGGAAGATGTGCGCCACTTCGCCAAGCTCGTGCTGTCGCACGACGAGGATCTGGCCTTCAGTTCGGTGCAGACGTTTCGGGCGCGTGGTGTGTCGATCGAGAAGCTCTACCTCGATCTGCTCGCACCCACGGCGCGTTACCTCGGCGAGCTCTGGACCGACGACCTCTGCAACTTCACCGACGTGACGGTCGGCCTCGGCCGTTTGCAGCGGGTGCTGCGCGAGCTGAGCCCGGCTTTCGGCAACAGTGTCGAGCACCCCGCACAGGGCCGGCGCGTGCTGTTGTTGCCGAGCCCCGGCGAGCAGCACACCTTCGGGCTGGTGATGGTGGCCGAATTCTTCCGGCGTGCCGGCTGGGACGTGACCGGTGGCGCCTGGGCCGCCGGCGCCGACGCGTCGGCGCTCGTGGCCGCCGAGTGGTTCGACGTGATCGGCTTCTCGCTCGGTGCCGAAGTGCACCTCGACGCGCTGGCCGAGAGCATCCGCGCCGTCAGGCATGCCACTTGCAATCGTGACATCGCCGTTCTCGTCGGCGGCCCCATGTTCGGCGAGCACCCGGAATACGTGGAAAGGGTCGGCGCCGATGGCATGACAATAGACGGCCGGGAAGCCCCGGCACTGGCCGAAGGTTTGATCGGGCAGGTTGCCCGCCGATGCTGAAGCCGCCCCGAGGCGCGCAACTCCACCGGCCACGTTGAACCCAGGCGAGGACCCCATGCCGCAGCCCGTCGGAAAGCAGGATTCATGAGAGAGTTTCAGTCGCCCGCCCGATCGCTCGGTGAACTCGATGCCGATGTGGCCGGCCGGCTGATCGCCGCGGCGGCCGACGTGGCGCTGATCGTCGACGACAAGGGCGTGATTCGTGACCTGGCCTTCGGCAGCGAAGACCTGTTGCGCGAGGGCTACTACGACTGGCTCGGCAAGCCCTGGGCCGACACAGTCACGATCGAAAGCCGGCCGAAGGTCGAAGCGTTGCTCCGCGAGTCGCGCAGCAACGCCGCGCCGCGCTGGCGCCACATCAACCACCCGTCGCTCGACGGTGCCGACCTGCCGCTGTCTTACGCGGCCATCGCCTTGCCGCCAGGCAAGCGTGACAAGTCGCCCGGCCGTTCGGTCGTGTTCGGCCGCGACCTGCGCGCCAACGCGGTGCTGCAGCAGCGCCTGGTCAGCGCCCAGCAGGCGATGGAACGCGATTACTGGCGCCTGCGCCACATGGAAACGCGCTACCGCTCCTTGTTCCAGGTGGCGTCCGAAGCCGTGTTGATCCTCGACGCCGCGACCACGCGGCTCGAAGAATGCAACCCGGCCGCCACCGCCCTGTTCGGCGCCGACAGTGCGCGGGCCGGCTGGTTGTTGACCGACCGCTTCGAGCCCGAGGCGGCCGCCCGTGTGCAGGCGATGCTCGAACGCGTGCGTGCCACCGGCAATGCCGAGAGCGTGTCGGCGCGGCTGGCGGGCGAGGAAGCCGACTTGCGGGTCTCGGCGTCGCTGTTCCGCCAGGAAAAGACCGCGCACTTGCTGGTGCGTGTGGCCGCGGCTTCGGCGGCGGCCAAGGCCGGCACGGAATCGAGCGCGCAGAGTGCGTTGCTGCAGCTCATCGAAGCCGCGCCCGACGCCTTTGCGGTGACCGACCTCGAAGGCCGCATCCTCACCGCCAACCACGCCTTCGTCGAACTGGCCCAGCTCGCCACCGAAGCGCAGGTGCGTGGCCAGTCGCTCGAGCGCTGGCTCGGCCGCACCGGCGTCGACCTGAACGTGCTGATCACCAACCTGCGCCAGCGCGGCGCGGTGCGCCTGTTCTCGACCGTGATGCGCGGCGAGTACGGCGCTTCGGCCGATGTCGAGATCTCGGGCGTGGCCGTCACCAGCGGTGAACAACCCTGCCTGGGCTTCACCATCCGCGACGTGAGCCGGCGCCTGGTGAGCGAATCGCGCACCACCGGCACCGGCCGCGAAATGCCACGCTCGGTGGGGCAGATGACCGAACTCGTGGGCCGCGTGTCGCTGCGCGAGATCGTGCGCGACACGACCGACCTGATCGAGCAGCTCTGCATCGAAGCAGCCCTCGAACTGACGCACGACAACCGCGCGTCGGCGGCCGAAATGCTCGGGCTGTCGCGCCAGAGCCTGTACGTGAAGCTGCGCCGCTTCAACCTCGGCGACCTCGCCCCGGTGCAGGGCGAAGAGTAGACAGGGCGGCGCCGGCGAGGCTTTCGAGTGTCAACTCGAAAACTTCTCGCGGTGTAAACATTCATTGACGGTTCGGCGTGTCGCATGCAAGATCGTTTGCATGGCACGGCCGACGTTTTCCGCCTTCGCGGAGCTGCTCAAACCGATCACCTGGTTCCCGCCGATGTGGGCCTTCGGCTGCGGCGTCATCGCCTCCGGCGTGGCGGCCGAAGGGCGCTGGCCGGTCATCGCCGTCGGCGTCGTGCTGGCCGGGCCGATGGTCTGCGCTTCCAGCCAGGCGGTGAACGACTGGTACGACCGCCACGTCGACGCCATCAACGAGCCGAACCGGCCGATTCCTTCGGGCCGCATTCCCGGCCGCTGGGGCCTGTACATCGCGATCCTCTGGACCGTGCTGTCGCTGCTCGTCGCCACCTTGCTCGGCCCCTGGGGTTTCGGCGCGGCCGTGGTCGGCCTGCTGCTGGCCTGGGCCTACAGCGCGCCGCCGCTGCGCCTGAAGGAAAACGGCTGGTGGGGCAACGCCGCGTGCGGTCTCTGTTATGAAGGCCTGGCCTGGACGACCGGCGCCGCGGTGATGGCCGGCGGCGCGATGCCGCAGGGCCGTTCGCTGACGCTGGCCGCGCTCTACAGCGTGGGCGCGCACGGCATCATGACGCTCAACGATTTCAAGGCGATCGAAGGCGACCGCCAGATGGGCGTGCGCTCCTTGCCGGTGCAGCTCGGCGTGGTGCCGGCCGCGCGCGTGGCCTGCTGGATCATGGCGTTGCCGCAGGTCGTGGTGGTGCTGCTGCTGGTGCACTGGCGCCAGCCGGTGCATGCGCTGGCGATCGTCGGCCTGCTCGTGGTGCAGCTGGTACTGATGGACCACTTCATGCAGGACCCGCGCCAGCGTGCGCTGCTCTACAGCGGTTTCGGCGTGCCGCTGTTCGTGGCCGGCATGATGGTCAGCGCCTTCGCGCTGCGTGCGACGGTGCTGATGCCATGAACACGAACCTCGGCTGGTTCTGCATCGTTCGGCTCGGCCTCGTGCAGGCCTGCCTCGGCTCGATCGTCGTGCTGACGACCTCCACGCTCAACCGGGTGATGGTCGTCGAGCTCGCCCTGCCGGCATTGCTGCCGGGCTTTCTGGTGGCGATGCACTACCTGGTGCAGGTGCTGCGCCCGCGCATGGGCCATGGCTCCGACACCGGCCGGCGCCGCACGCCGTGGATCGTCGGCGGCATGGCCACGCTCGCGCTCGGCGGCGTACTGGCGGCGCTCGCCACGGTGTGGATGGGCAGCGACCGCGTCGCCGGCATTGCGCTCGCGGTCCCGGCCTTCCTGATGATCGGCATCGGCGTCAGCGCGAGCGGCACGTCGCTGCTGGTCTTGCTGGCCAAACGTGTCGCTGCACCGCGGCGCGCCGCGGCCGCCACCACCGTCTGGCTGATGATGATCGCCGGCTTCGCCGTGACCTCGGGCGTGGCAGGCAAGCTGCTCGACCCGTACTCGCCGATGCGCCTGATCGTCGTGACCGCTGCCGTCTCGGTGATCGCGCTGTGCGTGACCTTGCTCGCGCTGTGGCGTCTCGAAGACGAGGGTGCCGAGATACCAAGCCCGGCAGAGCCAACAGTGGTTGCCGCGCCGTCCTTCCGCACCGCGCTCGCCCAGGTCTGGAGCGAACCGGTCGCGCGCCAGTTCACGGTTTTCATCTTCCTGTCGATGCTGGCCTACAGCGCGCAGGACCTGATCCTCGAACCATTCGCCGGTTCGGTGTTCGGCTACACGCCGGGCCAGTCGACGCAGTTGTCGGGCGTGCAGCACGGTGGCGTGTTGCTCGGCATGCTCGCGGCCACGCTGGCCGGGCGGGGTGTGTCGGGCCGGCGGTTCGGTTCGTTGCGCGCCTGGCAGGTCGGCGGATGCATCGGCTCGGCGCTCGCCTTGCTCGGGCTCGTGGCGGCGGGCTTCGTCGGCACCGCCTGGCCCTTCAAGGCGACGGTGTTCATGCTCGGTGTGGCCAACGGCGCGTTCTCGATCGCCGCCATCGCTTCGATGATGCGGCTCGCCGGCGAAGGCCGCGAGTCGCGTGAAGGCGTGCGCATGGGCATGTGGGGCGCGGCGCAGGCGGTGGCCTTCGGGCTGGGCGGGCTCGTGGGCACCGGCGCGAGCGACCTGGCGCGCTGGCTCATCGGCACGCCGGGGCAAGCCTACGCCGCGGTCTTCGGTTTCGAAGCGCTGCTGTTCGTCGGCGCGGCCGTGCTGGCCGCCCGGCTCGGCCGCGTGGCGGCGCCACCGGTCTCGCGCGCAGCGGCCATCGAACCCGGCTGGGCCGGGCTGACAACGAGGTGAACGCCATGCAAGTCTCGGAAACCTTCGACGTGGTCGTGATCGGCGGCGGCCCGGCCGGCGCCACCGCCGCGCACGACCTGGCCCGGCTCGGCCGCTCGGTGCTGCTGCTCGACCGGGCGGGCCGCACCAAACCCTGCGGTGGCGCGATCCCGCCGCGCCTGATCAAGGACTTCGCGATCCCCGACGCGCTGCTGGTCGCGCGCGCCACCTCGGCGCGCATGGTGTCGCCGAAAGACGAACACGTGGACATCCCGATCGACAACGGCTTCGTCGGCATGGTCGACCGCGACCGCTTCGACGAGTGGTTACGCGACCGCGCGGCGGCGTCTGGCGCAGAGCGCCGCACCGGCATCTTCGAGCGTGTCACGCAGGACGTTGACGGCACGAGCATCGTGCACTACCAACAGCGTTCGCCCGCCGACAAGAGCGCGCGTGTACCGGCCAGCGTGCGCGCCCGCACGATCATCGGCGCCGACGGCGCCCGCTCCGAAGTCGCGCGCCAGTGTGTGCCAGGCGCCGAGCACGTGGCCTGCGTGTTCGCGTACCACGAGATCATCCGCACGCCGGCCGTGCCGCCCGCCGGCTTCGACGGCTCGCGCTGCGACGTGTATTACCGCGGCACACTCTCGCCCGACTTCTACGGCTGGGTCTTCCCGCACGGCGACACGATGAGCGTGGGCACCGGCAGCGCCGACAAGGGCTTCTCGTTGCGTGGCGCGGTCGGCGGCCTGCGCAGCGCCGCCGGCCTGGCGGGCACCGAAACCCTGCGCCGCGAAGGCGCGCCGCTGCCGATGAAGCCGCTGAAACGCTGGGACAACGGCCGCGACGTGGTGCTGGCCGGTGACGCCGCCGGCGTGGTGGCGCCGGCCTCGGGCGAAGGCATCTATTACGCGATGGCCGGCGGGCGCCTCGCGGCAGACGCGGTCGACACCTTGCTGAAGACCGGCGACGTGCGTTCGCTCGCGCTGGCCCGCAAACGTTTCATGAAAGCGCACGGCACGGTGTTTCTGGTGCTCGGCATCATGCAGCGCTTCTGGTACTCGAACGACCGGCGGCGCGAGCGCTTCGTCAGCATCTGCAAGGACCGCGACGTGCAGCAGCTCACCTTCGAGTCGTACATGAACAAGGAACTGGTGCGCAAGAAGCCCATGGCCCACGTGCGCATCTTCTTCAAGGACATGGCACACCTGCTGGGGCTGGCCCGTGTATGAGCGTGGCGCCGAGCCGCTGGAAGCCGGTCGCGGTGGCTGCGGCTGCGGCCTTGTTCGTCGCGATGCTCGGTGGCCTGATGACCGACATCGGGCCGTGGTACCTGAGCCTGAAACAACCGCCGTGGAAACCGCCCGACTGGGCCTTCGGCCCGGTGTGGACGACGATCTTCGCGCTGGCCGCGGCGGCTGGCGTGATCGGCTGGCGGCGCGCGGCTTCGAAGGCCGAACGCGAGTTGCAGCTCGTGCTGTTCGCGCTCAACGGTTTCCTGAACGTGTTCTGGAGCCTGCTCTACTTTCGCCTGCACCGGCCCGACTGGGCACTGTTCGAAGTGCCGTTCCTGTGGCTGTCGGTCCTGGCCTTGATTCTTGTGCTGCGGCGGTCATCGGCCACGGCGGCGTGGCTGCTCGTGCCCTATCTCGTGTGGGTCGGCATCGCGGCACTGCTCAACTGGCAGACCGTGCAGCTCAACGGGCCGTTCTGACGGGCACGGAGGCCAGACCATGATCGAGAACTTCGGCATCGCGCAGGTCATCGACGCGGTCATCGTGTTCACGCTGATCGAGTGTGCGGCTCTGGTGCTCTACCACCGCCGCACCGGGCGTGGCGTGGCGGTGCGCGACTTCTTCGCCAACATGGTCTCGGGCCTGTGCCTGATGTTCGCGTTGCGCTGCCTGGCCACCGATGCCGGAGCGGCAACGGTCGCGCTGTTCCTGCTGGCCGCGGGGCTGGCGCACGGTGTCGACATCCTGATGCGCTGGAAACGCTCGTCCCGAAACGCGCACCTGACCCGGAGAGCCAGCGCATGAGCCCGCACGGCCGCCCGAAGGGCTCATACACCGCAGTGCGAAGCACGGAGGTTGCCTGATGAGCGTCATCGCCCTCGGCCTGAACCACACCACCGCACCGCTCGACGTGCGCGGCCGGTTCGCCTTTCCCGGCGACCGGCTCGCGCAGACGCTGCAGTCCTTTCGCGGCCGCCTGCAGCGCGCGCCCGAAGTGGCGATCGTCTCGACCTGCAACCGCACCGAACTCTACGTCGGCAGCGATGGCGGCAATGTCGAAGCGCTCACCGACGACGCGCTCGGCTGGCTCGCCGAATCGGGTGGCATGGAGCCACACGCACTGCGCCGCCACTTCTACGTGCTCGAAGACGCGGGCGCGGCGCGCCACACCTTCCGGCTCGCCAGCGGCCTGTCGTCGATGGTCGTCGGCGAAACCCAGATCCTCGGCCAGATGAAACAGGCGGTGCGCGAGGCCGACAGCGCCGGCACGCTCGGCCGCACACTGCATCAGTTGTTCCAGCGTTCGTTCGCGGTCGCCAAAGAGGTGCGCAGCGGCACCGAGATCGGCATGCACAGCGTCAGCCTGGCCTCGGCGATCGTGCGGCAGGCGTCGCAGCTCTTCGAAGACTTCACGCAGCTGAACGTGCTCTTCATCGGCGCCGGCGAGATGGCCGGCCCGGTGCTCGCGCACATCGCTGCCCGGCAGCCCAAACGCCTGACGATCGCCAACCGCAGCCTGGCGCGGGGTGAAGCGCTGGCGGCGCACTTCCATGCCGACGCGATCGGCCTGGCCAGCGTGGCATCCAGCCTGGCCGACTACGACGTGGTCGTGTCGTGCACCGCCAGCCCGTTGCCGGTGATCGGCCTGGGCGCCGTCGAGCGTGCGATCAAGGCGCGGCGCCGCCGGCCGATGCTGATGGTCGACCTGGCCGTGCCGCGCGACATCGAAGCCGAGGTCGCGCAGCTCGGCGACGTGTACCTCTACACCATCGACGACCTGTCGCACATCGTGCAGGCCGGCAGCGACAAGCGCCAGGCCGCCGTCGGGCACGCCGAGACCATCATCGAAACCGGTGTGCAGGAGTTCGTGCGCTGGCTGCAGACCCGTGACACCGTGCCGCTGATCCAGGCCTTGCAAAGCCAGGCCGAAGCCTGGCGCAGCGCCGAGCTGCAGCGTGCCCGCAAGCTGCTGGCCAAGGGCGGCGATCTCGACGAAGTGCTGGAATCGCTCTCGCGTGGCCTCACGCAGAAGATGCTGCACGGGCCGATGGCCGGGCTGCACGCGCTCGAAGGCGAAGAGCGCGTGGCGTTGACGGCCACGCTCTCGCGCCTGTTCCTGCAGTGCCCGCAGCGCCCGCGGCGCTGAAGCCGATCAGGCCTTCTTCGCGAAGGCCGTACACCAGCCCTTGCCCGCCACCTGCTTGCCGGCGAACAGCTGGCACGGCGCCATCGCGTCGGTCGGCTTGCCCTGGTAGAAGTTGCAGCCACTGCAGACTTGCGTGGCCGCATGCTGCGGGTACTTGGCCTTGTCGACCTTGGTGGCATCGGCCTTGTAGCCGAGTGCCACCGCTTGCGGGTCGCTCTCTTCGAGTTTCGGGGCGGCGGCCTGGGCACCAACACGCGCTGCGGCGAGGGCACTCGTGCCCGCCACCACGCTCATCACGAAGGCACGTCGACTGGGGTTGTTCATGAGAAGGAGTCCTTGATCGGATGGTTGCGAGCCGTCAGAATAGTCTGACACATCGAGTCGCGGAAGCTCTTTACATTTGCACGGCGAGTCATCGATTCAGGTCTGGAGTTCCGCCTTGGTCTTTCCCTTCTCCGCCATCGTCGGCCAGGACGAAATGAAGCTCGCGATCCTGGTCGCCGCGGTCGACCCGAGCATCGGCGGCGTCCTGGTATTCGGTGATCGTGGCACCGGCAAATCGACGGCCGTGCGGGCGTTGGCCGCCTTGCTGCCGCAGATGCGCGCGGTGGTGGCGTGCCGCTACCACTGCGACCCGTTGCTTGCCACCAGCTGCGAAGACTGCGAGGCCCGCAAGCGCCAGGGTTCCGCGCTCAAGAGCCACCTGGTGCCGGTGCCTGTCGTCGACCTGCCGCTCGGCGCCACCGAAGACCGGGTGGTTGGCGCACTCGATCTCGAACGGGCCTTGTCGCAGGGCATCAAGGCCTTCGAGCCCGGCTTGCTGGCGCGCGCCAACCGCGGCTTCCTGTACATCGACGAGGTGAACCTGCTCGAAGACCACCTCGTCGATCTGTTGATCGACGTGGCCGCCTCGGGCGAAAACGTGGTCGAGCGCGAAGGCCTGAGCGTGCGCCACCCGGCGCGCTTCGTGCTCGTCGGGAGTGGCAACCCGGAAGAAGGCGAATTGCGGCCGCAGTTGCTCGACCGCTTCGGTTTGTCGGTCGAGGTGAGTACGCCGCAGGATCTGGCGTCGCGGGTCGAGGTGGTGAAGCGACGCGACGCTTATGAGCGCGATCCGGCGACCTTCACGGCGTCCTGGGCGAAAGAAGAAGCCCGGGTGCGGCGCCAGATCGTCGCCGGCAAGACACGCATCAGCAACACCCACGTGCCCGACACCACGCTCGAGCGTGCCGCGCAACTCTGCATGGGCCTGGGCACCGACGGCCTGCGCGGCGAGCTCACGCTGATCCGCGCCGCGCGTGCGCTCGCGGCCTTGCAGGGCGACCCCGAGGTGGGCGACAAACACCTGAGGCGGGTCGCGCCACCGGCGTTGCGCCACCGCCTGCGGCGCAACCCGCTCGACGACGCCGGCTCGACCGCGCGGGTCGACCGCGCCGTGGCCGAGCTGTTCGGCTGACACATCCAGGCCCACGATGATCCCGGCCCCGCGCGCGCCGACACTCACTGCCGATGCCGCCTGCATTGCCGCGTTGTTCGCCGTCGATCCGGTCGGGCTGGGCGGCGTGGCGCTTCGTGCACGTGCGGGGCCGCTGCGTGAATGCTGGCTCGGTCTGCTGGCCACGCTGTTGCCCGACGGTACGCCGCAGCGTCGCGTGCCCTTGCATGTCCACATCGACCGCCTGATCGGCGGGATCGACCTGTCGGCCACCTTGCAGGCCGGCCGGCCGGTGGCGCAAAGTGGCCTGCTGGTCGAGGCCGACGGAGGCGTTGTGGTGCTGACGATGGCCGAACGGCTTGCGCCCGCCACCGCGGCGCAGGTGGCGGCCGTGCTCGACACCCGAACGGTCGTGATGGAACGCGACGGCCTGAGCGTGCAACGCCACAGTTGTTTCGGTGTGGTGGCGCTCGACGAAGGCATCGGCGACGACGAGCACACGCCGGCGCGTCTGCTCGAGCGGCTCGGCTTTCATCTGTCGCTCGACGACTGGCCTCGAAGCGCAGACACCGGGGCGTACCCCGAGTGGACACGTGTCGACGTTCTCGCCGCGCGCAGCCTGCTGACCACGGTGCAGGTCGGCGACGAGATCACCGAAGCGCTGTGCGCGGCGGCGCTCGCGCTCGGTGTCGCGTCGGTACGTGCGCCGCTGCTGGCCGTGCATGCAGCGCGCGCTTCGGCGGCGCTCGACCGACGCGCTCACGTCAACGAAGCCGATGCTGCGCTCGCCGCGCGCCTGGTGCTCGCCCCGCGCGCGACGATGCTGCCGGCGGCGCCGGAAAGCGACGCCGCTGAACCGGAGGCGCCCGAGCCCGAACCGCCGCCGCAGCAAGACCAGGCCGCGGCCGACGACCCCCCTGAATCCGACACACCGACCCCGCCATCCGATGCAGCCATCGACGACATGGTGCTCGCCACCGCGCTCGCGGCCATTCCCCCGGGTTTGCTGGCGGCGCTGAAGCTCGGGCAGGGCGCGAGCCAGCGGGCACAGGCGGCCGGCCGCA
>Ga0073925_1000088_pt1 | contig 23071 bp, 26 predicted proteins | sample GWRWT4_21May14_FD_70952 | JGI IMG/M metagenome (GOLD analysis project Ga0073925, IMG submission 70952) | Sand microcosm microbial communities from a hyporheic zone in Columbia River, Washington, USA - GW-RW T4_21-May-14 | ecosystem: Engineered > Artificial ecosystem > Sand microcosm >...
CGTGCCGGCGCTGGCGGCACCAGGGCCTGTCGTGGCCGCGCCATCGAGCGCGCGGCGCGTCTGGGTCGTGGCTGCGCTGGGCGGCGTCATGCTCGCGGGCGTGGCGGCGTGGGTCACGCTCAGGCCTTCGGCACCGCAAGGCATCGCCGGCGAGTGGGCCACCACGGTCGAAGGCCAGCCGGCCATGCGCTTCGTCTTTCGCCATGAGGCCGACAAGCTCGTGCTGACGAGCAAGCCGGTGCCCATCGCCGACCGTGCCGACTGGGCCGAGTACCGCGCCTTCTGGCGCGAGCGCAGCGGCGCCGAACTCACGCACGTGGTCTACCGTGGCGAAGGCACGCTGCGCGCCGACCCTGGCGTGCCGCCGGCGATCGACGTGGCGCTCACGCTCGTCAGCTCGCCCGGCGACGTGCCGGTCGACAGCGGCAACCTGAGCGCCACGCTCGCCGAAGGCGGCGCCGTGATGAACGGCACGCTGTGGCGCAACAGCGCGCAGGCGGACAGGCCGGTGACCTTGGTGCGAGCGAAACGCTGAGCCGCGCTTCACCGCCGCTGCCGACGCCGTTCGCGGAATTTGTCTGACAGCGTGCAGCGTGTTGCACTGACTGCGCCGACCCGCGACGGCGCCTACGCTTCAGCCACTCGCCCTGCAGTCATCGAAGTGGCGACACCGAGGGCCCGCGCCATGAACGTCTCCGTCACCAGCTTGCCTGACTCAGGCTACGAGATCCGCTTCCAGTCCTTGTTCAAACCCGGGCGGGCGTTGTCCTTCCCGTGCGACGCACAAGGCCTGGTGCAGCTCGATTCGCTCAGCGAACGGGCGCGTGACAACTACTTCTACGCACGCGCGGTGGTCGGGCGCGAGTTCGCGCACCCGTCGGTGCAGATCAGCTGCCCCCACTGAGCCTGCGTCAGGCCGTTTGTGTCCTGATGCAAGCGGCGTCGGACGGCTCCGACAGAACAAGCGCCCCATTGCCGACTGCGCCTCCTTCGAGCGGCTTCTAAGCTTCAGCCACATCCTTCCAGCGCGCCCCGGCGTGTGAAGAAGGCCGCTGACCCCAACGCCGCGCCGTGCGGCGCCGTTCGAGGAGAACATCGATGAACAAACCCCTGATGACCATGACCGCCGCCGCCGTGCTGGCCGCTTTCACGCTGGCCGGCTGCGGCAAGACCGACACGTCGACCAGTGCCAACGACATGGTCCGGCAGACCGAACAGAAAGCCAAGGAAATCGGCGCCGAGGCGTCGAAGGGTGTGGCCGAAGTGAAGGAGGCCGGCCGCGAGCTGGCACAAGACGCAAAGCAGGCCGGCAATGAAGTGGCCGACAAGGTGTCGGACGCGGTGATCACCTCGTCGGTGAAGGCCGAGCTCGTGAAAGACCCGAACCTGAGCGCGCTCAAGATCAACGTCGACACCGACGCTGGCCGCGTGTTGCTGCAAGGCACTGCGCCGAGCAGCACGGCCCGCGATCAAGCGATGAAGCTCGCCCAGGCCGTGAAGGGTGTCGTGAGCGTGGACAACCAGCTCAAGGTCGAACCCGGCAAGGGCTGACCTCTCTCAGGATCGCGCGGGGCTCAGCGCTTCGCGATTTCGAGCAGCTCGACTTCGAACAGCAGCGTGGCGTTCGGCGGGATCAAACCCCCGCCGGCGCCACGTTCGCCGTAGGCGATATTCGACGGGCAGGTCAGTTTGGCCTTGCCGCCGACCCTCATCTTCTGCACGCCTTCGGTCCAGCACTTGATCACGCCACCGAGCGGGAACTGCGCTGGCGCGTTGCGCTTGTACGAGCTGTCGAATTCCTTGCCATCGGGGAAGGTGCCGCGGTAGTGCACTTTCACCGTGTCGGCGGCCGTCGGGCTCGCGCCGTCGCCGTCTTTCAGCGATCGGTAGACGAGGCCGGTCGACGTGACGACGGCGCCGTCTTCCTTGGCCGATGCGGCAGCCGTGGCGTCTTGCGCCATCGTTGCGGAAGAGAGCAGTGCAGCCGAGAGGCTGAACGCGGCAAGCAGAGAGACTTTGGCGAATGAGGTCATGTCGAGGTTCCGTGCTGAGTGAAAGGTGCGGGCCGGTGGGCCGTCAATGGTGGTGCGGGGCAGACGCCGCCGCGATGCGCTCGCGCAGCGCATCGATCGGCATGTAGCCGCTGCCGACAAGATGCAAATGGTCGCCGTGTTGGGCCACGACGGTCGGGAAACCGCGAATGCCCCAGGCCTGCGATTGTTCGAAGTCGGCGGCGGTCATGTCACGCATTTCCTGCGAGGCGAAGGCCTTGGCGAAGTCGGCGCGTGAAATGCCGAACTGCTCGGCCACGTCGGCCAGCACCTCGGGGCGGGTCACGTCTTTCGCTTCGGCATAGAACGCGCGTTGCACCGCCTTGAAGTACTGCCACACCTTGCCGGGCCAATGGCTGCGCACCGTCACGGTGGCGCGGCTGGCGGGCTCGGTGTCGTAGACGAAGCCGGGAACGTGCAGCGCGGTGTTCGGCGCCTGTGCGAACGGCTGGCCGCTGGCTTCGGCCACATGGTGCCAGTGACCGAAGATCTCGTCGGCCTTCTCACGCGCCATCGGCTCGGTCGTGAACGGACGCAGCCCACCCATGATCAGGGCGAGCTGCAGCGGCGCGGTTTCGCGCGGGTCGGCGAGCAACTCGTCCATCGGCTTGGCGAAGCCGTAACACCAGGAGCACATCGGGTCGCCGATGTAGATCAGGTTCATCGTGGGTCCTCTGGAAAACGATTCGCGGCGACTGTATCGCAAGGCCGCGAAGGCGCACCGCGGTGGGGTTCTTACACTAGCGGCCCATGCCACCGTTCGCCGCCACCGCCCGATGACCCTCTTGCTCGCGCCCATGGAGGGCCTGCTCGACTTCACGCTGCGCGACATTCTCACGCGCGTGGGTGGCATCGACCGCTGCGTCTCGGAGTTCATCCGCGTCACCGGCACGCTGCTGCCCGAGCGCGTGTTCACGCGCATCGTGCCCGAGCTGCTGCACGGCAGCCGCACGCCGGCCGGGGTGCCGGTGCGGGCGCAGCTGATGGGCTCCGACGCCGTGTGTCTGGCCGAAAACGCAGCCCGGCTCGCGGGGCTGCGCCCGGCCGGCATCGACCTGAATTTCGGCTGCCCGGCCAAGGTGGTGAACCGCCACGGCGGCGGCGCCGCGCTGCTCGCCGACCCGGAGCTCGTGCACGCCATCGTGGCCGCGGTGCGGCGGGCCGTGCCGCGCGAGGTGCCGGTCTCGGCCAAGATGCGCCTCGGTGTGAACGACAGCAGCCGCGCGCTCGACTGTGCCTTGGCGATTGCCTCGGCCGGCGCCGACGAACTGGTCGTGCACGCCCGCACCAAGCTCGACGGCTACCGGCCGCCGGCGTACTGGGAACACATCCACGAGGTCCAGCGCAGCGTGGCGATTCCCGTCGTGGCCAATGGCGAGATCTGGAGCGTGGCCGACGCACGCCGCTGCCGTGAGTTGTCGGGTTGCCACGCCCTGATGCTCGGGCGCGGCATGGTCCGCGACCCCGGCCTGGCGCTCGCGATCGTGGCCGACCAGCAGCCCCTGCTGGCTCCGCGCGACGGCCCCGGCGTGCCCTGGGAACAACTGCTGCCGCTGATCCGCGCGTTCTGGTTCCTGGTCGAAGCGAACATCGAACCGAAGGCGCGTGCCGGGCGGCTCAAGCAGTGGCTGAACTTCCTGCGCCGCCGCCATCCGCAGGCCGAAGCGGCCTACGCCGCGGTGCGCACGATCAACGACCCGGTGCTCGTCGCGCTGCACCTGAACCTGACCAGCTGCGCCGACGAAGCGCGCGCGGTCGAAAACATCGAAGCCCGCGAAGAACTTCTGGAGACCCTGACGTGAAAACGTACAACATCGAAGTGCAGCGCGTCAAAGCGATGAACAACGCCAACGGCCTGATCCGCATGCAGGTCGACGCGCTGGTGCAGCCGAGTGCAGCGCGTGACGAAGGCGCACCGACCACCGTGCTCAGCATCAGCGAAGGCGATGCGCGCACGCTGCTGCTGTTGCTGAAAGCGCAGATCGCCGAGTTCGACAGCCGCAAGGCGAAGAGCCGGCGCTGACGCGGCACGTCGATGGGCAGCACACCGGCCGCGGCCGAAGCCACGCTGCATTTCGGCAAGGCGGCGCAGTGGGCGGCGTGGCTGCGCAAGCACCATGCCCGATCGACCGGCGTGTGGTTGCGCATCGCGAAGAAGGGCGCTGACGACGTGTCGATCAGCTACCCCGAAGCGCTGGAGGTCGCGCTGTGTTTTGGCTGGATCGACGCGCTGAAGAAAAACGACGGGCCGCAGCACTGGGTGCAGCGTTTCACGCCGCGCGCCAAACGCAGCATCTGGTCGAAGGTGAACCGCGAGAAGGCGCTGGCGCTGGTCGCGCAAGGCCGCATGCAGCCGGCCGGCCTGACAGAGATGCAGCGCGCCCGGGCCGATGGCCGCTGGCAGGCCGCCTACGACCCGCAGAGCGCCTCGACCGTGCCGCCCGACCTGCAGGCGGCGTTCGACGCAGAACCGGCCGCGCAGGCGTTCTTCGAGACGCTGGATTCGAAGAACCGCTACGCCGTGCTGTTCCGCCTGCAGACCGCCAAGCTCGCCGCCACCCGCGCGCGGCGCATCGAGACCTTCGTGGCGATGCTGGCGCGCGGCGAGAAGCTGCACCCTTGAGGGCGCAGCGCGTGCAGCGAGCTCAGCCCTTGCGGGCGCGCTGGATCAGCACATCGGCCACCGCCAGCGCGCGCTCCGAGCTGCCGGCCATCGACGGTGAGGTGATGAAGCGGCCGTGGATGCCGAGCGCCGGCACGCCGTCGATCTTGTAGTCGGCCATCAGTTTCTTGGCGCGGCCCACGTTGGTGGCCACCGAGAAGGAATTGAAGGCGTCGAGAAACTTCTTCTCGTCGCCGCCGTTCTTCGCGACCAGCGCGGCGATGTCGGCGGGCTTGTCCAGGCGCAGGCGGTCGACGTGCACGGCGGTGAAAACCTTGCGCTGCATCGTGGCCACGAGGCCAAGCGTTTCGAGCGCGAAGTAGGTGCGCTGGAAGTTCTCGGCGTTCATCAGGAACGGCACCGGCACCCGCTTGAGCACCACGTCGGCCGGCAGGTTCTTGGCCCAGGCTTCGAGCGTGGGCTCGAAAGCGCTGCAGTGCGGGCAGGCGTACGAGAAGAATTCCAGCACCTCGATCTTCGTGCCGGCCGCCGGCGCCACCGGCGGGTTCACGCGGGTGAATTCGGTGCCTTCCTTGGGCTCGAAGCCCTGCGAAAAGGCCGTGCCGGTGATCGAAAGCCCGAAGGCACCGAGGCCGGTGCTGGCAAGGGTGGCGGAAAAGTCGCGACGGTTCACGTTCTGGGTCCTTGGGTTGGCAACCGCCTGTTGAGTGGCGGCGGGGAAGAAAAGTTCAGGCGGCGTTCGGGTAGGGCGGCACGTGGTGGCCGCGCGCGAGCGTGCTGGCGGCTTGCAGCAGCAGTGGCATGTCGAGTTCGACAGCGTTGCGTGGCACCACGTCGTAGTGGCACAGCGTGCCGAGCAACTGGCCTTCGGCGTCCATCACCGGCACGCCGCAGTAAGCACGAACCACGGCGCGCGCCACGTGGTCGGCCAGGCGCGGGTCTTCGAGGGCATCGACGGTCGTGAAGCTGCCGTTGGTGTCGCGCACGAAGCAGCAGTAGGTGGCACTCTCGGGCACCGCGTCGATGCGGGTGAGGTCGGGGTTCTCGCGGTCGTAGTGGATCGCCGCATTGGCCATGCCACCGCCGAAACGGAAGATGCCGATGAAGCGGTAGCTCGTCAGGCTGACGAGGTAGGCGAGTGCGGCGCGGGCGCCGCTGCCATGCAGGGCGCGTTCGAACGCAGCGAACGCCTCGCCGGTCGGAACGGTCGGGGCCGGTGCGGACGAGGTGGGCCTGCTCATGCCCGGCATTCTCCAACAAACACGGCACCAGCCGAAAAATGCAGGCAGCGTCCGACGCGCGCATGCGCCACAAGCTGTCACAAGGGTGGCTCTGGCTGTGCCAACATCGCCGCCAATCATGGAATCGAACCCTCTCGAGCCTTCTGCTGGCGGCCGGGCTGGCGCCCTGGCGCGTGGCCGCGATGCACTGGCGCGCTTCTGGGCCGCACGTGAAACACGCACGAGCCGGGTTGCCACGGTGGCCGCGCTCGTCGGTGCCGCGGGCGCTCTCGGGTTTGCGGCCTACATGGCCGTGCTGGTCTTCACCACGCCCGGGGTGGACGCGCTCCAAAAAGCCCAGGGCCTGCGCCCGAGCGTGATCGTCTCGGCCGACGGCGAGGTGATCGGCCGTTTCGCCACCGCCTACCAGGCGCCGGTGGCGCTGAAAGACGTGTCGCCCGAGCTCGTGAAAGCGCTGATCGCGACCGAAGACCACCGCTTCTACGAACACGGCGGCATCGACGTCAAGCGCACGCTCGCGTCGGCGTGGAACACCTTGCAAGGCGACATGCAGGGTGGCTCCACGCTCACGCAGCAGCTCGCGCGCAACCTGTTCCCGCAGGAGATCGGCAACGAGCGCAACCTGAACCGCAAGCTGCGCGAAGCGATCACCGCGCTGCGCCTGGAGCGCCACAGCAGCAAGGAGCAGATCCTCGAGAGTTACCTGAACAGCGCGCCCTTCCTCTACAACGTGCGTGGCATCGAGATGGCCGCGCGCACCTACTTCGGCAAGCCGGCCGCGCAGCTCGACACGGCGCAGGGCGCCACGCTGGTCGGCATGCTCAAGGGCACGCAGCGCTACAACCCGGTGCGCAACCCCGAGCGCGCGCTGGAGCGGCGCAACCTGGTGCTGGCGCAGATGGTCAAGCGCGGTTCCCTTGAAGCCGAACGTTTCGAGCGCCTGAAGAAGCAGCCACTCGCGCTCGATTTCCTGCGGCCGGAAGACGGTGGCATCGGCCAGGCGCGGCACTTCGTCGAGACGATCCGCGAGCGGCTCGTCGAGTGGGCCGATGCCCACGATGTCGACCTCGACCGCGACGGCCTGGTGATCCGCACCACGCTCGACAGCAAGCTGCAGCGCCTGGCGCAAGAGGCGGTGGTGCAGCAGGTGGCGATGCTGCAGCGTGTGGCCGCGATCGAGTGGAGCGAGGCGCGCATGCGTTCGGCCAACGCGCGTTCGCCGGAGGCGAAAACCCCGTTCGCGCATTTCTGGAAGACCCACCCGCAGATGTTGGACGAGATCGCGCGCGACAGTGCCGCCTTCCGCGAAGCACGCCAGGCCGGGGCGGGCGAAGACGAAGCACTGGCGAAGGCCCTGGCCGATGCCGAATCGATGCAGAAGCTGCGCGACAGCAAGACCCGCCTGTCGGCCGGCTTCGTCGCCATCGACCCGACCAGCGGCGCCGTGAAAGCCTGGGTCGGCAGCCCCGACTTCGCGCGCGAACAGTTCGACCACGTGGCCCAGGCCAAGCGCCAGCCCGGCTCCACCTTCAAGCCCTTCGTCTACGGCGCAGCCCTGCAGCGCGGGTTTTCGACCGAACGCAGCTACATGGACGAAGAGATCGAGATCCGCCTGGCCGACGGCAAGCTCTGGAAGCCGACCGACGGCGGCGGCCCGAGCTTCGCGCCGATGACGCTGCGCCAGGGCCTGGTGCAGTCGAAGAACACCATCACCGCGCAGGTGATGCAGGACGTGGGCGCCGAAGCCGTCGTCAACTTCGCGCAGGCCGCGGGCGTGCGCGAATCCAAGCTCGACCCGGTGCCCTCGCTCGCGCTCGGCACCAGCCCGGTCACGCTGCTCGAAATGGCCAACGCCTACGCCACGCTGGCCGCGATGGGCGTGCGCCGCGAGCCGCTGCTGGTGACCAGCATCGAAGACCGCAACGGCCGGCTGCTGGCCGCGTTCGACAGCGCGCCCGAGCGTAACCCCGAGCAGGTGCTCGACAAGGCGCTGGTCGCGCGCCTGGTCGACGTGATGCGCGGCGTGGTGCAGACCGGTACCGGCGCGGCGATGCGCGGCGAGTGGGCCTTGCGCGGCGACGCCGCCGGCAAGACCGGCACCACGCAGGACAACACCGACGGCTGGTTCATGCTGATGCAACCGGGCCTCGTGGCCGGTGCCTGGGTCGGCTTCAACGACCCGCGCGTCACGATCCGCAGCAACTACTGGGGCCAGGGCGGGCACAGTGCGCTGCGCATCGTCGGCGACTTCTGGCGCCAGGGCCAGAAAGCGAAACTGATCGACACCAAGGCCGAGTTCCCGAAGGTGGCGCCCGAAGCGCCGGAACCGATGGAAGCGGACCCTGCCAGTTCACCCGAAGCGCCACCGGCCGAGGGGCCGATCGGTGCGGCGCTGGTGCGCCTGCTCGGGCTGACGGCGCCGGTGCAGCGCAGCCCTGAAGAGGCTGCCGAGATCGAAGCCCGGCGCCGGCTTCACGAGCGGGCGCAAGGCCGCTGACCGGGGTGCGGCGTCACGGCGCCAGAAACAGCGCCGGGTCGACCATCGTGCGGTTCAGCATCACGCCCCAGTGCAGGTGCGGCCCGGTCGCGCGGCCGGTCGCGCCCACGGCACCGATCGGCGTGCCTTCGGTGACCGTGTCGCCCACCTTCACGTTGACGGCCGACAGGTGGCAATACATCGTCAGCCAGCCGGCGCCGTGGTCGAGCCACACGGTGTTGCCGTTGAAGAAGTAGTCGCCGGTGTCGATCACGCGGCCGGGCGCAGGTGCCAGCACCGGCGTGCCTTGCGGCGCGGCGATGTCCATGCCGCTGTGCGGGTTGCGCGACTGGCCGTTGAACACACGCCGCAGGCCGAAGGAACTGGAGCGTGGCCCGGGCACCGGCTGACCGAGTTGCAGGCTGGCGGGGGGCTTTTCGCTGAAGGTGGCGACGACCTGGGCCGTGTGGGCGCGCTCCCGCTCGAAGCGTGCAAGATCGTCCTTGGCCAGGTCGACATGGCCGGGGGCGACCTTCAGCCGCTGCTCTGCATAAGACCAGGGCTTGACCACGAACGAGACGCTGGCCTCGGGCGCGCCCGCGCGTTGCACCTGCAGTGTCGCGCGGCCGGGCGCGGTGGCGAGGGCGATGCCGAGCACGGCGGTCCACTGCGCCCCTTCTTTCACGACGAGTGCGGGCACGCCGTTGAACGTGGCGCGTGGTGCTTCGGCCGAGGCCCCGAGCGCGACGCGTGCCACCCCACCGGGCGCGAGGCGTTGCTGGGGAATCTCCGAGGCCGTGGCAGGCAAGGCCATCGACACCACGGTGGCCACAGCGGCGGCGGATCGCACCACGCGGCCGGCGTTCACTTGCCCCACCCGTCTTTCAAGCCCGCGATCCGGTTCATCACCGGTTGGCCCGGCGTGTGGTCGACCCGGTCGGCCACGAAATAACCGTGGCGCTCGAACTGGAACTTGTCGTCGGGGCGGGCGTTGGCCAGCGACGGTTCGAGGTAACCGCGCACGACCTTCTTGCTGTTCGGGTTCAGGCTCGCCTTGAAGTCACGGCCCCCCGCGTCGGGCTGCGCTTCGGTGAACAGGCGGTCGTACAGGCGCAGTTCGACCGGCAGCGCGTCGTGCACGCCGACCCAGGTGATCGTGCCCTTGACCTTCACCGCGTCGGCGCCGGGGGTGCCGCTCTTGGTGTCGGGCACCACGCTGGCGAGCACGGCCGTGATGTTGCCGCTCGCGTCCTTTTCGCAGCCGGTGCACTCGATCACCATGCCGTACTTGAGGCGGACCTTGTTGCCCGGGAAGAGACGGAAGAAGCCCTTCGCCGGCACTTCGGCGAAGTCGTCACGCTCGATCCAGACTTCGCTGCCGAGGCTGAATTCGCGCAGGCCGAGGCCCGGCTGCTGCGGGTGATACGGCGCCTGGCAAGGCTCGCGGTAGTCCGCGCTGCCGAACAGTTCGGCCCAGTTCGTCAGCTTCAGCTTGATCGGGTCGAGCACCGCCATCGCGCGTGCTGCCTTGCCTTCCAGGTCTTCGCGCAGCGCGATGTCCAGGCTCGCGTAGTCGGTCCAGCCACCGGCCTTGCTGGTGCCGGCGCGTTCGCACATCAGGCGCACCGCTTCCGGCGTGTAGCCGCGCCGGCGCAGGCCCACGATGGTCGGCATGCGCGGGTCGTCCCAGCCGTCGACTATTGAGGAGTCGACGAGCTGGCGCAGCTTGCGCTTGCTGGTGATCACATAGGTCACGTTCAGGCGCGCGAACTCGTACTGATGCGGTCGCGGTTGTGCCAGCAGGCCGAGCGTGCAGAGCGTGTCGAGCAGCCAGTCGTACCACGGGCGCTGGTCTTCGAATTCGAGCGTGCAGATGCTGTGCGTGATGCCTTCGAGCGCGTCTTCGATCGGGTGCGCGTAGGCGTACATCGGGTAGATGCACCACGCGTTGCCGGTGTTGTGGTGCTCGGCGTGTTTGATGCGGTACAGCGCCGGGTCGCGCAGGTTGATGTTGGGGCTCGCCATGTCGAGCTTGGCGCGCAGCACGGCCGCGCCGTCGGGCAGCGCACCGGCGCGCATCTCGCGAAAGCGCGCCAGGTTTTGTGCCGGCGTGCGGCTGCGGAACGGGCTGTCGGTGCCGGCATGGCCGAAGTCGCCACGGTTGGCGCGCATCTCGTCGGCGCTCTGTTCGTCGACGTACGCGAGGCCGGCTTCGATCAGCGCTTCCGCGGCCCGGTACATGAAGTCGAAGTAGTTGCTGGCGTAGTACAGGTGCTGCGCACCGTTCGCCTGCCAGCTATAGCCCAGCCACTGCACCGCGTCGAGGATGCTGTCGACGTATTCCTGCTCTTCCTTCTCGGGGTTGGTGTCGTCGAAGCGCATGTGGCACACGCCACCGTACTCGGCCGCGAGGCCGAAGTTCAGCGTGATGCTCTTGGCGTGGCCGATGTGCAGGTAGCCGTTCGGCTCGGGCGGGAAACGGGTGCGGATCTTCGCCGGATCGGGCTGGCCCGCTGCGTGGTGCGCAGCATCGCCCGGCGTGCCGGCGAAGCGGCGCTGCGCGTAGGTGCCGGTGGCCAGGTCACGCTCGATGATCTGGCGCAGGAAATTGCTGCCGGTGTGGCCGGGCTTGGGGCTGTTGTCTGCTGGAGAAGTCATGGGGGTGGCGCGGGGCGCGAGAGTGGGGCGATTCTATCGGCGCCACCCTGTGGAGCAGCGGGCCGTCCGGGCCGCGCAGCAATGTAGCTTTACCTTGCAACAGGAAGCACGGGTCAACGATGGCCCCCGGGTGGCGTTGTGGTCAGCGAGCGGGCCACTTCCTGGCACGCACGAAGGAGAAAACTCCATGAACAAGTCCCTCATCCTTGCGCTGGCCGCGGCCGGCACGCTGTTGGGCGCCGGTGCTGCCCACGCCGGCAACGGGCAGGTGTCTGTCGGTATCAGCCTGCCAGGCATCGTGTTGCCGCTGCCGCCGCTGCCCGGCCTCGTGGTCACCGGTGGGCCGGTGTACCAGCAACCGGTGCGCAGTTACCGCCCGGAGCCGGTCTACGCGCCGGCGCCGGTGTACGACGCCCCCGAGCCGGTTTACTACCCCGGCCACCCGCAGTGGCGCCACCAATACCGGGCGGCACCGGTGCCGGTGGTCTCGGTGCCGCGTTATCAACCCGCCTGGCAGCCGGCGGCTTACCCGCGCCACGGTGACGGCCGCTGGGAGCGCCGTGACGAACGCCGCCACGATCGCCGCGAAGACCGGCGTGATGACCGCCACGATCGGCGTGACTGAGCGTTGATGGCCAGGTCACCCCGCACGCGGCTGTCGGCTTCGGCCTACAGCTGCGGCGCGCGTGCGCCGACGTCGAGCCCGCTGCGCGTCCGATTCAGCCGGCGCCGCGCTGCCCCGAACATGAAGGCTCAAGCGAAGCGCCGGAGCACCCGCCCCGCGCGCCGCGACCACAGGAGCTCCCCATGAACCTTCGACCCCTCGTCACCGCCGTCTGCCTCACCAGCCTGGCTGCAATCACGGCGTGTTCTTCCCAGCCACGCCGCGCCGAAGTCGCCCAGGCGCCTGTGCCGGCCTACGCGCCGGTGCCGGTCTACACCGAACAAGGCCGCGTTCGTTCGATCGAGGTGATCCCGGTCGCCAGCCGCAGCAGCGGCGGTGGAGCGGTGCTCGGCGCGATCATCGGCGGCGTGATCGGCCACCAGATCGGTGGCGGCACCGGCAAGGCGCTGGCGACCGGCGCCGGTGCCGTGGGCGGCGCCGTGGCCGGCAACGCGATCGAGATGCGCAACAAGCGCGACGACGAGATCTACCGTGTCAGCGTGCGTTTCGAAGACGGCAGCGTTCGCAGCTACGACTTCCAGCGCATCGACGATCTTCGTGTGGGCGACCGCGTGAAGCTCGAAGGCGGGCAGATCCACCGCATCTGACGATAACGGTGCGATGTGGCGCGAGCTGCGTCACATCGCCTTGAACAGATGGGCGTAGAGCCTGCTCGCGGTCAGTTTGTCCTGGTGGCCGCGCAGCGTGAGCAACACCTTGCCCGATTCGTCACGCACTGCGGTGGCGATGGCGTCCGCCCGCACCACGGTGCCGCGGTGCACTTGCCAGAAGCGCTGCGCGTCGAGCTGTGGCAACAGCTCGCGCAGTGACGTGCGCACCAGGTATTCACGCTCGGCGGTGATCACACGCACGTACTTGTCGGCCGATTCGAAATACAGCACCTCGGCCACCGGCACCATGTGGATCGCCGTGCCCACGGCCGCCTGAATCACGGCGAGCTGTGCTGGCGCGGCGCCGACATTCGATGCAAGCAGGCCACGCAGTTGTGCGAGCGTGGTTTCCAGCGCCTGCGCCGGGTTGTCGCTGCGCGCGCGCCGCTGCTGCAGGGCCGCTTGCACGCGGGCACAGGTCTGCGCCAGCCGCTCGGGCAACACCGGCTTCAACACGTAGTCGACAGCCGCGCGCTCGAAGGCCTGCAGCGCGTACTGGTCGTAGGCTGTCACGAACACGATCAGCGGCAAGGGCGCGCCTTCGGGCCAGTCTTCCGACAGCGCCTGCGCTGCTTGCAGGCCGGTCATGCCGGGCATCTGGATGTCGAGAAACACCACGTCGGGTCGCCGCGCCAGCGCGGCTTCGACCGCTGCTGCGCCGTGGCCCAGGTTGGCCACGATCTGCAGCGCCGGCCAGGCGCGCGCCAATTCGGCCTGCAGGTTGGCGGCGAGCAGCGGTTCGTCTTCGGCGATGAGTGCGGTGGCGTTCATGGCAGCGGCAGCCGCAGCGTGGCGCGGGTGCCACCTTCGGCATCACCGGCGTTGACGAGTTCGAGCGATGCGTTCGCGCCGTACAGCGTGGCGAGCCGTTCGCGCACCTGCATCAACCCGAACTGCGTGCCGTCGCTGCGCATGCCTGACAAACCGGCGCCGGTGTCGCGCACCTCGAGCACGAGCTGCCCGCCGTCGCGCCGCGCGCTCACGTCGATGCGCCCGCCTTCGACCTTCGGCTCCAGCCCGTGCTTGATGCTGTTCTCGACCACCGGCTGCAGCAGCAGCGGCGGCACCGCCAGCGCGGCCAGCGCGTCGGGCAGATCGAAGTGCGCCTGCAGGCGCTCGCCCATGCGGACCTGCATCAGCGCGAGGTAGTCGGCCAGGCGCGTGAACTCGGTCGCGAGCGGGTGGCTCGACACGCGCGAGGCACCGAGCGTGGCGCGCAGGAACGCGATCAGCTGGTCGAGCATGGCCTGCGCGCGCGGTGGGTCCACGCCGATCAACACGCGCAGGTTGGCCAGCGTGTTGAAAAGCATGTGCGGCTCCAACTGCGATTCGAGCAGCTTGAGCTGGTGTTCGGCGGCTTGCCTCTGCGCGGTTTGAACCGCCGCTTCCGTGGCGGCGATGGTCTCGCGCGAGTAGAACCAGTAGGTGATCACGACACCCGGCACCAGCGACAGCAGCAACACCGCCAGCGCTTCGCTCCAGGTGGCCCGCAGAAAACCCGGCGTGTAGGTGCCGCTGAGCCAGTCGCCGACGGAGCCGCCGACGCTGAAGCCGACGATCGTGCCGACCAGGATGATCGGCAGCATCCAGGGCCAGCCCGGCCAGCGGCCGATGTTCCTGTTGGCAGACGGCGGTTCGCGGCGGTGGATCCACACGGACGCGGCCATGCGCCCCAGGTCGATCGTGAACCAGCTGACGATCGCGATGCAGACCGAGTGCGCCAGGGTGGAGCGGAACGACCAACCGAAGGCCAGCGTCAGGCAGACCGCGATGATCACGCCGAAGCCCGCGCTGCGCAGGCCCCGCATCGCGAAGCGCGTGCCCAGCGCGGCGGGCAGGCTCGTGTCCTCGGTCACGGCTTCGGCGTGCGGCGTCATGGGGTCGATTCTGGCCTGTTGCAAGCGCGGCTCAGACCGCTTGCATCGTCGCCGGGCGGGTGGCCAGGCTGCGCAGCGCGAGGGCGCGCGCCAGGAACAGGCCGCTGAACGTGCCGTAGGCGAGGCTGCACAGGCCGGCGAAAGTGGCGTCACTGGCCAGTGCCGGGGCCAGCGACGGGCTCACGCCGGCGCCGTACTTCACCGCGAACAGGCCGACGATCAGCACCAGCGGCAGCCAGCTGCCTGGCACGTGCAGCACGCCACGGCCCGCGGACCAGTAAGCGCCCCGCAGGGTCACCGCCTTGCGTGCCAGCACGAGTGCGGTTGCGATACCGGCCGCCCACGCGAGGAACGCGACCGGCAAGTGGCCGAACGCGCTGAGCACGCCGCTGAGAGAGAAGGCCGTCAGCACCAGCGGCAGCACGGTCACGCGGGTCAGGCTGATCTCGCGGCTGCGGGTCTGCCACAGGCCGAGTGCCACCAGCGCGGCGAGCAGGCCCCAGACCCAGGCGGGGGTGTGTTGAACGATGGCGAGGAAGAACATGGTGCGGCTCCTTGGGGGTGTGGAGCGCACTGTGGCGTGGCCAGCGTCGGCATGCGAGCGTGCTGCGACGGGTTGCCGTGCACCAGCGCGAAACGGCCCTGGACGGGTGCGAATTGCCAGGCCCGGGGTGGCTCCTCAGCGCCGCCGGCCACCGCCCAGAATGCTGCCGAGCACGCCGCGGATGATTTCGCGGCCGACGCTGGAGCCGATGCTGCGCACGGCCGAGCGCGCCGCCGCTTCGGCCAGGCCTTCGTGTTTGCCGCCGCGCGGGCCGGTGCTGCCAAAGAGCACGTCTTTCAGGCCACCGAACAAACCACCGCCGGCGTCGGCCGGCTGGCCCGCCGTGGGGGTGGGCAGGGGGCGGGCCGCGGCGCCGCCCGCGGTCGGCGCCTGCGAAGGCGCGGCGCTGGGGCTTGCGGCTGCGCGGCCCTTGATCTTCTCGTAGGCCGACTCGCGGTCGACGGTCTTTTCGTACACGCCGGCCACGAGCGACCCCGCGATCAGCCTCTGGCGCTGCTCCGGCGTGATCGGCCCGATCTGGCTGCCGGGCGGGATCACGAAGACCCGCTGCGTGACACTCGGCCGGCCCTTCTCGTCGAGCAGGCTGACCAGCGCTTCACCGACCGCGAGTTCGGTGATCGTGGTTTCGATGTCCAGGCCCGGGTTCGCGCGCATCGTGCTCGCCGCCGCCTTCACGGCTTTCTGGTCGCGCGGCGTGAACGCGCGCAGCGCATGCTGCACGCGGTTGCCGAGCTGGGCGAGCACGGTGTCGGGAATGTCGAGCGGGTTCTGCGTCACGAAGTACACGCCCACGCCCTTGCTGCGCACCAGGCGCACGACGAGCTCGATGCGTTCGACCAGCGCGGCCGGCGCTTCCTTGAACAAGAGGTGCGCTTCGTCGAAGAAGAACACCAGCTTGGGTTGCTCCAGGTCGCCAACCTCGGGCAACTGCTCGAACAGCTCGGAGAGCATCCACAGCAGGAAGGTGGCGTACAGGCGCGGGCTGTTCATCAGCTGGTCGGCGGCCAGGATGTTGATCACGCCCTTGCCATCGGTCGTCTGCATGAAGTCGGCGATGTTGAGCATGGGTTCGCCGAAGAAGCGGTCGCCGCCCTGTTCGTCGATCTGCAACACGCCGCGCTGGATGGCGCCGATGCTGGCGGCGCTGACGTTGCCGTATTCGGTCTGGAACTGGGCCGAGTTGTCGCCCACGTACTGCAGCATCGCGCGCAGGTCTTTCAGGTCGAGCAGCAACAGGCCGTTGTCGTCGGCGATCTTGAACACGAGCTGCAATACGCCTTGCTGGGTTTCGTTGAGCGCGAGCATGCGCGAGAGCAGCAGCGGGCCCATGTCGCTGACGGTGGCGCGCACCGGGTGGCCCTGGGCGCCCTTGTCGCCCGCGAACACGTCCCACAGCGTGGCCGGGCAGGCGGCCGAGGGCGGGGGCTCGATGCCGCGTTCCTTCAGGATCGCCGCCAGCTTCGGGCTCACCTTGCCGGCCTGCGTGATGCCGGTGAGGTCACCTTTCACGTCGGCCATGAAGACCGGCACGCCGCGCTGGCTGAAACTTTCGGCGAGCGTCTGCAGCGTGATGGTCTTGCCGGTGCCGGTGGCGCCGGTGATCAGCCCGTGGCGGTTGGCCAGCGCCGGCAGCAGGAAACACTCGATGGTCTCCTTGGCGGAAACGACGTGTTTGGCGATCAGGATCGGCTCGGCCATGGGGTGCTCCGGTGGGCGGGTGAAAGTGGCACGTAAAATTGCAGTCTAGCGAACAGCGGGCCGCAATCGGGCGGCCTGCCCAAAAGGGAGCCTCATGGCCGGTCATTCCAAGTGGGCCAACATCCAGCACCGCAAAGGTCGGCAAGACGAAAAGCGCGGCAAGGTCTGGACCCGCGTCATCCGTGAAATCACCGTGGCCGCGCGCCAGGGTGGCGGCGACCTGGCGATGAACCCGCGCCTGCGGCTGGCGGTCGAGAAGGCCAAGGCCGCCAACATGCCGGCCGACACCGTCAAGAAGAACATCGACAAGGCGACCGGCAACCTCGAAGGCGTGAGCTACGAAGAGATCCGCTACGAAGGCTACGGCATCGGAGGCGCCGCGATCATCGTCGACTGCATGACCGACAACCGGGTGCGCACGGTGGCCGAAGTGCGCCACGCGTTCAGCAAGTACGGCGGCAACATGGGCACCGAAGGGTCGGTGGCGTTCCAGTTCAAGCACTGCGGGCAGTTCGTGTTCGCCCCCGGCACCAGCGAAGACAAGGTGATGGAAGTGGCGCTCGAAGCCGGCGCCGACGACGTGGTCAGCGACGACGAAGGGGCGATCGAGGTGCTGTGCGCGCCGCCGCTGTTCGAAGCGGTGAAGGCGGCGCTCGAAGCGGCCGGGCTGAAGCCCGACATGGCCGAAGTGACGATGCGGGCCGAGAACACGATCGCCCTGACCGGCGAAGACGCGCTGCGCATGCAGAAGCTGCTCGACGTGATCGAAGACCTCGACGACACGCAGGACCTGTATCACAACGCCGAGATGAACCCGGCATGAAGGTCCTCGTCATCGGCAATGGCGGGCGCGAACACGCGCTGGCGTGGAAACTCGTGCAGTCGCCGAAGGTGCAGAAGGTGTTCGTGGCGCCGGGCAACGGCGGCACGGCGGCCGACATCCGGCTCGAGAACGTGGCGCTCACCGACCACGCGGCACTGGCCGACTTCGCATCGGCCGAGAAGATCGCGCTCACCGTCGTCGGCCCCGAAGCGCCGCTCGCGGCCGGCATCGTCGACCTGTTCCGCGCCCGCGGCCTGCGGGTGTTCGGCCCGACCAAGGCGGCGGCGCAGCTCGAAAGCTCGAAGGCCTTCGCCAAGGAATTCATGCAGCGCCACGGCATCCCGACCGCGGCGTTCGCGAGCTTCACCGACGCCACGGCGGCCCACGCGCATGTGGACGCCAAGGGCGCCCCCATCGTCATCAAGGCCGACGGCCTGGCGGCTGGCAAGGGCGTGGTCGTGGCGATGACGCTCGCGCAAGCCCACGAAGCGATCGACTGGATGATCGGCGGCAGCGACAACAAGCTCGGCGTGCAGCACAACGACGGCCCCTCTGGCATCCAACAGCCGCGCGTCGTGATCGAGCAGTTTCTCGAAGGCGAAGAAGCGAGTTTCATCGTGTTGTGCGACGGCAAGAACGTGCTGCCGCTGGCGACGAGCCAGGACCACAAACGCCTGCTCGACAACGACGAAGGCCCGAACACCGGTGGCATGGGCGCGTATTCGCCGGCGCCGGTCGTCACGCCCAACGTGCACGCGCGTGCGATGCACGAGATCGTGCTGCCGACCATCGCCGGCATGGCGAAGGACGGCATCACCTTCACCGGCTTCCTGTACGCCGGCCTGATGATCGACGCGCACGGCCAGCCGCGCACGGTGGAATTCAACTGCCGCCTCGGCGACCCGGAAACGCAGCCGATCATGATGCGGCTCAAGAGCGACCTGTTCGACGTGCTGATGCACGCGACCGACGGCTCGCTCGACCGCGTCGAGCTCGAATGGGACCGGCGTGTCTCGCTCGGCGTCGTGATGGCCGCCAGCGGTTACCCGCTGCAGCCGCGCAAGGGCGACACCATCTCTGGCCTGCCGCACGAGGCGCCTGATGCGATGGTGTTCCATGCCGGCACCGAGCCGCGCAGCGATGCGGCGGTCACGTCGGGGGGGCGGGTGCTGTGCGTCACGGCGCTCGGCGACTCGGTCAAGCAGGCGCAGCACCGTGCCTACGAAGTGCTCGACGGCATCCGCTTCGACGGCGCGCTGTTCCGGCGCGACATCGGGCACCGGGCGGTGAAACGTTGACGCGACACGCACTGCATGCAAGAGCCCGTTGAGCGGCCGGTGCAGCTGCACGGCAGCCCCGTGGCGCGCGCGTTGTTGCGGCTGGCCGGCTGGAGGATCCGCTTCGACGGCCTGCCGGGCAAGCAGGGCGTGTTGATCGTGTACCCGCACACCTCGAACTGGGACTTCCCGCTCGGCCTGCTGGTCAAGTGGGCGGTCGGCATCCAGATCACGTTCTGGGGCAAGGACAGCCTGTTCCGCGTGCCACTCTTCGGTGCCTGGCTGCGCTGGCTCGGCGGCGTGCCGGTGGACCGGCAGGCCAGCCACGGCATCGTCGGCCAGATGGCGAACGAGCTGGCGCAGGCGCGTTTGCACAACCGCTTTCTCTGGCTCGCGCTGGCGCCCGAAGGCACGCGCCGCCACGCCAGCGGCTGGCGCTCGGGCTTCTACCATGTGGCCCTGCAGGCACAGGTGCCGGTCGGGCTGGTGTTTCTCGACTACGGTCGGCGTGAAGCGGGGGTACAGCGCTTCATCAAACTCGGGGGCAACATGCGGGACGACCTGAAGTGCATCGCCGAAGAACTCGGCCACCGCATCGGCAAGCGGCCGGCACTGGCCGCACCGATCCGCTTCGACGACAAAGGCAGCGAGACATGAACACGACAAGCGTCAAGGACTACCTGCTGGGCTTGCAGGACCGCATCGTCGCCGGCATGGAAGCGGCAGACGGCCAGCGTTTCATCACCGACGCCTGGCAGCGCGAGCCCGGCGGCAAGCTCGAAGGCGAGGGCCGCTCGCGCCTGCTCGAAGGCGGTGATCTTCTGGAGCGCGGCGGCTGCAGCTTCTCGCACGTCAAGGGCAAGACCTTGCCGCCTTCGGCCACGCAGCACCGGCCCGAACTGGCCGGCGCGCCGTTCGAGGCGATGGGCGTGTCGCTCGTGTTCCACCCGCGCAACCCTTATGTGCCCACCGTGCACATGAACGTGCGCATGCTCGCGGCGTTCCCGGTTGGCGGCGAGCCCGTCACCTGGTTCGGCGGCGGCATGGACCTGACGCCTTACTACGGCTTCGAGGAAGACGCGGCGCACTTTCACCGCGTCAACCGCGACGCGCTCGCACCGTTCGGCGCCGACAAGTACCCGCGCTTCAAGAGCTGGTGCGACGAGTACTTCTTCCTGAAACACCGCGGCGAACCGCGGGGCATCGGCGGTGTGTTCTTCGACGATTTTTCCGAGCTCGGTTTCGAGCAGGGCCTCGCGATGACCAGCGCGGTCGGCGACGCGCTGCTCGGCGCCTACCTGCCGATCGTGCAACGCCGCAGCGCGATGCCCTACGGCGAACGCGAGCGCGACTTCCAGGCCTACCGGCGCGGGCGCTACGTCGAGTTCAACCTCGTGTTCGACCGCGGCACGCTGTTCGGCCTGCAGTCGGGCGGCCGCACCGAAAGCATCCTGATGTCGATGCCGCCGATCGTGAAATGGCGCTACGACTGGAAGCCCGAAGCCGGCACGCCGGAAGCGCGCCTGTACAGCGACTTCCTGCGCCCGCGCGACTGGGCCGATTGGGCACCCACTTGAAACGCATTGGTCTTTTCGGCGGCAGCTTCGACCCGGTGCACAACGCGCATGTCGCGCTGGCGCGGCTGGCGCTGGCCGAGTTGAAGCTCGACGAACTGCGCTGGGTGCCGGCCGGCCAAGCCTGGCAGAAGACCCGTTCGATGACGCCTGCGGTGCACCGCGAAGCGATGGTGCGGCTCGCGATCGAAGGTATGCCGCGCTTCGTGCTCGAGCGCTGCGAGCTCGAACGCACGGGCCCGAGCTACACGCTCGACACCGTGCGCACGCTGCAAGCCGCCGAGCCCGAGGCCATCTGGTTCCTCGTCATCGGGCAAGACCAGTACGCCGGCTTCCACACCTGGCACGGCTGGCAGGAACTGCTCGGCCGCATCCTGCTTGCGATCGCCAACCGACCCGATGCAACGTTGGCAGCCGACCCGCAGGTGCTGCAAGTGCCCCACGCGGCCGTGTCGTTGCCAATGATGGACGTGTCTTCGACCGACATCCGCGAGCGCATCCACGCCGGCATGGCCATCACCGATCTGGTGCCACAGGCCGTGGCACGTTATATTGACCAACACCACCTTTATCAAGGGCACCCCGGGAGCTGAATGGACATTCGTAAACTGCAACGCGCCATCGTCGATGGTCTGGAAGACGTGAAAGCCCAGAACATCGTCGTCTTCAACACCGAGCATCTGTCGGCCCTGTTCGAACGCGTGATCATCGCGTCGGGCACGAGCAACCGGCAGACCAAATCGCTGGCCTCCAGCGTGCGCGAAGCGGTCAAGACAGCGGGGTTCACGGTGCCACGCACCGAGGGTGAGGCCAACGGCGAATGGATCATCGTCGACTGCGGCGCGGCCGTGGTGCACGTGATGCAGCCGACGATCCGTGACTACTACCACCTCGAAGAAATCTGGGGCGGCAAGCCGGTCAACATGAAACTCGACTCGGGCGTCAGCAAGCTCGTGAAGGCGGCCGAACCCGACAAGCCGGCCAAGGCGCGCAAGCCGGCGGCGAAGAAGGCCGTCGCCGCGCCCGCTGCGAAGAAGGCGGCCGCCAAGACGCCCGCGGCGAAGACACCGGCGGTGAAGACCGCCGCGAAGAAGTCGGCCACTGCGACACGCGCCGCGCCACGGAAACCCACTGCGCCCGCGCCGCGTGCCACCGTGACCCGCGTGGTCGGCGTCAAAAAAGCACCGGCCAAGTCGCCGGCTGCGAAGAAAGCGCCGGTGGGCCGCAAGGTGGTCGCCAGCAAGACGGCGGCGAAGAAGGCACCGGGCCGGAAGACCGCATCGCGGAAATGAAGCTGCTGCTGGTCGCAGTCGGCCAGCGCCAGCCGGCCTGGGCCGACACCGCCTACGCCGACTTCGCCAAACGTTTCCCGCCCGAGATGCGGCTCGAACTGAAAGCCGTGAAGGCCGAAGCGCGCGGCTCGAAGACGGCCGAGCAGCTGATGGCCGCCGAGGCCGTGCGCATCGAGGCCGCCCTGCCACGCGGTGTGCGCCGCGTGGTGCTCGACGAACACGGCGAACGGGTGACCACGCTGGCCCTCTCGGCGCGGATGCAGGCCTGGCAACGCGACGGGCGCGACGTGGCCTTGCTGATCGGTGGCCCCGACGGCCTCGACGCGTCGCTGAAGGCCACCGGCGACGAAACCCTGCGCCTGTCGGAGTTGACGCTGCCGCACGCCTTCGTGCGTGTGCTGCTCGCCGAAGCGCTGTACCGCGCCTGGACCGTGATGGTGAACCATCCGTACCACCGTGAGTGATGCCGCCATGAGTGAAGAACCGACCGACCCGCCGAGCTTCATCTACCTCGCCTCACAAAGCCCGCGCCGGCGCCAACTGCTCGACCAGATCGGCGTGCGCCACGAACTGCTGCTGCCGCGCGAAGACGAAGACGCCGAATCGCTCGAAGCCGAGAAGCCGGGCGAGCTCGCGGCCGCCTACGTCGAGCGCGTGGCGCGTGCGAAGCTGTGGGCGGCGCGCCTGCGCCTGCGCAAGAGCGGTCTGCCCGATGCGCCGATTCTTTGTGCCGACACGACCGTCGTGCTCGGCCGGCGCATTCTCGGCAAGCCGGTCGACGTGGCCGACGCGGCGCGAACACTGCGCCTGCTGTCGGGCAAGACGCACCGTGTGATCACCGCCGTGGCCGTCGGCGCCGCGGGCGGCGAGTGGCGCGCCGCGAGCACCTCGCGGGTGCGCTTCGCGGTGATGCCCGATGCGGTGATCGAAGCTTACGTAGCGAGTGGTGAACCCTTCGGCAAAGCCGGCGCCTACGCGATCCAGAGCAGCGTGGCGGCGTGGATCGAGCGCATCGACGGCAGCCACTCCGGTATCATGGGTTTGCCCCTGTACGAGACGGCACAACTGCTGAAAAAAGCGGGCGTCGGCGGCTTCTGACCCGCAGCGAACGCCGGCCAAACCAAGAGACAGGCCCAGCGTCCCATGCAAGACATCCTCATCAACTGGGCACCCCAGGAAACGCGCGTGGCCGTGGTCGAGAACGGCGCGGTGCAAGAGCTGCACATCGAACGCGCGCTCGAGCGCGGCTTGGTCGGCAACATCTACGCCGGGCGTGTGGCGCGCGTGCTGCCCGGCATGCAGTCGGCCTTCATCGACATCGGCCTGGAGCGTGCGGCCTTCCTGCATGTGGCCGATGTGCAGGTCAATGGGGTCACGCCGCGCGGTGACCACGGCAACAACGTGCCGCCGACACCGATCGAGCGCCTGGTGTTCGAAGGCCAGACGCTGACCGTGCAGGTCATCAAGGACCCGATCGGCACCAAGGGTGCGCGGCTGTCGACGCAGATCAGCATCGCCGGCCGGCTGCTCGTGTTCCTGCCGCAGGACGACCACATCGGCATCTCGCAGAAGATCGGCTCG
>Ga0073925_1000090_pt1 | contig 23049 bp, 24 predicted proteins | sample GWRWT4_21May14_FD_70952 | JGI IMG/M metagenome (GOLD analysis project Ga0073925, IMG submission 70952) | Sand microcosm microbial communities from a hyporheic zone in Columbia River, Washington, USA - GW-RW T4_21-May-14 | ecosystem: Engineered > Artificial ecosystem > Sand microcosm >...
GGCGCCAAGCGCTGGGTGCTGCTGGGCACCGACTACGTGTACCCGCGCACCACCAACAAGATCCTGCGCGCCTTCCTGAAGAGCAAGGGCGTGAAAGACGAAGACATCGACGAGAAGTACACCCCGTTCGGCCACAGCGATTACCAGACCATCGTTGCCGACATCAAGAAGTTCTCGGCCGGTGGCAAGACGGCAGTGGTCTCCACCATCAACGGTGACTCCAACGTGCCGTTCTACAAGGAACTCGGCAACGCCGGCCTGAAGGCGAAAGACGTTCCCGTGGTCGCCTTCTCGGTCGGTGAAGAAGAGCTGCGCGGCGTCGACACCAAGCCGCTCGTCGGCCACCTGGCCGCGTGGAACTACTTCCAGTCGATCAAGGCCCCGGCCAACACCGACTTCATCAAGAAGTGGAGCGCCTACGCCAAGGCCAAGGGCATCGCCGGCCACAAGGACAAGCCGCTGACCAACGACCCGATGGAAGCCACCTACATCGGCTTCAACATGTGGGCGCAGGCCGTCAAGAAGGCCGGCAGCACCGACACCGACAAGGTGATCGCCGCGATGGCCGGCCAGACCTTCACGGCGCCGAGCGGCATCACGTCGAAGATGGACGAGAAGAACCACCACCTGCACAAGTCGGTGTTCATCGGCGAGATCAAGGCCGACGGCCAGTTCAACGTGGTCTGGAAGACGCCCGGCCCGGTCAAGGCCCAGCCGTGGAGCCCGTACATCCCCGAGAACAAGGGCAAGAAGGACGAGCCCGACGTGATGGCGAAGAAATAAGCCGCCGGTGCGTTGACTTCCTCCTTCCCTCTCCCCGCATGGGGAGAGGGTTGGGGTGAGGGCACGGCACGCGCCGGCCCTCACCTCAACCCCCTGTGAAAACCAGAGCCCGTCGCAACTCATGTCTGTGCCACTGTCCTTGCGTTGCTTGCTCGTCTGCGTGGCACTGTTCGGCGGCTCGGCCCACGCGCTGACACCGCAGCAGGCGCGGGCCCTCGTCGTCGGTGAAGCCGAGCCGCGCATCGCAGCGTTGAACGCGGTGCTGGCCGCGGCCGACGAGAAGACCGTGGCGCTGATCCAGGCCATGTCGGACGACGCGGTGAAGTTCACCGACAGCGCCGTCTTCGTGATGAAGGACGGCAAGGGGTTCGACCCCGTCAGCGGCGCCGAAGTGGCGGTGCCCGACACCGCTGAAGACGTGATCAACAACAACCAGATGCGCGGTGAGCTCGACACCGCGTTGGCGTCGATCAAGCTCTTTTCGCCCGACAACACGGTGCGCGCCGAGGCCGTGAAGACACTGGCGAGCGAGCCCGACGAAAACAAGCTGCCGATGGTGGAGAAGGCCTGGGCGGCCGAGCAGGTGCCGGCCATCAAGGACGCGCTCGGTGCGGTGCGCTTCGCGATCCTGCTGGGCAGCGCCGACAAGGCCAAGCGCCTGGAAGCCGCCACCGCGCTCGGCGCCACCGGCACGCCGGCCACCAAGACCCTGCTGCTCGACCGCCAGAAGGTCGAGACCGAGGCCGACGTGAAAGCCGCGATCGGCGTGGCGCTGAAGACCATCGAAGGCCGCCTGGCCTGGGGCGAACGCCTGGGCGTGATCTTCACCGGCGTGAGCCTCGGTTCGATCCTGCTGCTGGTCGCGCTGGGCCTGGCCATCACCTACGGTTTGATGGGCGTGATCAACATGGCGCACGGCGAGCTGATGATGATCGGCGCGTATGCCACCTACGTGATCCAGAACGTGTTCCGCGCCTATTTTCCGGGCCTGTTCGACTACTACGTGCTGCTGGCGATCCCCGCGTCCTTTCTCGCTGCCGCGCTGGTCGGCGCGGTGCTCGAACGCAGCGTGATCCGCTGGTTATACGGCCGGCCGCTCGAAACGCTGCTGGCCACCTGGGGCATCAGCCTCGTGCTGCAACAGGCGGTGCGTTCGCTGTTCGGCGCGCAGAACGTGCCGGTCGAAAACCCGGCCTGGCTCTCGGGCGGCGTGGCCGCGATGAGCAACCTCACCTTGCCCTACAACCGCATCGCGATCATCGTCTTCGCGGTATTGGTGCTGGTCGGCGTGTCGTTGTTGATCGCCCGCACCCGTCTCGGCCTGTTCGTGCGCGGCGTGACGCAGAACCGCAAGATGGCGGCCTGCATGGGCGTGAACACGGCCCGCATCGACACCTATGCCTTCGCGCTCGGTTCGGGCATTGCCGGGCTCGCGGGCTGCGCCTTGTCGCAGGTCGGCAACGTGGGGCCTGACCTGGGCCAGAGTTACATCGTCGACTCGTTCATGGTCGTGGTGCTGGGGGGCGTGGGCCAACTCGCCGGCACGGTCTACGCGGCCGTCGGCCTGGGTGTGCTGAACAAGCTGCTCGAAGGCTGGCAAGGGGCCGTGCTCGCGAAGATCATGGTGCTCGTTTTCATCGTGATCTTCATCCAGAAGAGGCCGCAGGGCATCTTCGCGTTGAAGGGCCGGAGTGCCGAAGCATGAGTGCAGTCCTGCCCACATCCGCACCGACACCCACCGTCACCAGCGTGCCGCGCGTCGGCCTGCTGAGCATGAAGAGCTGGGGCGCGGTCGCGCTGGCGCTGCTGGTGGTCGCGGTGGTCGTGCCGGTGCTCAACCTCGCGGTGCCGGCCGGCAGCGCTTTCCACGCCTCCGACTACGCGGTGCAGCTGGTCGCCAAGATCATGTGCTACGCGATCTGCGCGCTCGCGATGGACCTGATCTGGGGTTACACCGGCATCCTCTCGCTCGGCCACGGCGTGTTCTTCGCACTCGGCGGCTACGCGATGGGCATGTACCTGATGCGCCAGATCGGCAGCGACGGCCAGTACCGCATGCCCATGCCCGACTTCATGGTGTTCCTGAACTGGAAGGAATTCCCGTGGACCTGGGCGGTGAGCGATTCCTTCGTCGCGCAGATGCTGCTCGTCGTGCTGGTGCCGGGGCTGCTCGCTTTCGTGTTCGGCTACTTCGCGTTCCGCTCGCGCATCAAGGGCGTGTACTTCTCGATCATCACGCAGGCGATGACCTACGCCGCGATGCTGCTGTTCTTCCGCAACGAGACCGGCTTCGGTGGCAACAACGGCTTCACCGACTTCAAGCGCATTCTCGACGTGCCGATCGCCACGCCGTCGATGCGCATGACCCTGTTCGTGCTCACCGGCTGCACGCTGATCGGCTTCTTCCTGCTCGCACGCTGGCTCGTGGGCAGCAAGTTCGGCCGGGTGCTGCAGGCGATCCGCGACGCGGAAACCCGGGTCATGTTCACCGGCTACAACCCGCTGCACTACAAGCTCGCGATGTGGGTCATCTCGGCGGTGATGTGCGGCATCGCCGGTGCGCTCTACGTGCCGCAGGTCGGCATCATCAACCCGGGTGAGATGAGCCCGGCAGCGAGCATCGAGATCGCGATCTGGGCCGCCGTGGGCGGGCGCGGCACGCTGATCGGGCCGATCGTCGGTGCGTTCTTCGTCAACGGCGCGAAGAGCTGGTTCACGCAGGCCTTTCCGGAGTTCTGGCTCTACTTCCTGGGCGCGTTGTTCATCGCGGTGACGATCTTCCTGCCGCAAGGGATCATCGGGCTGCTCAAGCGCAAGAAGGAAAGTTCATGACGCCGGATCTGATGAAGGCTGGAGCGCAGGCGCGCGTCGAACACGATCGCAAGCTCGCGGCATCCCCGGTGCAATCCGGCGGCCGTGAAACGAGCTACTCGCGGGTCCACGTTCCGGGCGCGCTCGACGTGACGCACGGCGCGATCCTGTACCTCGACGACATCACGGTCAGCTTCGACGGTTTCAAGGCGCTGAACGCGCTGTCGCTCTCGATCAGCGCCGGCGAGCTGCGCTGCATCATCGGCCCGAACGGCGCCGGCAAGACGACGATGATGGACGTGATCACCGGCAAGACCCGGCCCGATCTCGGCAAGGCGTTTTTCGGCTCGACGATCGACCTGTTGCGCATGCGCGAGAACGAGATCGCTTCCATCGGCATCGGCCGCAAGTTCCAGAAGCCGACGGTGTTCGAGCAGCTCAGCGTGTTCGAGAACCTGGAGTTGGCGCTGAAGGCCGACCGCGGTGTGCGCTCGTCGATGTTCTTCCGCCTGAACGGTGAGCAGCTCGACCGCATCGGCGCGATGCTCACCTTGATCCACCTGAAAGACAGCGCGCAGCGCGTCGCCGGTTTGCTGTCGCACGGCCAGAAGCAATGGCTCGAGATCGGCATGCTGCTGATGCAGGACCCGAAACTGCTGCTGCTCGACGAACCCGTGGCCGGCATGACCGACGAAGAGACCGAGCGCACCGCCGAGCTCTTCCTCTCGCTCGAAGGCAACCACTCGCTCGTGGTCGTCGAACACGACATGAAGTTCATCGGCGAGCTCACGCAGAACGGCAAGAACGGCAAGAAGGTGACGGTGCTGCACGAAGGCAGCGTGCTCGCCGAAGGTCTGCTCAGCGAAGTGCAGGCGAACGAAAAAGTGGTCGAGGTCTACCTCGGTAGGTAACCCATGCTCAAAGTCGAAGGCGTCAACCAGTACTACGGCGGTTCGCACATCCTGCGCAACGTCGGCTTCGAAGCGAAGCTCGGTGAGGTGACCGTGATCCTCGGCCGCAACGGCGTGGGCAAGACCACGCTCTTGAAAAGCCTGATGGGCGTGGTGCCGGTGAAGACCGGCAGCATCCTGCTCGACGGTGCGGCCATCACCAAAGACACCCCCTACGAGCGTGTGCGCAAGGGCGTGGGTTACGTGCCGCAAGGCCGCGAGATCTTCGGCCGCCTGACGGTGCAGGACAACCTGCTGATGGGCCTGGCCTACAAGAGCGGCAGCACGCCGATTCCGCCCGAGCTGTTCGAGCTGTTCCCGGTGCTGAAGCAGATGATCAACCGGCGTGGCGGCGACCTGTCGGGCGGCCAGCAGCAACAGCTCGCGATCGCTCGCGCGCTTGCCGCCGGGCCGAAGCTGCTGATCCTCGACGAGCCGACCGAAGGCATCCAGCCGAGCATCATCAAGGACATCGGGCGGGTGATCCGCATGCTCGCCGACAAGGGGATGAACGGCGGCCAGAAGATGGCCATCGTGCTGGTCGAGCAGTATTACGACTTCGCCGCGGAGCTGGCCGACCAGTACCTCGTGATGGAGCGCGGCGAGATCATCCAGCGCGGCCGCGGCAAGGACATGGAAGCCGAAGGCGTGCGCCGGCTCATGTCGATCTGAACGGCCGAAGCGGGTGCGCGCCAAGCCCACCCGCTTCGGTTCAGATCATCAGCCCGGGGTCACTTCGGTCGCTGCGCCGGTGCCTTCCACCTTCTTCAGCACCTTGATGCCGCCGTTGGTCAGGTCAGGCACGGTCAACAGCAGCACGTCCTGGTTGTTGCCGAAATTCACCCGGCCGGAGAACAGCGGGGCCGTCTTCGTGCCGGCAGCGAAGATGCGCAGCTGGTACGACGGGTTCGTCGTGGCGTTGTTGCCCGGGATGTCGATCGAGTCGCTGCCCGAGGCCGGCCCCGACGTGTTGTACGCGGTGGCGCCGATCAGCGGGTTGGCGGCGCTGAGGTCGGCGTCGGTGCCGGTCGTCATGTAGACGTCGATGTTGGCCGCGTTGAACGACGCATTCATCACGCGCAGCTTCGTGCTTTCGCTCGTCAGCGGCTTGTTGTACGGGTCACGGATGACGTACATGCTGTTGCCCGTTGCCGTGGGCAAGGCCACGAAGGTGTACTTGTTGCCGCGCTGCGGGTCGACGTTGATGGTGCTGCCGATCTGCACGTTGCCGCTTGCTGTCTTGAGCGACCAGTCCGCCGCGGCGGTGCTGGTGTAGTCGTAGTTGCTGGCGCTGAGGTAGGCCATGTTGGTGGCGTTCGGTTGCGCCACGTCGGCGCGGTACAGCGTCACGTTCGGCGCGAGCGGCGAGGCGTGCACGAAGCGCACGACCGGGTCGGCCACGTCGAGTCGGTCTTCAAGGTCGTCACCGCCGCCGCAAGCGGCGATGAAGACCATGGGGGCACAGGCGAGCAGGAGTTTGAGAGCGGGTTTCATGGGGGTCCTTGAGTGGAGCGTTGAAGCGCCTCACTCTAGGACCGGCCCCCGGCGCGCCGTGTCAGGCGCGAAGGCCTCGAAACGTCGGCCATGCCCGAAGCTCTTGTCGGACAAGACCCCACCCGAATGCAAACGCTTACGCGTCGGCGGCGGGGTTTTTGGCTCAGATCGGGTCGGGCAGCACTTCGCGCACGCCGCCCCGCCCGTCGACCTTGACCAGCACCCGGATGCCGCTGGCCGCGCTGGTGTCGGAAACCGTCATCACCAGCAGGTCTTCGTCGTCGTCGAAATCGATCGGCCCGGAGAACAGCACGGTCTTCGAGCCGGCCGCCGTGATGCGCAACTGGAACAGCCCGCCCGGAATGTCTTTCGAGTCGTCGCCCGACCTCGGCCCGGCGCTGCGGTAGGCGGTGCCCGCGATGAAGGGGTTGATGCCGGGCGCACTGATGTCGGTGCTCTTCAGGTTCATGTAGAGGTCGATGTTGGCCGACGTGGGCGATGCGTTCATCAGGCGCAAGCGCGTGCTGCTGCTGCCGATCGGCTTGTTGTACGGATCGTTGATGACGTAGAGGCTGCTTTCGGTCGCCGAGGCCGGCAGCACGACGACCGAGTAGCGGTGGCCGAGGTGCGTGTTGATGCCGACGCTGCCCACCGTGGAGCCGCCCGAGCTGGTCCGCACCGACCAGGTTTCGTCGAACGGCGCGGTGCTGTAGTAGTTCGACGCTTCCTTGTAGTACAGGTCGTCGGCTTCGCGCTGGCGGTCGCCGTCCCTGTAGAGCGAGAGGCGCGGCGAGTCGGGCGCCAGGTGCACGAGGCGCATCGTCGGCGGCGCCAGTTCGTCGCTGCCGCCGCAGGCCGCCAGCAGGATCGCGCCAGCCAGGGCGAGGTGGAGTCTGATCTTCATGGCATCTCTTTCGCATCGGTCCGGGACACCTTGCACTGTAAAAGAGTCGGGCGCGGCGCGGGAATCGCAAAACGTTACCGGCCGTTGGACAATGCGGGCTGTTTCGCCACCGGCCCGCCGCCATGATCATCGTCCACCACCTCAACAACTCCCGTTCGCAGCGTGTGCTGTGGCTGCTCGAAGAACTCGGTGTGCCCTACGAGATCAGGAAGTACGAGCGTGATGCCAAGACCATGCTCGCGCCGCCCGAGCTGCGACAAGTGCACCCGCTCGGCAAGTCGCCGGTGATCACCGATGGTGACGTGACGGTGGCCGAGTCGGGCGCGATCATCGAGTACCTGGTCGAGCGTTACGGCAACGGCCGGCTCGCTCCGGCCATCGGCAGCCTCGAGCGCTTGCGCTGGCGCTACTGGATGCATTTCGCCGAAGGCTCGGCGATGCCGCCGCTGCTGCTCAAGCTGATCTTCGACAAGGTGGCGAGTGCGCCGATGCCCTTCTTCGTGAAGCCGATCGCGCGCGGCATCTCGGGCAAGGTGCAGTCGATGATGGTCACGCCGAACCTGAAGCGCCAGCTCGACTTCATGGAAGGTGAACTGGCGCAGAGCGAGTGGTTCGTCGGCAACGAGTTCAGCGCGGCCGACGTGCAGATGAGCTTCCCGATCGAAGCGGCGGCGCAGCGCGCGGGGCTCGACGCCAGCCGGCCGAAGCTGATGGGCTGGCTCAAGCGCATTCACGCGCGGCCGGCCTACAAGAAGGCGCTGGAACGCGGCGGCCCCTACAGCTTCGCGAACGACTGACGGCCGTTGCGCTGGGCCCGGGGCCGGGCCGACGTGGGCGGCTCGACCTTCAAGTCGTCGAGGTGCCTGAGGATCTGCGCCTGCCCTTCTTCGCACAGGAACTTCTCGAACGCCAGCGCCACCTGCGGCAGGCCCTTGGCGGGCAGCCTCACCACGAACCATTCGCGCTCGACCGGGTTGTTGGCCAGGGGCAGCATCATCAGAAGCCCGGCATTCATCTCCAGCACGCAGGTGTGCATCGACAGATAGGCCGGGCCGAAACCGGCCGCGCACATCTGCTTGAGCGACTCGTTGCTCGACATCTCCGAGCCGATGCGCAGTTGCAGGCCGGCCTCCTTGAACAGCCGTTCGACCGTGGTGCGCGATCCCGAGCCGCGCTCGCGCACCAGCAGGTGCGCTTCGGCCAGCGTGGCCATGCTCAGCTGCGGGTCGGACATCAGTGGATGGAAGGGCGCGGCCACGAAGGCCATCGGGTTCTTCGCGAACGCCGTGGCGGCAACCCGCAACTCGTCGGGTGGGCTGCCCATGACGGCGATGTCGATCTTCTGGCTCGCCAGGCTGCGCACCATCTCGTCGCGGTTGCCGACATGCAGCTTCACTTTCACGCGCGGGTTGCCACTGACGAAGCTCACCAGCAAGCGTGGCAACCAGTACTCGGCGGTGGTCACCGCGCCGACGTTCAGCGTGCCGGAGAACGCGCCCTGGAACGACTCCATCTCGGCGCTCGCTTCGTGCCACAGCGCGAGCAGGCGCTCGGCATAACCGTTGAGCAGCTCGCCGGCTTCGGTGAGCCGCACGCCGCGCCCGGTGCGCTGCAGGAGCGGCGAGCCGACCGACTGCTCCAGGCCGCTGATCTGGATCGAGGCGGCCGACTGCGTGAGGTGCAGTTCGTCGGCGGCGAGCGAAACGCTGCCCAGCCGCGCCACCGTGTGGAAGGTGGCGAGCTGCCGCAGCGACGAGCTCTTCGCGAGGGTCATGCCGTGATATTAGGAAAACGCGGCAAAAGTGTCAAAAGTTTCAATTTCATTTTATGTCAGTCCTTGTTTACAGTCCGCCCGACGGAATGAAACGCTGCGCAGCGCTTGACGAATCAAGCCTCGCGGTCAACCCGGAAAAACTGAATGAGCCGAGTAACAACGGCCCATCGGGCGCGTTCGGCCGTATGGTTCAAAAAGACAAGGAGACATCAAAATGCTGGAGCTGGAAGATTCTCATCGACGGAGTTTTCTCGGATTCACCGGAAAAGCCGGAATCTCGACCCTGGTGGCCAGTTCCATCGGCGTGAATCTCGGCATGGTGAGTGTCGCGGCGGCGCAGGCCGGCAAGAAAAAGGTCAGCCCCTTCAGTTTTGCGATCATCAGCGATTCGCACCTGTACAGCATGGCCGACCACAAGTTCGACCGGCAACTGGAAGACGCGGTCGCCCAGGTCAACAAACTCGCGGTGCAGCCCGACTTCGTGCTCTACGCCGGCGACATCGCGCAGAACGGCACCGAAGACCAGCTCGTCAAGGGCAAGAAGATTCTCTCCAAGCTGAACATGCCGATGCGCGTGATTCCCGGCGAACACGACTGGTACCTCGACATGGGCGCCGCCTGGCGCGGCCTGTTCGGCAAGGAGACCTGGTCGTTCGACCACAAGGGTGTGCACTTCATCGGCCTGAACTCGATCCTGGTGAAAGACTTCTGGACCGCGGCCGGCCTGTCGCCCAAAGAGCGCATGGGCGTGATGGAGATGCTGGAAAGCCCGATCGCCGGGCCCTGGGGCATCCAGGAAGAACAACTCGCCTGGCTGAAGAAAGACGTGGCGAATCTGGCGCCGAACACGCCGATCGTGGTATTTACACATTCCCCGCTCTGGGACTATTATCCGCGCTGGAATTTCCAGACCTCGGACGCGCCGGAGATTCGAAAGATTCTCTCGAAGTTTGCCCATGTCATGTCTTTCCACGGGCACGTTCATCAAACGGTATTCAACAAGATCGGCAACATGAGTTCGGTCGGTTCCTTGAGTACTTCGTGGCCGTGGCCATACCCTGCCGTGAAAATGCCCTATCCCGGCAGCCAGATGTACCGCTCCGACCCCGCGAATGAATCCGACGGCATGGGCACCCAATCCATCAGCGTCAGCGATTCATTCGTCGGAACGGTGCAGCACAACCCGTTCGGAGAATCCCTGCCGCCCTTCATGAAAAATGGCTACAAGGCCTGACAACGGGGACACCATGAAAAAGACCTTCAAGAGAATCGTCCAGGCCCTAGTCGTTCCGGCCGCGCTGGCCGTCTTGTTCATCGCCAACCCGGGCGCGGCGCGCGAGCCCTTCACCAAGGCCGAACTCGCCGACCAGGAGGCCAAACTGCTCGCCCTCGTCGACAAGGGGCGCGACCTGTGGCACGGCACCAAGCCCGACATGACCAACAACGGCCTGGCCTGCGGCAACTGCCACCCCGACGCGGCGGCCGCGAACCCGCAGACCTTTCCCAAGTACATCCCCGCGTTCAGCAAGGTCGTGCCGTTTCGCGACATGGTGAACTGGTGCATCGAAAACCCGCAAGGCGGCAAGGCACTCGCCGTCGGCAGCGAAGACATGGTGGCGATGGAGGCCTACGCCTTCGCCCTGCACCGCGGCGAGAAGATCGAACCCGGCCTGGCGACACGGCAAACGACGCCGATCGTCGTGAAGTCAGGCGTCGGTTACCCGAAGAAGCCGTCCGGCATCGGCGTGGACAAGTAGGCGGTCGAAGACGGCTGCCGCTGCGGCGGCCCTTGCACGCCACGTCCATCCACTCCCCAGAGGCAACCCGCTCATGAAGGCCGCCGCCTTGTGCCTGCTGCTCGCAGGCTCCGCGCCGCTGTTGGCGCAACAGACCTGCAATACCGCAAGCTATGCGCTGTCGTCGCCCTCCAGCCGTTTCGAAGACAACGGCGACGGCACCGTGACCGACCGGGCATCGAAGCTGATGTGGCTGCGCTGTTCGCTGGGCCAGCGCTGGTCGGGTGGCAACTGCGTCGGTGAGGTGGGCAGCCACTCACTGCGCTCGGCCCAGGCCGCGGCCGAAGAACTCAACCGGCGCGGCGAGCTGTTCTACAACGACTGGCGCGTGCCGCAGATCCACGAGCTCGCCAGCATCGCCGAGCGCCAGTGCGACAACCCGCGTATCAACCTCGGCCTGTTCCCGAACACGCCCGCGGCCTACTACTGGACGGCGTCGTCGCGCCCGGCCCGGCGCGACGACACCTCGGCCTTCGCGCTCAGCTTCGGCGCCGGCGGCCTGCGCTACGAAGACAAGGGCGATGCCCACCACGTGCGCCTGGTGCGCAGCGCGCTGTGAGCGAGCCGATCCGCATCCGCGCGCGTTGGCGCGACGGCGCCACCGACGTGCAACTGCTGATGCCGCACCCGATGGAGACCGGCCTGCGCAGCGACGACACCGGGCGGCTCGTGCCCGTGCACCACATCACCGACGTGACCGTCGCCGTGGCCGGCCGGGCCGTGCTCGTGGCCCAGTTCGGCATGGCGGTGTCGCGCGACCCGTTGATCGCCTTTCGCTGCACGGCGGCCCGGCCCGGCGACCGGGTGTCGGTGACCTGGCTCGACAGCCGGGGCGAGCAGCGCAGCGGTGAAACGCTCGTCGCCTGACCCCTGAAACACAAGGAACTCCCGATGCAACACTGCAACCGCCGCGTTTTCACCTTGCAGCTCGTCGCCGCGAGCTCGGCCCTGGCCGCGCGCCAGGCGGGTGCCGCCGACGAGACCGAAAAGGTGCTCGAAGCCGACCCCTACGCGCGCTCGATGGGCTTCCGGCTCGACACCGCCCAGGTCGACAAGGCCAAGTACCCGCGCCACGACGTGGCCCAGCACTGTGCCGAATGCCAGCTCTATTCCGGCAAGGCCGGCGAGGCGCTCGGGCCCTGTTCCTTCTACGGCGGCCGGCTGGTGCCGGTGAAGGGCTGGTGCCGCAACTTCAAGGTGCGCAAGGCCAAGGCCTGACCCACGGCGTCGAACCAGAACAACAACGGGAGCAAGCACATGACACGCAGCACATGGTGGGCGGCCCCGGCGCTGCGCGCGGCGGCGTGCGGCGTCGTGGCGCTCGCCCTGCTTGCGGGCTGCGAAAAGACCGACACCGTGCAACGTGGCTTTCGCGGCCTGGGCTCGGTGCAGATGTACAAACCGAGCGCGGTCGAGGCGCTGAAAGACATCAACCAGATCCCCGAGGCCGAAGAACCGGCCGACCCCGATTCGCCCACGGTGAACGAAGTGTTCAAGAACGTGAAGGTGCTCAACGACCTGAGCGCCACCGAGTTCTCGCGCCTGATGCAGGCCTTGTCGACCTGGGTCTCGCCGGTCGAGGGCTGCGACTACTGCCACAACCCGAAGAAGCTCGAATCCGACGAGAAATACACCAAGGTCGTGGCGCGCCGCATGCTGCAGATGACACGCCAGATCAACACCGACTGGAAGCCGCACGTCGGCGAAACCGGCGTCACATGCTGGACCTGCCACCGCGGCCAGGCCGTGCCCAGCGGCGACTGGTTCGCCAAGCCCGGGCCGCATGCGGCGGCGCGTGCCCAGGCCAACTTCTCGGGCCAGAACCTGCCTTCTGAATACGCCGGCAACTCGGCCTTGCCCTATGACCCGCTCTCGGCCTTCTTGACCACCGGCAACGAAGTGCGCGTGCAGGGCACGAGCCCGCTGGCAGCCGGCAACCTGCAATCGATCAAGCAGACCGAGTGGACCTACGCGCTGATGATGTACATGTCGAATTCGCTCGGCGTGAACTGCACCTACTGCCACAACACCCGCGCCATGGGCCGCTGGGACGAGAGCACGCCGCAGCGGGCCACAGCCTGGCACGGCATCCGCATGGTGCGCGAGTTGAATACCGCCTACCTGATGCCGATGACGCCGCTGTTCCCCGTGCACCGGCTCAGCCCCGAAGGCGACGGGCCGAAGGTCGGCTGCGCCACCTGCCACAAGGGCTCGTTCAAGCCGCTGTACGGTGCGAGTTCGTTGAAGGACTATCCGGTGCTGGCCGGTGTGGTGCCGGCCGCGCCGGCCTCGGCGGCCGCGATTGCCACGGCGAGCAAGTGAGGCCGCCGCGGCTTCAGGTGCGCCAGACGCGCGGCGTGCAGGGCGGCATCTGCCAGGCCACCTGGCGCCACTCGGCCCACACGCGGGCCAGCAAGTTCATCAACGGTTCGACGCGCGGTGCGAGCACGCGCAACACGATCACGCCGTCTTGCGGCGATGTGGCGCCGGCGCTGGTCTTGAGCGGGTGGGCTTCGATCACCGCACGGGCCGCGTCGAGCAGCGCGTCGCGGCGCGGTTCGTGCAAGGTGGCGCCAGCAGCAAACCAGAGCGTGCCCATCACACGCTGGCCGGCCCAGCCCAGGGGCGAATCGAGCAGGCGCGTGTCGGCGGCGGCGATCGTGCCGCGCTCCAGCCAGCGGCCGGGCAGCTCGATGCTCTGCCTGAACGAGCCGCGTTCGAAAGGTTGGCCCGAGGTGGGCAGGCCGAGCGCGAGCACGTCCCAGCCGATCATCTCGGCCCCCGGCGCGAGCGTGAAGCGCAGGCGGTTTTGTGCGATGCAGCCGCTGTAGGCGATGGTTTCCAGCGGCAGCCATTCCAGGCGCGTATCGGCCGCGAGCACGGCGTTCAGGGTCTGCACGGCGGGGGCGCCGGTGCTGCGGTAGAAGCGCGTGGCGCCCGCGGTGGTGACGAGCGCGTGGGCGCCTTCGGCGAGTCGGGTGTCGATGGCCAGTTCATCGCCGCCGACGATGCCGCCTGGCGGGTGCACCAGCACGTTGTGGCACACCGCAGGCGCTTCGGGGTAAAGGCTTGCCAGCACCCGCAGCGGGCCGTCGTGGCGGTCGAGCACCACGGTGCGCGGCACGTTGCCGTGCGGGTCGCGCCGGTAGTCGAGATTCAACGATCCATGCCAACTCATGCCGTGGCGCCGCGCTTCCAGAACGCGATGTGCAAGGCCGCGATCTCTTCTTCGACCTCGGCGATCGGGCCCCACACGCGCAAGTTCTTCTGCCCGTGCGCGAAGACCTCGCGGCAGGGCAGGTCCATGGTCGGGTTCTCGGCGTGGTTGCCGGTGAGCTGCAGCAGGCGGCGTTCTTCCATGCCGTAGACCAGAGCGCCGATGTGGGCCCAGTACTGCGTGCCGGCGCACATGCAGCAGGGCTCGACCGTGGTGTAGAGCGTGCAGCCCCAGAGGTACGCGGCGTCGTACTGTTGTGCGGCGGTGCGTGCGAGCACGGCTTCGGCGTGGTTCACGCTGTCGACGTTGCCTTGTTCGATCAATACCGTCTCGTGGTCGGGCGCGACCAGCAGCGCACCGAACGGGTGGTGGCCGGCATCGAGCGCGCGCTGCGCGATGGCGTTGGCCGCGCGCAGGTGGCGCTGCATCTGCGCGGCGGTCGGCGCGTCAGTCACCTTGCGTGCCCCGGTGCGCCCAGCCGGTCGTGCGTTTTTCGATCAGCGAGAAGAGTTCGTACATCGCCATCGCCATCACGCCGATCACCACCAGCCCGGCGAAGGCGAGCGGCATGCGCTGCTGCGAGCCTGCGGTCTGCATCAGGTAGCCGATGCCGGAGTCGCCGGCCGTCATTTCCGCGAGCACGGTGCCGACGAAAGCGAGCGTGATCGCGATCTTCAGCGAGCCGTAGAAGTAGGGCATGGACCGCGGCAGGCCGACCTTGATCAGCACGTCCCAGCGTTTGGCGCCGAGCACACGCAGCACGTCTTCGAGTTCGGGCTCGAGCGTGGCCAGACCCGTGGCGATGTTGACCGTGATCGGAAAGAACGAGATCAGGAAGGCGGTGAGGATGCCGGGCCCGATGCCGATGCCGAACCAGACGATCAGGATCGGCACGATCGCCGCTTTCGGCACCGCATTGAAGCCGACGAGCAGCGGGTAGATCGCGGCATACGCCAGGCGTGACGAGCCGACCAGGAAACCGAGCAACACGCCGACGACGATCGCGATCGCGAAGCCGACCATGGTGACCCAGAAGGTCTTCCAGGCCGCTTCGCCGATCGGCCCGGCGAATTCGATCATCGCCTGCACGATCGTGATCGGGCTCGGGAAGATGAAGTCGGCTATTCTGAACAGCGAGCAGACGAGCTGCCAGAGGATCAGCAAGGCCGCGGCCGTGACGACGGGTGCCCAGCGTTCGGTGGTTTTGCTGTTCATTGCGCCACCGCCGTTCCGGCTTTACGCATGGCACCGATGTGCCCGCGCAACTCGTGCACGATGTCGGTGAACTCGGCCGTGTACGTCACCTCCAGGTCGCGCGGCCGCGCCAGCCCGATCTCTCGCTTGACGACGAAGCGCCCCGGGCTGCGGCTCATCACGTAGACCGTGTCGGCCAGGAACACACTTTCGCGCAGGTCGTGCGTGACGAGGATGACGTTGAACTTCTGTGCGCTCCACAGATCGCGCAGCGTGCACCACAGCTCTTCGCGCGTGAAGGCGTCGAGCGCGCCGAAGGGCTCGTCGAGCAGCAGCATCTTCGGTTCGTGGATCAAGGCGCGGCAGATCGACGCACGCTGTTGCATGCCGCCCGAGAGCTGATGCGGGAGTTTGTCTTCGTAGCCGCCGAGGCCCACGGTCTGCAGCAGCTTGCTGGCGCGCTCGCGGTATTCGTCACGACGCGCCTTGAACTGCGAGCGGTGCGGCTCCACGATCTCGAGCGGCAGCAGCACGTTGTCGATCGTGCTGCGCCAGGGCAGCAACGACGGCGCCTGGAACGACATGCCGCTGATCTTCAGCGGCCCGGTCACCGCGTCGCCATTGATGTGGATGCTGCCGCGACTCGGCATCTTCAGGCCCGTGGTCAGCTTCATGAAGGTCGACTTGCCGCAGCCCGAGGGCCCGACGATGGCGATGAACTCGCCTTCGGTCACCTGCAGCGAAATGTCTTCGACCGCGAACTGGTTCTTCGCCAGCAGCTCGTCGTTGTAGGCGAGCCAGACGTTCTTGAAATCGACAAAGGGTTTCATGGTGGGTTGAATCCGCTCTTGGAAAGCGTCAGCGAAGTTGATCGATCAGTGAGCGCAAGGCCTGCTGGTAGAGCACCGGCACCTCGCTGTGCAGGCGGCTGTGCGTGCCGCCTTCGAATTCGACCCAGCGGGTGCCTTTCGGCGCGGCGTCGCGCAGGCGCCGGCCGAGTTCGACCGGCACGGTCTTGTCGGCACTGCCGTGCAGCATCAGGATGGGCGCGTCGACGGCCTTGATCTTGGACGCGGAGTCGAACTCCTGCGTCGCGAACCACGAGGCGATGGTGCCGATCACGCCCACCGCCTTGGCCACGTCGGGCAGGCGCGGGAAACTCGATTCGAGGATGAGCGCGCCGTAGTCCACGTTCACATGTTTTTGGCTCGCGAGCTCGACCGCCACGCCGCTGCCCATCGAGTGGCCGTAGATCACGCGTTTGCGCGGGTCGGCCTGGCGCCGCACGAGCTCGGCCCAGGCCACGTTCGCGTCGGCGTAGATCGTGGCTTCCGACGGGATGATGGGCGTGCTGTCGCCCCAACCGCGGTAGTCGACCGCCACCACGGCGAAGCCGGCCGCGCGCAATGCGTCGATCTTCGGCAGGTTCTGGTACAGGTTGCGAAAGGTGCCATGCAGGTACAGCAGGGTCGGGGCCTGTGGGTTGGCGCTCGGCAGCCACCACAGGTGGAGCCGTTCGGTGCTGCCGGCCTTCGCGCCCGGCACATCGACGGTGAAAGCCAGGTCGCCCGCACGCAGGCCAGCGAAGTTGGCCGGCTGGCCGGGCGTGGGGCGGAACACCAGCGCGCGCTGCTTGGCGTCGAGCCAGGCGCAGCCGACAAGCGTTGTGGCCACGCCGCACATCAAGCACAAGCGCACGCCGATCAACCAGCGGCGGCCGAAGTGCGCTGCGAATCTGACGACAATGGCGCCCATGAAATTTTTTGCCTTGCTCCGCATCGCCCCCGTGCTCGCCGTCATCGGGCTTCTCACGACCAAAGTGCATGCTCAAGCCACGCCCGCGGTGCAGGCTGCGCCTTCAGGCGACATCTGGCGGGTGATGGGCTCGGCCTACACGTTTCACTTTTCACGCAACCCCAATCATCGACCCGTCTACATGCTGGGCCTGGAAAAGCAGGACGCCGAGAAGATCATCGTCGGGGGCACCCTTTTCACCAACTCTTTCGGGCAGCCCAGCGCTTACCTCTACATGGGACAGCGCTTCGACAAGCTGACCAGCCACGACCCGCTGTTCGTGCAGGTCACCGCCGGCCTGCTCTACGGCTACAAACCGCCCTACGACAAGAAGGTGCCGCTCAACTACAAGGGTTTTTCGCCGGGCGCGGTGCTCAGCGTCGGCTGGCAGTTCACGCCGGTGTATTCGGCGCAGGTCAACTTCCTGGGCAACTCGGCCCTGATGTTCCAGGTGTCGGCCGACTTCTGATGATCGCCTGAAAACCGGCGCGCGCGGCGGCACCGCACGCGCCTGCGCCATCACTTCTTTGCCGCGCCGAAAATGTTGCGCTCGGCGGCACTCGGCAGAAAACCGCCGTTCCACACCGCTTCGGGTTTCACGCGTTCCTTGGTGGCGAAGGCGTCCGAGACCTGGCTCGCCATCAGGCTCAGCCGCGGGCCCAGCACTTCGCCGAAGCCTTCGGCGCGGGCGTCGGGCGTCAGCACAGTGGCGTCGAGCGCGAGCTTGAGGCGGCGCTCTTCGAGGGCCACGTCGATGATGCCGTCGCGGGCTTTCACCGTTGCGATGCTGCCCTTCGGATCGGCGATCACGTCGCGCATGCCCTTGGTGAACGCGCGCAGGAAAGCTTTCACGGCTTCGGGGTTCTTCTTCAGGAAGTCTTCCGAAGTGATGATCGCGTTGCCGTAGAGCTTCACGCCGTAGTTCGGGTAGGGCAGCACGACCACGTCTTCGGCCTTGACGCCACGCGCTTCGATGTTGAGCAGCGAGGTGAACGAAAAACCGGTGATCGCGTCGACATCACCGCGCACGAGCATGGTTTCGCGCAGCGGCGGGTCCATCGCGGTCCAGGCCACGTTGGTCACGTTGTTGGCCTTGGCGAAGATCGGCCAGGCCTTGCGGCCGGCGTCGAACACCGGGGCGCCGAGGCGTCTGCCGTTCAGGTCGGCGGGGGTCTTGATGCCCGACTTCTTGAGCGCCAGCACCGCCGCCGGCGTGTTGTTGTAGACCATCATCACCGCGACCGGCTTGTTGGTGGCGGCCGGGTTGTTGGCGTGGAATTCCATCAGCGCCGCCAGGTCGGCGAAGCCCATGTCGTACGAGCCCGAGGCCACACGCGTGACGGCGCCGCCCGAGCCGTTGCCGGCATCGACCGTGACGTTGAGCTTCTCGTTCTTGAAATAGCCTTTGGCGACCGGCACCAGGAACAGTGCGGCTGGGCCTTCGAAGCGCCAGTCGAGCTGGAACTTGACAGGGGTCTCCTGTGCCAGGACGGGCAAGGTGGCGAGGGCGAAGCCCGCGGCCACGGTGGCGAGCAGCGCGCGGCGCGAGGGGAAGTTGAAGTGATTCAAGGGGTCTCCAGCAGGATTGAAAGCGATGAGGGGGCAGAAGCAAATTCTGTGCGCAGCGCTCTTCCACGGCTACCGAAGGAACCCGCACCGGGCGTCAGCCGGTGCGTTTTGTTTCAGCCGAGCAGGTCGAACAGCGTGCGCGCCACCACCTTGGTGGCACCGCGCAGGTCGGCCAGCACCAGGTGCTCGTCGGCGCGCTTGGCGTTCGACTCGAACACCGTGCGCGGCCCGGCGCCGTAGATCGCGGCCGGCACGCCGGCTTCGCCGTACAGGCGCACGTCGGTGTAGAGCGGCGTGCCCGAGGTGGGGATCGGTTCACCGAACACCGCTTCGCCGTGTTTCTGCAGCGCCTTCACCAGCGGCTCGTTGCCGGCCATCGGCTTGAGCGAGTTCGCGAGCAGCAGGCGCTTGATGTCGACCGTGATGCCGGGGCAGCTTGCCGCGGCCTGGTTGATCACGCTGCGAATCGTCGCTTCGACTTCCACCGGGTTCTCTTCCGGGATCATGCGCCGGTCGAGCCGCAGCGTGACCTTGCCGGGCACGACGTTGGTGTTGGTGCCGCCTTCGATGCGGCCGACGTTGACGTAAGGGTGGGTGATGCCGGCGACCTTGGACGTGACCTGCTTGTACAGCGTGTTCTGGTGGTACAGCGCGTTCAATACCGCGACCGCGCCCTGCAGCGCATCGACCCCGGTGTCGGGAATCGCGGCGTGCGCCATCTTGCCGTGCACCGTCACTTCCATCTGCAGGCAGCCGTTGTGCGCGGTGACGACCTGGTAGCTGAAGCCGGCGGCGAGCAGCAGGTCGGGCTTCGTCAGCTTGTTCTTCAAGAGCCAGCCGGGGCCCAACTCGCCGCCGAATTCTTCGTCGTAGGTGAAGTGCAGTTCCACCGTGCCCTTGAGCTGCGCTTTCAGCGATTCGAGCGCGCGCACGGCGAAGGTGTAGCTCGCGAAATCGCTCTTGCTCACCGCCGAGGCGCGGCCGTAGAGCTTGCCGCCCGCCACTTCGCCGCCGTAAGGGTCGTGCACCCAGCCTTCACCGGGCGGCACCACGTCGCCGTGGGCATTGAGCGCGATCGTCTTGCCCTCGCCGTAGCGGCGCCGCACGATCAGGTTGGTCAGCGATTCCAGGCCGTAGGCCAGCACGTCGGCCTGCGGGACCGGGTGTTTCTCGGCATCGAAGCCGAAGCCCTGCAGCAGCTCGGCCGTGCGCTCGGCATGCGGTGCGTTGTTGCCGGGCGGCGTGTCGGTGGGCACCTGCACCAGGGCTTGCAGGAACTTCACTTCTTCATCGAAGTGCGCGTCGATCCACGCGTCGAGTTGTTGGTACGGGGTCATGGTTCGGTGGCGAGCTGATTCAAGACGTGGGTGAAGGCGTCGACGCACAACTGCATGTCGTCGTTCGTGCTCGATTCGAGCGGGTTGTGGCTGATGCCGGCGTTCTCGCCGCGCACGAAGAGCATCGCCTGCGGCATGGCTTCGTGCAGTTTCATCGCGTCGTGGCCGGCGCCGCTGGGCATGCGGAACACCGGCAGGCCGGTTGCTTCGACGGCACGTTCCCAGCGTTGTTGCCAAGCCGGTGCACTGGGCGCGGCGGCGGCGCGCATCGTCTCTTCGATGCTGTGGCTCACACCACGCCGCTCGCAGATGCGCGTCAGCTCGGCCAGCACGTCTTGTGCACACGCGTCGCGCACCTCGTTGGTGGTGGCGCGGATGTCGAGCGTGAACTGGCAGCGGCCGGGCACCACGTTGGTCGAGCCGTTCGGCACGGTCAGGATGCCCATGGTCGCGACCAGGTTCGGCACGGCCGCACCGCGCTTTTCGACATACAGCGCAAGCTCGGCCACGGCCGTGGCAGCGTCGCGGCGTGTGCCCATCGGCGTGGTGCCGGCGTGGCTGGCCATGCCGGTCACTTCACCGAGGTAACGCAGGCTGCCGTTGATGGAAGTGACCACGCCGAGCGGCAAACCGAGCGCGTTCAACACCGGGCCCTGTTCGATGTGGACTTCGATGAAGCCTTTGTAGTCGGCCGGCTTGCGCTGCAGCGCGCCGATCGCCTTCAGCGTGGAGGGCAGGCCGGCGTGTTGCATCGCGCTAAGCATCGACACGCCGTCGGCATCGAGCTGGTCGAGCCAGGCCGGGTTGAAGTGGCCCGTCAGCGCGCCCGAGCCAAGGAAGGTCGCCTTGTAGCGCTGGCCTTCTTCTTCGGCGAAGCCCACGACCTCGAAGCCGTAAGGCAAGCGCTTGCCTTGGCTGTGCAGTTCACGCACGCAGATCATCGGCACGAAGATGCCGAGCCGCCCATCGTATTTGCCGCCGTTGCGCACGGTATCGAAGTGCGAGCCGGTCAACAGGCGCTTCTGCTTCGGGTCGCTGCCGTGGTAGACGCCGACGACGTTGCCCACTGCGTCGATGCTGACTTCATCGAAGCCGCATTCGATCATCCACGACTTGATCTGCGCAGCGCAGGCGCGGTGCGCGTCGGTGAGGTAGGTGACGGTGAGCTCGCCGCGTTCCGCATAACCCGGGTCGGTGTGCTGTGCGAGCAGTTCGGCGCAGTCCCAGGCCTGGTTGCCGAGCGTGGGCGAGACGCCGAACTTGTCGTTCAGCCGGATCTCGGCGATGCGGTGGATGTTGCGGATGCACTCGGCGAGTTCGAAGTCGGGGTGGCCGGCCAGGCGCCGCTCGAAAGTGCGGATGATCTGGTGCCGGTCCAGCCCCAGCCCGCGCGGCCCGCGCACGGCCAGCGTGAACGGCCAGCCGAACTTCTTGTTGTAGGCGGCATTCAGTGCCTGGATGTGCGCGAACTCGGCCGGCGTGCAACTGGTGAGGCCGGCCTTGCCCTGTTCGTTCGTGGATTCGGCGGTCAACGTCTGGCTGACCATCGCCTTGCCGGCCAGTTCGGGGTGGGCGCGGATCAACGCGACCTGGGCGTCGCGGCCAGCGTCCTGCAGCACCGAGACCAGCGCGTACTTGAGTTGCGCGAGGCTGGCGAACGGGCGCTGCGCCCAGGCCTGCTCGGCGATCCAGGGCGAGTGTTCGTAGGTGCCGTCCAGCAGCTGCGTGAATTCGCTCTGCGTGGCGCTGTTGAGTTGTTCGAGTGTGAGAGGCATGGCTGTCTTTCCGAATCAGGTCGGGCTCGGATGCGCGCAAGGGTGAACCGCGGCCCAGTGGCGCGCGATGTCGATGCGCCGGCACACCCACACCCGCTCGTGTTGCTGCACGTGGTCGAGGAAACGCTGGATCGCCTTGAAGCGCCCGGGCCGGCCGAGGATGCGGCAGTGCATGCCGATGTTGAGCATCTTCGGGGCTTCGTCGCCTTCGGCATAGAGCACGTCGAACGCGTCGCGCAGGTAGTGGAAGAAGTGTTCGCCGGTGTTGAAACCCTGCATCGAGGCGAAGCGCATGTCGTTGGTATCGAGCGTGTAGGGCACGATCAGGCGCTGCATCACGGTGCCGTCGCTCTTCTCGACCGGCATCCAGAACGGCAGGTCGTCGCCGTAGTAGTCGCTGTCGTATTCGTAGCCGCCATGGTCGGCCACGAGGCGTTTGGTGTTGGGGCTGTCGCGGCCGGTGTACCAGCCGAGCGGCCACTGGCCGGCCGTCATGTCGCGGATGATCTTGGTGCCGATCTCCACATGCCGGCGCTCGCGCGATTCGCTCATGTGCTGGTAGTGGATCCAGCGCCAGCTGTGGCAGGCGATCTCGTGTTTCTGCGCCAGCAACGCCGCCACCAGCTCGGGGTTGCGCTGCAGCGCCATCGACACGCCGAACACCGTGAGCGGCAGGCCGCGCTTCTCGAACTCGCGCAACAGGCGCCACGCGCCGACGCGCGAGCCGTACTCGTACATCGACTCCATCGAGAGGTGGCGCGTCTCGAACGCCTGCGCGCCGATGATCTCGGAGAGGAAGGTTTCCGACGACGGGTCGCCGTGCAGCACGCAGTTCTCGCCGCCCTCTTCGTAGTTGAGCACGAACTGCACGGCGATCTTCGCCTGGCCCGGCCACTGCGCGTGCGGGGGCGTGCGGCCGTAGCCGATCAGGTCGCGGGGGTAGTCTTTGGTTTGCATGGGGTTCGGGTTCGGTTCAGCGCGGCAGCAGCACGGCTTCGAGGTCGGCCACGCGCGGGTCGAGCTGCAGGTTGCGTTCGACGTTGTGCAGGTGAGATTCCATCAGTTTCACGGCCGTGCGCGGGTCGCGCTTCTCGATCGCGTCGACGATCGCGACGTGTTCTTCGAAGGAGTGTTCGGCCGAGTGCGACGACTGGTACATCAGCGCGATCAGCGAGCAGCGCGAGACCAGCTCGCCGATCATGCCGGCCAGCACCTCGTTGCCGAGCATGCGCGCGATCACGACGTGAAAGTCGGCCAGCAAACGGGTGCGGCCCGACACGTCGGTGATCTGGATCGCGGCCTTCTCGGCGGCCAGATGGGCACGCAGCTCGGCGATCTGCTCGGGGGTCAGCGCGACCGCTGCGCGCTTGATCATCGCGGCTTCGAGCATGTTGCGCGCGTCGAAGACCTGGCGCGCTTCTTCCACGCTGGGCTCGGCCACGCGTGCGCCGCGCGCGCTTTCGAGCGTGATCAGCTTGTCGCGGCTCAGCTGGTTCAGCGCCTGGCGCACCAGCGTGCGCGAGACCTTGAAGATGTCGGCGATCTTCTGTTCCGCGAGCTTGGTGCCGGGCATCAGGCGGCGCTCGACGATCGCGGTGGTGATCGAGTCGGCGATGCGCTGCGTGGTCGTGGCCTCAAGCGACGCGCTGCG
>Ga0073925_1000091_pt1 | contig 22842 bp, 23 predicted proteins | sample GWRWT4_21May14_FD_70952 | JGI IMG/M metagenome (GOLD analysis project Ga0073925, IMG submission 70952) | Sand microcosm microbial communities from a hyporheic zone in Columbia River, Washington, USA - GW-RW T4_21-May-14 | ecosystem: Engineered > Artificial ecosystem > Sand microcosm >...
CGGCGCCCAGTGGTACAGCAGGCCTTCGATCGCGCCTTTCGGCTCGGGGTAGGTGAGGCCACCCTGGCGCAGCAACTCCTTGATCTGGTCGGCCGCGGGCGAACCGCCGGTCGCGCCGACCGGAATCTCGGGCGCGAGCGACGCGGGCCGGCCGCGGCCGAAGAAGAAGCGCAGGCGGCGCGCGGCGGTGGCTGCGGCGATCAGGCCGGCGGCCACCATCACGAGGCCCGCGAGCAGCGGCGCGGCCACGAGCCGCAGCGCGTTGTCCTGCATCGCGGCGCGGGCCCAGAACAGGCTGGTCACGCCCGCGACGATCAACAAGGCGGCGCACAACCACAGCAGCCGGTTCTGCAACTGGTAGGGGTTGGGCAGCTCGAGCAGTTTGGACTCTGAGCTGTAGTCGTAGGACATGGGAGTTTCCGGCGCGGGGGATCGAGCCCGCAGTTTAGTGGCCGGCTCGTTAGCATCGGGTTTCGTTCAACGAGTGCAGCCACCGATGCGAGAAGCCGCTCCCTTCGTGAACCGCCTTCGCCGGGGCGTGCGCCACGTGCTCACGCTCGCGGCGTTCGCGTTGACCGCGGCGAGCGGTGTCGCTGCCGACGCGCCGGGCCGGGTGGGCGACTTCAGCAAGACCGTGCTGGTGGCCGGCGTCACGCGCAGCTGGCTGCTGCACGTGCCGGCAAGCTACTCCGCCGAGCGGCCGGCGCCGGTCGTGTTGCTGCTGCATGGCGGTGGTGGCCGGGCCTCGGGCATCGAGCGCCACACCGGTGGTTTTTCGGCGCTGGCCGATCGGCACGGCTTCATCGCCGTCTACCCCGACTCACGCCGTGGCCACTGGGACGACGGGCGCGAGACGGTCAACGACCACACCGACGATGTCGCGTTCATCGGCGCGCTGCTCGATGCGCTGGCCGCCGAGTACGCGGTCGACGCCCGCCGCGTCCACGCCGCCGGCATCTCCAACGGCGGCATGATGGTGATGCGGCTGGCGTGCGAGCTGTCGGGCCGTTTCGCCGCCATCGCGACCGTTGGCGCGAACATGCCAGCAGCGCTCGCGGCCACGTGCCGGCCGGCGCGCGCCGTGCCGCTCGTGATGTTCTCGGGCACCGCCGATCCGTTGATGCCGTATGCCGGTGGTCGTGTGTTCGGGCCGGTCGGTGGGGTGGTGCTGTCGGCGCCCGAATCGGCAGCGTTCTGGGCCCGCAGCAACGGCGGTTCGGTGCAGCCGCAGACCCGCACGCTGCCCGACACCGATCCGGGCGACGGCACGACCACCGAGCTGCTCGAATATCCGGGCGACGTGGCGCTGTACCGCATCAACGACGGTGGCCACACCTGGCCCGGCGGCACGCAGTACCTGCCGGCGCGCTTCATCGGCAAGGTGGCCAGGGACTTCAGCGCCAACGAGTTGATCCACACCTTCTTCGGCCGCCACACGCTGCCGTGACGCGCTATTCGAGCACCAGCGCGAACAGGGCGTTGCGGTGGTGGATGCCGAGCCGCCCGAAAGCGCGGTTGCGGTAGGTCTTGGCGGTGCTGGGCGACACGCCCAGGTCGGCGGCGATGCCCTCGAAACTCCAGCCGCGCAGCAGGCGCTCGCAGACCGCGAGTTCGCGCTCGGTGAGCTGCGGGCAACGGCGGCGCAGGCGTTGTGCGGCTTGCTGCATCGGTGCCGTCCCGCCGGCGTCGAGCGTGACGAACTCGTCCGCGTCGTCGTGTGCCGATGCGCTCAGCTCCACGTGCCGGCGCGCCACGGCCAGCAGCGGGGCGGCGAGCGCGAACACGGTGTCGAGGTCTTTGCTGCCGAAGCGCGGTTGGGCGCGGTGGCGATACAGGTTCACGGCCAGCAGCGCGCCGCTGGCGTCGTCGTCGTCGTTGCTCACGAGCGAGAGCCGCTCGCTCAGGCTGTGCGCCTGGTAGATCTGCTCGCGGTGGGCACGGCCGAAGTCGTCGGCCACGCAGTGCGTGACCACGGCGTTGGCGGCGGCGCTGCCACGCACCTCGGCGCGCGCCGCATGGAAATGCGTGTCGGCGCGGTACACGCCGCTGCGGTAGATGCGCCAGCAGTCGAGCGCGATGTCGGGTGCGTCGAAACTGCCGTGGGCGCACAGGCGCGGCGGCTGGTCGCCTGCGACCTGGTAGACCGTCCACCACGCGAGCGGCAGCGAGCGGTTCAGCCGGGCGAGCGTGCGGCGGCCGAAGTCGGGCCGGGCGATGCAGTCGATCAGGCCCGCGGCGGCGGCATGCGGCGCCTCGGCGGTCGGCAGTGAAACGGGCCACAACTGCATGGGTTCGAGAACTCCGGTGAAGAGGCCCATGGTCGGCGCTGCGCGCCGGCGCGGCAACCCGGGGGAACGCGCATCGAGGCGGGCCGCTGTCGTCTTCAGGGATGACAGACAGCGGCGCCGCGGGCGCCTACGCTGCCGGCATTCACCGATCGAACCCGGAGACCCGCCCATGAACGCCCACCCGCTCGCCCCCATCACCGACGAACAGGTCGAGACTTTCTGGCGCGACGGCGCCACCTGCCTGCGCGGCCTGTTCGGCACCGAGTGGATCGAACACATGCGCGCGGCCGTCGAAGACGATCTGGCGAACCCCGGCCCGCTGGCGCGCGAGTACGCGACGAAGCAGGGCCAGCGGTTTTTGGGCGACATCGGCGCCTGGGCCGTCAAGCCGGGGCTGCGCCAATTCGTCGAACAGTCGCCTGCCGCCGAGATCGCGGCGCGGCTGCTGAAAAGCCGCAAGGTCAACTTCCTGTACGACCAGCTGTTCGTGAAAGAGCCCGGTACTGCGGCCATCACACCCTGGCACCAGGACGGGCCCTACTGGCCGGTGCGCGGCGACCAGATTTTGTCGATCTGGTTCGCGCTCGACGACGTGACGGTCGAGTCCAGCGGCGTCGAGTACCTGAAAGGCTCGCACCGCTGGGGCAAGGAATACCGGCCGGTGAGTTTTGCCGGCGACGCCGAGATGTACAAGATGCTGCCCGGCGACACGCTGCCCGACATCGAGGCGATGCGCGGCCAGCTCGAGGTGATGAACTGGGACATGAAAGCCGGCGACTGCCTGATCCACCACTGCATGACGGTGCACGGCGCGCCCGGCAACGCCAGCTCCACGCGCCGGCGCCGCGCCTACGCCACCCGCTGGACCGGCGACGACGTGGTCTACGCGCCGCGCGACGGGCAGGCGGCGATCACGATCAACCAGCCCTCGATCGAACCCGGCCAACCGATCGACTGCGAGGTCTTCCCGCGTTTGTGGCCTCGCTGAACCCGGCGCTGATGATTTTTCGTCATAACGACCGTGCGGTGTTTTCACTCATTGCTGCCCGGTGCATCTCTGCATTTAATGCTGCTTCATAACAAACTCAGGAGACCGGAATGCGCTCTTTGACTTCGTTCGCGCGCCACGCGCTGGGCTTCGCGGTCGGCCTCGGCCTGGCCGCCGCAGCGCACGCCGACATCAACGTCGGCGTGATCGTCTCGCTCACCGGCCCGGGCGCGTCGCTCGGCATCCCGGCCGACAACACGATCAAGCTCTGGCCCACCGAACTCGGCGGCCAGAAGGTCAACCTGTTCGTGCTGAACGACGCCACCGACCCGACCACGGCAGCGAAGAACGCCACCAAGCTGATCACCGAAGACAAGGTCGACGTGATCGTCGGCCCGTCGCTCACGCCGACCTCGCTGGCGGTGCTCGAAGTGGCGGCGCGTTCCGGCGTGCCGGTGATCTCGCTGGCCGGCGGCGGCGCGATCGTCGAGCCGCAGGACGGGCCGAGGCGCTGGGCCTTCAAGATGGCGCCGACCGAGACGATCTCGATCAACCTCGTGCTCGACCACATGGCGAAGAACAAGGCCGCCACGGTCGCGACCATCGGCATCACCACGGCCTACGGCGAAGGCTTCCTGAAAGCGATCGAGCGCCTCGCGCCAGCGAAGAACGTGAAGATCGTCTCGGTCGAGAAATACGCGCAGGCCGACCAGAGCGTCACGCCGCAGGTGCTCAAGCTGATCGCTGCCAACCCCGATGCGGTCTACATCTTCAGCGCCGGCACGCCGGGCGCGCTGCCGCACGTCGAGCTCGTGAAGCGCGGCTACAAGGGCCTGATCTACCAGACCCAGGGCGTGGCGAACGCCGACTTCCTGCGCGTCGGCGGCAAGGACCTGGACGGCAGCTTCATGACGGTGGCGCCGGTGCTGGTGCCCGAGCAGTTGCCCGACGCGAACCCGGTGAAGGCGCCGGGCCTGGACTACGTGAAACGTTACGAGGCCAAGTACGGCGCCGGCTCGCGCTCGCTGTTCGGCGCCACGGCGTGGGACGCGCAACTCTGGCTCAACGCCGCGATTCCGGTCGCGCTGAAAACCGGCAAGCCAGGCACGCCCGAGTTCCGCACCGCGCTGCGTGACGCGATCGAGGGCTTCAAGGAGTTCGTCGGTTCGCAGGGTGTGTTCAACCTCAGCGACAAGGACCACAACGGCGTCGACGCGCGCAGCCAGGTGATGGTCAAGATCGAAGCCGGGCAGTGGAAGCTGGTGAAGTGAGCGACCCGCTGGCGGCGCCGGCGCTGCAGCGCTTCGCCGACCTGTCGGTGCAGGTGGCGGCGCCGATCGAGGTCGGCAATGTCGGCCACGGCACGCGGCGTGTGATCCCGATTCTGGGCGGCACCTGCACCGCGCGCGACTGGAGCGCGAAGGTGCTGCCCGGCGGCGCCGACTTCCAGCTCATCGTCAACGAGCGCATGGCGCGTCTCGAGGCCCGCTACGTGCTCGAGACCGACGCCGGTGACCGCATCTACGTGCACAACGACGCCGTGCGCACGGCCGCGCCCGAGGTCATGGCGCGGCTGGTGCGCGGCGAGCCGGTCGACCCGGCCGATGTCTACTTCCGCTGCGCGCCGCGCTTCGAGGCGAGTGCGCCCTCGCTCGCGTGGATGATGGAGCGCGTCTTCCTCGGAACCGGCCTGCGCCGGCCGAACGACGTGGTGATGCGCTTCTTCGAAGTGATGTGACGGTGCTTCAGGCCGCGTGCGCCAGTGCGTCGGCCGCGTAGACCCGGCCGAAGCGGTTGGCCAGGAAAGCGGTCAGCGGCACTTCTTCCTGGCGCACGAAACCTCGCTCCGGCAACTCACCCGCGGCCAGCAGGTCGAGCATCGCGCACAGGCTCGAAGCCGTCGTGATCTGGATCGCGCTGTGCATCTTGCCGGCCAGCACGTGGCTGTAGATCTTGCGCGCGTAGGTGTCCTGCTGCAGCCGGCCGTCGCGCAGGCCGGCGACGGTGACGAACACGATGACCACGTCCTGCATCGTCGCGGGCAATGACTTTTCGAGAATGTCCTTCAGCACGTCGCGCCTGTCCTTCAGGCGCAGGTCGTGAAGCAGCGCTTTCATGATCGCGGCGTGGCCGGGGTAGCGGATCGTGCGGTAGTTCAGCGTGCGCACCTTGCCCGAGAGTGTTTCGCACAGCGTGCCCAGGCCGCCCGAGGTGTTGAAGGCTTCGTACAGCACGCCGTCGAGCGAAAACTCCTCGCGCTCCTCCAGCGCCGGCACCTCGCGCACCTGGCCGTCGACGATCGCTTCGCAGGGCTCGCAGTACTCGTTGATGACGCCTTCGGTGCTCCAGGTCAGGTTGTAGTTCAGCGCGTTGCTCGGGTAGGCGGGCAAGGCGCCGACGCGCATGCGCACCGAGTCGAGTGAATCGAACTGGCGCGCCAAATCGGCGGCGACGATCGAGATGAACCCCGGCGCCAGGCCGCACTGCGGGATGAATGCGGTGGTGGCCTCAAGGGCGAGCGCGCGGATCGCGCGTGTGCTGGCCACGTCTTCGGTCAGGTCGAGGTAATGCACGCCGGCCGCCTTCGCGGCTTTTGCCACGTGAAGGGTCAGGTGGTAGGGCGCGGCGCTGAGCACGGCGAACTGGCCTTGCAGGGCGCGGCTCAGCTGCACCGGGTCGGTCACGTCGAGCAGCAGGGTGCTCAGCCGCGGCGAGCGCTGCGGGTCGGCGTAGAGGCGGGCGAGCGTGGCGGCGGAATGGTCGGCGACCGTGACGCTGTAGCCGCCGGCTTCCGGTGTGTCCACGAGCAGCTCGGCGACGACCGAGCCGATCTTGCCGCCACCGATGACGAGGATGTTTTTCATGATGCGCTCCAGAGCCGGCGGTGTGCCGAACGCGGCAATTTTCCGACGCTGGATTGCAAATCGCATCTGTCCGAGCGACGAAACGAAGTCCATACTTCGGCAGATCGACGTGATCGGCTGTCAATATGACGAACCCAACCCTCGACCCGACCGACCACGCGCTGCTCGCGCTGTTGCGTGACGACGCGCGCGCGCCCACCGCCGAGCTGGCGCGCAAGCTGAACCTGTCGCGCACGACCGTGCAGAGCCGCATGGAGCGCCTGCAGCGCCAGCGTGTGATCTCGGGGTTCACGATCACCGTACCGGATGAACTCGAAGCCGGTCTCGTGCGCGCTCACGTGCTGATCACGCTCGCACCGAAACGCAGCGCTGCGATCGAAGTGGCCTTGCGCAAGATCGCCGAGGTGCGGGTGTTGCATTCCGTCAGCGGCCCGTTCGACCTGATCGCGATCGTGGCCGCCGCGTCGATCGGCGAGCTCGACGCGCTGATCGACCGCATCGGCAGCCTCGACGGCGTGGAGCGCACGACCTCGGCGATCGTGCTGTCGACGCGGATCCAGCGCTGAGGCGCCGTTCAGCGCTTCAGGCGCGGGTGAACAGCAAGACCGAGTTCGTGCCGCCGAAGGCGAAGGAATTGCTGATCGCCGCTTCGAGCTGCGGCGCGCTGGCGCCGGCCTGCGGCACCAGGTTCAGGCTGCAGGCCGGGTCGATGCTGGCGCAGTGCGCGTTCGGCGGCAGCGCGCGGCGCTGCAGTGCCAGCACCGTGATCACGGCTTCGAGCGCGCCGCCGGCACCGAGCAGGTGGCCGTGCAGCGCCTTGGTCGAGCTGACCCGCAGCCGGTCGAGATCGCCGCCCCACACCTCGGCCAGCGCGTTGCGTTCGACCACATCGCCGATGCGCGTGGCCGTGCCGTGCGCGTTGCAGTAGCCGATGTCGCGCGGCTGCAGGCCCGCCGTGCGCAGCGCGGAGCGCAGCGCGCGCGCCTGGCCGGGCGCGTCTGGTTTGGTCAGGTGGGTGGCGTCGCTGCTCAGGCCCCAGCCGGCGAGGCGCGCGTGCACCTTTGCGCCGCGCCGCGCCGCTCGTTCGGCCGATTCGATCACGATGAAGGCCGCGCCCTCGCCGAGCGCGAAGCCGCTGCGATCGGTGGCGAACGGCCGCACCGAGCTCGCTTCTTCGCCGAGCTGGAAACTCGCCAGCGTCTGCATCGCCTGCCAGGCCAGCACGACACCCGGCACGATCAGCGCTTCGCTGCCGCCGGCGATGGCCACATCGACCTCGCCACGCTGCACCGCCTTGGCCGCCTCGGCAATCGCGACCGACGCCGACGCGCAGGCCACGGAATACGTCAACACCGGCCCTTGCGCGCCGTGGCGCATGGCGATCTGCGAAGCCTGCGCATTCGGCATGAAGGCCGGGATGGTCAGCGGCGGCGCGCGCCCGTTGGTGTTGCGGTAGGCCAGCTCCAGCGCCGCGGCGCCGCCCATGCCGCAGCCGGCAAAAACCCCCAGGCGTTCGGGTTCGACATCGCCTTTGGCACCAGCGTCGAGCATCGCCATGTCGGCCGCGGCCACCGCGAGCTGGCTGACGCGGTCGACGCCGGCGAGCTGCAGCTTGGTGAACCAGCGTGAGGCGTCGAAGGGCGCGAGCGCGGCGGCGGTGGGTTTGGGCAGGTCGGGCAACACGGCCTGCACGGCAGATTGCCCGCGCATCAATGCATCGAACAACGCGCCCGGCACGTCGCCGTGCGGGGCCACGACGCCCAGGCCGGTGACGACGACCGAAGCAGGGTTCACGACGCCGGTGATGGCTGCGCGGCCTTGATCCGGTCGACCACCGCGGCGAGCTGTGCCAGCGTGTCGACGTCGGGGTCGCCGTCGGGGATCGAGATGCTGAAGTGGTCTTCGATCGCGAACACGAATTCGACCAGCGCGAGCGAATCGAAGCCCTTTTCGCGCATCGAGTCGTGCGGGTCGAGGGCCGCCATCTCGGCGCCGTACTTTTCCTGAATCAGATCCTGCAACTCTTTCAGCGAACTCATGGCGTCAACGGGCCCTCGGCATTGGCGAAGCCGGATGATATTCGCCCCGCCCGGCCGGCACACGCCCGGGCCGCCAGCGCAGTGCCGGCACGGCGAAGGCCGTGCCCAGCAGGGCGCCGGCCAGCACGTCGAGCACCACGTGCTGCTTGATCGCCAGCGTGGAGTAGGCGATCGCCAGGAACCAGGCCGCGTTGATCAGCCGCGGCCAGGCCGGCGTGCCCGACAGGCGCAGCAGGGCGTCGATCCAGATCGCGGAAAACATCGCCACGGCCACGTGCATCGACGGGCAGGCGTTGCCGGCGGCGTCGACCCCGCGCAGCAGGTCGAAACCGGCAAAACCGGCCATGTGCGGCATCAGCAACGGGATCTCGGTCGGCCAGAAGTAGAAGATTCCCAGGCCGGTCAGACACAGCGCGCCGACCCACGCGCCGTAGGCGATCAGCTCGATGAAGGTCAACTGCAGACCTGGCGCGATGCCGACGTAGAACCACAGCGACAGGTAGATGCCCAGCGCGTGCGGCTGGAACGGCACCAGGTGGTCGAGCGCGGTCAGCGGCATCACGGTCACCGGGTACACCGGGTTGCGCAGCAGATGGAAGTACCCGATGAAAAAAACCCAGGTGAACGCGGTGGTGCCGACCAGTTTGAGCGCGAAGTGCCGGCGCATGCGCAGGCCGACGGTGGCCTTCCAGTTCGGGTCAGGGGGCGGCGACATGCGGGTTTTGGGCGAGCGTTCGGTGTTTCCGGAGCTGTCGATCTTGCCCGATCGCCGCAAAGCCCCGTTATTTTTTGTGACGCTTCTTGCAGTTCTGGCCCGATCCCGGGCCGCATTCAAGTCTCCAGTGGCGGCGCCGATAAAACCAGCAGGGCGCGTGAGCCTGTTGCTCACCCCCCTCCCGGATGAAAGTTGCCACCCCTCAAGACATGATCGACATCGACGCCTTGCGCGTCGGCATGTTCGTGCACCTTGATATGGGCTGGATGTCGCACCCGTTCCCGCTCGGCAGCTTCAAGATCACGAGCGCCGATCAGATGGCGACGATCCGCACGCTCGGCCTGAAGCGCCTGCGTTGGAGCCCCCAGCAGAGTGACCCGGAAGATGCGCCCGAGCCGGAAGTGAAGGCCTGGGGGCCGCTGGGCGAACCAGGCGTGTCGCTCGCGTCAGCCGACGCCGAAGACGGCTCGAGCCCCGCCCACGAGCCCGAGCCGACCACGCTGACCCCCGAGGCCGTGGCCCGCGAGCGCCACGTGCGCCGCCTCGCCGCGCAGCGCGACGCGCTGGTCGTGTGCGAGCGCCAGTTCGCCGAGGCCTCGCACGCCTGCCAGCAACTCACCGCCCTCGTTCCGAGCCAGCCGCAGCAGGCCCGCGACCAGGCCGAGGCGCTGACCACGGCGCTGCTGCAGAAGATGCTCGGCGAGCAGGACCTGTGCATTCGCCTGCTGTCGGACGCCGCCGGCGACAAGGCCTCGGCGCACGCGCTGAACGTGACCATCATTTCGCTGCTGATGGGCCGCAGTTTCGGCCTCGATGCCGACGACATGCTGGAGCTCGGCCTGGGCGCGATGCTGCACGACATCGGCAAGATCGAATTGCCCGAGCGCATGCGCCACCGCGACGAGGCTTTCAGCGCCACCGAAGCGCGCCTGTACGAAGAACACGTGGCGCACGGTGTCAGCATCGGCCGCAAGATGGGTTTGTCGGCCGGCGCGCTGCTGGTGATCGCGCAGCACCACGAGCACGCCGACGCCAGCGGCTTCCCGCTGCGCCTGAACGCCGACCGCATGACGGCGGCGGCGCGCATCGTGTCGCTCGTGAACCGCTACGACAACCTGTGCAACCCGCACCTGCCGGGGCGAGCGCTCACGCCGCACGAGTCGCTCTCGCTGCTGTTCGCGCAAGGCAAGAACAAGTTCGACACCGCGATCCTCGGCGGTTTCATCAAGATGATGGGCGTGTACCCGGCCGGCTCGACGGTGCAGCTCACCGACGACCGCTATGCGATGGTCGTCGGCGTGAATTCCTCGCGCCCGCTCAAACCGCGTGTGCTCGTGCACGAGCCGGCCGTGCCACGCGAAGAAGCGCTCGTGCTCGACCTGGAATCGGTCTCGGGCCTGGGCATCCGACGCAGCCTGAAGCCGCTGCAGTTGCCCCCGACCACGCTCGAATACCTGGCGCCGCGCCCGCGCGTGGCCTACTTCTTCGAGCCGATGGCTGCGGAGCCGCTGGCGGCATGAACGCACGCAGCCACGGCGCCCTGCCTTCTCCCGAAGGCGATGCGCTCGCGCCCTGGCGGGCCATGATCGAGTCGATGCTGCATGCGGTCTGGCTCGTCGACGCCGCCAGCCTGCGGGTCGTGGCGGCCAACCGCGCCGCCGGCACGCTGATGGGCGTGCGCGCGCTCGAACTCGTGGGCCGCGGTGTGCTCGACCTGGCGGCCACGCCCGAAGACCTGTGTTTCTGGGACGAAGTGGCCGGCGGCCTGGCCGAGAGCATCGAATCGGAAACCTTCGTCTGCAAGCTCGGCGGCGGCACCGCGCCGGTGACGCGGCGTGTCAGCCGGGTCGAGCAGCTTGGCGGCACGGTGCTGTACGTGGTGGCGCTGCACGATCGCAGCGAGCAGTTCCGCATCGAACGTGCGCTCGAAGCGAGCGCTGCCGACCTGCGCGCCACGCTCGAGTCGACCGACGACGGCATTCTGGTCACCGACCTGTCGGGCCGCATACGCAATTTCAACCGGCGCTTCGCCGCGCTCTGGAACATTCCCGACGAGATGCTCACGCGCCGCGAAGACGACGCCGTGCTCGAATGGATGCGCCGCAGCGTGCTCGAGCCCGGCACCTACATGCGCCGGCTGGCGACGATCGACGACGCGACCATGCTGCAGGCCAGCGACGTGCTCAAGCTGCATTCCGGCAAGGTGCTGGAGCGGGTGGCGACACCGCAGTGCAGCTCGGGCCGGCCGATCGGGCGCGTTTATTCCTTCCGCGACATCACCGAAAAACTCGAAGCGCGCGAGCGCATCCAGGTGCTGTCGTACACCGACGCACTCACCGGCCTGCCGAACCGGCGCCTGCTGGCCGACCGGGTCGAAGTGGCGCTGGCGATGGCCAAGCGCGACAACACGCCGTTTGCGCTGCTGTTCCTGAACCTCGACCGCTTCAAGCACATCAACGAAACGCTCGGCCACACCTTCGGCGACCGTGTGTTGCTCGAAGTGGCCGAACGCATCAAGGGCAGCATCCGGCAGGTCGATGCGGTGGCGCGGCTGGGTGGCGACGAGTTCGTGCTGCTGGCACACCAGGCCGACGAAAACGGCGCCGAAGCGGCCGCCTGGCGGGTGATGGAGGCGCTGAAGCGCCCGTTCAACGGCGGTGACCTGAGCTTCACCGTGACCGCGAGCATCGGCATCGCGATGCAGCCCACCGACGGCACCAGCTTCGACGAGTTGATGCGGCGCGCCGAGTCGGCCATGCGCGAAGTCAAGCACGCCGGGCGCGCCGCCTTCCGCTTTCACCGGCCGCGGCCGGCGCAGGCCGACGCACGCTCGCGCTCGCGCATGCACCTCGACCACGCGATGCGCCAGGCGCTGGCGCAGGGCCGCTTCAGGCTGCACTACCAGCCGCAGGTGGGGATCGGCAGCGGCACCATCGTCGGCGCCGAAGCGCTGATCCGCTGGCGCGACCCGGAGCTGGGCGAGATCTCGCCGGGCGAATTCATTCCGGTGGCTGAAGAAACCGGCTTCATCGTGCCGATCGGCGAATGGGTGCTGCGCCAGGCGGTGAAGCAGGCGGCAGCGTGGCAGGCCTCGGGCATGCCGACGGTGGTGTCGGTCAACGTGTCGGCATTGCAGTTCCAGCAGCCCGGTTTTGTCGACGGTGTGGCCACGGTGTTGCGCGAAGCGCGGCTCGCCGCCGAGTGGCTCGAACTCGAACTCACCGAATCGATCCTGCTGCAGGACGCGCAAGACGCGATGCTGCGCCTGCAGGCGCTGGCGCAGCTCGGCGTGAAGCTCGCGATCGATGACTTCGGCACCGGCTATTCGAGCCTGGCCTACCTGAAGCGGTTTCCGATCGGCCGGCTCAAGATCGACCGCAGTTTCATCAGCGGTTTGCCCGCCGACGAAAGCGACGCCGGCATCGTGCGCGCCATCATCAGCATGGGCCGGGCGCTGCGCCTGGAGATCATTGCCGAAGGTGTCGAGACCGTCGCGCAGCGCGACTTCCTGCAGGAGGCCGGCTGCGACCTGTACCAGGGGTTCCTGTATTCGCCGGCGCTCGACGTGCTGGCCTTCGAGTCGAAATTCGGCGGCCGTTGAGCCCGCGCCATCTGACCCGCGATTGATCCAATCGAAACCCGACGCCCACCGACTTTTGTAAAGTGAGGTCGGTGGAGGGTTTCCAGATGCCGACCTTTGACGGATTCCTGCAACGCAAACTCGACGCGCTGACCGTGCCGATGGCGGTCGTGCTGCCCGGCGGCAATCGCGTCGGCACCGAGGGCGCGGCAGCCGTCACCCTGCGGCTGGGCACGATGACACCGCTCGCCCACCTGGCCGCGGGCGACGTCGGCAAGGTGGCCGAAGACTACGTGGAGGGGCGGCTCGACTTCGCCGGCAACGTGCGCGACCTGGCGATGATCGCGACACAAATGGTCGGCGACGACCCGACCCGCTCCGGTGCCGGCGCGACGCTGATGGACTGGTGGCACGGCATCCTCGCCCATGCGCGTTCGCGCGCCCGCCACGAGCCGCAGCTCGACGCGGCGCAGGTGCAGTTCCACTACGACGTGTCGGACGACTTCTATGCGCTCTGGCTCGACCCGCGGCGCCTGTATTCCTGCGCCTATTTCCGCGAAGCCGAACTCTCGCTCGCGCAGGCGCAGGAGGCCAAGCTCGACCACATCTGCCGCAAGCTGATGCTCAAACCCGGCGAGCGTTTTCTCGATGTCGGCGCCGGCTGGGGCGGCCTGTTGCTCTGGGCCGCGGAACACTACGGCGTGCAGGCCCACGGCATCACGCTCAGCCGCAACCAGCACGCCCATGTCAACCAGCTGATCGAAGAGCGCGGCCTGGCCGGGCGGGTGACGATGGCGCTGCGCGACTACCGCGAGCTGCCCGAGACCGAGCCCTTCGACAAGATCGCGTCGGTCGGCATGTTCGAGCATGTGGGCCGGGCCCGGCTGCCGGAGTACTTCGCCAAGATGCACCGCCTGCTCAAGCCCGGCGGTCTGCTGATGAACCACGGCATCACCGCTGGCGGCACGCGCAACCATCAGCTCGGCGCCGGTATCGGTGACTTCATCGAGCGCTACATCTTCCCCGGCGGCGAGTTGCTGCACGTGTCGAAGGTGACCGAGGTGATGAGCGACGCCGGGCTGGAGCCACTCGATCTGGAAAACCTGCGCCCGCATTACGCCCGCACGCTGTGGGCCTGGAGCGACGCGCTCGAAGCGCAGCTCGACGCGGCGCGTGAGCTCACCCGCGAAAGCGTGGTGCGTGCCTACCGCGTTTACCTGGCGGGCAGCGCGATGAGCTTCGAGATGGGCTGGTTGTGCCTGTTCCAGATGCTCGCGTCCAGACCGAGCGGCGAACTCGCCGACGGCCCGATGCGCGGCGCACAATCACAGTTCCCTTTCAACCGCGGCTACATGTATGCGCAGCCAGCCGCTGTGCCTGCCACGCCGACACCCTGATGATCTACAAGTTCAAATCCAAAGCCGCCGGTGACGTGATCATGATGGGGCCGGCCGGTGACGAGGTGCTGCGCCTGATCGGCAAGAGCGCCGCGGCGCAAGGCATCATCGAAGTGGCCGCCATGGCCGCGGCGATCGCGGCGCTGGAGCAGGCGGTGGCGGCAGACGAAAGTGCGCGTGCCGAAGCCGAGAGCGCTGCCAAGGCAGAAGGCAAGAAGGTGGCGCCGCGCGAAGGCGTCACGCTGCGCCAGCGCGCCTGGCCGCTGGTCGAGATGATGAAACGATCGATGAGCGAAAACGCACAGATCGTCTGGGGCGTTTGAAGGGGCACGAGACATGAAACTCTGGAGCGACAGCTGGGTCAACGGCGAGCGCATTCCGCAGCGCTTCGCGGCCGGCAAACCCGACGTGGCCAGCGGCGTCACCTTCTCCGACAACCTGAGCCCGCACCTGGCCTGGAGCGAAGCGCCGGCGGCCACGAAATCCTTCGTGCTGATCTGCCACGACTTCGACGTGCCGAGCCGCGCCGACGACGTGAACCAGGCCGACCGTGAAGTGCCGGCCGACCTGCCGCGGGTCGACTTCTTCCACTGGGTGATGGTCGACCTGCCGGGCACCCTCGGCGAGCTGAAGGAGGGTGCGTTCAGCCGCGGCTTCACGGCCCGAGGCAAGCCCGGCCCCGCGGTCGCCGCGCTGCCCGGTGCGCGCCACGGCCTGAACGACTACACCGGCTGGTTCGCCGCCAACCCCGAGATGGCCGGCGACTACTTCGGCTACGACGGCCCGTTCCCTCCCTTCAACGATTCGCTGATCCACCACTACGTGTTCACGGTCTACGCCTTGTCGGTCGCGCAGGTCGCCGTCGAAGGGCATTTCACCGGCGCGCAGGTGCGGCACGCGATCTACCCGCACGTGCTGGCCGAGGCCACGCACTCGGGCACCTACACGCTGAACAGGCGATTGATCTGAACATGCACGAGGCGAACCCCGGCGACGCAGCGCAGCAGGTCACCCGCGTGCTCGCCATCCGCCACGGCGAGACGGCGTGGAACGTCGACACGCGGATCCAGGGCCAGCTCGACATCCCGCTCAACGACACCGGCCGCTGGCAAGCGCAGCGGCTGGCGCTGGCGCTGGCCGAAGAAGGCATCGGCGCCGTGTATTCGAGCGACCTGTTGCGGGCGCTCGAGACGGCGCAGTCGGTCGCGCGCGGCAGCGGCCAGCCCATCACCACCGACATCGGCCTGCGCGAACGCGGCTTCGGTGTGTTCGAGGGCATGACGTTTCGCGAGATCGAACAACGCTGGCCCGAGCAGAGCGAACGCTGGCGCAAGCGCGACCCGGAATTCGGCCCGGAAGGCGGCGAGATGCTGCGTGACTTCTACGCCCGCTGCGTGACCACCGCGAGCCGGCTGGCCGCCGCGCACCCGGGCGAAACGATCGCGCTCGTGGCGCACGGCGGCGTGATGGACAGCCTGTACCGCGCCGCCTCGCGCGTGGCGCTCGACGCGCCGCGCTCGTGGCTGGTGGGCAACGCCAGCATCAACCGGCTGCTCTACACGCCGCAGGGTTTCACGCTCGTCGGCTGGAGCGACACCCACCACCTCGAAGACAACGCGCTCGACGAATCGAGCGACGGCCAAACCAGCGTGGAGCGCGCCGCATGACACACAACGACCCGGCTGCCGAGGTGGGCGCGTCGGTCAATCACATCGACACGCCCGCACTCGTGATCGACCTCGACGCGATGCAGCGCAACCTGGCCACGATGGCGGCCTTCGCACGCGAGCACAAGGTCAGACTGCGGCCGCACGCCAAGATGCACAAGAGTGCCACGATCGCGAAACTGCAGATGGCGGCGGGCGCCGTCGGCGTCTGCGTGCAGAAGCTGAGCGAAGCCGAAGCGCTGGCCGACGCCGGCGTGACCGACATCTACATCAGCAACGAAGTGATCGCGCCGTACAAGCTGGCGCGGCTGGCCGCGCTCGCGAAGCGCATCACGCTGGCGGTGGCCGTCGACTCCACGCTCGGCATCGATCGCCTCGCCGAGGCGCTGAAAGCCGCCGGCAGCAGCGTCAACGTGTTCGTCGAGGTCGACGTGGGGCAAGGCCGCTGCGGTGTGGCGCCGACCGCTGCCGGCGCACTCGCGCACCAGGTCGTTTCGCACGGCTTGCACTTCGCCGGGCTGCAGGCCTACAACGGCCGGGCCCAGCACCTTCGCGGCGCGCACGAACGCGAAGCGGCCGTGCGCCACACGGTGGCGCTCGTGCGCGCGGCGCAGGCCAGCATCACGGCCTCGGGCATGGTGTGCCCGCTCGTCACCGGCGCGGGCTCGGGCACCTTCGCGTTCGATGCCGGCAGCGGTGTCTACGGCGAACTGCAGGCCGGCAGTTATTTGTTCATGGACCGCGACTACGCCGACAACGAAGAGAGCGCACGTGCGCCGCGCTTCGAGCACGCCTTGTTCGTCAAGTCGCAGGTGATGAGCCGCAGCACCGCACATGCCGTGGTCGATGCCGGCCACAAGTCGCACGCCATCGACTCCGGCCTGCCGCGGGTCTGGCAACACGAACTCGAGTACGGCAACGGCGGCGACGAACACGGCATCCTGCGGCCGAACGCCACCGCCACGCTGGCGGAGTTGCCGAAGCTCGGCGACACGGTCTGGCTGGTGCCCGGCCACTGCGACCCGACCGTCAACCTGCACGAGCACTACGTCGTCGTGCGTGGCGGGTTGGCGAGCGGCACGGTCGAAGCCATCTGGCCGATCGACAGCCGCGGCTGCCTCGTCTGAACCCCGCGAGCGCTGCATGACCGGCCCGCAGATCATCGTCCTGGCCACACCGGTGTTCCTGCTGCTGATCGGCATCGAATACCTGGTCGGCCGGCGCCGCAACAACAACACCTACCGCCTGAACGATGCGATGAACAGCATCGGGCTGGGCATCATGAGCCAGCTCGTCGGCGTGCTCACCGCGCTGCTGACGGTCGGCATCTACACACTGGTGTTCACGCAGTATTCGCTGACGAAGCTGCCGGCCGACGCGCTCTGGGTCTGGGTGGTCGGCCTGGTCTTCTACGACCTCTGCTACTACTGGCAGCACCGCTTCGGCCACACCGTGGCGCTGTTCTGGGCCTCGCACGTGGTGCACCACCAGAGTGAGGACTACAACCTTTCGACCGCGCTGCGCCAGCCCAGCAGCGGCTGGCTCGGCGACTGGCTGTTCTACCTGCCGATGGCGCTGCTCGGGTTCCCCCCGCTGGTGTTCGCGGTGGTCGCGCTGGTCGATCTGCTCTACCAGTACTGGGTCCACACGCAGCAGATCGGCAAGCTGGGATGGTTCGACCGCTGGTTCTGCGCGCCCAGCAACCACCGCGTGCACCACGCCGTGAACGACCGGTACCTCGACCGCAACTACGGCGGCATCTTTCTCGTGTGGGACCGCCTGTTCGGCAGCTACCAGGCCGAAGACGATGCCGTGCCCTGCGTGTATGGCACGCGCGGCCCGCTGCGCAGCTGGAACCCGGTGTGGGCCAACCTGCACCACTACGCCGACCTGGCGCGCGACTCGTGGCGTGCGCGGAGTTGGGGCGACAAGCTGCGGGTCTGGTTCAAGCACCCCGGCTGGCGCCCGGCCGACGTGGCCGCGAAGTGGCCGAAGCCGGCGTTCGACATTCGGCGCGTCGAACGCTTCGACCCCCCGGTGTCGGCGGCCGCACAAGCCCTCGCTGGCGCGGCGTTCCTCGTGCTGCTAGGCGCTGCCGCGCTGTTCCTGTGGAACGCGCACCGGCTCACGCTGACCGAGCAGATCGCCAGTGTCGCGGTGGTCGTATTCGGTCTGTGTTTTGTGGGCTGGTTGAGCGAGCGCAAGACCGATGCGAAGGCCTCGGTGTTTTCCCGATAAAGACCTTTTCGGGGTTCTCGGCAGCGCCCGGAGTGAATAGACTGCGCGCCTGATCCATTGAACGGCGTTCAACCTGCTGAACAAAGGGTCTTTCGCCCGGTGCCTGTCGCGCCGTGACATTCGCTCGCCGGAGACCACCCTGCACGCCACGCCCACCCCACTGCGCGCACCGCGGGCGCCACGCGCCGCCGCTGCCGCGCCATTGGTGCCGGCCGTGACACGCGCACTGAGCCTGCTCGACCGGCTGGCGCAGCAGCGCGAGCCGATGAGCCTGGCGCAGCTGACGAGCGAGCTCGCCCTGCCCAAGAGCAGCGTGCACGGCCTGTGCAACACGCTGATGTCGTTCGGTTACCTGCGCCGCCAGCCCGACGGTGCGTTCCTGATCGGCCCGCGCGTGATGAGCCTGGCCGAAGCCTTTGTCTCGGGCACCGACGTGGCCCAGGAGTTCAGCGCGCTGTGGGCCGACGCCGGCAGCGCGCCCGCAGAAACCGTGGTGCTCTCGGTGCTCAGCGGCACCGACGCGCTCTACGTGGCGGTGCGCAACAGCGCGCGCCCGCTCGGCCTGGCGTTCAACGTCGGCATGCGTTTGCCGGCCTACCTGTCGGGCAGCGGCAAGGCCATGCTCGCGTTCCGCGAACCCGACGACGTGCGCCGCATCTTCGCCGCCGGGCTGCCCGTGCACCTCACACGCAAGGGCCCGCGCGATGTCGAGGCCTTGCTGAAGGAACTGGCGCTCACGCGCAAGCGCGGCCACAGTGTCGACGACGAAACGGTGCGCGAAGGCGTCTATTCCTTCGGCGCGCCGGTGTTCGACGCGACCGGCCAGGTGGTGGCCGGCGTGGCGGTCTGCATCAACAAGGTGCTGCTCGGCGCCGACCGCGGCGACAAACACCGCGACGCGGTGCTCGCCGTCGCACGCACGCTGTCGCAGCGCCTCGGGGGTGATGTGGCCGCACCGGCCGCCGCCAAACAACGCAAAGCCGGAGGCCACGCATGAGCGGTGGTGAATTCATTCTCGAAACCCGCGATCTCACGAAAGAGTTCAAGGGTTTCGTGGCCGTCAGCAAGGTCAACCTGAACGTGCGCCGCGGCAGCATCCACGCGCTGATCGGCCCGAACGGTGCCGGCAAGACGACGTGTTTCAACCTGCTGACGAAGTTCCTCATTCCGACCAGCGGCCAGATCCTGTTCGACGGCACCGACATCACGCCCGAGAAGCCGGCCGCGATCGCGCGCCGCGGCGTGATCCGCTCGTTCCAGATCTCGGCCGTGTTCCCGCACCTGAGCGTGCTCGAGAACGTGCGCGTGGCGCTGCAGCGCAAGCTCGGCACCTCGTTCCATTTCTGGAAGCCCGAGTCGTCGTTGCACACACTCGACGCCCAGGCGCTGGCGTTGCTGAACCAGGTCGACCTCGAGAGTTACGCCGCCATCCCGGCCGTCGAGCTGAGCTACGGCCGCAAGCGCGCGCTCGAGATCGCGACCACGCTGGCGATGGACCCGAAGCTGATGCTGCTCGACGAGCCCACGCAAGGCATGGGTCTCGAAGACGTGGACCGCATCCGCCAGCTGATCAAGAAGGTGGCGGCCAGCCGCACCGTGCTGATGGTCGAACACAACATGAGCGTGGTCGCGAGCATCGCCGACACCATCACGGTGCTGCAGCGCGGCGCCACGCTGGCCGAAGGGCCGTATGCCGAGGTCTCGAAGAACCCACTGGTGATCGAAGCCTACATGGGCAGTGCGAATGTCGAGCTGAAGGGGGCGCACTGATGAGCACCCCGTTCCTCGAAGTCAAGGACCTGCACGGCTGGTACGGTGAGTCGCACGTCTTGCACGGCGTGAATTTCCATGTCAACGAAGGCGAAGTGGTCACGCTGCTCGGCCGCAACGGCGCCGGCCGCACCAGCACGATGCGCTCGATCATGGGTTTGATCGGCACGCGCAAGGGCTCGATCAAGGTGCGCGGTGTCGAGACCGTGTCGATGGCCACGCACAAGATCGCGCAACTCGGCATCGGCTACTGCCCCGAAGAGCGTGGCATATTTTCGAGCCTGTCGTGCGAAGAAAACCTGATGCTGCCGCCGACGCTGGCCGAAGGGGGCATGAGCGTCGAGCAGATCTACGCGATGTTCCCGAACCTGAAGGAGCGCGCTTCGAGCCAGGGCACGCGGCTGTCGGGCGGCGAGCAGCAGATGCTGGCGGTCGCGCGCATCCTGCGCACCGGCGCGAAGCTGCTGCTGCTCGACGAGATTTCCGAAGGCCTGGCGCCCGTCATCGTGCAAAAGCTCGCCGAGATGGTGGTGGCCTTGCGCAAGCAGGGTTACACCATCGTGATGGTCGAACAGAACTTCGTTTTCGCGTCCAAGCTGGCCGACCGCTTCATGGTGATGGAGCACGGCCAGGTGATCCAGGAATTCACCCAGGCCGAGCTGCCCTCGCGCATGGAACGGCTGCACGAATACCTCGGCGTCTGAACCACGCCATCCACGCTTTCCTCTGCCCCACATTCATCCCCCAGGAGACCCCATGAAACTCAGCAAAATCTCTTCCGCCTGCGCGCTGGCTGTCGCCTCGCTGCTCGGCACCTCGGCCCAGGCCCAGATCTCGGGCGACGTGATCAGGATCGGCTTCATCACCGACATGTCGGGCCTGTACGCCGACATCGACGGCCCGGCCGGCGCCGAAGCCATCAAGATGGCCATCGCCGACATGGGCGGTGCCATCAATGGCAAGAAGATCGAAGTGCTGGTGGCAGACCACCAGAACAAGGCCGACGTGGCCGCCGCCAAGGCACGCGAGTGGTTCGACACGCAAGGTGTCGACATGCTGATCGGTGGCACCAGCTCGGGCACCAACCTGGCCATGGCCAAGATCGCGCTCGAGAAGAAGAAAGCCTTCATCTCGGTCGGTGCCGCCACCTCGGCGCTGACCAACGAGCAGTGCTCGCCCTACACCGTGCACTGGGCCTACGACACCGTGGCATTGGCCAAGGGCACCGGCAACGCGGTCGTGAAGAGCGGCGGCAAGAGCTGGTACTTCCTGACGGCCGACTACGCCTTCGGCGCGCAGCTGCAGAACGACACCTCGACGATCGTGAAGGCCGCGGGCGGCACGATCGTCGGCTCGGTCAAGCACCCGCTGTCGGCGAGCGACTTCTCGTCGTTCCTGCTGCAGGCGCAGTCGAGCAAGGCGCAGATCCTGGGCCTGGCCAACGCCGGTGGCGACACCATCAACTCGATCAAGGCGGCGAACGAGTTCGGCATCACCAAGACGATGAAACTCGCCGGCCTGCTGATGTTCATCAACGACATCCACTCGCTCGGCCTGAAGGCCACGCAAGGCATGTACCTGACCGACAGCTGGTACTGGAACCGCGACGCCGACGCGCGCGGCTGGAGCCGCAAGTTCTTCGAGAAGGTCAAGCGCATGCCGTCGTCGATCCAGGCGGGTGACTATTCCGCTGCACTGAACTACCTGAACGCCGTCAAGGCGACGGGCAGCGACGACGCCGACAAGGTGCTGGCGCAGATGAAGAAGACCAAGATCAACGACATCTTCGCCAAGGGCGGCTACATCCGCGAAGACGGCCGCATGGTGCACGACATGTACCTGATGCAGGTCAAGACCCCGGCCGAGTCGACCGAGCCGTGGGACTACTACAAGGTGGCCGAAACCTTCAAGGGCGACAGCGCCTGGACGAGCAAGGCCGAATCGAAGTGCGCCCTCTGGAAATGATGGCCTGAACCGCGCAACGCGGCCACCGTGCCGCGCTGCGTGAATCGGCTCTAGCGAAACCTTCAACGCCCCATGGAAATCTTCGGCATCCCGATCCAGGCCTTTCTGGGCCAGCTGCTGCTCGGCCTGGTGAACGGCTCGTTCTACGCGATGCTGAGCCTGGGCCTGGCGGTCATCTTCGGCCTGCTGGGGATCGTGAACTTCGCGCACGGCGCGCTGTACATGATCGGCGCCTACGTGGCCTTCGTGGCGCTCGACAGCTTCGGCATCAACTACTGGTTCGTGCTGGTGCTGGCGCCGATCGTCGTCGGTGCGCTCGGTGTCGTGATCGAGCGCACCCTCCTCAAGCACCTGTACAAGATCGACCCGATCTACGGCCTGCTGCTGACCTTCGGTCTGGCACTGATCGCCGAAGGCATGTTCCGCGAGAAGTTCGGCGTGTCGGGCCAGCAGTACCCGGTGCCCGAGCTGCTGCAGGGCGCCACCAACCTCGGGTTCATGGTGCTGCCGAACTACCGCGCGTGGGTCGTGGTCGCGTCGCTCACGGTGTGCCTGGGCACCTGGTTCCTGATCGAGCGCACCCGGCTCGGTGCCTACCTGCGTGCCGGTACCGAAAACCCGGCGCTGGTGCAGGCCTTCGGCATCAACGTGCCGGTGATGGTGATGCTGACCTACGGGGCCGGTGCCGGCTTGGCGGCCCTCGCCGGCGTGCTCGCCGCGCCGGTGATCCAGATCACGCCGCTGATGGGCAGCAACCTGATCATCGTGGTGTTCGCGGTCGTCGTGATCGGCGGCATGGGCTCGATCCTCGGCTCCATCATCACCGGCGTCGCGCTCGGCCTGATCGAAGGACTGACCAAGGTGTTCTACCCCGAGGCATCGAGCATCGTCGTGTTCGTGATCATGGCCATCGTGCTGATGATCCGCCCGGCCGGTTTGTTCGGGAAAGAAGCATGATGAGCGGCAACGCCAACGACATCTCGCGGCGCGGCCGCATCGGCCTGCTGATCGGCCTGGCGCTGCTGCTGATCGCGCCCTTCATCGGCCTGTACCCGGTCTTCATGATGAAGGCGTTGTGTTACGCCATCTTCGCGTGCGCTTTCAACCTGCTGCTCGGCTACACCGGGCTGCTGTCGTTCGGCCACGCCGCCTACCTGGGCGCTGCCGCCTACGCCACCGGCTGGCTGGTGCGCTCGGGCGGGCTCACGCCGGAACTCGGCGTGTTGGCCGGCACCGTCATCGCCGCGCTGTGCGGGCTGGCCGTCGGGCTGATCGCCATTCGCCGCCAGGGCATCTACTTCGCGATGGTCACGCTGGCCATGGCGCAGATG
>Ga0073925_1000093_pt1 | contig 22635 bp, 21 predicted proteins | sample GWRWT4_21May14_FD_70952 | JGI IMG/M metagenome (GOLD analysis project Ga0073925, IMG submission 70952) | Sand microcosm microbial communities from a hyporheic zone in Columbia River, Washington, USA - GW-RW T4_21-May-14 | ecosystem: Engineered > Artificial ecosystem > Sand microcosm >...
TACTCGTGCATGCGGCGCAGGATCACGTCGGTCACCGCCTCGGTCGAATAACCGCGCGTGCTCTTGTCGCGGTGGATCTTCTGGATCCACTCGAGGTTGATCACCGGCACCACGCCGATCAGCAGGTCGGCGAACTTCGCCACGTCGAACTTGTCCGTGAACACGCCGCCGTGCAAACCTTCATAGAACAGCAGTTCGCTCTGGGGCAGCGGCTCCCACGCGGTGAAGGTGCCGGGCTCCTGGCCGTAGGGCGCGGCTTCTTCGGCGTTGTGCAGGTACTTGCGGCTCTGGCCCGTGCCGCTTTCGGCGTAGTCGCGGAACAAGGTTTCGAGTTCGGCGAACAGGTTGGCTTCGTCGCCGAAATGGCTGAAGTGCAGGTTGCCCCTGCTTTCGGCTTCGGCCATCGCGATCTTCATCGCCTTGCGGTCGTGGCGATGAAAGCTGTCGCCTTCGACGATGGCGGCCTTGACGCTCTCACGCCGGAAGATGTTCTCGAAGGTGCGCGTCACCGAGGTGGTACCGGCGCCCGACGAGCCGGTGATCGAGATGATGGGGTGCTTGGCAGACATCGTCGGCTCCGGAGAATGTGATTTCAGTCGGCGATCGCGAACAGGCCCCGCTTGCCGAACAGCGGCGAGCTGTAGGTGTCGGGCGGTTCTTCGGCGTGGTAAGCCTCGATGCGCATCACTTCGTCGGCCGAGCCGAACACGAAGCCGATGCGCTGGTGCAATGACTCGGGCTTCACGTCGAGCAGACGGGTGCGGCCATTGCTGGCGCGACCGCCGGCCTGCTCGATCAGGAACGAGATCGGGTTCGCTTCGTAGAGCAGGCGCAGGCGGCCGGGCTTGGCCGGGTCCTTGGTGTCGCGCGGGTACATGAACACCCCGCCGCGCATCAGGATGCGGTGGGTCTCGGCCACGAGCGAAGCGATCCAGCGCATGTTGAAGTCGGCTCCGCGCGGCCCCGGCGCGCCCGCCAGGCACTCGTCGACGTAACGTTTCACGGCCGGCTCCCAGAAGCGGCTGTTCGACGCGTTGATCGCGAACTCGCGGGTCTTCTCGGGGATGCGCAGGTTGGGGTGGCTCAGCACCCACTCGCCGAGCATCGGCTCCAGCGTGAACGCGTGCGTGCCCTTGCCGAGCGTCAACACCAGCATCGTCGACGGGCCGTAGATCGCGTAGCCGGCGCAGACCTGTTCGGTGCCGGGTTTGAGGAAGTCGGCCGCGTTCGCGTCCTGGCCCGGCGTGTCGCTGCGCACGATGGAAAAGATGCTGCCCACCGCCACGTTCACGTCGATGTTCGACGAGCCGTCGAGCGGGTCGAACATCAGCAGGTACTTGCCGCGCGGGTACTGCGCCGGCAAGGTGTAGACCTCGTCGAGTTCTTCGGAAACCATGCCTGCCACGTGCCCGCCCCATTCGTTGGCGCGCAGGAAGATGTTGTTGCTCATCACGTCGAGCGTCTTCTGGCCTTCGCCCTGCACGTTCTCGGTGCCCGCACTGCCCAGCACACCGCCGAGCGCGCCGTAGGCGACCTTGCGCGAAATCGCCTTGCAGGCCAGCGACACGTCGGTGATCAGCGCGTTCAGGTCGCCGGTGGCACCCGGTGCGCGGCGCCGCTCTTCGATCAGGAACTGGGTCAGGGTGGCTTTACCGCCGGTGGGCATGGTGGGCTCCTCGAGGGTGGCTGTCGGCGATCAGAACACGGCCAGCGCGGGCTGGCGCCCGTTCATCAGGCCGTGCAACAGGTGCTGCGGTTCGGCCACCCGCCAGGGGCGAAGGTGCTCGGGCACGCCGTCGTTGCCGTAGCCCCACGCGACCAGTGCGGCCGGGCAGCCCGCGTGGTGCGCCGCCAGCATGTCGGGTGCACTGTCGCCGACCATCAGCAGGCGTTCGCGCGGCACGCCCAGGCGCTGGGCGGCCGCGATCAGCAAGCCGGGCGCCGGCTTGCGCAGCTCGGCCGTGTCGGCACCGTGCACGGTCGCGGCGAAGCGGCTGAGCCCGGCGGCGTCGAGCACGGCGCGCGCCAGGTGGGTCGGCTTGTTGGTGACGACTGCCATCGGGTAGTGGTCGAACAGGTGAGCGAGCAGCTCGGTGATGCCGTCGAACACCGCGCCGCACGCGAGCGGCGCGGCCAGCGTGTGCGCATCGAAGTGGTTGCGCAGGCGGGCGCGCAGGGCTTCGCTCGCTTGCTGCTGCCCTTGCGCTGCCAGCGCCCGCACGATCAGCGCGTCGGGGCCATCGCCGATCCAGCCGCGCACGGTGCCCAGATCGAAGCGCTGCAGGCCTTCGTGGACCAGCGCCGCGTCGAGCGCCGCCGCGATGTCGGGGGCGCTGTCGACCAGCGTGCCGTCGAGGTCGAAGGCGATCGCCTCGATCGTTTCGAGCGCGGTCATTGCAGCGTGACCCGCGCGAGCCGGCCAGCCAGCGCCTCGGTGCGAATCATGTGAATCGCCTGCTGGTAGCGCCCGCCCGTGAACACCGCCGAGCCCGCCACGAGCGTGTCGGCGCCGGCGCTGCCGATCCGTTCGGCGTTGTCGGCCTTGACGCCACCATCGACTTCGAGCCAGATGTCGCGCCCGGTCGCCTCGATGCGCTTGCGCAGCGCTTCGATCTTCGGCAGCGTGCTTTCGATGAAACTCTGCCCGCCGAAGCCGGGGTTGACCGACATCAACAAGACCATGTCGAGCCGGTCCATCACGTGGTCGAGCACGTGCAGCGGCGTGGCCGGGTTGAGGACCAGCCCGGCCTTCAGGCCGTATGACTTGATGAGCTGCAGGCTGCGATCGACATGCTCGCTGGCCTCGGGGTGGAAGGTGATGATGTCGGCCCCGGCCTGCGCGAACATCGAGATCATCGAATCGACCGGCTTGACCATCAGGTGCACGTCGATGGGCACATGGCCGCTCTCGGTCCTGCAATACGGCTTGATGGCCTCGCACACGAGCGGGCCGACGCTCAGGTTCGGCACGTAGTGGTTGTCCATCACGTCGAAATGGATCAGGTCGGCGCCGGCGGCGATCACGGCGCTGACTTCTTCACCCAGGCGCGCGAAGTCGGCCGACAGCAGGCTGGGTGCGATGCGCATCGCGCCGTTCATGTGCGGCGCTCGGTGCGCTGCCGCGCCCGGCGGTCGCGTTGCACGAGCTCTTCGAAACCGAGCCAGGCCTTGGAGGCCAGCTTGTCGCCCGGCTCGCCCGGCAGCGGGTGGGCCGGGTCGCCCAGGTGCGGCAACACCAGGTCGGCGGCCGAGAAGTCGTTGCCCTCGGTCCAGAAATTGGGGGTGACCACCGTCCACAGGCCGGCCGCGATCGCGGCGCGCATGCCGTTGGGCGAGTCCTCGAAGGCGATCGCGCGTTCCGGGTCGAGGCCGAGGTGCTTCAGCGCGAGCTGGTAGATGTCGGGTGCGGGCTTCTTGAGCCAGACCTGGTCGCCGCAGGCGATCACGCTGAACAGGTCGAGGCCGCGTGCGCCGAGGGTGGATTGCAGCAGCTTGTCGATGTTGATGGCCGTCGTCGTGCTGGCGATCGCCAGCTTGCAGCCCGCAGCGCGCGCTTCTTCGAGCAGGCGTTGCACGCCGGTTCGCAGCGGCACGGCGCCGTCGTTGACGAAGGAACTGTAGAAGCGTGTCTTCTCGGCGTGGACGTCGGGCACCAGCGTGTGCAGGCGCCGGCGCTCCGGTGATCCGAGCGCCAGCGAATCGATGTAGCTCGCCATGCGTTCCTTGCCACCGGTGACCTTCAGCAGCTCGCGGTACTCCGACGGTTCCCAGACCCAGCCGAGTCGGTAACGTTCGAAGGCGAGGTTGAAGGCGACGCGGTGCGCCTCTTCGGTGTCGGCCATCGTGCCGTCCACGTCGAAGATCAGGGCTTCGATCGCCATGTCAGTCTCCTTTCGAAGGGGCCGCGCCGAACACGCGGCTCGCCAGGATGTCTTCGGCCTGCAAGGTGCAGAGCTGCTCGCGCGTGAGCACGGTGTCGGCCGAGAACAGTCGCGTGGCGTGGCGCAGCCGGATGCGGTCGAGCGCGTTGCGGATCGAGCGTGCGTTGGCGAAGTGCGGCTGCTGCCGGCGCAGGCTCACGTAGCGCGAGAACGCGGGCTCGGCCGAGGCGTCGAAGCTGTAGTTGAGCTGGCCCAGCATCAGCTGCGCGATCTGCATCAGCTCGGCTTCGCTGTAGTCGGGGAAGTCGATGTGGTGCGCGATGCGCGAGGCCATGCCCGGGTTGCTGCCGAAGAAGGTGTCCATGCGGTCCTTGTAGCCGGCCAGGATCACCACCAGGTCGTCGCGGTGGTTCTCCATCACCTGCAGCAGGATCTCGATCGACTCCTGCCCATAGTCGCGCTCGTTCTCGGGCTTGTAGAGGTAGTAGGCCTCGTCGATGAAGAGCACGCCGCCCATCGCCTTCTTGACGACCTCCTTGGTCTTCGGCGCGGTGTGGCCGATGAACTGGCCGACCAGGTCGTCGCGTGTCACCGCCACCAGGTGGCCCTTGCGCACGTAGCCGAGCTGCTTGAGCACCTCGGCCATGCGCATCGCGACCGTCGTCTTGCCGGTGCCGGGGTTGCCGGTGAAGCACATGTGCAGCGAAGGGGGCGACGACTGCAGGCCCTGGTCGGCACGCAGCTTGTCGATGAGCAGCAACGCAGCGATGTCGCGGATGCGGCCCTTGACCGGCGCCAGACCGATCAGCTCGGCGTCGAGCTGGTCGAGCACGGCCCGCACGCCCGAGGCTTCGAGCATCTGGCTCGGGGTCGTGGCGATGGCGGCCGGGTCGGGGGCATTCATGGGGTGGTGCTGCGCGGTGCAGCTCAGTAGCGCTCGCCTTCGCCGTGCGACTGCACCGAATAACTCTCGGTGCTGTAGCCGATGTTGCGCCCGCCTTGCTCGCTGCGCACCAGCCGGAAGCCTGGCTCGGTTGCCGGCCGGTTGACCATGAACGACATGCGGACCGACTCCACGCCCTGCGTCGAATCGAAGGCCGTGACGCGCACGTAATGGCTCGGGAAGGCCTTGCGGCAGGCGTTGATCTCCATCAGGATGCCGGCCGGGTCCTTCAGGTCGAACATCGGGTTGCCGTACATCTCCCAGTAGGTGTTGCGCGGGTGCGGGTCGTCGGTGTACTCGATGCCGACGGCGTAGTTGTGCTTCAACGCGTACTCGATCTGCCGCGTGATCTGCTCGTCGGTCAGGTCGGGCAGGTAGGAGAACTGGCCCTGGGTGATGCGCTTGCCGTGGTTGGTCATCATGGTCTTTTCTCCTTCAGGCAGAGGCCGTTGCGGTGGCCACGAAGTCTGCGGTGTCGGTCGATTCGTAGTTGAAGCTGATGTCGCCCCAGGTGTCGAGCGCGGCCTTCAGCGGCGAGCACCACTTGCCGGCGTCTTTCAGGATCTGCGGCCCTTCGTTCCAGATGTCGCGGCCTTCGTTGCGCGCCAGCACCATCGCCTCCAACGCGACGCGGTTCGCGGTGGCGCCCGCCTGGATGCCTTGCGGGTGGCCGATCGTGCCGCCGCCGAACTGCAGCACCACGTCGTCGCCCAGGTAGGTGAGCAGCTGGTGCATCTGGCCGGCGTGGATGCCCCCTGACGCCACCGGCATCACCTTGTTCAGCGAGGCCCAGTGCTGCTCGAAGAACAGGCCCTTCTCGAGCTGCACTTCGGTGTGCGTGTCGAGCAGCGTGTCGTAGAAGCCGCGGATCATCTGCGGGTCGCCTTCGAGCTTGCCGACCACGGTGCCGGCGTGGATGTGGTCGACGCCCGCCATGCGCATCCATTTGCAGATCACGCGGAAGTTCATGCCGTGGTTCTTCTGGCGCGAGTAGGTGCTGTTGCCCGCGCGGTGCAGGTGCAGGATCATGTCGTTCTTGCGCGCCCACAAGGCCATGCTCTGGATCGCGGTGTAGCCGATCACCAGGTCGATCATGATGATCACGCTGCCCAGGCTCTTCGCGAACTCGGCGCGCGCGTACATCTCTTCCATCGTGCCCGCGGTCACGTTCAGGTAGTGGCCCTTGACTTCGCCGGTGGCCGCACTCGCCCTGTTCACCGCCTCCATGCAATAAAGGAAACGGTCGCGCCAGTGCATGAAGGGCTGCGAGTTGATGTTCTCGTCGTCCTTCATGAAGTCGAGGCCACCCTTCAGGCCTTCGTAGACCACGCGGCCGTAGTTGCGGCCCGAGAGACCCAGCTTGGGTTTGGTGGTGGCGCCGAGCAGCGGGCGGCCGAACTTGTCGAGGCGCTCGCGTTCCACGATCACGCCGGTGGCCGGGCCCTGGAAGGTCTTCAGATACGCGACCGGGATGCGCATGTCTTCCAGGCGCAGCGCCTTCACCGCCTTGAACCCGAACACGTTGCCGATGATCGAGGCCGTGAGGTTCGCGATCGAGCCGCCCTCGAACAGGTCGATGTCGTAGGCGATGTAGGCGAAGTATTGCGCGTCGGTCTTGGTGCCCGGGCCGGTGTTGGGAACCGCGTCGACGCGGTAGGCCTTGGCGCGGTACAGCTCGCAGGCGGTCAGGCGGTCGGTCCAGACCACCGTCCAGGTGGCGGTCGAGGATTCACCGGCCACGGCCGCGGCTGCCTCTTCCTCGTCCACGCCTTCCTGCGGCGTGATGCGGAACATCGCGATCAGGTCGGTTTCCTTGGGCGAGTAGTCGGGCTGCCAGTAGCCCATCTGCTTGTACTTGAGCACGCCGGCGCTGTAGCGCTTCTTGCCGTCGGTGATCTGTGTCGGTTCGTTCATCTGGCCCATGGACGCTCTCCTTGTTTGTTCGGATCGAGTCCAACTGTAGGAAGCCGATATCATTTGCACCAGTTAATTGTTTTCTGAAATACATAGGCTTCTGCTAATGCTCAAGAACGCGACTTTCCGGCAACTCGCCGCCTTCCACACGGTGGCGCGGCTGGGCAGCGTGTCGCGCGCCGCGGGTGAGCTCAACCTCACGCAGCCGGCGGTCTCGATCCAGCTCAAGCTGCTCGAAGACAGCGCCGGCGCGCCCTTGCTCGAACGCCAGGGGCGTGGCGTGCGGCTCACCGAGGCGGGCGAGCTGATGGGCTCGTACGCGGCGCGCATCCTCGACCTCTGGCGCGAGGTGGGCGACGAGATGGCGGCGCAGCGGGGCGAGTTCTCGGGCACGCTGCGCGTCGGCGCGGTCACGACTGCCGAATACCTGCTGCCGCCGCTGCTGGTCAGCTTCGCGAGCGCGCACCCGAACGTGAAGGTCAAGCTGCGCGTGGGCAACCGCGACGAGATCGTGCGCATGCTGTCGGGGCAGGAGACCGACCTCGCGATCATGGGCCGCCCGCCCGCCGAACTGAAAACCACCTCGGCCGCGTTCGCCAAACACCCGATGGCGTTTCTGGCCTCGCCGAAGCACCCGCTGATGGCCCGCCGCAGCGTCTCGCTGGCCGAGGTGGTCGACGCGAACCTGCTGGTGCGCGAGCGCGGCTCGGGCACCCGCACCACGCTCGAGCGGCTCTACAAGGAAGCCGGGCTGCCGCTGCGCATCGGCTCGGAGCTGTCGAGCAACGAAGCCATCAAGCAGATGTGCGCGGCCGGTTTCGGCGCCGCCTTCCTGTCGCTCAACACCTGCGCACTCGAACTCGACGCCGGCTTGCTCGGCGTGCTGCCGATGGCCGGCAACCCGCTCGAGCGCGAATGGTTCGTGATGCACCTCGCCTCGCGCCGCTTGCCGCAGGTGGCCTCGGCGTTCAAGCAGTTCCTGACGCAGGACGGACAGCGCCTCATCAACGAACGTGCCGGTGTGCAGCCGGCCACCGTGAAGCGCGGCACCCGCGCCGTCGCGACAAAACCCCGCACCGCCTCACGCCAGGAGAAAGCCCGATGAAGCTGCCCACCGAATTCGCCCAGCGCCAGCGCCTGGCCGACGAGCTGCACGCGCGGCCGTTCGAGTCGGTGGCCACGCCGGGCGCGGTGCTCTCGGTCGCCACGCTGCGCGGCAGCCCGGCCGAAGACGCCGCCTGCCTCGCCCACCTGGCGCTGCTGCAGCCGGGCGCGCCCGCCGCGGCGGCCACAGCCACGCACCTGAGCCTGCGCTGCGGGGCCGTGCGGGTGCGCTGGGAACGCCACACCGAGTTCTACAGCTTCACGTTCATCAGCGACACCGGGCCGACCGAACTCGCCGGCTGCCTCGACGCCGACTGGCTGAACGCGCTGCCCGCCGGCTGGCTCGCCGCCCTGCCCGGCCCGATGATCGCGGCCACGCAGATCGCGCTGCTGCCCTGCCCGGGCGAGCCGCCGCACGTGCGCAGCGTGGCACCGGTGTTCGGCAGCGAGGTGCTGGTCGGCAACCGCGTGGCCGACGGCGCGGCGACGGTCGTGACCGACCTGCGTTCGGTGCAGGGCGTGACCCGCTTCCTGGTGTTCGACCACGCGCTGAACCGGCGCCGCGCCGGCCGCATCGCGCAGCGCCTGATCGAGCTCGACACCTACCGCATGATGGCGCTGCTGAGCCTGCCCGTGGCGTCGAAGCGCATGGGCGAACTGGCCACCGAAGAAGAGCAGCTCGCATCGCTGATGAACCGCTTTCGTGCCGCCAGCGACGGTGACGAACCGCTGCTCGCCGAGCTGACCGACCTGGCGGCCCGCGTCGAACACGCGATGGCGAACCACGGTTCGCGCTTCTCGGCCACGCAGGCCTACCGCGGCATCGTCGACCGCCGGCTCGCCGAAATGCGTGAACAGCTGGTGCCGGGGCTGCAACCCTTGTCGGAATTCCTCGACCGCCGCTTCCGCCCGGCGATGGAAAGCTGCGCCGCCGCCTCGGCACGGCAAGCGCAACTCTCGGAACGCATCGCGCGCGCCGCGCAGTTGCTGCAGACCCGCGCCGAAGTCGAACGCGAGCGCCAGAACCAGGCGCTGCTGGCGTCGATGGACAAGCGCCAGGGCCTGCAGCTCCGGTTGCAGGAAACGGTCGAAGGCCTGTCGGTGATCGCGATGACGTATTACGGCGTCGGCCTGGCCAGCTACCTGCTGAAGCCGCTCGCCAAGGCGGCAGGTGTGAACGAAGCGCTGGTCACGATGGTGGCCGTGCCGGTGATCGGCATGCTGGTGTTGACCAGCGTGCGTCGGGTGCGGCGCAGGTTGGTGCGGGGGGATTGAGAGGAGCTTGTTCCGCGAGCGGAGTGGGTCGGTCGAATGCGCGCGTGTCCTGGTCAACGACCAACGCGCTCGACCCTGAACCGACCTCTATTCCACAGCCGCAGCCTCGTTCTCTGCGTGCCGGTCAGGCTCCGCGGCGCGGAGGATCTCGTTCAGGACGGACGTGGCGTAGTTCCCGGCGGCCAAAGAGAACGTGAGCACCAGTTGATCGGCTTGCGGCCATTCCCATGACATTCCGACCGGCCTGGCCACCAAGGCGCGGCGCTCCTGGTCCAGACCGGCGTGTTCCATGCCGTCGCACAAGGTGGCGTGACGTTCAGCCACTTCGTTTTCCAGGGCCTGCGCTCGATCGGTGGTGATCACGCGGCCCCGTCCCCAGAGCGGCCCGGTGGGCCGGCCCGCCTCGTCCATCACGTCGCCGGGCAGGGCCTTGCCCCAGAGGCCCTGCTGAATTCGCAACGCCAGCACTTCATTGAAGACGAAGGAGCGCACCGCCGACAGGTAGATGCCCTTCTTCTTCGGGTTGCGCACGCGGATTTCGCGCGCCAGCATGGCCAGCCCCTGCTGCACGTTGCCACCCTCAAAGCCGAAACGCTGAGCGCCGAAGTAGTTGGGCGCGCCCTGTGACGCGACGGCCTCGAGGTTGGTCTCGATGGTGTGGCGGTCGCCGGTCACGTCACGCAGCACGATGCGGAATCGGTTGCCCTGCAGATCACCGGGGCGCAGCTTTTTCGCGTGGCGGCTCTGACTCAGTACCTTGAATTCCGGGTGCTGAAGCAGGGTCAGGTCGGGCGTCTCGCCTTTCCCTTTCCCATTGGGCAGATAGATGCTGAACCACTGGCGGGTGATGGCGTGGCGGTCTTTGAGGCCGGCATAGCCCACGTCCCTTTCCTGCACGCGAGTGGCCTCGGCCAGCTGCTGGGCGACGAAGGCGGTGTTGGCACCGTTCTTTTCGATGTCCAGCCAGAGGTGTTCGCCCTCACCGGAGGGCAGCTGCAGCGGCAGTTCGGTCACGATGAAATCCTCGTTGAGGAGTTTCAGGGTGGCACTGGCGCCGCTGGCCGGATAGGCGTTGGGCCACTGCGGCAAGGTCGTGTATCGAGCGTCGGTCATGGAGCAGTCTGAAGGCACCGGCTTTGGACAGGGGCAGCCTGCCCGGCCGACCAGGGGCGGTTCGACAGTGATTCTCTCCCTGCCGCATGGGCTGATGAGCGTCAACAGAAGCGTCTTCAATGGGAAGCGTTGCGCGCTACGACAGGCGCGCTTCCGGGCGGCGACGTCAACTCACGGACCCGGCCGAGAGCGGGTGCTCACCGATGACTACTCTGTGGCAATTCAGCTGCGGCCACAACTGATCGGCAGCGTCCCGTGGGCGCTTCTCGAGCTCAGTGGACGCTAAATGCTTCTCTGGAGGGACGATCGAGTGCGTTTTCAGTCGGTTTCTACGAGTTCAAGGCCACTATCGTGGGCCACGGATGTTGGGATGTCGTCGCCTTCTTCAACCGCTCCGACCGCCCATTGGGCAGCTTGGCCGGTGGTACGTGCGACGAGATCGAGGAGCAACTTTTGCCGTGCACTCATGAAGGCGCTGAAGTCATTTGCATACAGCTCGGGCGCAGGAATGCAATGGGTTTTCAGGTAGCCCACGAGTGCGACCTTGTCGATAGCCGGCTCAATGATTTGTCCGTTGGCGCTGGTCTTGCCTTTCTCCAGCTTCTCCAGGTAGCTTGATGGTGCAACGCCGCCAATGATGCGGTTCGTGCGGTAGCCGAGCGGCGTCTTGTTGACAACGGAGTCATAGAGCGATGCTGACAGCTTCGGTGTCTGAGACTCACACCACGCCTTGGGGAAAATATGGTGGATGTCGACCGCTTCGTCGAAGAACACTGTTTGGTCGAAGGCCTGACCGCTGCGGAAGTCGATGGCGCCCTGGCGCAGCAGAAGTGCCTGCAGCCCCTTGTAGGCCGCAGAAAGGCGCGAACGCATTGTCAGAAGTCGATCAGCACGCAGAACGCCGTCGGTGACTGTGCCAGGCTCTGCACCGCCGTTGAGCCATGCCGGCACTTCAATGATGTCCTTGGCGAAGCGGCTCTCAACCGCTGATCCATACAGCTCACCGAACACGCCGCACCAGTACCAGCGGGCGATCTTGTCGTTGTTGGTGGTGTGCTCAGCCTTCTCTCCGATTTCGGCGAAAACGGCTGCAAGTGGGACGAGCTGGGTCTGGTACGGAAGATCAACCACCCGATGAATCTGCTGTTGACGCAGGAATTTGGCGGCACGTTCGAAGCCTGCCCTCACCGCATCGCCGTGCTTCTTGTATGCAGCGAGCGGCAAGTCGAGCAGGGACTGACGAGTTGCACGGACGGCAGGCCACTCGTTTTCCTTGCCGGGCTTGTCGACCATGGCGGCAAGCCGAAGCTCCTTGGTGTGCAGCAGTGCAATCGCCTGTAGAAAATCTGTCGCCGCCACATTGGCAAGCACGCCCTGGGCTTGGCCCGCCGCGCGGCCGAAGGCTGCGAGACGTTTCTGGACGCCCATGCGCAGATTTGAATCGGCGGCCTTCTCGTCGCCGAGCCAATCATCGCGCAATTTGTGACCTTGGGCTGCATACATGGCAGTCAGCAGTTCAAAGGCATCCAGCGCTTTTCCGCCAGTGTTTACCTTCTCGAAGACGAGGCAAACAGCTTCGTGAGAGGTGTCAGCGCCAAGTGCGATGACGGGCACTTGATACTCCGCGAAGTTCTTTAGCACCTCGTTCTTGAACTGCTTGAACACCTCGCGCAGTTCGGACTGCCCCTTAACGATCCAGTGGTCGCCGAACTCCTCTTGCCATGTATCCCAGTTGAATGCTTGATTCAACGGATACATGAGGTGCTCGTATTCGAGTGCCGGCGATGACAGGTCAAGGACGACGGTTTTGTCGAAATTCTCTTTGATCTTGCGGTCCTCCGGCACCGCAAAAATTGCCGAGTCGCGGTCGGCCTCTGACTTCAGTGCCTTGCGGATATCAATGTAGAACCACCGCTTGACCAGCCGCTTCTTGGCAGTGATGGTGGAAACCACATGGCACCGCATGCAGCTCTGGTACAGCGAAGTCATACGCTGCTGACCATCAAGTAGCAATTGCTCTGGTTGCATCTGGACTGCGGCCACTGGCGTCCCCTCGATGGGACGTCGGGCGAAAATCACACCCTCCCCGACCTTCGATTTGAGCGACATCAGCGCACCCATCGGGAAGCCGCGAGAGACTGACGCGATCAGGCTCATGATTCGCTCCTCCTCCCAAACCCAGCTTCGCTGGAAGTCGGGCAACTGCAGCCTGCCTTCCTCGCACGCCTTGAGCAAAGCACTAAGCGAAACCGGGTTGGTATCGAAGGTCGTTTTTGCCATTGGTTCTTCTCTTCGTGTCCGTTGCTGTCCCGCTTCGAGGCGGTCTTCGGTATACGGAGTTTGCCCGAGATATTGCACCCGACCTCTGCGGTGAAATTCCGCTCCTGGGCGTCGAGTTCACGCCTACGAACTTCCGCATCGGGTCGAGACCACTCGTTGACCGCCAGGAACGGCAGTCATTCAAGAGGTGCCCCTGGCAGCCTGCTCGGGTTGGTACGCCCAGAGACTGCTGCGCATTCCACCGCTGTCACTCGGACCAGAGAGGCAAAGCAGGAGTGAAGGACAGCTTGTTGGCAGTCAGCGTGAGTTCGCCCGGCGCCGGCGACCGGCAGGAATCGCTGCATTCCAGTCATCGGAAACGGTACCCAACCGACCGCTGAGCGCGCCCATGCGCTGCAGCCCGCCCCGCGTGCAAGCCCAGCTGCCAGCAACAACGCCAACCCGCAAGCCGCCATGCCAGCGCACGGCGCAGTGCATTCGCCCGCGCCGAGATGGCCGGATTTTTCCTCATCGATACAAGCGCTTGGCACGGCCATTCGGGGCTTTCCCGCGAGGGCCCCGAAGCTGGCGCGCGACTTGTGAAGAGCAGGGCACACACGCCGGAGCCTCCGGTGGTCCGGATCGTCGAAGCAACAACAGGAGACAGCTCACATGGAGACGTTCTACGAGGTGATGCGCCGCCAGGGCATTTCGCGCCGCAGCTTTCTGAAGTACGGCTCGCTCACCGCCACCTCGCTCGGCCTCGACCCGGCCTTCGTGCCGCAGATCGCGCACGCGATCCACTGGGTCCGCAAGGGCACGCTGCCGGGCTGCGAGATGCACTGGCAGGCCGGTGCACCGTGCAGCGTGACCGGCAGCGCCGGGCAGTTGCAGCAGGTGCTGATGAACCTGCTGCAGAACGCCTGCGACGCTGCCGCCGGCTCGACCGCCGGGCACCCGCAGTTGTGGCTGACGACCGAGCGCAACGACACGCAGGTGCGTGTGCTGCTGCGCGACAACGGCCCCGGCATCGTCGAACAGCACGGCGGCCGGCTGAGAAGGTGTGAACGAATCCAACATGCCCGCTCGTCCCGCCCAAACGCGCCCACTCGGCGTTGCAAATGCGCGCCGTAGCCCGAGCTACGGCTGTGCTTTGCGCCTTGATTGGGCGCGTTTGGGCGGCCCGCTCGGGCACGCCGGATTCATTCACACCTTCTGAGCGCGCGCAACCACCCCGAGGGCGGGCGGAGTTCGTTCTGGAGTTGCCGCTGGCGCGCTGAGCGTTCAGCGCCAGCTTCAGAAACCGCGGAATACCGGCTGGCGCCGCTCGACCATCGCGGCCACGCCTTCCTGCGCATCGGCGGTGGCCGACACGCGCGCCAGTGTCAGCGCTTCGTCTTCGAGCTGGGCCTGCATCTGCGCCGAGCCGGCGCGCAGGAACAGGCGTTTGATCTCGCCGTAGGCCACGGTCGGGCCGTTGGCGAGCGCCTGCGCCAGCGCCAGGGCTTCGTCTTGCAACTTGTCGTCGGCGACCACGCGGTCGACCAGCCCGGCCTGCAGCGCTTCGGCGCTCTTCAGCACTTCGGCGAGCAGCACGAAACGGCGTGCGCGTGCAGCGCCCATGCGTGCGGTGAGCGTCACGCTCGAACCGGAATCACAACTGAAGCCGAGTTGGGCGAAGGCCGAACCGAGCCGCGCCGACTCGGCAGCGATCACCATGTCGCAGCCCGCGAGCAACGCCACGCCCGCGCCCATCGCAAAGCCCTGCACCGCCGCGACGATCGGCACCGGCAGTTGCCAGGCGCGCTGCAAGCCCATGTGCAGGTCGCCGGTCCATTCGCGCACGAGTGGGGCAAGGTTGGCGCGGGCCGGGTGCAGCTTCTTCAGGTCGCCGCCGAAACTGAAGTTGGCGCCGTCGGCGCGCAACAGCACGGCGCGCAGGCCGGCGGTGTCCCAGAGGTCGGCGACAACCTGCTTGAGGTCGCGCGCGAACTCGCCGTCGACCGGGTTGCCCCGCTCGGCTTGCGCCAGGCTCACGATGGCCAGGCCGTCATTCATCTCGACGCGGATCGTTGGCGTGGCGGTCATGAGGTGCAGCTCCCGGATGTGGCGCGACTGCTCGCGACTGTACCGACAACGCCACGCGCCGTGGGCGCTCGGAGTCGGCACGCGACATTTGCCCCGGCCGTCTTCGCCTGCTTATACTGAGCCGAATGGCTAACCAACAGACCCGGCTCTCGGACGTTTTCTACGCGCTCGCCGACCCCACGCGCCGCAAGATCGTGGGCGTGCTGGGCAGCGGGCCGGCCTCGGTGTCGGTGCTGGCCGCGCCGTTCGAGATGGCCCTGCCGTCGTTCATGAAACACCTGGCCGTGCTGGAACGCAGCGGCGTGATCCGCTCGAACAAGGTCGGCCGGGTGCGGACCTGCGAACTGCGACCGAAGGCGCTCACATCGGCAGAGCAATGGATGGCCGGGCAACGCGCCGTGTGGGAAGCGCGCACCGACCGCTTGGCCACCTTGGCCGAGAAACTTCATCAGGAGGAACTGTCCCGTGAATCCGTCGAACAACGCCGGCGCTGAGCCGCAAGACCTCGTCATCTCGCGCCTCGTGCGCGCGCCCCGCGCCACGCTGTGGCGCGCGTGGACCGAGCCCGCCTTGCTGAAGGCGTGGTGGTGCCCGAAACCCTGGACCACCGAAGTGCGCGCCTTCGACCTGCGTGTCGCCGGCGCCTTCCACACCTTCATGCAGGGCCCCGACGGCGGCACCAGCGACAACCCGGGCTCGTTCCTCGAGATCGTGCCGCAGGCGAAGATCGTGTTCACGTCGATGCTGCTGGCCGACTGGCGCCCGGCCACGCCGTGGCTGCCGTTCACCGCCATCATCACGATGGCCGACGAGGGCGCATGCACGCGCTATGTCGCGACCGTGATGCACCCCGACCAGGCCACGAGCGACCGCCACGCGGAGATGGGCTTCTTCGACGGCTGGGGCACCTGCATCGACCAGCTCGAAGCGTTCGCGCAGCAGCTGCGCTGAGCGGAAGGACGGCCGGCGAAAAGGGCTACGCTTCGATGGTTTCCTGAACTGCACGGCGGGCGGCGCCCGCTTTTGTCATCATCGAGGCCACCCCATGAACACCCCCGACATCTTCATCCTCTCTGCCACCCGCACCGCCATCGGCACTTTCGGCGGCGCACTGAAAGACGTGCCGCTGACGCAGATCGCCAGCACCACGGTGCGCGAAGCGATCGCCCGCAGCTTTGTTCCCGCCGCCGACATCGGCCACGTCGTGATGGGCAACGTGATCCCCACCGACGTGCGCGACGCCTACCTGTCGCGCGTGGCCGCGATCGAGGCCGGCATTCCGCAGGAAACACCAGCCTTCAACGTGAACCGGCTGTGCGGCTCGGCGCTGCAGGCGGTGATCTCGGCCGCGCAATCGCTGATGCTCGGTGACGCCGAGTTCGCGATCGGCGCCGGTGCCGAATCGATGAGCCGCAGCCCCTACTTCATGCCCACGGCGCGCTGGGGCGCGCGCATGGGCGACGTGCAGACCATCGACTACATGCTCGGCATCCTGCACGACCCGTTCCACAAGATCCACATGGGCATCACCGCCGAGAACGTGGCCGCGCGCGACGGCATCACGCGCGAGATGCAGGACGCGCTCGCGCTGGAGAGCCAGCGCCGCGCCGCGAAGGCGATCGCCGAAGGGCGTTTCAAGTCGCAGATCGTGCCGGTCGAGATCGCCACCCGCAAGGGCACGGTCGTGTTCGACACCGACGAGCACGTGCGCGCCGATGTCACGGCCGAGCAGCTGGCGAAGATGAAACCGGCCTTCAAGGGCGACGGCACGGTGACGGCCGGCAACGCCTCGGGCGTGAACGACGGCGCCGCCGCGCTGGTGCTCGCCACCGGCGACGCGGTGAAGGCGCGCGGCCTGAAACCGATGGCGCGGCTGGTGAGCTACGCGCAGGCCGGCGTCGACCCGACGCTGATGGGTCTCGGCCCGATCCCGGCGTCGCGCCTCGCGCTCAAGCGCGCCGGCCTCACGGTGGCCGACCTCGACGTGATCGAGTCGAACGAGGCTTTCGCAGCCCAGGCCTGCGCCGTCACGCGCGCCCTCGAACTCGACCCGGCCAAGGTGAACCCGAACGGCTCGGGCATCTCGCTCGGCCACCCGGTGGGCGCCACCGGCGCGATCATCGCGACCAAGGCGCTCTACGAACTGCAGCGCATCAACGGCCGCTACGCGCTGGTGACGATGTGCATCGGCGGCGGCCAGGGCATCGCGGTGGTCTTCGAGCGCGTCTGATGGCCGAGCCGACGATCACGAGCGACGGGCGCGTCGACCGCGAACCGCCGAGCGGCAAGGCGCTGCTGGTCTACCCGTTCGCCGGCCCGCCGGAACGCGGCCACACGCTGGAGGTGGCGCCCGGCGTGCGCTGGATCCGCATGCCGCTGCCGTATGCGCTGAACCACATCAACCTGTGGGCGCTCGACGACGGCGAAGGCTGGGCGCTGGTCGACACCGGCGTGCGCACCGAAGACTGCGCCGCCGCCTGGCGCGAACAGTTCGCCAACGCGCCCGATGCCCGCCCGCTGACGCGCGTGATCGTCACCCACATGCACCCCGACCACGTCGGCATGGCGGGCTGGCTGACGCGCAAGTTCGGCGTGCGCCTGTGGATGACGCCGCTCGAATACCTGAGCTGCCGCGCGATGGTGTCCGACACCGGGCGCGAAGCGCCGCCCGACGCGATCGCGTTCTTCCACAGCGCCGGCTGGAGCGAAGCCGCGCTCGAAACCTACCGCACCCGCTTCGGCAATTTCGGCAAGCACATCCACCCGCTGCCCGACAGCTTTCGCCGGCTCGACGACGGGCAGGAACTGCAGATCGGCGCGAACACCTGGCGCGTGATCGTCGGCACCGGCCATTCGCCGGCGCACGCTTGCCTGTACTGCCCGGCACTGAAGGCCCTGATCTCGGGCGACCAAGTGCTGCCACGCATTTCGTCGAACGTGTCGGTCTACCCGACCGAACCCGATGCCGACCCGATGCGCGGCTGGCTCGATTCGCTCGCGAAGATCAAGCGCGAAGTGCCCGACGACGTGCTGGTGCTGCCTGCGCACAACGAGTGCTTTCGCGGGCTGCACGCACGGATCGACGCGCTGGCCAGCGGGCAGAAACGTTCGCTGGAGCGGCTGCGCCGCTCGCTGCAGGAACCGAAACGGGCGGTCGACGTGTTCGGTGCGCTGTTCGCCCGCGCCATCGGCGAGGCCGACGTGCCGCTGCTCGGCATGGCCACGGGCGAGAGCCTGGCCTGCCTGAACTACCTGCTGTACCGGGGAGAGCTGACGCGCGAAGCCGACGCCGACGGCGTGGCCTGGTACCGTGGCGTCACGGCGGCGATGTGAGCGGCGCACAAAGCAAAACGCCGTCCATGGGGACGGCGCTTGCCAATTCGTTAGTTGTTGTTTTTGTTCGTGAATCCGTGGTTGCGAGGGCAGGATTTGAACCTGCGACCTTTGGGTTATGAGCCCAACGAGCTACCAGACTGCTCCACCTCGCGACTGAGCCTGTGACTATAGCACAGACGCGACGCGCGACTGAACCTCAGAGGCCGGCGCGGCCCAGCGTCTGCAGGAAACGCTCGCTGTTCTGGTAGCCGATGACACGCGTGTCGGCGATCTCGCGGCCCTGCGCGTCGAAGAAGATCGTGCCGGGCGGGCCGAACAGCTGGAAGCGCTTGAGCAGCTCGCGATCGTCGGTGTTGTTCGCGGTCACGTCGGCCTTGAGCAGCAGCGCGCCGGCGAGTTTTGCCTGCACCGCCGGGTCGGAGAAGGTGAAGCGCTCCATCTCCTTGCACGAGACACACCAGTCGGCGTAGAAGTCGAGCATCACGGGCCGGCCGCTGGTGCGCAGTGCGTTGTCGAGTTCGGCGACGCTGCGCACGGCGTTGAAGACCGGTCCGGCATGAGCGGCAGCCGCGCCGCCGCGTGCGGCGAGGTGCGACAGGGGCTGCAACGGATCGGTACCACCCGAGGCCGCACCCGCCAGTTGCAAGAGCCCGCAGGCTGCCAGCACGGCCGCCACCGAGCGGCGCCACAGGCTCCTCGACAGTTCGCCCCGGTGCCCCCCGCGGTGCTGGTGGTACGACACCAGCATCACGGCAGCGCAGATCAACAGCGCCCCCCACAACGCCAGCACCAGGCCGGCCGGCAGGATCGACTGCACGGTCCACAGCGCCACGCCGAGCAGCAGCAGGCCGAACAGGCGCTTCACTTCGGTCATCCAGCCACCCGCGCGTGGCAGCAGCGCACCGGCCGATGCGCCGACCAGCAACAGCGGGATGCTCATGCCGGCGGCGAGCGAGAACAGCGCGGCACCACCGAGCCACACGTCGCGCGTCTGGCTCAGGTAAACGAGCGCACCGGCCAGCGGTGCGGCAACACACGGGCTGACGATCAGTGCCGAGACACCGCCCATCGCGAACACGCTGGCAAAACGCCCGGCCGGCAGGCGCTGCGAGGCTTGCGTGAGCCTGCCCGTCAACGCGCTCGGCAGCTGCAGTTCGTAGGCGCCGAACATCGACAGCGACAGCGCCACCAGCCCGGCCGCGAACAAGCTCAGCACCCAGGGGTTCTGCAGCGTCGCGGCGAGGCCCTCGCCCGCCAGGCCGGCCGCCACACCGAGGGCGGTGTAGACCATCGCCATGCCGAGCGAATAACTCAGCGCGAGCGAGAAGCCGCGGCCGCGCGACACCTGCTCACCCTGGCCGACGATGATCGACGAGAGGATCGGCAGCATCGGCAACACGCAGGGCGTGAGCGAGAGCAGCACACCGGCGAGAAAGAACACGCCGATCACAGACCAGAACTTGCCGCTGCGCAGCGCCGCGTCCATGCCGCCGCCATCGGCCGACGACGCGGTGCCGTTGGCGGCCGCGCTCGTTGCCGGAGCTGGCGCGGCACTCGGATCGAGCGCTGCGGTCTCGGCGGCCGTCATCAGGCGGGCCGTGCCGTCACCGCCGTAGCCCGCCAGGCTGACGACCAGGCCGCGCTGCTGCGGCGGGTAACACAGGCCCTGGTCGGCACAACCCTGGTTCGTGACGAGCAACTGGAACTTCGGCTCGGCCTGCGTCACCGGCACGGTGATGCGCAGCACCTCGCGGTGGGTCTCGACGTTCTTCTGGAAGGTCTCGTCGAACTTGACCTTGCCTTGCGGGATGTCGGGCGTGCCAAGCGTGGCACCGTTGGCCACGAACTTGAATTGCTCGCGGTAGAGGTAGTAGGCCGGGGCGACCGTGAAGGTCACTTCGACGGTGCGCTCGTCAACCGCGCGCGCGGCGAGCTTGAACGCGACGTTGGGGTCGAGGAATTCGTCGGCCGAGCGTGCGGGCTGCGTGGCGGTGAGCACGAACAGCAGCACCGCCACGAACCGCAGCCAACCGATAGTGAAAGTTCTCTTCAGCATGCTGTTGTCGTCGCTGTTCGTGTACTCGAAAGAGCTTGGTCGCGGGCCGAGGTTCCCGGATTACTTGAAGAAGCGCCGGCGCGTCAGCACCAGCGCGAGGTAATAACCGCCGACCGCATAGGCCACGAGCACGCAGATCGGGCGCAGCATGTCGCCCGTGGGCGTGCCCAGGATCAAGGGGCGCACCAGTTCGACCGCCGCCGTCAGCGGCAGCACGTTCGCGACCGACTGCAGCCAGCCCGGCATCTGCGAGATCGGGAAATACACACCCGACAGGAAGGTCATCGGCGTGATGACGAGCGTGAAGTAGTAGGTGAAGAAGTCGTAGCCCTTGGCCAGCGCGTTGAACACGAGCGCGACCGACGCGAAGGTGATGCCGACCAGGCCCAGCAGTGGCAAGGCCAGCAGCATCGTCGGCTCGCGGCTGATGCCCAGCACCCAGATCACGACCATGATCGCGGCGACCGAAAACAGCGACTTGAACGCGGCCCACAGCATCTCGGCGAAGACGATGTCGTCGAGCGCGATCGGCGCGTTCATGATGCTGTCCCAGGTCTTCTGCATCTGCATGCGCGAATAGGCCGAGTACAGCGCCTCGAACGTGGCGGCCAGTGCGGCGCTGACGACGATGCTGCCGGAAGCCAGGAACTGGATGTAGGGCCAGCCGTCGATCTGCCCGATCATCGAACCCAGGCCGTAGCCGAAGGCCACCAGCGTGATCAGCGGCTCGGCGATGTTGCCGATCACGCTCGGCACAGCGAGCTTCTTCCACACCAGCAGGTTGCGCATGAACACCGGCCAGAAGCGGCGCGAGATGCTGGGGGCGGCGGTGAAGGAAACGAGCATGGTGGCGTGGCGGTGCTTCAGGCGTCGTCGCGGATCTGGCGGCCGGTGAGCTTGAGGAACAGGTCTTCGAGGTTGGCCGGGCGATGCAGATAGCGCACGCTGTGATTTTCCGCCAGCGCGGCGAGCAGCGGCTTGGCGTCGTGCAGGTAGAAAAACACGGTTTCGCCACTCGCTTCGACACGCTGGGCCAAAGCGGCGTGCGCCACCGCCAACTCGGCAGCGCCTTCACCGTAGACCTCGACCACATCGGTTTCAAGATGTTCGCGGATCAGGCCGCGCGGTGTGCCTTCGGCGATCTTGCGGCCGTGGTCGAGCACGATCAGGCGGTCGCACAGGCGCTCGGCTTCGTCCATGAAGTGCGTGGTCAGCAGGATCGCCTTGCCTTGTTTGAGCAGGTCCTGCAGGCGCTCCCACATCAGGTGGCGCGCTTGCGGGTCGAGGCCGGTGGTGGGCTCGTCGAGCAGCAGCAGGTCGGGGTCGTTGATCAATGCGCGGCCCAGGCTCAGCCGGCGTTTCATGCCACCCGAGAGTTCACCCGGCTTGGCCGTGGCCTTGGCCTGCAGGTGGGCGAAGGCGAGCAGTTTCGGGATGCGCTCTTCGATGATCGCCTTCGGCAAGCCGAAGTAGCTGCCGTAGACACGCAGGTTTTCGGCGCAGGTGAAGTCGGGATCGAGGCTGTCGAACTGCGTGACGACGCCGATGCGGCTCTTCGCTTCACGCACGCGTTGCGGGATCGGCAGGCCGAAGGCTTCGATGCTGCCGGCGTCGGGGCCGGTCAGCCCCAGGCACATGCGGATCGTGGTCGTCTTGCCGGCGCCGTTCGGGCCGATCACACCCAGGCACTCGCCGGGCTGGATCTCGAGCGACAGGTCGTCGACGACGGTCGCATCGCCGAACTTCTTGACCAGGTGCGACAGGCGCAGCAGCGGTTGGGGCATGGCGGTGGAGTGTGCCAAAGGCGGGTGATTCGTGCCGGCGCGAAGGCCATGCCCGGAAACGACAAAGGCCAGCGTGTGCCGGCCTTTGCCTGGTTCGAGACGCGTGCAGCGCCTGCGAACTGCTTACTCTTCGGCCTTGGCTTCCACAGCCACGGGTTCCGGGCGGTCGACCAGTTCGACAAACGCCATTGGCGCGTTGTCGCCGATGCGGAAGCCCATCTTCAGGATGCGCGTGTAGCCGCCCGGGCGTGCCTTGTAGCGCGGGCCGAGTTCGTTGAACAGCTTGGTGACGATATCGCGGTCACGCAGGCGGTTGAACGCCAGGCGGCGGTTCGCCAGCGTGGCTTCCTTGGCGAGCGTGATGAGCGGCTCGACGACGCGGCGCAGTTCCTTGGCCTTGGGGACCGTGGTCTTGATCGCTTCGTGTTGCAGCAGCGAGTTGCACATGTTGCGCAGCATCGCCTGGCGGTGCTCGCTGGTGCGGTTGAGTTTTCGGAGTCCGTGACGGTGACGCATGGTGCTGATTCCTTCTTGACTAACTTATGAGCCCCAGCCGTATCAGGTACTGGGGATTGCACGCGACAGGCGTTATCGCTTGTCGAGGCCCTGCGGGGGCCAGTTTTCCAGCCGCGCGCCGAGCGTGAGCCCGCGCGAAGCCAGCACTTCCTTGATTTCGTTGAGCGACTTGCGGCCCAGGTTCGGCGTCTTCAGCAGCTCGGTCTCGGTGCGCTGGATCAGGTCGCCGATGTAGTAGATGTTCTCGGCCTTCAGGCAGTTGGCCGAACGCACCGTCAGCTCGAGCTCGTCGACCGGGCGCAGCAGGATCGGGTCGAACTGCGTGTTGCGCTGTTGCGGCGCGTCGAAGGCCGGGATGTCGTTGAC
>Ga0073925_1000097_pt1 | contig 22094 bp, 17 predicted proteins | sample GWRWT4_21May14_FD_70952 | JGI IMG/M metagenome (GOLD analysis project Ga0073925, IMG submission 70952) | Sand microcosm microbial communities from a hyporheic zone in Columbia River, Washington, USA - GW-RW T4_21-May-14 | ecosystem: Engineered > Artificial ecosystem > Sand microcosm >...
GCCGACAGCAGGCAGGCCGCGACAATCGCCACATAACCCAGCCCGCCCTTCACGTGGCCGACCAGCGCCAGCGCGAAGTTGACGATGCGCTTGGACAGGCCGCCCACGTTCATGATCTCGCCGGCGAGCATGAAGAAGGGCACGGCCAGCAGGGGGAAACTGTCGGAACCGTTGATCACGTTCTGCGCCAGGATCTGCGCGTCGAACAGGTCGAGGTGCCACATCAGCGCCACGCCGCAGGCGAGCAGCGCGTAGGCGATCGGAATGCCCAGCGCCATGGCGGCGAGCAGGGCCCCGAGGAAGACGGCGACGGTCATGGCTTGCTCCCGGGGTTTTGCAGGTGGTCGGGGGTGGCGGCGCCTTCGCGGGCCAGTTCGGCCTGCAGCGCTTCGAGCTCGCCGGCTTCTTCCGACTCCTTGACCATCACGAGCTCCGCTTCGCTGAGCTGCCCGCTGAGCATGCGCCAGAGGTCGCGCAACAGGATGACCCCGGCCGACACGGCGAACACCACGCCGGCCGAATAGAAGATCGCGACCGACGCACCGGTGACGGGCGCTTCCACGTCCCAGTTGATCTTCGCCTGTGCCAGGCTGCCTTCGAACAGCAGCCAGGTGATGTAGAGCATCAGCAGGTGGCCGATCACGAGGCAGGCCTTCTTGCCCGCCACCGGCAGGCGCGACACCACCATGTCGGTGCCGAGGTGGCCGTGTTCCTTCAGGGCGACGATGGCGCCCAGGAAGGTCAGCCACACGAACAGCCAGCGCGAGGCTTCTTCGGACACCGTGATGCCGGAAGAAAAGGCATAGCGCAGCACCACGTTGCCGAACACCAGCAGCACCATGATGGCCAGCGCCAGCGCGATGATGCCCTCCAGCACGCGGCAGTAAACGTCGAGAACCTTTGTCATCTTGTCTCCTTCGTCGTTGCGAAGACGACCCGGTGGCCAGCGGCACCTGGTCGGCAGCGGGTCGTTCTGTGCGACCCTTGAGGCGGAATAATGTACGAACTAGTACGTTTACGAATCAGTGAAAACCCTGATTCACGCCAAAACCCGATCGCAGCTCACTTGTGGACGAAGCGCGCGATCATTTCCACGATGTTCTTGCGGCGGCCCTCCATCGCCTCGGGTTCGGTCATGTCGCGCTTGAAGATCAGCGCGAAGGTGTGGCGGTTGGCCACGTTGAAAAAACACAGCGCGCTGATCGACATGTGCAGTTCCACCGCGTCGAGCCCGCGCCGGAACACGCCCGCCTTCACGCCGCGGTCGTACACCGCCTTGACCGCGTGGATGACCGGAATGTTGAGCTGCTGGATCGTCTTCGACTGCGCCAGGAACTCGCCGTTGTGGATGTTCTCCGTCATCACGAGGCGGATGAAATCGGGGTTTGCGAGCTGGTAATCGAAGGTGAACCCGACGAGCTTGCGCAGCGCCGCCTCGGGCTCCAGGTCGTCGAGCTTGAGCGTGGCCTCGATGCTGCGGATGCGCCGGTAGGCTTCTTCGAGCACGGCCACGTAGAGGCCTTCCTTGCTCGTGAAGTAGTAATAGATCATGCGTTTGCTGGTGTGGGTGAGCGCGGCGATCTCGTCGATGCGCGCGCCGCTCAGGCCCTTGTCGGCGAACTCCTTGGTCGCCACTTCGACGATGTTGGCCATCGTGCGCTGCGGGTCGTTGGTGCGCGCGGCGGTGGCCGCCGGGCGGCCGGCGCGCCGTTTTGTTTGTACTGGTTCGTTCATGGCGCGGAGCGTACCGCAGCACTCCGGCTCCCCGCAATCGGGCCGCACTGCGGGACCACGCGGGCCCGGTTCGTGCAAGAAATCCCGCGCCGGTCCACACTTGCCGCCGGGTGAGTTCGGCTTCGTGACGGTTTCAGGGCAACACAGGGGAGGCGCACATGTACAAACACATCGCCACGGTGGCCGGCGTCGGCCTGTCGGTGCTGTTCGTCGTGGTCTTCTTCATCGGCCGGGCCGAAACCCGGCACCTCGCCGAAGTGGCCCCGCGCGTCGGCATGAACCACGACGACCTGCTCGCCATGGCGCCGCGCGTCGCCTCGCACACCGGCGTCACGCTGGGCACGTCGCGGCGCATGGTCTACCTGCTGGCCTGCAGCGGCTTGCCGAACCGCAACACGTTCGAGGAGCAGGCCACCCTGGCCGGGTCGATGGCGAAGCAGCAGCGGCTCAGCGACCGAGAGGCCGTGACCGCGGCGCTCGCGCGGAGCGGTCACGCCGCCGGCGTGGGCAAGCTGAAAGACTGCTGAGCGCTGCGGCTCAGACCAGGCAAGTGCGGTTCTTGCCGGTGCGCTTGGCCTCGTACATGCCCCGGTCGGCGCGCTCCAGCGCGTCTTCCACCCTCTCGGGCAGCCGGTAGGCCGTGACGCCGGCCGAAAAGGTGACGAAGACCTGCTTCTGCTCGTGCATGAACAGCCCGCCGGTCAAGGTGCGCTGGAGTCGGGTCAGGATCGTCTGGGCCTCGTCCATCGGCGTTTCGGGCAGCAGCACCACGAATTCTTCGCCGCCATAGCGTGCCACCAGGTCGGTGGGGCGCAGCGTTTTGCTGACGAGCGCCGCCAGCGACCTGAGCGCCTCGTCGCCGGCACCGTGGCCGAGTTCGTCGTTCAGGCGCTTGAAGTTGTCGATGTCGAGCAGGCCGATCGCCAGCGGCGCACCGCTGCGCTCGTGGCGGGCACGCTCGGCCTCGAAGGCCTGCATCAGCCCGCGCCGGTTGGCCACCTGCGTGAGCTGGTCGGTGCAGACCTCGTCGGAGAGGCGCTGCATTTCTTCTTCGAGTTCGCCGACGCGACGCGTCAGGCCGCTCGCCTTGCTGTGCTCTTCCTGCAGGCGCGACTGGGTCTGGCGCACCAGCGACTGCACGGTGCGGCTCTCTTCGACCATCTCGCGCACCACACCGGCCAGGCCTTCGAGCGAATCGGCCTGCTCGATCACATCCGCATACCGGCCGACGCTGTCGTGGAAGTTGCCGGTTTGCGAGCCGAGTTCGTTGAGCTCGGTGAGCATGCGGTTGATCAGCCCCTTGAGCGAGTCGCGTGCCTGCGCCCGCTCGACCCGCACCTGGCCCTGCCGCTCGCGGGTGTTGCGCAGCAGCTCGCTCACGGCGCGTACACCACGCACAGTGAGGCCTTCATCGATCTTCGCGCGCATGGCGTCGCACTGGCCCTTGGCCCAGCTGTCGTCTTCGGCCAGGTCAGCGATGCTGGCGGTCAGCTCATGGCACAGGCCACCGAGCTGGTCCATGAAATGGTGGCGGTGATCGAGCACCAGCCCGGCACGCTGGCACAGCCGGGTCAGTTCTTCCACCAGCGCCGGCGTGGCACCCTCGGTCTGCAGCCGCAGCGTGATGGCCCCGAGTTCGGTGGCCAACTCGTGCGGCACACCGGCGTCATCGGCCGGCAGCGCGCGCTGCAGCGTTCCCGACAGCGGCACCAGCACGCCCGGCCAGTCGGTTGCCGCCGCTTCGGCCGGCGCTGCCGCCGGATCGCCCTGCAGCGGGTCGGCAACCTGCGGCGGCGCGGCGGCTTCGATCAGGTCCGGCCCCTCGGCCGGCCCATCGGCCACATCGGTGTCCCAGCTAGATACCAGTTGTGCCAAACGCTGCTGCAGGCGCCTGAGGTCACTGCGGCTGCCTTGCAGCACCCGCTGCAAACCTTCTTTTTTGCGCGCCTGGGTCCAGTTGCGCCCACCACGGTCGACACCGCGAACGATGCGTTCGATCAACAGGGCAATCGCCGAAGCGTCGGGCGCCGGCGAGTTCTGCAAGCTGCGCTCGGCCAGCTCCCATCGGCCGCGGGCCACAGCCTGTGCGAACTCGGCCGCAGCAGCGGCACCGCCCGACACTTCGGCGTCGAAGGCGCGCAATGCCACCCGTTCGACCAGCCGTTGCCCGCGTTCGGGCAGCAGCGCGGCCACCGCCGCGCCACCGGCTTCCATGCGGTAGGCGCGCTCGTAGTTTTCAGGCGTGGGTTCGAGCTTGTCGAGCGCCAGGCGACGCAGCGCGGCTTTGGCGAGATGCGCTGGTGACGCGCCTGTCGCGGGTTCGGCCGGCGGTGGCGCCAGGCTGGCAGGTCGGGTGGCTTGCATGGTGGGTCGGGCCGATCAGCCGATGGGTTTGGCGCGTGGATCGCGCACATCGGGGAAACGCAGCACCTCGGCCATGTCGGCTTCGTCGGCCTTGCCGATCCACGGTGCCTTGCGCGGCAGGATGGTCTGCTGCAGCCAGGTCTCGATGTCTTCGGGCGGCTGCGGCTTGCTGAACAGGAAACCCTGCATCACGCCACAACCGAGCCGGTGCAGCACTTCCATCTGGCGCAGGTTCTCCACGCCCTCGGCCACCACGCGCAGGCCGAGCGAGCGCGCCAGCGCGATGATGGCGGTGACGACGGCCGAGCTCTGCGGCGTCATGCCCAGGTCGCGGATGAAACTGCGGTCGATCTTGAGTTCGCTGATCGGCAGCGCGGTCAGGTAGGCGAGCGAGGAATAACCGGTACCGAAGTCGTCGATCGAGATCTCGACGCCGATCTCGTTGAGCCGGTGCAGCGACGGGATCACGTTCTGCAGATCCTTCATCAACCCGGTCTCGGTGATCTCGAGCTCGATCGCGTGGTGCGGTACGCCGTAGGTGGTGACGGCGTTGTGGATGTACTCGACCAGGTCGGTGCGCTCGAACAGCCGGCTCGGCAGGTTCACGGCGATCGAGTCGGCGAAGCCGAAGTTGTCTTGCCAGATGCGTGCCTGGCGCGCCGCCTCGCGGATCGCCCACTCGCTGAGCGGCACGATCAGGCCGGTTTCCTCGGCCAGCGGAATGAAGTCACCCGGCGGCACCAGCACGCCGTTGCGACGCCAGCGCATCAGCGCTTCGGCACCCACCATCTTGGCGCCGCGCACGTCGATCTTGGGCTGATAGAACAGCACCAGTTCGTCGCGCTCGATGGCCTTGTGCAGCGCGCTTTCGAGCTCCAGCTTTTCGCGGCCCTGGCCGGCCAGCGCCGGCCGGTAGGTCGACGCCGCATTGCGCCCGGCCCCCTTGGCGGAATACATCGCCACGTCGGAGTTGCGCATCAGGTCGGCCACCGAGGTGCCGTCACGCGGGAACAGCGCGATGCCGACACTGGCCGTCACGAAACATTCCTGGCCGCCAACGAAGATCGGCTCGCGCATCAGCTCGAGAATGCGCTGCGCCACCCGCTCGGCGTCGCGCTCGTCGACCACTTCGGGCAGCAGCGCCACGAACTCGTCGCCCCCGAGCCGGCCCACGGCCTCGAGCGTGCGGTGCGAACGCGAGCCCATCGACTCGATCGTGCTTTCCATCACCTGGTCGGAATGGCGCACGCACGAGCGCAGGCGGCGCGCCACTTCCATCAGCAGCTCGTCGCCGGCACCGTGGCCGAGCGTGTCGTTGATGATCTTGAAACGGTCGAGGTCGATCAGCAGCAGCGCCACCTGGTGGTTCAGGCGCCGGCCGTGTTCGAGCGCCCGTTCGGCTCGCCAGATCAGCTGGCGCCGGTTCGGCAGGCCGGTGAGCGTGTCGAAGTTCGCCAGGTGGCGGATCTTGTCTTCGGCCAGGCGCCGGTCGGTCACGTCCTGCACGATGCCGCTGTAGCCGACGAGCACGCCCAGCTCGTTGAACTCGGGCTCGGCTTCGACGTGCACGATGCGTTGGCGGCCATCGCGCAGGGTGGCCGGCACGTCGGTCGCCAGCACGGTGCTGTGGCGGATCACTTCGTGCAGCACCGCGATCAAGCCGCTGCGGTCATCGGGTGGCAGCATGCGCAGCAGCGGCCGGAACGCGAGCGTGTCGCTCGGGCTGAGGCCGAACACCCGCAAGCCTTCGACCGAGAACACCGGCCCGCCGACACCACGCTTCCAGTCGAAACTGCCCATGCGCGCCAGGTCTTGCGCGCGCGCCAGACGCGACTTGCTGCGCTCGAGTTCGGCGCGCACACGCGCTGCGCGCAACAGGTAGCGCAGCCGCCCGGCGAGCAGGCTCCATTGGGTGGACTTGACGAAGAAGTCGGTGGCGCCCGCTTCGTAGGCGCGCGTGATCGAGGCGTCGTCGTCGAGGCCGGTCAGCATCAGCACCGGCAGCGACTCGCAGCCGGGCAGGACGCGCAACTCGCGGCAAGTCTCGAACCCGTCGAGGCCCGGCATCAGCGCATCGAGCACCACCACGTCGGGCAGACCGCCAGCCAGCGCTGCGAGCGCCAGCTCGCCGCTGGTGGCTTCGGTGATCGCAAAACCGCGCTCGCGCAATGCGATCGAGGTGAGCAGGAGGTTCACCTCATCGTCGTCGACCAGCAGCACACGTGGCTGTTCGGGCAGATCGTCGGCGGTCGTGTCGGAGCGGGCGTTCACGGCCGGCCGTCCAGCAGCCGCTGGATCGCATTCAGTGCGGCGTCGAGCGCATGGCGCAGCCTGTCGAGCAAGGGGTCGAGATTGTCTGCCGATTCGGCGCGAATCAGGCCTTCGACCTGCGCGCAAACCTGCGACAACTCGAGCGCGCCGATGCTGGCCGAAGAAGACTTCAGCGTGTGCGCGACCAGCCGGACCGTGGCGCGGTCGTTGCCCAGCCGGGCGGTTTCGAGTTGCGGCGCCAGGCGCGCGGCAGAAGTCTGGAAGGCCCGCAGCACCCGCTCCAGCAACTTGTTCTCGCCCTTCGGGTCGAGTTCCTTCAGGCGCGCCAGCGCATCGGCATCGAGGCCGGCTAGCCCATGGGCGGCCGCGTGCGCAGACAAGGGTTCGTTCGTCATCATGAACCCCAGGCCGCGGCGCGGAAATCTGCTTGCAATGTCATCAAGACCCGATTCGCGAAAGCACCGGCGAGCATGCCAGACCCTTGCAGCCTGCATTGCCCGCCATGGTGGCACGTTCGTGCGGAAAGTTTCAGATTACGCATTCTCACCCAAGCGCGCGCAGCGTTGGCCGCCGCGCAGCGGGCGCCGGCTTTTGCAGGCGGGCTCGGCCCGTTCCGCGAGCTGCGCCTGAGCCAGCGTGAGCAACGTGGTCAATGCGTCCTCGTCGATGTCGATTTGCATGCCGGTCATTTCGATCGCCGCGACCACTCCGCCCGGGCCCGGTACCGGCAGCACCACGGCCCCGCTCGTGTCGAGGCTCGCGCGCTGCGCCACGATCGCCCGCCCCAGCGCGGAGTGGCGCAAATGAACACGGTGCTCGGTGGATTGAAAGCCCGGGGGTGTGTCGATCAATTCCGAAACGCGCGCATGCGTTTCGTCAGCGCCCAACACGCGGTACACCACAACCTGGAGCGCCCCGAGCTCGGTCTTCAGAATGTGTGCAACGCCGTGCAGCGCGGCTTCGAAACCGCCGGTGCGGGCACAGCAGTCTTCGATCAAGGCAGTGGCTTCGTCGAGCGCGGAACGTGTCAGCGGCGCTGCACCGGGCCACGGCATGTGAACGGCCCCGGCGCGGCGCAGTTGCGCCAGCCCCGAGCGCCACAGCAGGTAGGCCAGCGCGCTGCTCGCCACGGCGAAGCCCGTCAACGCGGCTTCCCAACCGGTCGGAAGGGTCAGCGCCAGGGCCGCTGCCAGCGCAGCAAGCCAGAACGACATGCGGGAAACACGCAGCAACATGAGCGGTGATCGAACCCGGTTGAACCTGTGAGAAGCCGGCACCGATGCGGCGCCGGATCGCGGCCGAAGGGGTGCAGGCACCCTTGCACCCTGATTTCGGCACAAGACCCACGAACTTGACCCGGCCGGGCCCGGCCACCAGGCCCGTACCCCGCCTCTACAATCCGGCGCATGAATCGTGTCAGTGGCATCGGTGTGCACCTGCAGCCCCGCTGGCGGCCCTGGGCAGCCTTGTTTGCCGTGGTCATTGCGACAGTACTGCTCGCCTGGGCGCTGTGGGCCGTGATCGCAAGCCACTTGCCCCCCGTGTCTGCCGACGGCGCGCTGCCCGGCCTGAGCCCGACACTCGCTTTCCTGGTTCTGCTGCCTGCCCTGATGCTCACGCTGTTTGCCGCGCTCGCGCTGCGCGCAGCAAGCCGCCAGCGCCGCCTGGTCGATGCCTTGCGTGAAACCCGCCTGCAGCTTCAAAGCGTGGACGAGTTGCTCGATGTCTGGCAATGGCAAACCGATGCGCAGCACCGGCTCGTTCAGTGGCGCCCGCCCGCCGGTGCCACCCAGACCGACTGGGCCGCGGCGCACTCGTCGCCGCTGCTGTGGGAGCACTTCAGCGTCGACAACCCGGCGGCACTTCAGGCCCGGTTGCAGGCGGCGGCGGTGCTCGATGGCATCGACGCCCGCCGCGCCGACGGCGCCGCCGAACCGCGCCCGGGCCGGCTGCGTGCGCGGGTGCGCAGCGATGCATCGGGGGCGTTCACCGGTTACCACGGCACCTTCCGCGAACTCGACGCGGTGCCCGGCGCCGCACTCGCAGCCCGTTCCATCACCACGAGCCCGGCCGAGATGGCGGCAGCCGCCGAGGCCACCGGCTCGGAACACGAGTCTTTCAGCTACACGATCTCGCACGACCTGCGCGCGCCGATCCGCGTGGTCGAAGGTTTCACGAAGATCGTCAAGGAAGACTACGGCCGGCTGCTCGACCGGGTCGGCAATGACCACCTCGACCGTGTGCTCGGTGCCGCGGCGCGCATGAACAACATGATCGATGCGCTGCTGGCGCTGTCGAAGCTGTCGTCGCAGCCGCTGGCGCGCCAGACCGTGAACCTGTCGCAGCTTGCCGGCTACGTGGCCGACGACCTGCGGCGCCAGTGGCCCGACCGTGTGGTGAACGTCGAGATCGAACCCGGCGTGCAGGTCCAGGGCGACGCCACGTTGCTGCGCGTGGTGATCGAGAACCTGCTCGGCAACGCCTGGAAGTACACGAGCAAAAGCAGCGAAGCGCGGATCGTCTTCGAGCGCTCGGCCAAGGGCGGCGACATGTTCACCGTGCGCGACAACGGCGCCGGTTTCGACATGCGTTTTTCAGACCGCCTGTTCGGCGTGTTCCAGCGCCTGCACAGCGCCAACGATTTCCCGGGCACCGGCATCGGCCTGGCGTCGGTGCGGCGCATCGTGCGCCGCCATGGCGGCGAGATCTGGGGCGAGGCCGAGGTCAACCAGGGCGCGCAGTTCCACTTCTCGCTGCCGCAAGGCTGAGCAGTTGCGCCGACCGCTCGGCCACCGGGCACGCGGCGTCGGCCGCGAGTTGCTGCAGGCGCTGCAGGGCCAGCGCAGCGCCGAGGCCGTCGCGCTGCATCAGCAGGCCGACCGCCATCCATTGCAACTGTTCAGGTGAGTGCCCTTCGCCGGAAGCCCGCGCGCCGGCCGCGTTGCGCTGCGCCTGCACGTTGGCCATGGCGGTCGCCACGCTCGGCAGGATCTGCGCGATGTCGAGCGGCTTCACGAGGTAGGCCACCGCGCCCAGCGCCTTCACCTGCGCGACCGTGGCGTCGTCGCTGAACGCCGACAGGAACATGAACGGGATCTGGCAGTACTCGCGCAGGTAGGCGGCCACGTCGAAACCGCTCTTGCCCTGCATGCGGATGTCGAGCAGCGCCAGGTCGGGCTGGTGTTCGCGGGCGAGCAGGATCGCATCGTCGCCGTTGTCGGCATCGATCACGTCGTAGCCGGCCTGCGTGAGGCCGTGCGCCAGCGTGGCGAGCACGAGGCGGTCGTCGTCGACGACGAGGATCGTGCCTTTGGGGTGAGGAGTCATTCTATTTTTTGCCCGGCGCCTCACGGCCGGCCGGGCTCCACTGCGAACTGCGTCGATTGTCCGTGAAGGCGGCGCCGCGCCAATGCGGATTTATCCCCCGTGGGTAAGGGAACGAAAGCGGGCCGCGTGCCGTAACGCACGGGCGCAGCGCGCACATGTCACCCGCGCGTGACGACCGGCGGCTGCAGCACCATCTCGGCCACGACCCGGTCTTCGCTCTGCTCCAGCGTGAGGCGTGCGCTGCGCCGCGGCAGCAGCGCACGCACCAGGCCGAGGCCCGACACACCACCGGGAATGCGCGCCAGGTCGAAGCCCGGCGCGAGTGTGGCGAGGTTCGAGACCTTGATGCGCACGCCCATTTCGCCACCGTCGAGCGTGCACAGCACCTCGTCTTCGGGCGTGCCGGCGCTGTGTTTGACGGCGTTGGTCAGCAGCTCGTTGAGCGTCAGCGCGATCGGGATCGATTCGGCCTCGGGCAGCGTCCATTCGCCCGGCGTGGTGCCCGCGGCCGAGAAGCGGATCGTGCGCCCGAAGGTGCGCTGCACCGACGACGTGATGGCCTCGACCACGCTGGCGAGCTGCAGCGGCCCGCCGCTGCCGACCTGCAAGCCGTAGACCTGCGCGATGGCGTGCACCTGCCCCACCACCTCGGCGATCACGCCCGCCACTTCGGGCTTGCGCTGGCCGATCTGCTGCAGCAGGCCGGCCACGCCTTGCAGGTTGTTCTTGATGCGGTGGTGCACTTCTTTCACGAGCATCTCGCGCTGCGCGATGGCAGCCTCCAGCCGCGCCTCTTGTGCCGCACGCTGTTCGGTCACGTCGGTCGCCACCAGCAACAATTGATCCGGTGCGCGCCCGGGGCCGGCAGCCAGCGGCAGGTAGCGCGCGTCCCACACGGTTTCTTCGCCGTCGATCAGCACCGGGTACTCGCGCGTGGTCACGTCGGTGGCGCCGAGCGCGTGGGCCATGTCGCGCCGCAGTGCCAGCGCGAACTCGGGCGTCACGATGTCTTCGGGCGCGGCACCGATCAGTTGTGGCGGCGTGTGGCCGGTGGCGCGCGCCGCCACTTCGTTGATCTGCACGATCTTCAGCGTGTGCGCGTCGTACAGCGTGATCGCCAGCGGCGCCGCTTCGATGATGCGTTGCAGCGAGGCCTGCGCTTCGGTGACGCGCGCTTCGGCCAGGCGCCGGCGTTCGATGTCGAGCAGCGCATAGGTGAGCTGCCGGCCGGTCGATTCGCGCTCGGTCGACACCGCGTTGCCCACGACCCAGAATTCGCGCCCGTCGCGCGCCAGCACGCGGCACTCGAAGGTCTGCGCCTGGCCTTCGACGAGCTCCGTCAAATACTGCGTGCGGCGGAACGGGTGGTCGGGCTCGGGTGTCGCCACGGTCGAGATCGGCAGGTTCACGAAGTCGGCCAGTTCGCCGGCGAACATGCGCCGCGCCGAGCGGTTCATCCACTCGATGCCCTGCGGCCCGACGGTGACGATGCCGACCAGCGCCGAGTCGAGGATCGAGCGTGTGCGGTCGGCCTGCAGCGCCACGGCGCGCTCGGCGCGGTGGCGCGCGTCGACGTCCACATACGACGCGATGATGCCGCCCGCCACGTCGCCCAGCGTCACCAGCCGCTTGCTCACCTGGACCCAGCGCAAGCGCCCGTCGCGCAGGCGCAGCTGGCGCTCGCCGGTCCAGCGGCCGTGGCTGCGCAGCTCGGCCTCTTCCTGCGGCCAGAAGTGCTCGAAGTCGACCCGGTCGGCGAACAGCTCGGCCATGTCGAGCATCGACAGTTCGTCGACCGTGCAACCCGCCAGGTGCGCGAGCGCCTGGTTGGCGCGCTGGATGCGGCGGCCGCGGATGAAAGCGATGCCCACGCCCGACAGGCTGAACATCAGCTCGCGGTCGCGCGCCAGAATCTCCAGCTCGCGCTGCTGGGTCTTGAGCCGCGTCACGTCGGACAGCACGGCGATGGTCTCTGTTCCTTCGCCGGCCGCACCGGTGCGGCGCAGCGAAAGCGAATACCAGCGTGGCGGCGCCTCGAACTCGGTTTCGAAGATCGGGCTCTCGGCAAGCGCGGCCGAGGCATCGGCGGCGATGCGTGCGGCCTGGGGGTTGTTGGCGAACAGGGCCTGCACGCCCAGACCGAGCGCGCCGCCTGCCGGCCAGCCCAGCATCAGCTCGAAGCGGCGGTTGCAGCGTTGCAGTGCATCGCCGAGCAGGTAGGCGATGCCGGCGGTCGTGCTTTCGAGAATCGTGCTCAGCTCGTGCAGCAGTTGTTCGCCGCGCAACTGGCTCTGGTGCTGCTCGGTGATGTCGAGCGTGACGACCGAGGTGGTGCGTTTGCCCGAGGCGAGCGTGGCCGGCTCCACGCGGGTCAGCAGCCAGCGTCGCCCGAGCTCGGGGTGCTTGATGGCATAGCGCACTTCGGCGCGCTGCGCGCGGCGCAATGCGAGCTGCAGCTTCTCGAACTCGGGCAGCGACTCGGCCACCACCATGTCGCGACCGATCGATTCGAGCGCGGCCGAGCCGGCCTGCTCGCTGCGCGGGGCGCGGCCTTGCGGCACCCAGCCCGAATCCTGGAAGGTGGCCAGGCCGACACCCGCGGTGTCCATCAGCGCACCGATCTGCATCTGCGCCAGGTCGCGCTCTTCTTCGACGCTGCGGTCTTCGACCACCGCCATGTAGCGGCGCTGCCCGCCGGCAGTGTTGTAGCCGCGCACGACCGAGCGCAGCAGCCGCGGCCCGCCGGGTGCGGCTTTCAACGAGCCCTGGCGCTGCAGCGCGGTCACCCCCGAGAGCAGCTGCGCCGAGACGGCGCCATCGTCCCAGGCCAGCAGCTGCTGCAGGCCGGCGGGCGCTTCGGCCAGCGCCACCGGCACCGCCCCGGCCAGCGTGTCGAAGGCCGGGTTCGTGCGCAACAGCAGGCCGCTGGCATCGAACAGCACCATGCCCACGGGGCTCAGGTCGAACCAGTCGTCGAGTTCGCGCAGCGAGCGGTCGGCGCGCTCGCGCGCCAGGTGCTCGGCCGTGGCGTCTTGCAGCACCGCGAGGTAGAGCGGCTGGCCGTCGTCGCCGCGCAGCGTGCGCCGCGCCACGCGGTAACGCCGCTCGCGGCCGCTGGCGTCGAACAGGCGGGCTTCCTTGAGCCCGGGTTCGTTGACATCGACCGGGCTGGCCTGCAGGCGTTCGCGCCGTGCCGCATACACGGCCTGGTCTTCGGGGGGCATCAGCCGCTGCGGGTCTTGCCCGATCAGTTGCTCGCGGGCGAAGCCGGTGTAGTCGAGCATCGCCTGGTTCACGTCGATCAGGCGAAAGTCCGGGCCCTGCAACGATGCGGGGAAAGGCGACTCCCAGAACAGCGCCAGCGCTTCGCGCACGCTCGCCACGTTGGGCACACCGGGCGCGGGCTCGGTGGCAGGCACCGCAGTCGGCGACAGACGCAGCACCGAGTGCTGTGCGTCGAGCCGGCGCCAGGCCACCGTGGCGCTGCGGCCATCGGCCAGACGCGCCAGCGGCGCGGCCGTGCCGAGGAAAGAGCCACTCGCCGCCCGCTTGAGCCATTGTGTTGCGGCGCTGCCGAGCGCCGGCCTCAACTGGTCGAGCGAGGCGCCGGCCTCGCACGGCAAGAGCCGCAAGGCGGCGGTGTTGAGCATGACGACACGCGCCTGCGCGTCGAGCACCACCACGGCATCGGTCAGCAGATCGAGGAATTCGCGCCAGCCGGGCGCGTTCGACCAGGGCTCCGGGGGTGTCACTCGATCTCGCTGGCCGCCATCAGCGCCCGCAGCTGGGCACGGTTGATTTCACTCACGCTCATCATCAGGTTGTCGGCCGCTTCGCGGAAGTCGAACAGCGACTCGCTCTCGATGGCGCGCACCACGTTCATGTACGGCTCGTAAGGCCCCGCGTGCTCGACCAGCGCCTGGTACACCCGCGGCGGCACGGGAATGGTGCTGAGCAGTTCTTCGAACGGCTGCTGGAACATGCGGTCGAGCAGCGAGAACACGCCGCAGATGAACACCTCGTTGCGGGTTTCTTCGTCGCCGGTGCCACGCGCCAGTTCTTCCATCAGCAGGCCGCGCCGCACCGCGGCGAACATCACCGGCTTCAGGTTCACTTCCTTGCTCGCGGTGGCGAGCAGCAGCGCCAGCCAGCGCTTCAGGCGCTTGTAGCCGAGCATCATGATCGCGTGGCGGAACGAGCTGATCTCGACCCGCAGCCCGAACGCCGGCGAGTTGATGTAACGCAGCAGCTTGAAGGCGAGCGGCGGGTCGCGCTTGAGCGTGTTCTCGAGCTTCTCGATCGGCTCTTCCTTGTCGACGCGGTGGATCAGCTCCATGATCACCTGCATGCCCGGCGCGGCCACCTGCTTGCCGCCGGCACCGGCCTTGCCACTCGTGACCACGGCGTCGTCGATCGGCCAGCCGAGCACCGCTTCGGCACCACGCGCGAAGCTCATCTCCATGTCGGCGATGCTGCGCACGCCCGATTGCACGTGCAGGATGCTGCGGGTCACACCGGGCGGTGCGCTGCTCTCGGCCAGGCGGCGCTCGTCGGACAGGTCGATGATCGAATACTTGAAACACGGCAGCACTTCGCGCGGCAGCTCTTTCAGCGGCCGGCCCTTGATCAGCAGCGTGCTGCCGCTGGCGTGCAGCGTGGTGATGGCCTGGGTATGCGCCGGGTCGGCCGCCATGAAGGCCGGCACCTCGACCATCAGGTTGGCCGAAGGCCGGGCCTGCAACAGGTCGTTGAGTAAGCTCTCGCTGACGATGTTGAGCGACACCTTCGCGCCACTGGCCGGCCAGACACTGCCCACCGCGTGCAGCAGCTGCGCCACGTCGAGCTCGGCGTCGGGGCGCAGCGGGAACACCGTGAGGCGCGTGGCCGACACCGCACGGTTGCGGTCGATGAAGGGCGAGTAGCCGAGGGCGATCTGGCCCAGGATGGCAGGGTCACTCAAATGCGTTCCCCGTTGGTTTGAGGGTCGAGGGCTCAGCCATTCACATAGTTGAACAGCGACAGGCGCTGCACCATCGCATACGCCTTCAACGCTGCATCGTAGCCGGTCTGCTGGTTGGCGAAGTCGGAAATCGCCTGCGTCAGGTCGAGCGACTCGGCATTCGTGCGTTCCGTCGTGGCGGCGAGCTTCTGGTCGGCCAGGCGCCCGGTCACGGCCTCGACGCGGTTCAGCGCCGTGCCCATCTGCGCGCGCCCGCCCTGGATCTGCCCGAGCACGGCGTCGAGGTTCGACAGGTTGGTGGAATTGCTCTGCGCGATCTGCGTGTTCGTGCGCGAAGGGGTTTTCAGGTCGGCGATGGCCCGGTCGAGCGCGTCGAACACCGAGAGGTTGCTGCTGGCCGGGCGCAGCTCGAAAGCGTCGCCGTTGGCCGGTGCGCCGGTGATGCTGGCGGCCATGCCGTCGACCTGGATCGCCTGCGACTGCCCCGGCGTGAAGGCCACGTTGGTCTGCACTGTCGCCAGGCCGTCCTTCAGCACCGAGTAGGTGGTCACGCCGGCCGCCACGCTGAACTGGATGCTGTAGGTCGACGCGGTGAGCGCGCTCGGGTTGGTGACACGCCCGCTGTCGATCCAGGCCGTGCCGGTGGCGGTGGTGGGCCGCGTTTCGAACACGCCGTTGCCGGAGCGCGCGCGCATCCACGGGCCCTGCCCGTCCATGCTGAGCGGCAGCGTTTCGCCCGAGCCAGCCAGCGCTGCGCCTTCACCGCCCCGGTACTGCACCCCACCGCCAGCATCGACGAAGGGCCGCTGGTCGACGGCCTGGCCGGCGAACAGGTGGTTGCCGGCGCCGTCATCGCGGTTCGCCACGGCAAAGAGCTGGTTGCGGATCGCGCTCAGTTGGTCGGCCAGGATCGCGCGGTTGGCGTCGGTGTAGGTCGCGTTGCCGGCCGCCACGAGTTGCTCGCGGGCCTGCTGCAGCAGGCCTTCGGCGTCGCCGAGCGCGCCTTCGGTCAAGGTGACCGCGTTGTTGCTCGCGTCGACCGCACGCTGGCTCGCGGTGATGCGCGCTTCGCTCGCCATCGCGCGCTCGGTGCGCGCGGCCGCGGCAGGGTCGTCGCCGGCGCGGTTCACGCGCTTGCCGGTGGTCATCTGTTCGTTGGCCTTGACGAGCGCGGTCTGCCGGTCTTGCAGCGCGTCGATCGACTGGTTGTAGGCGTTGGCGGTGCTGATGCGCATGAAAGGAAACCTCCATTGGTCAAGACACTGCGCGTCAGGCGCCGCCGGTCTGCAACAGGGTCTGGAAGATCGTCTGGGCCACCTGAAGAATCTTGGCCGCGGCCTGGTAACTCTGCTGGTACTGGATCAGCCGCGCCGCTTCTTCGTCGAGGTTCACGCCGACCTCGTTGGAACGCGCGGTTTCGGCGTCGTCGGCCAGCACGGTCGAGATCTTCGAGGCCATGGTGCCGCCCTGCACGCGCACACCCACGCTCGCCAGCGCACTGGCGTAGGCGTCGGTGATGTTCATGCCGGTCTGCGTGGCGCTGCGGCCGACGAGCGCGGTCTCGCCGAGCTTCACGAACGCGAGCGCGTTGCCGTTGTTGCCGGCGGGTGACACGGTCGAGGCCACGCGCAGCATGTCGCCGCTCTTGGGCACACCGTCGAGGCTCATCGCGAAGCCGCCGAGCGTGATCGGCGAACCCGGCGTCCAGGTGCCGGTGCCGGTGGTCACGGTGGTGCCGTCGTCGAGCGTCCAGTTGTAGGCGCCGGTGTCGGAGGTGAACACGAAGTCGGCGCTCAGGTTCGGCACACCCGCCGCGCTGGTCGCGAGCACCGAAGCCACCGTGGCCGTGCCGCGGTTGTCGACGCCGGCACTGCCGGTGAAGGGTGATGCCGCCGCCAGGCCACGCGGGTCGGTCAACACGAGGCGCATGTTCTGCGCCGCGGTGGCGGCCGGCTGCACGAGAAAGCGGTCACCGGTCTGCGCCGTGCCGGCGTTCAGTCGAATCGTCAGGCCGTCGATGTCGACGCCGGCCGCAAGCAGCGCCGGCGTGAACGGGCTGCCGGTCACGGCCTGGCCGGCGGGCTGGCGGGTGATGCTGTAGTTGGCGCCGTCGAACAGCAGCTCGTAGTCGCTGGCCTGCACCTGCGCCGGGTCGCTGACGGCCGCGCTCAGTTGGGCGCTCCCGGCGTTGCTCCACGAGGGCAATACGCGTGCGCCGCTGATCGACAGGATCGGCGCGCCGCGGCTCGCCGGCTGGCCCAGGTCGAGCCCGAGCGACTGCTGCTGGTTCAGCGCGCCGCTGATCGCGGTGGCCATCTGGCCGAGGAGGCGGTTGGCCTCGCTCAGGTCTTCGTTCTGGAAGCGCAGCAGCCCGGAGATCGCGCCGCCGGAAAACGACGACGCCGAGACCAGCCGGTCGGTCGACCCGTCACGCAAGGCCACCTGTGCTTTGGCCGGGTCGAAGGTATCGGCCACGATCTTCAGCGAGTTCACCACGCTGCCGAGCACCAGGTTCTGGCCGGCGCCGATGAACACACCGACGCTGCCGTCTTCGGCCGACTGCGTGGTCACGTTGATAAGCTTGCCGATGTCGCTGACGATGCGGTCGCGCTCGTCGAGCAGGTTGTTCGGCGGCTGGCCGGTGCCCTTGAGCGCGCTGATCTGTTCGTTCAGGCGCCCCACCTGCTGCGCCAGCGAATTGACGGCGGTGATGGCCGAGCGCAGGTCGAGCATCACGCCGCTTTGCAGCGCCGAGAGCTGTTCACCGGCGTTGCGGAAACGCGAGGCCAGCTCCTGCGCGCTGCTGAGCGCGACCTGGCGCGCCGAAGAATCGGTCGGGTTGCTGGAGATGTCGACAAACGCGTTGAGCAGGCCGCCGGCCGCGGCGCCGATGCCGTTGCTGCCGATCGGAAACACACCTTCGAGCTGGGTCAGCTTGTCGAGCCGGGCGCTGTCGGCGGCGGCCACCGAACTGGCGGCACCGGCCTGGATCGTCAGCAGTTCGTTGTAGGCGCGCTGCACCGTCACCACGTTCACGCCCTTGCCGAAGAAGCCCGAGCCGGTGAACTGCCCCGCCGCGTCGGCGAGCTGCACGCTCTGGCGCGAATAACCCGCGGTGTTGGCGTTGGCGATGTTGTTGCCGGTGGTCTGCAAGGCCGCGTAGCTCGCGAACATCGCCGACTTGCCGACCGAAAGAAGTCCACTCATGGATGGCTCGCTTCGTCAGTTGCTTCAGGCACTCGCCCGCTGCAGCCGCAAGGTGGTGTTGATCACGCGCGTGAGCTTGTCGGCGTAGGCCGGGTCGGTGGCGTAGCCGGCGCGCTGCAGGCCTTGCGCAAAACCGTCGGCGTTGTTGCCGGCGGCCAGCACGCCGGCGTAGCGCGGGTTGTCTTTCATCAGCTGCGCGTAGTCCTTGAACGAGGCTTCGGCATTCGGGTAGGCGCGGAATTTGGCGACGACTTTTCGGGCCTGGCCGTCGATCACTTCGGTCGTGGTGATCGAGGTGGTGGCGCCCTTCCAGCTGGCACCGGCCTTGATGCCGAACAGGTTGAACGCGCTCGAACCATCGGCGTTGCGGATCTGCTGTTTGCCCCAGCCCGACTCGTGCGCCGCCTGCGCCACCATGAAGGTGGCCGGGATGCCGGTTTCCGCTTCTGCCGCCTTGGCGGCCTGCGTGTGCACGCGCACGAAGTCGCTCTGCGTGCTGCTGAGTTTGTCGCCGCTGGCCGGCTCGCTGCGCACGGGTGCGCCGGCAGCGCCCGCGGCCGGCACCGCCAGCGCGGGCGCCGGGGCGCCGTTCATCTGGCGTTCGAGCTGGCGCATGATCACGTCGCTCAGGCCACCCTTCAGGCCGGTCATCTGGTTCGCGAACTGGGTGTCGAGCATCTCGGTGCCCATCTGCGTGCCGGCGTTGTCGAGCATGCCCGACGACACGGTCGCTTCGCGCATGCTTTTCATCAGCTGCTGCATGAAGAGCGCCTCGAACTGCTTGGCCGCCATCCTGATGGCGGCCTTCGGGTCGCTCGCGGCGCGGGCCTTCAGCGCGCTGCCGGCCGGGTCGCGCAGCGCGTCGAGCGAGGCGCTGGCCTCGATGCCACTGGAAGGCACACGCGAGATGGCCATGTCAGATGACCTCGATCTCGGCGTTCAATGCGCCGGCGGTTTTCATCGCCTGCAGGATCGCGAGCAGGTCTTGCGGCGTGGCGCCGAGCGAGTTGAGCGCTTTCACGACGTCGGCGAGCTTGGTGCCGGCGGGCAGCTGGATCAGCGAGCCGGGTTCCTGCCTGATCGTGATGTCGGCTCTTTCCTTGGCCACCGTGCTGCCGCCCGACAAGGCGCCCGGCTGGCTGATCACCGGCGTGCTGCTGATCGTGACCGACAGGCTGCCGTGCGCCACGGCACACGCGTTGAGCGTGACGTTCTGGTTCACGACCACCGAACCGGTGCGCGCGTTGATGACGATCTTGGCACTGGCCGCGGCCAGCTCGAGCGGCAGGTTCTCGATCTCGGCCAGGAAGGTCACGCGCGCGTCCGACCCTTCGGGCATGCGGACACGCACCACCCGGCCGTCGAGCGCCTGCGCCGTGCCCTCGCCCATCTTCTTGTTGATGGTGCGGGCCACCTCGCGGGCGGTGTTGTAGTCGTTCGAATTCAGGTCGAGCTGCAGCGTGTCGCCGACGTTCAGCGAATTGGGCACGGCACGTTCGACCGTGGCACCTTCGGGCACACGGCCCGCGCTCAGGTGGTTGATCTGCACCTTGGAGCCGGCCGCCGACGCACCGGCGCCGCCGACGATCAGGTTGCCCTGCGCCAGCGCGTAGATCTGGCCGTCGGCGCCCTTGAGCGGCGTGGCGATCAGCATGCCGCCGCGCAGTGATTTGGAGTTGCCGAGCGACGAGACATTCACGTCGATCTGCTGGCCCGGCTGGGCGAACGGCGGCAGCTGCGCAGTGACCATCACGGCCGCCACGTTCTTGAGCTGCATGCTGGTGCCGGGCGGCAGGCTCACGCCCATCTGCTGCAGCAGCGCGTTCAGGCTCTGCTGCGTGAACGGGGCCGAGGTGGTCTGGTCGCCGGTGCCGTCGAGGCCGACGACCAGGCCGTAGCCGATCAACTGGTTGAAGCGCACCCCCTGCACGCTGGCCACCTCTTTCAGCCGCATCGCGTGGGCCGGGGCCGGCCACCACAGCGCGGCGGTGGCCATCAGCGTGGCCAGCACGATGAGTGCGCGGATCAGCTTGTCGGTGGCGCTGGCCGAGAGGTCGGAAAAGGGGGTGAGCATGGTGGGAGCATCCGTTGATGTTCCCGATTCTGAACAGACTTAAACCGGCAGAACGCTCAAAAAGAAGCGCCCCAACCAGCCAATTCCCTGCGCATCGGCCTGGGCGCCGCGGCCACGCTGCTCGATGCGCACGTTGGCGATCTGCGCCGAGGGCACGCTGTTGCCGCTGACGATGGCGCGCGGGTCGACCTGGCCTGAAAAGCGCAGCACGTCGACGTTGTGGTTCACGCCGATCTGCTTTTCGCCGGCGATGATCAAATGACCGTTGGGCAGCACCTCGACCACCGTGGCGGTGATCGTGCCCGAGAAGTCGTTGCTGTTCTCGGTGCTGCCCTTGCCGGCGAAGGTGTTGCTCGCGTTGGCGCCCACGCTCGCGCGCGCCGCCGTGAACGAGTTCGCCGAAATGCCCGGCAAGGCAGTCACGCCACCCGACAGGCCGCCGCTCTTGTCGATGGAACTCGTGCTTTTTTGCGTGGCGCTGACCTTCTCGACGATCTGCACCGTGATCATGTCGCCGACCAGGCGTGCGCGGTGGTCTTCGAACAGCGGGCGGTACTGGCCCGACTGGAAGATCGAGCCGTTGTTCGGTGCCGCCTTGGCCACGACCGGCGCCGGCCGCGCCGAAGTGGGCTGCGCGATGTCGACCGGCGGGCGCGCGTTGAGGATCTCGCAGCCGGCCAAAGCCAGTGCGCTCGCGAGCAGAGACACGCGGTGCATGTTGTTCATCATCATCGACCTCATCAGAGCTGCGACAGGCGCTGCAACATTTCGTCGGAGGTCTTGATCGCCTTCGAGTTCAGCTCGTAGGCGCGCTGCGTCTGGATCATGCCGACCAGCTCTTCGACCACGTTGACGTTCGAGGTTTCGACAAACCCCTGCTGGATGTTGCCCAGGCCGTTCTGCCCGGCCGTGCCGGTGTTGGGCGTGCCCGACGCGGCCGTCTCGGTGTAGATGTTCTGCCCCTTCGGGTCGAGCCCGGCCGGGTTCACGAAGCTGGTGAGCGTGAGCCGGCCCACGCTCTGCGGCGTGGCCTGACCCGGCAGCACGACGCTGACGGTGCCGTCGGCGCCGATCGTCACGCTTTGCGCGGTGGCCGGAATGGTGATGCCGGGCTGCACGGTGTAGCCGTTGTTGGTGACGAGCTGGCCGGTGGCGTTGACCTGGAACGAGCCGTCGCGGGTGAAGCCGTTGGTGCCGTCGGGCATCTGGATCTCAAAGAAGCCCTGCCCGCTCACGGCCACGTCGAGCGGGCCGCTGCTCTGCTGCAGGTTGCCCTGGCTGAAGCTGCGCGAAGTGGCCACGGCGCGCGTGCCCAGCCCCACTTGCAGGCCGGTGGGCAGCGTGGTCTGGTCACTGCTGTTGGCGCCGGCCTGGCGCAGGTTCTGGTACATCAGGTCTTCGAACACGGCATGCGAGCGCTTGTAGCCGTTGGTCGAGGCATTGGCCAGGTTGTTGGCGATGGTGTCCAGCTGGGTCTGCTGGGCCTCCATGCCGGTCTTCGAAATCCACAGGGAACGCATCATGGTGGGGCTCCGGTCAATGGTGCCGATGATGTCGGGTGCGGTCTGGGGTGGATGCGTTGAAAAGAGCGGGGTTGGGGGGCTTCTTTTCGGTTGAATGGGGGTTGGATGCCGGGCCGGCTTGCGTCGGGTAACGGTGTCCTTCGTGGCGATGGTGGCTTGTGGGCTCTGGATGCATGCGACGTGCGGAGCGCGCCAAGCCGCAGCCGCGCGCGCGGCTGCGGCTTGGCGGGGGAACTGGGGTGCCGTTCGGACGTCTGCCGGCCAGCAGCGCTCGACCCTTCAATCAACCGGCGCAAAGCCGGCTGTCCGCAATCAAGCAGCCCGTCACCTGCGCGAAATGCGCTCAACCTGCGGATGTGTCATGCGTTGCCACCTTCTCTTGCGGTTTCGCCCACTGACTTTCCGGCGCCCGTTCTTTTCGAGACGCCAAGTTCGCAGGGTGGCCTCGCTTTTGGCTGCGCGCTACATTCTGGCTCCACGCCGTCAAAGTGCGATTGCGCTCGACGTACACCACTCTAGGGTGTGTTGACATTCAAGTCATGCAGATGATGGCACCGACGAGGCTGATGAACGAGGTAAACCGTTCGGCCAGCTTTTCGTAGCGAGTGGCTATTCGACGGTAGTGCTTGATGCG
>Ga0073925_1000101_pt1 | contig 21445 bp, 25 predicted proteins | sample GWRWT4_21May14_FD_70952 | JGI IMG/M metagenome (GOLD analysis project Ga0073925, IMG submission 70952) | Sand microcosm microbial communities from a hyporheic zone in Columbia River, Washington, USA - GW-RW T4_21-May-14 | ecosystem: Engineered > Artificial ecosystem > Sand microcosm >...
GAAGGCTTGCCGGGTTGTTAGCTCAGTTGGTAGAGCAGTAGACTTTTAATCTATTGGTCGTGGGTTCGAGTCCCGCACAACCCACCACCGGCTCCCGGTGGCGGGGTCTCGCGGCGGCAACCGGGCAGTACAAGTTTCAGGGCTCTTAGCTCAGTTGGTAGAGCAGCGGACTCTTAATCCGTAGGTCGAGTGTTCGAGTCACTCAGGGCCCACCATAGGTAAACAGAGGGGTTCAGCGGCGTCGCTGAACCCCTCTTGTTTTGTGCGTGTAGGCACCTCGGTAGGCACGACACGGAACGGTCACCGATCAACGGCTGAGCGTGACTCCATAGTCGGCCAGAGCACTTTCGATGCTCGCCCAAGTCGCAGCGAGTTCAGAGTTAGCCCGATCCGCATCTGCCTGAGACAGCACGCCCCTTGCGCGCCGCGTCGCAACCGACTTTTGAAGTTTGATGACCAACGCAGCGTGCACTTCGAGTGAGTCGAGTGCTTGAATTGTGGTGGCGCGACGCTTCACCGTGACGGCATCGTTTAGGCGCAAGAGATCGACCGCGATCTCGCCTGCGCGGGACCTGGCCTCAACTAACGGTCCTTGATATCGGAGATGGCGGAACATCTCGTGCTCGCAGGGGTTGGGCAGAAATTCCGTGCTCTCCAAAGCAGGCTTCGGCCAGTACTTGCCCTTCCGGCTGTTGCAAGGATTGCAGCAGTAGAAAAGGTTTAAGTACTCTGATTCCAGGTGTGGAAAGTCGCGCTTCGGGCGGTAGTGGTCCACACCGAAGCTATCTTGACCCTTTATCGCATCGGCCTCGCGGCAGTAGATGCAGCGGGCCTCGAACTCGACGCGTAGGAAGGGCTTAAATCGCTTGTACGCGGAATACGGCGGGGGCGTCTGGGTTCGGACGTGACGTGTCTTTGGATAGAGGAAGGCAGTCACTCTAGGCCGAACCGAACAGCCAGAGCGTTGAGGTCGCGAGCGATGTTCTCGCTCAACTGAACCGTCGCATCTAACTTGTCGATGTCCGCACTGGTCGTTCTGGGCACAAGCTTGTCCAAACGGTTGGACAGAATCTCGATGCGCGCGAGTTCCTCTTTCGATGCTCCGGTTTCGTACTTCTTGGTCAGCAGCATGACACGCGAGTCACTCGCGATCTCGATCGGGCTACGCTCTTGAATCCGCTCCGTTTCCCAGTTAGTCGCCGGGCGAGCCGTGGCGGTTCCTGAGACGGGGCCTTGTGATCGAAGCAATACAAACCCGCTGACTATCTGGGTAGGGTGCACCTGCTCATCTGAGGCATCGGAGCGCGCAGAACCGGTTCCCTTCTCGCGCCACTCTTGAACAAATGGGGACTCACTGATCTGGGTAACGTTGATGCCTTCGAGGTCAATCACACTAGGCCTCCGCTTCGTTAAGTTTCTGCTTCGCCCCGTCACCCAAGACCCACATAAAAAGGTCGTACTGGCGAACGTGGAGTTTGCGCACCACTTCCATCGCGTCTGTTACTTCCACATCGTCTGCATAGAAATCCAGGTCGACTCCGTAACCAACTTTTTCGCCGTCTGCTCCGAGCCCGTGATTGAGGAAAAAGCCCCCTTCATCGGTTGTGCCGCGGACCTGTTGCGAATGCTCGGTGGCATCGCCGAATATCCCGGACTCAAGGTTTCTCACCAAGGTCGGGTTGATCCAGTCAGAAATTTTAGAACGATCGTAAGGCAGCATGTTTACGTATCGAATGCCGACGCGCGTGAAAAAGTCGCTGTCGATGAAAGACTGGCACGCGGCGACGAGATCAGCGATTCGCTTCTCAAAATCGTCAAACGAGTCATACCGGCTTGTTTCCAGCGACAAGGTTGAGGGGCGAAGATTTACCGCCCACTGCCCCTTCTTCGACTTGAATACGTGTGTGGTTGAGCGGTCGACGTTGGTTGGCGACACATTCACTCCGGACATGATCGAATGTGTCGGATAGTCCTTCCGCAACGCTTTGGCGAACGCTAACGGCGGTTTGGGGCCGTCGATCTCATGCAGGGTCGGAAATCGGAACTCGCAGACTGCAGTCTTGATGAAGTTCTGAGAGAAGTGTTGCCGTGCGCAGGCGGGAACTGCGAGTACGGCCTTCTTTGGCTCGTCCTTCATCGGTTTCTCAGGGCGAGGCAGCAGGACGCTTCATTCAACATGGTGTTGTATCCCTAGGTGCGCGATCCGATTGGGTTCATTGTGCCACCTGACGGGCTGACCCGAACCCTCGGCCCCGCACTCACCTCCCCCAGCCGCCGAAGCATCGCGCACGACAGCACCCGCGCAGCCTTGATCGCGTCATACGGGTCAACGTCGGCCGGCGTCGCGTGCACCAGGTCGTGAAGCGCCTGCATGGTCTGGTGCAGCCCGCACAGGTCCGCCACGTCGACCGCGACGGTCGCCACACCGCGCTCGCTCATGCTGCGGCCCGTGTGGCAGCTTCGGCGAGTTCGCGCAGCACACCCGTGAGTGCCGCGGCGTCCTTCGGGCTCGCCATCTCCACACCGGTGCGCCGGCCGTTCAGAACGATGTTTACCGTGCTTGCCGCGCCCCCGGCGGGCTTGGCCTCGGGTTGCGTGCGATCGGGCGCTACGGGCGTGCCTTGGGGCACTGCGTCGGCTGGCGTGCGTGTCGGGATGACGGCCGATCCGCCGGTGTCGCGCACGTAGCGCTGCGGGTCGAGTGGACGGCCGCCGATCAGCGCCTGTTGCGCAGCGTCGCGGGCGAACTGTTTGGCGTCGAAGGTCTGACCCGGGCCGACATTGGCCTGCGCGGTGCCGGTGATCCTCTGGCCGTTCGAGTCGACCGCGAACCCGTCGGCGTCGTATTGGTTGTCCTGCAGCACTGACTTCACGTTCGCGTTGCGCACCTTCGTCGCCGCCGAACTGAACGCATCGAGGCTGCCCGCTGCGGCGTTGATGCTGGCCGTAGCGGCGTCGAAACCGGCGGCTGTGGCCCGACCAGCCTCTGAACCTGCCTTGCCTGCACCGAGGTGCGGATTCCAGGCCAAAAGCGCCAAGCGTTCCGATTCAAACCCGCCACGGATTCCGATTGGTTCCCGCCGCCCCTTCCGGTTCAAGATCGCCACCGATTCCGGGCGGGGCCGCCAGGCTGCCGCGGGTTGACGCGAGCGCATGAACGGAGGATGCCGGCGGCCGGCCGGCATCGGTTCGCAGGGCTGCGTAGCGCTGGGACGTCTCTGGTCAGGACCGCTGCGACCCAACTCGCTTGCCTGGACGCTCCACGCTCAATGCAGCGAGGTGTCCATCAGTCCCATCTCGGCGCTGCTCATCAATGCCTCGATGTCGGTCAGGATGAGCATGCGCTCGACATCACCACTCTTGATGCAGCCGATGCCAATGATGTAATCGGTGCCGATCGAGGAACTCATTTCGGGCGCTGGCTTGATGCCGTCGGCGCCCAGCGCGATCACGTCGGACACCGAATCGACCACCGCACCGATGACCCGGCCGCGCATGTTCAGCACGATCACGACGGTGAAGTCCGTGTACTCGGCGGTCTCGCAGCCCAGCTTCAACCGCAGGTCCACGATGGGCACGATCACGCCGCGCAGGTTGACCACCCCCTTGATGAAGGGTGGTGCATTGGCGATGCGTGTGGGCGCTTCGTAGGAGCGGATTTCCTGCACACGCAGGATGTCGATCCCGTACTCCTCACCGCCCAGTCTGAAGCTGAGGAATTCGGCGGGCATGGCGGACTTGGCTGGGGCACCGCGAGTGGCGGGCGGCACACCGGTCAGTGGCATGGTTGGTGCATCCACGTTGCGCTCTTCGGCGACCATGGTCATGTGAGACTCCTTCTTGGTTGAGGTGGCTCCGGCGTGGCAAGCCACGTTCAGAACGACTCCCAGTCGTGGGTGCCCGTCTTGGCGGGCGCGCTGGCCACCTGGGTCGCCTCGGTGGCCGGGGTTGGCGCCACAGCCGGCTTGGCCCTGAAGGCCGGCCGCGTGACGTTCTTGGCCCGGTCCGGTCCCCGGCGCTCGACCGCGGGCGCATGGGCCGCTGGCGCTGCCGCATGGGCAGAGGCCGCAGCCCCACCGTGCTGCGACAGCTTGAACACCGACACCGCCTGCACGAGTTGCTGGGCCTGGCCCTTCAGGCTTTCGGCCGCCGCGGCGCTCTCTTCCACCAACGCCGCATTCTGCTGCGTGACCTGGTCCATCTGGCTCACCGCTTCGCCGACCTGCGCCACACCCTGACTCTGCTCGGTGCTGGCCGCACTGATCTCGCCCATGATCTCGGTCACGCGCTTGATCGAGCTGACCACCTCGGCCATCGTGGTGCCGGCCTGGTCGACCAGGGCCGTGCCCTGCTCGACGCGCTCGACGCTGGCGGTGATCAGGCTCTTGATTTCCTTGGCCGCCTCGGCCGACCGACCCGCCAGGCTTCGCACCTCGGTGGCCACGACCGCGAAGCCGCGGCCCTGTTCACCCGCGCGTGCCGCTTCCACGGCGGCATTGAGCGCCAGGATGTTGGTCTGGAACGCGATGCCGTCGATGACGCTGATGATGTCGGCAATCTTCCGGCTGCTGTCGTTGATGCCCTTCATCGTCTGCACCACCTGGCCGACGACTTCACCGCCCTTGATCGCCACGACGCTGGCGCCCTGAGCGAGCTGGTTCGCCTGCATGGCGTTGTCGGCGTTCTGCTTGACCGTGGAGTTGAGTTGCTCCATCGATGCCGCGGTCTCTTCCAGCGCACTGGCCTGCTCTTCGGTGCGCTGGCTCAGGTCCTGGTTGCCCTGCGCGATCTGCGAGCTCGCCGTGGCCACGCCTTCTGCGTTCTGGCGCACGCCGCCCACGATCCGGCTCAGGTTGTCCCGCATCTCGGCCAGCGCCTTGAGCAACTGGGCTGTCTCGTCCTTGCCTTCGGCGCCGAGCTCCACCGTCAGGTCGCCCTGGGCCACGCTGGCGGCCGCTTGCGTGGCCCGCCGTAGCGCCACGGTGATCGAGCGCGTGATGCGCCAGCCCATCAACACCGCCAGCACGACGCACATGACGTTGGCGCCGATTAGGATCGACTTGGCCTGCTCGTAGTCGGCTGCCGCCGCTGCATGCTGCTTCTGGGTGGCAGCCTCCTGAAATGCTATGTTCTCGTCCAGCGCGTCCTGCCACTTCTGGGTGCTCGGGCCGGACTCTTTGAGCAGCAGCGCGACGCTTTCTGCGTCCTGCCCTGCGTGGGCGTGCTCAATCACCCGGTCATTCAACTTGCGCACGGCCTCGGCCGCGCCCGCGATGGTGGAGCGGATTGCCTGGCCTTGCTCACTGGCGGGGAATTTCTGCAGCGCCTGCCAAGCGTGGTCGTAACGCTTGCGTGCCTCGACGAGCTTGGCTTCCTCGGTCGTGATCGCCGCCTTGTCATGCAGCAACACCATCGTGCGCATCACGCGCGAGACGACGTGCACCGACTCCGACATGTCGTTGCTCAGTTTCACCTTGACATTGTTGTCGTTGACGATGTCATCAAGGTTGTGCTCGACCATCGCCAACTCGCGCAGCGCCAGGCCGGACGACGCAAGTGACAGCAGCACTGTCGCGCCGAAGGCGAGCGCAAGGCGGGTGCCGATCTTGAAGTCGGTGAGTTTCATGGTGGAGGTCCCTCGCGGACAGTTTGTTGGACGTTGTTTGATGAACAGGCCTGCTGAAGCGGGGACATTGCCCCTGCTTTCATCGTGGCAATGGGAGTTTCGGCCGTTGGCGGCAAGGCTTGAGCCTCAAGAGGCCGACGAATTCACGGGCCGTCGCCCGTTGGCAGCCCCAATGCCTTTCGCGCTGCACCATCGAGCGATGACGCTGACCGCCTCCGGCCAACGGTCAATCGCTCAAGGTCGAGCACCGATCAGCCGCAGCCATCGCCATGGCGCCAGGAACATCCGGTTGATGAACCACAACGCGCCGAGCCAGAAGGTGGCCAGCACCGCCGACCCCAATGCCTGCTTCCAGGCAGGTGCCCCGGAGATTGCGATCAACAGCATGGCTGGGCCGCAGAACGCCATCACGACGACGGTGTAGAACCACCCCGCCGCCGGTACCCATCGGTCGTGCACCAGCTCGGCTGTGTCCCGTGTCACGCGGAACTGGCCAGACCGGCGCAGCCACCGGCACTCGGCGTCCGTCAGCCCGTACTCATTCTTGACGGCCACGATCTGCTGTCTGGCCGGGCGCGGCAGGTCCATCCCGAAGCGGTAGTAGAAGAGCCGCTCGTTGTCGATGGCTTCTTCATCCAGTCGTTCGGAAGGCGTGGTCGCAAGGTACACCTTGATCGACTCAGGAACCCGGCTTTCGTAGTAGTCCCGACCCGCTATGCGCGCCCGCTCGCCCAGATTCAGCTGCGTGGCACCGGCCTCGCCTGACGACTCGGTCACGGTTTGCGCCGTGCCCGCTCGTTGATGTCGCGGCCGGCAACCCGCTGACCTTTGCCGGTGTTTACCTGAACGACCGAGCCGGTGATGCCGGCTCCGGTGACCGCCGCCACCCGGTCAATCGGCTTGCGCGCTTCGAAGTGCGCCGTTGCCGCGGCAAGAAGGTTGCGCCGCTGCGCCACGGGGTCCGTGGCCCATTGATGCCCGTTGTACAACTCGATGGCAAGGTCCAGGTCATCGTCTTCAGGCGCGAGCTTGTCGAGCAGCCTCTTGAACGCAGGGTCTCCAGCCGCGGCGGTGAGCTGGCCCTCCCGAATCAAGAGCATCAGCGCGCGTGCCGTCGGGTCTGACCCGATGACCGCCGCCCTGGCCACCGCCACCTGCAGTCGGATGGCACGGAACAGGTCGTGCCGGATGCCCGCGCCGCCAATCATCGTGCCTTCGCCCGAGAGCAGCCAGTCAATGGACACGCCGCAGGTCTTGCGCAGCGCCAACAGCAATTCGGACCCCGGCCGCTTCACGCCACGAATCACGTCGCTGAGGAACCCGGGCGACATCCCCACCCGTCGTGCCAGCTCGGCCTGGTTGATGCCCGCATAGGCCAGCACCTGCGCCAAGCGCACGTGCAAGGACTCCAACTCACTGTCGGGGGCTTGAGTTTCTGAACTCGATAGAGTATTCTTGGTCGCCATAGAGAACATAAACAATCTGATTGTGTCTAATCTACTCGCCGCACGAGAGGCTGTCACCATGGACGGATTGGAGATCGTGTATCGGCTCAAGCGGCTGGGCCTGTGCCAGGCCGACATCGCGAGGACCCTGGGCGTGTCGGCCAGCGTGGTCGGCAACGTGATCCACGATCGCATCACGTCGTTCGGAGTTGCCTCGCACGTCGCCACGCTGCTGGGCTCATCCGCCGCCGACCTCTGGCCGCAGCGCTACACCTTCAAGCCCCGGGGCGCCTCACCGCGGCGCCGTGCCGAAGCACTCCCACCCACCGATGAGGCCGCCATGCCATGACCACCCAATAGCTCAACATCCTGGCCCTGGAACGCAAACGGCCCGCAGCTTTCGCCGTGGGCCGTTTGCGGGAGTGATCCAAATGAAGTGGGGACTTCGGTTTGGATTCTCTGATCCGACGGCTGGCCTGTCAAGGCCGGCGGGCCAACTGCGAGCGATCTCGGCGACGAGATCGGCGCGGCATCACCCCCTTTGGAAGGCGGCCCGACGTGGCGCCCCACGTCGATGGCCAATCGGAGAATTCACATGCGCAAGATACGCGAGGTACTGCGCCTCGCATTCGTCTCGCACCTGAGCCGGCGCGCGATCGCCCAGAGCCTGGGCATGTCACGTGATGCGGTCGCGGACTATCTGGTGCGGGCGAACAATGCCGGACTGAGCTGGCCGCTCCCGGACGATCTGGACGACCAGCAGCTTGAACATCGCCTGTACCCGCCGCTGCCAGCCACAGGTGCGCGCCGGCCAGAGCCGGACTGGGCTGACGTTCACCGTGAACTGAAGCGGCCAGGCGGGACGCTGCAGGCGCTGCACGACGAGTATCTCGCGGCCAACCTGAACGGCATGCAGCGCAGCCAGTTCTGCGCGCTGTACCGGCGCTGGTGCCGGACGATCAAGAGCTACCTGCGCGAGGTGCACGCGGCCGGCGACAAGGCGTTTGTCGACTACGCAGGCCCGACCATGCCGGTGCACGATGCCGCGACGGGGCAGGTCTTCATGGCCCAGGTTTTCGTGGGCGTGCTGGGGGCGTCGAACTACACCTATGCCGAGGCGCACTGGTCCCAGAAGCTGCCCGACTGGATCGCCGCCAACGTCCGTATGCTGGAGTTTTTCGGGGGCGCGCCGAACTTCATCGTCTGCGACAACCTGAAGTCCGGTGTCACCCGGCCGAGCCTGACCGAGCCGCTGATCAACGAGAGCTACCAGAACTTCGCAGCGCACTACGGCACGACGATCCTGCCGACCCGGCCGCACCGCCCGAAGGACAAGTCGAAGGTCGAAGGGCATGTGCTGATCGTCGAGCGCTGGATTCTGTTTCGCCTGCGCAAGCGGGTGTTCACGAGTCTGGCCGAACTCAATGTCGCGATCCGCGAGTTGCTCGTCGACCTCAATGCGCGGCCGTTCCAGAAGCTGCCTGGCAACCGCGCCAGTGCGTTCGCGCAGACCGACAGGCCCGCACTGCAGCCGCTGCCGGCGCGGCCGTACGAGTACGTCGAGTTCCGCCGGGCACGCGTCGGCATGGACAAGATGATCGACGTGGGCGGGCGACTGTTCTCGGCACCCGCGAAGCTGGTGTCCCAAGAGGTCGACATCCGCGTGACCGCGGCAGTGGTGGAGGTGCTGCACGGCGGGCGCCGGGTGGTGAGCCACGTCCGCACACCTGGCACCGAGCCCGTCATCGACAAGGCGCACCTCACCCCAGCGGATCAGGCCTATGGCATGTGGTCGCCGCAGCGTGAGATCGAGTGGGCGACCGCCGTCGGGCCCAACACGTTGGAATTCGTCGGCCAGCGTCTGGCGTCCAGCAGCAACAAGACGATCGGCTATCGCCTGGGCCTGGGCATGCGCAAGCTGGCGGCCGAATACGGCAGCCCGCGGATGGAGTCGACGTGCGCGCGCGCCCTGGCGACTGGCGCCACGCGGCTGGCCAGCCTGCGTTCGATCCTGGTCAATCGGCTCGACGTGGCAGGCGCGCCACTGGTCGAAGCCGACTTCGATCACGAGAACCTGCGCGGCCCGGGCTATTACCACTGACCACCACCACCCACCAATCCACAACCAAGGAAGCCCCCACCATGATGACGAACGACACCCTGCGCAAGATGAACGAGCTGAAGCTGTTCGGCATGGCCCACGCTTTCACGACGCAGGTCGAGTCGGCAAGCGCCGCGCACCTCAGCTTCGAGGAACGCATCGGTCTCATGATCGATCACGAGGTCACCTATCGTGACGACCGGCGCCTGCAGCGGCTGCTGTCCAGCGCGAAGCTGCGTGAGCAGGCCTGTGTCGAGGACATCGACTACGAGGCACGCCGAGGCCTGGACAGGGCGGCGATGGCGTCGCTGGGCCTGTGCAACTGGGTACGCCACGGCGTCGACGTGATCGTGACCGGGGCCACCGGCTTGGGGAAGACCTGGATCGCCTGCGCCTTGGGCAATCAGGCCTGCCGCCACGGCATGACGGTGAAGTTCGAGCGAGTGCCGACGTTGCTGGAAGACTTGGCGGTGGCCCACGCAGAACGAACGTTCAGGAAGAAGCTAACGGCGCTCAGCAAGCTTGACCTGCTGATCCTGGACGACCTGGGCATCAACGCGCTGACGCCGGACCGGCGCAGCGATTTGCTGGAGGTCATCGAATGTCGTTCCGGCGACCGCTCCACGATCGTGACCAGCCAGCTGCCGGTCAAGCGGTGGCACGACTACCTGGGCGACGGCAACCCAACCGTGGCGGACGCGATCCTGGACCGCATCGTCAGCGGCGCCCACCGCATAGAACTGGTCGGCGAGTCGATGAGGCCCAAGCGAAAGAAGAAAGCGGAAGCGAAATAACGCTCTCTGATCGCGACAGAACTGAATTCAATGAGAAGTGTGCCGGCGAAGGCCGGCAAGAACATCCTGCGCGCTGAACACGAGTTGCCCACCGCGGCGGTCGTGCGTTCGTCGCAAGCGACGCCCGCCCGCCGCCGTGGACAACTCTGCGCTGGTGGTGCTCGAACGATGGCATGGAAACAGAGTGGCGGAATCGCATCGGAAACCGTGGCGGGTTTGAATCGGAACGACTGGCGGCTTTGAACTGGAAACGGTGGCGGAATTCATCGGAATACGCACCGAGGGCCGCCTCGCGCGTTTCGAGCACCACGCGGGCGACTCGCACGGCCGAGGATTCCACACCCCCGTTCGCCGCGATGGCTGCGGTCGAGTACGCCTCAAACGCCTTGCGCTGATCGGCAAGCGACACGCGTGCGTCATTCGTGATCCGTTGATATGAGGCGCCGAGCTTGTCGGCGGTGGCCTGCAGTTCGGTCTGCGTCTTCAAACCGAAGTTGCGCAACGCTTCGTCTAGCGACTGAATGCCGGGCTTGAGGGCTTCGATTTTCTCGCGTGCTTTCTCGAGTCCGGCGGCCAGTTGCTCGCCAGCGATCAGACCCTGTTTGCCCAGCGCCTCAAACCGATCAATGACGGCCTGCACCGCGCGTTCCGTGTTCGCCGCGGCCAGGGCCTTGTCGAGTGCTGTGCTCAGCACGCGGCCCGTATCGTCGCCGGTGATCTTGAGGTCGACCAGTGCACGGGCCAGTTCATCCACGTCGTTGATCGCCGACGTGGCGCCCTTGCTGAAACCGCTGGTGAGTTCATCCAACGACGTGCCGGCGCGGCGCAGCGATTCATTGCTGATCGCGTCGATAGCGGCCTGTAGGCGGCGTGCGCCTTGCTCCGTGGAATCGAACGCGGCCAGCGCGTTGATGCGGAACACTGCGAGATCCTCGTTTCTCAGCGCGGACGCCAGCGCCTCGCGAATCTGCGCGCCCGACAGCTTGCCGCGCTGGCCGAGCACGTCGAGTGCCGTGACTGCGTTGCGGATGCCATCGAGGCTGCCGAGTTCGAGCGCCTTGCTGATCTTGTCGAGGGCCTCGCTCACCTCGCCGCCCTTGGTCACGGTGTCGGTGAACGCGCCGAGCAGCTTGCGGCTCTGATCGGTCAGGCCGAGTGACTTTTCGGTAGCAAGTTGCAGGGACTGCGCCACTTGCGCGATGGCTGCGGCGCTGGCCCGGCTCGCGGCGGCGTCGGCCTGTTGCTTGCGCTCGTTTTCCTCGATTACTTTGCCGTAGCCGGCGAGCTTCGCGGCGCCTTCGCCGATAGCTACCCCGATCTCGCGCAGGTTCGTGACCACAGCAACCAGCGAAAACAACTTGATCGAAGCCAGCGCGCCAGCGAACCGGCCAGCGCTGGCGGCGGCCTCAGCACCGGCCACAGCGTTCGCCTGCGATGCCACGGTGTTCGCGGTCACGGCCGCGGTGCTGACAGCGACGGCGGCGGCCGACGTGCGAGCGGCGGTGCCGATCTCTAGGAACGTGCCGGCCAGCTTGACGGCCTGATAGGCGATCGCGGCCTTGCCGGCGGAAAACAGCAGCGTGCCGAGTGTGTCGAGGTTCTTTGCGACTGTCTCGATCGCACGCGCCACGGTCGCGCTCGCGCCGGTGGCGTTTGACGCCTCGCCGATGTACTGCGTCCAGGCGTTTGACAGCGATTGAATCGAGCGGCCGATGGTCGGCGGGAGCTTGGCAAACTCGGCCTGTATGGCGGCGCTCTGGCCCTGCAACGACTTGATTACCGTCTCACTCGTCAGTTGCCCGGCCTCGGCCAGCTTGCGGAGTTCGCCGGTGGTCACACCCAGGCCATCGGCCAGCGCTCGCGCGAGGCGTGGCGCCTGTTCCATGACGCTGTTGAATTCCTCGCCGCGCAGAACGCCGCTTTGCAGCCCTTGAAGTAGCTGCGTGATCGCCGCGTTTGAACTTTCGGCGCTGGTGCCGCTGACGATCAACGATTGATTGATGGTCTCCGTGAGGCGTAGCGCGTCGGTCGTTGTCACGCCGAGAGTTTTGCCGGCGGTCACGATGCGCGTGAACAGGTCGCCGGTCGCCTGCAGCGATGAATTCGTGCGCTGGGCAACGTCGAGCACACCCTTGAACGCAGCGTCAAACGCGGCGCCTTCGCCGGTCGCCAGGCGGATGCGCGCTTGCAGATTCGAGAATGCGTCGGTGGTCTGCGCGAGCGATCCGACCAGGCCGCCGAGTAACTGCCCGCCCACGGCCGCCGCTGCGAGCGTTTGAATGGCCCGCAGTTGATCGCCGATGCCGGCCAGTGCCTTGCGCGTCGCGTCGCCGGCCGTCACTTGCTGATCGGCTGCAGCCTTCGCGGCGGCGCCGGTCTGCCTGTAGGCGTTTGTCGCGGCGGTCAGTTCGGCGCGCAGCGTGGACTCGGCCGACGCCGCCGAGCGGGCCGCGGTGCTGGCCTGTGCGAGCGCGTCGACCTTATCCCGCAGCGCGGCCTTGCCGTCGATCACTGCGAGCTTGAGGGCGCGTTCGGATGCTTGAAATTCGGCGGTGCTGCGTGTGGCTTTGTCGCTCTCGGCGCGCAACCGGGCGAGCGCGTCGACCTTTTCGCGGAGCGCGGTCTTGTCGGCGTTGCGATCGGCGCGGGCAGTGCCCTCGGCCTCGCGCAGTTCGCGGGTCTTCGCCGTGAGCTTGTCGAGGGCCGCCGCGGTTTCGTTGAATGCGGCCGGCAGCGCCTTGCCGTCGGTCCCCAGGTCGCGGAGTTCTTTGCCGAGCGCGGACACGTCCTCGGTGCCGTCCACGTCGATCGCGAGGCCGACGCGAACGTCCCGGCTGTTTCTGGTTGCCATGTCGTTTATCGCTTTCGGAGTTGTGCGACGCGGGAGTGCAGTTCGCCGGCCGTCGGGACTTCAAGGTCGGACTCGGCGATCGAGCCCAGGCCTGCAGCGGTGATGAACACACCCGGGCCAGTCAATCGGAGCGCCTTGCCGTCGCGGTGCACGCGATGCAGGTTCAGGCCCTTGGCGCGGATGGCGGCCAGTAGGTACCCCTGCCGCACTGTTTCTGCCTCGATGGTTGGGTCTATGAACCCTCGGGGCGCGTTCATGCGAGAGACCTTTCGGTCTGCTCAAACCGGATGATGTCGCCGTCGCGATTGCGGTCGATGACGCTCGTTGTTTGTCGCGGCGGCAAGACGACCGTAATGGGCGGGAGGTCGGCCGCCGTGGCGTCTTCTTTCGCTGCGGACTCGGCGGTCAACTCCATTTTCTCTAGCGCCTGCTCGGCAGAGATTCCCAGGCAGGCGGCGAGCCATCGGACTTGCAAGGCGGTCGAACCACGCAGCACGTACCTTTGCAAGCCCACACAGTTGACTGACAGGCCGAAATCGACAGCGCGCGCAACCAGATACTGTGAATCCTTGCCGTGGATCGTTGCGACTCTCGTGGATGGGCGAGCCGGGGTCCGCTTAAAAACCACGCCGCGGCGTTCGGGCGGCCGTTCTACGTCAACCGTGACCACGGATGCCACCTTGTAGAACTCGGCCCATTCCCGGACCTTTTCGATAAGGGAGTAGCTGCCGGTCAAGCCGTACCTACCGGTTTCAATCAGTTCTACGTGCAACCCGATGTCCACGGAAAAAGCGACTGCCATATCAAGAACGTGCGCGACAGCGCTTGCCAGCTCAAAGCGAAGCGGGCTCACATACCGCAGCGGCGCGGGTGCCTCGGGTACTTCTGGGGTTTCGGTCTCGGTCGTCACTTGCGACCCCCGTGCAAATACGCCGACCGCACGGCCGTCGGACGCGGGGCGGATTCATGTTCGGCAGCCGGAACCAGGTGCGCGGGCCGTCGTGGCTTCTCTTGCACGTGGGCCGCATCGCCTTCGTCACCCTGCGAGTCGACCAGGGCGAGCACGATCTCAGGCCGTGCGTTGCCGCGACGGGGGATCGGCGAGCCCGCGAGTTCACTGCGAACAATCATCGCTTCCTCGGCGGTCTCGAGTTCGTCAAGTTGAGCGCTGATCGCGGCCATGCGCGATGCGCGTTCGGCCGCGGCCGGGCCGTCAGGCGTTTGGTCGGCGAACTTGCACAGCGCCGCGGCGAACGCCTTGGGGCCGAGCAGCGCGGCCAGCAGCGGCGCAACGTCCACAGTCCCGGCGTGCGACGCCTGCAAGGTGAACGCCGATTGCATATCGCCGCTCTCGACGCTGTACCGCAGGCGCTGGTCACCCACGGTCGCGGCGCCGTGCGCGTAGCTTTCAACTGCGGCGCGCCGTTCGGCGCGGCTCGGGCCGCTGCCGTCGAGTGTGGCGAATTCCGCGTGCAGCGCGGCGATCTGGGTTCGGATGTCGGCGCTCATCAGTGCACCCCTTCAATGTAGATTTCGCAGGCAGTAACGAGGCGGTCGAGCGGGTCAAGCTCTGCGCGGAGTCGGTCGGACTGAGCTTGCAGCCGCGTGATCTGCGCGCGGTGCGCAAGGCACTCGCGCACCAGGCCGAGGTCGATGCGCCCCTGGGTTTGGTCGGCCTCTGTAAGCGCCGCGAGGCTCGATTCGTCGCGGCCGTCCCAAAGGTGGCGGCCGTAGGAGTTCATCCCAGATGCGAGGTGCAACAGGCCCTGCGCGTGTTCCTCGCGTTTGGCATGGAGCAAGTCCAGAACGCCGAGCGACTCCGACCGCTTGAGCTCGCGAGTGAATCGGAGTCGCTCGTATTTCGCCACGTCGATGCGAGGGCTCAGGTGCGACGCGCCACGCGCGAATTTGATGTTCGCGTTCATGCGGTACCCCCACGCACTTGCAGGCGGACGCGCTCGATGCCGGCGGAACTGATGACCCGCGATTGGCCCGTCGCTTCGTTCAACAGCGCGGCCACGCGAGCGGCGGGAGTCTTCGCGCGGATGAACAAGTCGACCAGGCTGTTCGCCCCGTACATGGTGCACAGGTTGCGGACCGTAGCGGGTTGCGCTGCCGGGCTCACGTTGTCGGCGAGATAGCGCGCCATGTCTTCGCTGAGCCCTGCCTTTCGGGCGTCCTCTTGAACGCTTCGCTTGAACTGTTCGTCACTCATCGCGCACCCCCAAACTTCAAACGCTGCGCGATCAGGTCGGCGTCTTCACGGGCCACGTGCAGCAACTGCCGCTTGCCCAGGCGCAGCACGCGAACCTGCGGATCGCTGTTCACGATGTCGAGATAGGCGCGCGGCGGGATGCCGCTGCGGGCCGCCGCTTGCGTGTAGCGCTCCCAGCCGCTGGCCGGGGGCTTCGGAACAAGATGATTCATATCGCGCACTCCATTCATGCAAATCAAGTGGCGTGAATGTCTTCGGGTGAGGCGGTTGGCACAACGGAAATGAATAGCCGGACCGTTTCCCCCGGGATTCGGCTGCGCGGCGGAACATTCAAGATTTGTGCGCATGAAAACTCGACACCGCCGGGCTCTCCGGGGCCCGTGTGGTTTCCGACATACCCAGGGGCCCCGCTATTCGTCGGTCAGCGGTCGCGCATGGCGCAGCGCGGGCCGTGGCGCGGCCGTAGGCAAGCGATCGGGTCGAGGCCGAGGCGATGGGCGCAGCGCTGGCGCGCGTGCCTGTAGCGGCCTCGCTTGCCGCACACATGACAACGCCCACGTGACCGCAGAGCAGCGGCCAGCCGTGGGCGTGGCGGTAGGTCGAGAGCGTCAGGCCGGCTCGCGCCACTCCACGGCCGGCGCCTGTGACTCGCCGACGGTGCTGCGCGCCCTGAGCGCGTACACCTCGGGATCGTCGGCGTAGCACGGGGCCGACCACAGAAGCCCGGTCCAATAGCGGCGAACGTCGGGGGCGCGCTCGGTGCTTGCGTTGAACCAGCCGGGTGCGGTGGGGGTAGAGGTGTTCCAGGTGCTCATGGTGCGGGTCTCGGGTTGCGCCGCGGGTTGCGACAGACGCCAATCATCCACACAGTTGTTTCGCGCGAACGTACTACCGCCCCGACGGTGGGGGCTCTGTAGGGCCACACCTATGGGGGTTGCTGCGTTTAAACGTAGCGAGGGGGTGGTCCGAAGTGGTCCGCGGTCCTTTGCATCTTGAAGAACTTAGAGATAAATAGCCGAAGCGCTCAGTCCATAAATTGCTGAGCGATCCATAAATTACTGGTGTGTAGGTGCTGGGGGCGCTGCAATGGGTTGGACCGCGGACCACTTCGGACCACGTGGCGCGATCCCTTGATAGACCCGCACGCGGTCGCCTGCGGTTCGGGGCCGCCGCTGGGTGATCGAGGGGAACGCAGCGCGGAGATCGCGGCCGAAAGTTTGCAGGGTGCCGCTGTGCTGGATGCCTTGCAGCACGCACCAGTTGCGCCAGGTGGCGAATAGGTGCCCGGTCTCCACCTCGGCATGCGGCGAACACTGGCATTCGTCGCGCACGAACGCTGCGATGGGTGAGCCCAGGTCGGCGAGTTCCTGAGCAGCGCCGGCCGATGATTTCGGCTCAACAAAGTGCCCCCGCGATTTCAGTCGATGCCAGCCATCGACGGCCCACCCCAGGATGCTGGGTAGCTCGGGCAGCAGCTTGGCGGTCAGCCCGGGGTCTTCACGCCCTAGGAACGACTCCGACATGCTCAGGATGACGAAGCGCGAGGCCATGGCGCCTGACGCGTCAGCAATCCGCGGCAGTTCGTTCGTGAGCAGCACGAAGCGCACACCCAGGCGCAACGACAGCGAACTGGTGTTCTTTCGGGCAACGTCGACGCGATCCTCGCCGCTGACCCTCAAGAGGTTCTCCGCCACTTGCTTCGCGTCGGTCTGCCCACCCAGGCGAGCGTCGGAAATGATCGCGGCCTGTTTGCCGATCAGCGGCTGCAGCCCGAAGTCTTTAGCGAGGCTCGCCAGCGACGGGCCCGCCACGTTTGCAATACCAAGCATCTCCGTGAGCACTCGCGCGATCGTCCCCTTACCTGAGCGCTTCGGGCCGATGATCAGAAAGATCTTCTGCTGCGAGGTGTCAGGCGTGAGCAGATACCCGAACAGTTCCTGCAGTGTGCTGATCGCCTCGGGATCGTTCGGCCACACCTGGGCAAGAAAGTGCAGCCACTGCGCCGGCTGCGATGCGCTGGGTTCGTAGGCGAACGGCACCGCGTTCATATTGAAGAATCGCGGCGTCGCCGGCAGCATCGAGCGCGACGGCAAGTGCAACAGGCCATTTGCACACGGCACCAGGTCGAACGGCGGCGCGGTTGCGGGGCCGCTGATCCAGCACGGCGCAACGTGCGACGAATCGAGGTGTGCTGCAGCCTTCAATGCGTCCAACAGGTTCGAGACTTTCGCCTGATTCGGTCGGTAGTCTGCCGAGCCTTCGCGGTCGAGAAAATCGTATAGCTGCGCTCGCGCATCGGGCGTTGTCATCTCGACCCAATGCGACGCATCCCAGCGATAGAACCCGTCCTGCCAGGCTTTGAGACACATGCCGTCAGCGTGGGAGTATCGGCGGTGCAGCAACGCGCGCGCGGCGTTCAACGGGTCTTCTTTGATGATTCCCCATCGGCCGGGGTCGGCGGGCGTCGATGCAGCCCCAGGCGCGACGGCCGCGTGCTCGCCGCCTCTGTAAACGTCTCGCTGTTGAGCACACGCGGCGCTGATCGTTCGCGGCAGATAGTCGGCGCGTTCGTACTTGTCGCGTGCGAGGGCCGATGCGCGCATCATTCGATCGACGCGCCCCTGATCGCGGCCGGTGAAAAAAGCGAGCCTCTGAGCGAGCGCCATGTCGGCCGAACTGGCATCGTATGCGCGGCCCTCAGCCGGCCACTTGCGGCCCAGCGCCTCGGCGTCGGCTTCCCATAGCTGCGCGAACGACACACCATCGCCGAACACGCTAGCAGCGCCGCGCGAGCGCATCGCGATCTCTAGCAGGGCTTCGTCGGACTCAGGGCCGCGCCACTCGGCGCACGGGCCATCGTCGCGAACGTCGGCGACGATCGACTGGCGCCGCGGGAAGTAGTGCACAACGACGTTGTGGATCATCCCCGGGCAATCGTCAGCCATCGTCTGCACTGGCCACGCATCGGGAATCGAGCCGAGCAAGATAAACCGCAGCGACGAATAGCATTCGAGCGCCAGCGCGGTGTTCTTCTTCGCGTGTTCCGGCATGTTGTTCGAGCGCAGCCAGAAGTGCAGCCCCCGGCCGGATTGCGAAACTTCCGTAACGGCGCCGGGCAGCATTGCGTGAATCGCACGCGCGGTATCCGACCATTGCCCCGTGGCGGCGTCTAGCGCCCCGTCGAGGTCGACCACAACGAACGGATCGGCCGCAGTCAGCACGAACCCCACGCCATGCGACGGGCCGAGCGCCGACGCGATCAGCGCTGCGTGTTCGTAGCTCAGCCATATCTCGGGGTTGTGCGCGCCGTCGCTGCCCTTTGCGGTCACGCTGCCCGTGCGGTGGTCTATCGGCAGCTTGTCGACCTTGCCGCTCGCGAGCGGTACCAGCTTGACGGGGATGAATTGCCGATACTCGGCCAGGGGCGCCAGCGGCCCCAATGCGTGAGCGGGCGCCATGTCAGAGCACCCAGCCGGTACGCGCTGCAGCGGCTCGCATCGCTGCACCGGTAGTCGGCACAGCGAGCCCGAACACGGCAAACGCGGCCGTCACTTCCGGGATCGTTTTCCCCCCACGGGCGCAGGCATCTACGATCCGTGCGAACACCGCATCATCATCGTGGCGCTGATCGCATCGGCCGCAAAGAAGCCCGACCAGGGCGCCCCCATCGGTCAGCGTATTGAACGGCGGCGCGACCTTGGCGGCGCACCCAGCGCACACCCAGCGGGTTGACCCCGCGGCTTTGAATCTGTCAAACTGCATGTGCTTCTTTCGGTGATTCTCTCGACGCCTCGGCCGCTGCAAACGGTGCGAGGCGTCTCTACTTGCGGCGGTAGCGCTGTACGTCGGCAATCCGCCAGGCGAGCCCCCAGGGGCCGCGCAGGGGCGCAGGGAATTCGCCGCGTGCGATGGCTGACCACACACCGGCGGCGTCGAGGCGCACGAGGCCCCTGATGGGCGGGCGTTCGAGCATCGGCGTCACGTGGCGCCGGCGGTTTCGCTCGGCCATTGCGCGCGTCACGCGACGCTTGCCCACAAGGGCCGCCATGTCGACGCAGCCGGGCGGGAGCGGTGCGCGGGTCATGTGGCTAACCGCGACGGCGGCCGGGGCGCGACGCTGGGCCGCCTACTTCGAGCGCGGCGAGAGCTTCGCGCACGCGGTCGAGGTTGTAGCGGACGGCCGATCCGATTTTGTAGAACGGGATGCGCCGCAGTGTGCGGCGATCGGCTCGTAGGAACGCGAGGCTAAGGCCCGTTTCCTCGGCGATCACGTCTTCGCGGAGCGCGAGCCGGTTTCGGCTGGCGTCGCGAGACTCTTGGTTGATTTCGGTTTGCATCTGCTACCCCCGGTTGAGATGCAGGAGTATTTGATGCCGCACCACGTGGCAGCAACGGAAATGAATAGCCGGACTATTTCCCCTCGGCTTTTTCTCCGAGCACGGTTGCAATGTCCGCGGCTTCGGGAGTGGAACCCCCTGCTAGAGCGCTGTAGATGCGGTCGGCCGCGATCAGTTCGCCCTCGAATTCCTCATACACCTTTTCGACCGCACCCCGCTTACTTCCGTCACGATGGGACTGTGCGCCGACCAACTCATACGCTTTGTGCTTGGGCATGCCATCTCGCACATAGCGGTGAACTAGCGCGGCTTCTGCCAGTCTCTCCGCGCGCTTTGTCTGACCCCCGCGGACTTTGCCCAGGCCGAGCGGGTTGGGTTTGTCGGCGCGCGCCTTGGCGCAGACATCCGCCCAATAGTCGCGCTCTTGAACGCTGAAGCTAACGTCATAGCTGAGCGCGCCGGGAATGGGACGTAGCTTGACTTCGAGCAGCTTTAGCAGTTCGAGTGCGAGGTCACGTTGCTTGCTCATTTCGCCCCCACAATGAAATCGGCCACTGCCTGCCAGCCGGCCCGCAATTGATCGTCGCTGATATGCACATAGTGCACGCTCGCGGTGTCACCGCCCCCTGTGTGGTTGAGCAGCTTGCGCAGCGTGAACGCGGGCACCAGTTGTGCGGCGATGCTGGCGAACGTGTGCCGCAGCTTGTGCGGCGTAACGTCTTCCACGCCCGCGACTGCGTTGATCGACGCGAGCGTCTTACCGGTGTCGGTCACACCAAACAACAGCGCGTTAGGCCGCTTGCCCTTGGCGTGCTTCACTGCGATCGCGAGCGCTTGTTTCGACAGCACGACCGTGTGATCTAGGCGATTCTTCGTGTCGGTCAGGCTCAGCGTGCCGAGCGCTGCGTCGAGGGCCTTCACTGGCACGCCCGACACCTCGCCGGGTCTGCAGCCGGTGAGCAGTAGAAACCGCAGTTGATCGGCGCTGACCGACTTGACCGCGCAGGCGGCTTTCCACCACGCGGCAAGGCGTTCGTTAGGTATCGGTGTGGGGTTGCCTCGGCTGGGCGCGAGCGCGACCCGCTTGGCCCCTGCGGTGCTCGGGCTGAGCGGGTTGTCTAGGATCGCCACGCCGTTGTGCCGCACGACGGCGCGAACCACTTGCATCGCGTATGTCTGCCGGCGCTCGCCGCGGTTGGCCAGCGAAGCGTGCAGGTCGATCAATTGCGGGGCGGTCAGCTTGTGGATCGGCCGCGCTGCAATGGCGTTCAACTCACCCGCCTGTTTCTTTTCCGTCGGCGGCGCGATCATCGCGAGGTAGTCGGCGATGGTCCGATCCTTCAACGGTAGGCCGTCCTTTGCGCGGCGCTTCTTGCGCGTGTAGTCGCGCAGCGCATCGGCGAACGTCACACTCTCTTGCGCCTCTTGCTTGCGGCGCTCGCGCTTCGCCTCTAGCCGATCTTCGCCGTTCTGCAGTTCCGATGACACGTCGAGCTGTGCGCGCCGTGCCGCTTCGGCGCTGACCGCGCCGCGGCCGTCTGCCTTGCCGAGCGTGCGCCTGATGGTTTTGCCGTCGACGCGGCGCTCGGCGATCCAGGCGCGTGCGCCGGCGGCAGTCACACGCACACCGAACCCGGGAGTGGCGGGGCACCAGTGCAGCGCGTAGCCTGCGGGCGGCGGTGGAATTTGTCGCGCCGCGGTGTCGGTGATTCGCTTGGAGTGAACCGGCATATTTGCTCGCTTTTCGCCGTGTAGGCAACTCGTGTAGGCAGATTCTATGCGAATGCCTAACAACGGAAAGCAAGCCGCACCGGGCTATAGCAGGGAAGGGTGGTGCGTCAGACCCCTCGCCGGGCGTCATTTGTTGGACTCTTAATCCGTAGGTCGAGTGTTCGAGTCACTCAGGGCCCACCAGTAAAAACAACGGCTTGCCAGAAATGGCGGGCCGTTTGTCTTGTGGCGTACCAAGTCGTGGCCTTCCAGGCGCATCGAGTCGACCTGTCGTGTCCTGCTGATCTGCATCAGGCTTGCCGTGCACATAACGACTCACTGCCCTGCGTCGCTGAACTTTGAAGA
>Ga0073925_1000102_pt1 | contig 21142 bp, 19 predicted proteins | sample GWRWT4_21May14_FD_70952 | JGI IMG/M metagenome (GOLD analysis project Ga0073925, IMG submission 70952) | Sand microcosm microbial communities from a hyporheic zone in Columbia River, Washington, USA - GW-RW T4_21-May-14 | ecosystem: Engineered > Artificial ecosystem > Sand microcosm >...
CGGAGACAGGGTCAACGGGCTCCTGAGCAGGCGGGGCTTTGCTGCCCTTGCTGCGCATAACCGCGGACGAACCTAAATAGGCGATATGTGTAGCTGCACATATGGCGTACCTCGGTGCGGTCCTCGGCAAGCGGCGACGCCCTTCGGCACAGGGGAGTGATTCGAGCGACGGACCGTCTCCCGACCCTGCCGAAAACGCCCCGCCGCATGTGCCCCCGGCTTGAGTGCCGGCGGCGCCGAAGCGCCTTGCGCTGTCCCGCCCATCGCCCTCGTTACGCCGCCACCACGAGGTCGTGTTCGCGGTTCACCGTGCCGGCCGTCGGGTCGCCGACGGCCGGCCGGCTCGAAGGCAAGGCCGAACCCGTGCGCAGCATCGGCGGCAGCCATCCCAGGCCGGTCAGCGTCTGCTCGGCGCCTGCCACGACGGCATCCTTCTTCAGCGAGGCCAGCGGGCTGGCGGCGTTGGCGCCAGCCGCTTCGGCGACGACGTCAAGCACCCGGGCTTTCGAGACATGCTCGAAATACGACGCAGCGGTCGCCGCCCACCACTTGCGCATATCCAGGTCCAGCGCCTCGGCGAGCGCATCGGTGGTCTGCGTCTCACGTTCGATACCGCACACACCCGTCACGCTCGATGCGACGAGGAACGTCAACAGGCGCATGACCGTGGCCTGATCCTGCTCCATCATCCACGGGAACAGGGTCGGCCCGGCTTCCGGAAGCAGCGACACCCAGTGCACGCGTTCTGTCTCCATGGCCTTCCACGCCGCGCTGTCCGCCATGTCCTCGGTCTCCCGACGCAGACCGTCGTGGGTGTCGCTGACGCTGAGGGTCAGCGCATCGTCGCCGCCGCGATGGCAGCGGAATCCGTCCTTCATCAGTTTCACGGCCAGATGCGCGGTGATTGCCGCCAGCGCGACGTCCGGTCGCTGGATCAGTTCGGCCTGCACAGCCGCGACACGATGGGCCGTCAGGCGACGCATCAGCTTGTCCGAGTGGACGGGTCGGCTGTTCCCCGATGGCAGGGACACCAACGCCTCGTCCGGACCGTCGGTGGGCCGCGCCTGCTTTGCGGCTTCGGCGATGCTCGCGCGATCGTCCGGGCGGATCAGGCCAAACTTGACCTCGGCCGTTCCCTTGCTGCCGACGAACAGCACGCACCCCGCCTGGGCCATGAGTTCGACCGACCAGACGTAGAGTGATTCCCTCAAAGCCTTGAGCTGCGTTTGCAATCCCTCTTCTTCGGCTTCAAGTTGCAGGAAGACTTGATCGCCCTGCTCATCATCGTCACCCTGATCGACAAGTGCTTCCATCTGGGGGTGTAGTTCGGCGATGCGCGACTCGATGCGCTCGATGGCAGCGGCTTCTTCTTCGCTGGGCTCTCGGCGTGACTTCCGAAGCTCGCCGTAGCTGACGAACTCGTCGAAAGAATAGCGGGCTCGCACTTCGACCCACTTCCAGCCCTTTGCGGCGATCTGCTTCGCTTTCCGTTCGAGCTTCTCGCTGGCCAGCCGGTCCAGCAGGGCGGCATCCAGCAGGTAGGCCTTCTTGTCGTCGTCGCAGAACAGGTCTCGGCGCAACGCGCCGCCGGCCTTCTCATAGACGGCGAGGGTCACATACCTCGCGACCGGGTCGCGGTCGGACTCGATCTCACCCTGCGCGAGCATCTGGCGCAGACAGTCGGGACGGCGGTTCCAGGACGGCAGGTTCGCCCAGACCTGTTCCTGCTTCGCATGGTCGTCTACCGAGGCGAGCGCCATGAGGCAGTCGAGGCCGATCTGGTCGGCGCGAAACTGCGCCATCAGCCGTGGCGATACGGTTGCAAGTTTCATGCGCCGCTTGACCACCAACGGCGTGACGCCAAACGCCGCTGCCACATCTTCGACCGACTTGCCCTGGGCGCTCAGCTTGGCGAAGGCGATGAATTCATCGGCCGGGTGCATCGGCTCGTGGAACACGTTCTCGGCGAGGCTGGCGAGCAAGGCCTGATCGGCTGGCACGACCAGCACGGGTACCGGGTGGTTTTCGGCGATGTCGGCGTTCTGGGCCAGCAGCGCCAGCGCGTCGAGGCGGCGACCGCCTGCGCAGACCTCGTGCAAGCCACGCGCGCCTTTGATCACGACCAGGTTCTGCAGTACGCCACTGTCCTTGATCGACGCCGCGAGTTCGGCGATGCTCAACCGGGACTTGGTGTCGGTCGGTCGCGCCTGATAGGTCTCGGAGAGAACGAGCTTGTTGAACGGCACGGTGGTACGGGGTGACGTCGCGATGATGGCGTCGATTTCGGCTTTGGAGAGTTTCATCTGAGGCTCCTGAACAAGGGCAACGGGACACGCCCTGTGCGCATCCATGCGTTCAGAATCTCATCACCGTGCGACTCTTCAAGTGCGCTGGCCGAAGGCTCAATCGGCAGTGCCGAACGATGTCGCCACGTCGTCCGCGATCTCCGGAAACAGCAGCGCAATCGCTTCGTCGAAGGCCGTGTCGCGCCGGTAGGTTTCTTCGCCGTCATCCACTGATCGCTTGAGTTCACGGGCGTAGTCGCGCAGCCACTGCCTTTGCTTGGCTGCAACCGTGGGCTGGTACACCTTGTAGGCCCACAGGTACAGCACTGCGAACGCATGCTTTCCCACCCGGCTGCCGCTGCGCAACCCCGCCTCGATCACCTGATACACGGAGGCCAGCTTGTAGCCGACCGGCTGGTTGAGCCGAATGGACATCAGCACCGGCAAGACGCAATGGAACCCAAAGAAGCGCGCGTTGCGCAACACCTCGAAGCCGCGGTGCCAACGTGCATTCCCGACCAACCGATCCGCAACCTCGAGCAACGCCGCCTTGCCTTCGTCGCCGTAGTCGCTGCGGTAGTAGTTCAGCGCGGCCGCCAGATAGTCCTCGACGCCCTTGGACCATGCCGCGCTCTCTGCGGCTCGCCATGCATCGATGCGGGCCGTCTCCAAGCGTTGCCGCTCCGCGTCATAGTCGAAGAAGTAGGGCCGCCGCGTGTCGAGCGGGAAATGCACCTCCTCCAAGGAGACGAAGGCTGCTTCCCAGGCGTCGTGCACCTGGTCAGCGACGACCTGCGGCCTTTGCCGATAGCCGTTGAAGGTCAGCACGGCTCGCTCGCTGCTTTGTTCCCGCGCCTGCGCGTCCAGCACGAAGAGGTTGCGCCGGTTGAAGAAGGCTTCGTCGGTGACGGCGGCACGGTTTCGATCGAACCGGGCAAACACCCAGATGATGAAGATGCCTTCACGCTTGTAGAAGTCGTCGCGTGCGATGACATCGGACAGGAAGGTGTAGGAAAGCTGGACCTCGAAGACCAGCGGCAAGCCTCGATACCGGCACTTCACATCGGGGCGCCGCCACTCGCCTTTGAGCACCTCGCTGAACGTGGTCTGCTCCTGGCTGACCTCAGACACCAGGGGGTCCTTCGCCAACCACGTGGCGATGAACTGTTTCGTTTCCCGGTGCGGTCGACCCTCTTGTTGACCGCGGTACACGAGCGCCTTGACCTGGTCCGGCGTCAGGCGAGTCCCTTCGGACCACGGGCAATGCTCGGACTTGCCGTCATGCACGAACCAGCGATTCTGCAAACCTTCGATCCGCCGCGACAGAAACAAGGGGTGCTTGCACAGCGCGCACTGGTAACGCACGGCATCGCCACCGCGTCGACGCTCGCGGCGTGCTGCCATGGCCGCACGCCGGAGCGCCGTGAACTCGGGTTCCGGCATGGTCAGCAAGGCATCGGCCGGAACGAGTTCACCCGTCTCGCAGTCAATCGCCAGCTTGACCGACTGTTGGCGATGCGAATGTGATCCAGCGTTGTCCACAGTCAGACAGCGCTTTTCGAGAATTGACTGCTCTGTTCGTCTGCCGAAGGCGGCTGGCGGAGGCCGGGCCGGTCATCCCTCGTCTGAGCGTTGAACCCCACGCCTTTCCTTTCAGCGTGCCATCAGGCCCGGCCGGCCACCACGCGCACACCGAGCATGTCGGCTAGCGCCAGCAACTCCATGATCGCGGCCGAATCGTCCCCCAGCGAACGCGACCGACCCTGCTGCGCGAGCACACCCGCCCCGATGCGATCGCCGAACAGCATCACGGCCATGGCGCTGTCGTCCTGCCGCGAGGTCCAGCACAGGCCCTGGATGTCAGCGTGCTGCGCGTGGATCGCCTGGGCCCAATTGCGGGTCTGCCCGTAGGTGTCCTTCTCGGTGTCGATCAACTGCTTGCGTTCGACGCCCAGCTTGCGCAGCGGCACGTTACGCAGATCAGCCAGCATCAGTGCCGCCGTGATGGCCAGCACCGAATGCAGTTGTCCTTCGAGCTTGCGCCGGTCGAAGCTCTTCAACCCCGGCGCGAACGGCACGTCGTGGAAGACGGTTTCCATGGCCGCGCAATTGAAGCTCGTGCCACCGTACAACGTCGGGATCGGCTTTCCGGCGGTGTTGACGATGGGGCTGAACCTGGCATTGCCTTTGATGCCCGGGTTGAACGCGTCGGCTGCGTAGACGTCCAGGTGAACGCGGTGCAGCGCGGTGCCGGCATTCCATGTTGCCGGGGTGATGTGCAGAACAGCCGGCGGCGCCGGTACGGTCCTGGCCAACACCAGCTTCGGTTTCGACCGGGCGGGGCGCCGCGACCGGCTCGCGCCGGCCGGATCAGCCATGGGCGATCTCGGCCATTTCATCGGTGGCCGCCGCGAGCACACGTTCGGGCGACTTGAGCAGCACGTCCTGGGGTCGCTTGCCGCCGAGGAGGCTGTTGGCCGAAGCAAACCAATAGGCTAGGCCCCAGCCATCCTTGGCGGTCCCGAAGACCGCCAGGGTCTGCGCCATCGGCTTCAAGGGCCTGTAGCCTGCCTCGGCATTGAGGCCGTAGGCTGGGAAGTAATCCAGGCCCTGGTGGCGGATCGCAAAGATCTGCCCGTCCTTCTTCCACTTGTTCGGCTGCGCGCTGAGGTTCGAGGCGCTGAAACCTGCCAGTTCGGCCAGCTGCGCCGCCGTGAGCCAGTCGCCCGAGGCCAGGACTTCGCTGCGCGCGTGTGCCGTCATCCGTGCCTCGACCAGCATGTGCTCCGGCAACGGCACCGTCGGCACCAGTGCATCGACGATCTTGTCCAGTGCCTCGCGCTGACGCCGCTTGACCAAGCCCGCGACCATCGGTGCCAGGTTGCCCAGGGCTTCGGCGATCACTCGCACGGTGCCTTCGCTCTCATGCGCAAAGGTCAGGGCAATCGCGCGCTCGGCGCCGGAACGCCGCAACTGCTCGCCAATCTCGCCGGGCGTGCCAGCCAGCGTCCCCACGCTCGACACCACCACCAGCCCATCCCTGACTTGACGCATCACAGCTCCCAAAGCGGTGATTAATACTATCATGTCTTTTAGATAACCGCCATCACTCACAATTCGCCAACCGGGTGCGCTGTCGATGGGCAATGCCGGCGCGGCAAGCCTGTTCAGCCACCTGCCGGTCGCGGCGCGCCACCGCTGAAGCCTTCAACGGCTCGGCGCTTTCGGGTGGCATCTTCCGACACGATCCGGTCCGATCTTGAGCTTGCGCCTCGCGGGTGCCAGACTGGAAGGGCTATCTGTGGGCATCGCGCCTGCACAGCCTTCATCCGGGGCCCTGGCCTCCTGAAGTCCAGCTCGCTGGCGTCGCAGTCGTTACCTGCCTTGTAGAGACCGGACATCGCTCCGGTTCAGCCACGACCGTGGCTGTGTGATCTGTTCAGCCCTCGGGCTGAACGCCGTGGCCTCGTGCCACAGAGCCGCTCCGCCGTTCACGGCAGGAGCATCCCGAACGGGGAACCCCAAGTTCCCCGCCAGGGATGGGTGTTCCCTTTCATTCGATGAAGGAGAACACCATGTTCGATGTCCATGTGACAAAAGCGCTGCGCCCCGTCGGGGTGCTGCTGGGGGGCTCCGGGCGTGCCCGGATGCTGACCTTGCGTGCGCCGCAGATCGCGGCGCTGATGAAGCCGCTGTTGCCTGCGTTCGCACAGACATTCGGGGCTTGCGAGAACCGCGCTGCGGGAGACGGGTCGTGCTGACCAGCCTCTACCGCAAACGCATTTCGGCCTTGGCGGTTCAACTCGCCAAGGATGACCCACCGCTGGTCAAGGAAGTGATCGCCCGGCTGCGAAAGTCTGGCGACATCGAGCCCGACGATCTGGTCTATCTGGACGAGATCGCCGACCGCTGGATCAAGATCGCCGAAGGGAATCGGCAGAAGGCGCGCCGCTGACCACCCTGGTCAAACGCGCAGGGCACTTGACGCCCTTCGCCTTCGCCATCTCGATCACGATCTTCTCCAGCAGATCAGGTCGCTCATCGGCGAGCACACCGGCCTATGTGGCCAGCGCTCGTTCGATGTCGTCCTGCGTTCGCGCTCCTTCGAAGTCGAGACCGAGCAATCGGCATTCCTCGATTTCGTTGGGCGCGAGCCGTAGCGCTGTACCTGCACGAAGCATCGTGTGGGCCTCCACGTGTGGGCTGGTCAGCGTATCAGCGCCACACGCCTTTGCAACCCTCGGGGAGTGCACCGTCACCCCGCCGGGGAGAGGTGTTCCCTCTTTCACCGGAGCCAACACCATGTCCCCTGAGAAATCTGAAAGAGCCCGCCCTCGTGCCAAACGCTTCGGCGTCGAGTCTGAGGAAGAGCGAGCCTGGGTCACCTTCTACCGGCGCGTCGGCCATGACGTGACGATCGCCACGGAGGTGCTGAACCAGCTCGAAGCCGATCCGGAAATGAAGCGCGCCCATCTGGCGTTGTACCTGTGCTGCAAGGAATCCCTGCGCAGCCACAAGGCGCGCCAGGCACGCAACAAGCGGATCGGACAGTTCGTCCGGTGGCTGTGCACTGGACTGTTTGCCGTGCCCGCGCGCCTGCTGCGCCGAGGCGGCGACGTGGCACTCGAATGCCTCCCGGAAACAGCCAAAGAGCCGGCCGCGCATCAAGTGCGCCGGCTGACCCGCGAAGCTGAATTCACGCGAGCACAAGCCGCCTTCGACCCGAAGGCGACCGCGCCTGTCGTGGCGGCTGCCACGTCGGGAGTCGAGATACCGCCGTCGAACTCGGCCCCACCCAAAGCCGCTCGCACGGCGGCTTGACCCGCAGCGCCAGGAAGTCACCTTTCTGGCTCTGGCACCGCAGCGCTCGCTGCGGTTCTCAGATCGTCGAAGCCTCACGCCCACCCCTCGGTGGCGCGTGAGGCGCTCGACGTCCCCTCGTTCCGACTCCCTTCGTTGAGGCGCGTATTGCTGCCTCCGATTTCTGCCTGCGGCGTCAGCCCGGGCAGCCCTCCCTCACCACCCCGACTTGCCTGCGGCAGGTCGTCACCCGCTTGAAAGGATTCCCCATGGCCTCTGCCGCCGAAACCCTGCGCGCCATCGAAGCGCGTGCCGAACGTGCCATCGTTCAGGAACTGCGATTGATGGTGAAAGACATCGTCGGGCTGCGCACCCAGCTCGCCCTCGATGACTGCGCCCACGCCGATGCCCTGCTGCTCAAATTGGGCCGCCTGGAACGCGACCAGGTCGTCGCCCCCGCTAGTACCCTCGATGTGGCCAAGTACTTGATGCCAGCGCTGCGGCTGGACCTGACCATGCCGTCGCAACCCGCTTACAAGGTGTCCTTCTACGACCGCGAGTACGGCGACCTGACGGACGTGGTCACGACCGACACGTTCGATGCCGGTGTGCAACTCGTTCGAGATCGTCTGCCGCAAGATGCCGACTACGAGGTCAACGCCTCCTGGACTCACGGGCTGGGTGACATGGAAGTGCGCACGCCCCACGGCACCGTGGTGGCCCATGTCGAAGCCGTGAACGGCGGCGACGTCACGGTGCAGCCTCGCGTGATCGTCGCGTGTTCCGCACTGCAAGTTGGAGATGTCGCACCGCTCGATCACCTGTTCGACCCGATGTCGGAAGCCGCTTGAGCTTGCGCTCGATCAATCCGGCGCGGCATGCATCCGGACCTCCGAACGTCGTTGATGGGCCCTCTTCGGAGGGCCCTCTTTTTGATCAGGTCACCAAGCTGCAGCTCACCCTGTCGCCGCAGCAGCGATCACGCTCGCGGTCGATCAGCCAGTGCAGGAAGCGGGTGTCGTGAGACACCCCCCAGTAGTGGGCCTTGCAACGGGCGATGTAGGCGTCGAAGTCCGCCAGCGTTCGGATGTTCTCCGGCGGGAGGTCGGTGATCTTCACGAAGCGCTCGACCTCGCGGCGGGTGAGTCGGACTTGCTGGTTCAAACGGATCATGGCGTTGCTCCAAAGGGGAGCCGTGCATGCATGGTGCCGCATCTCAAAACACCTGTCCGCAGCTTTCTGCGCCGTTCTTGAAAGTCGATGTCAGGTCGGACTCCAACTCGACTGCAGCGATATTCAGATCTCAGCCGTGGCCATCGCACCACGACGTGCAGTGCCCGGCGCATTCGCCGCCGCTTTCGGGTGGCAACGCGCGACCACCGGTTGCCCGCTCGCCCCCCCGCCGCCAAACTTCCCATGCCCCTCGGTCTTCGGATCGATCCCTCCGCATGGAGGACCTGACCTCGTCAGGCGTTGCAGTCGATACCTGCCATTCAGCCGCGCATGCCCATTCATGCGCATCCCTCGGGAACGCCGTTCCCGCTGGGGACGGCGTTCCCACCCTCACCCCTGGAGAACGCCATGCAGAACCTGTCCGCGCTTTCGCGCGAAACACTGGTCGGCGAGTTGCTCTCGCCCCCGATCCCCGAATCTGCCGCCGTAGTGCTGGCCGATGCAGCACCGGCCTACCTCAGCATCCCAGGCGCGAACGGCGCCACCGCCAAGGATCGGCTGCAGCGCAAGCTCACGGTCGCCCGTGAACTGCTGCTGCGCGACCTGCACGCCCGAATGCAGGGCCGCCCGGTGATGGATTCACCGCAGGTCTTGCGCGAATGGCTGCGCCTGTACTGCGCGGGTCTGGAACACGAAGTGTTCATCGTCGTGTACCTCGACGCGCATCACCACGTCATCGAGGCAGCGCAGTTGTTTCGCGGCACCCTGACCCAGACCTCGGTCTACCCCCGCGAGGTCGTCAAAGGCGCGCTGGCACACAACGCCGCCGCCGTGGCGCTGGCCCACAACCACCCGTCGAGCGTGGCCGAGCCGAGTCGGGCCGACGAGTACCTGACGCAGACCCTCAAGTCGGCGCTGGGTCTGGTGGACGTGCGCGTCATCGACCACCTCATCGTTGCCGGCGACACGGTGCTGTCTTTTGCCGAACGCGGCCTGCTGTAGCCAGCCGTTGGCGCGCTGCGCCGTGTCGCTCGTCACCCTCTCGGGGCACTCCGCCCGACGGGCGGTGCCTCTTCCCAACTTGCGAAGGAGAGATTATGTTTACATCTGCCACGACCTACTGTCCGCTGTGCCCAGGGCAGGGTTCGTTGCTTGGCCGTCTCGGGCGCCTGCGCTGGTTCCGTTGCAGGGACTGCGGCATGGACTTCAGTCGTCCCTGCCGCAGCCCAGTGAGGCCCACGTCGTCGCGCGAGAAACAAGGAGCCCGCCATGGATGAATCCACCGTGGCCCGCCTGCTCGAGCAGGCCGAGCCGCTGGCTGCCCTGTCTGTTTCGCACCTGTCTGCGGCGACACGCCGCAAACTGGTCGCCGACGAGTTGTCGGTCAATGCGTACCCGACCGATGACGGTGGTTTCGTCTACGTCGGGGCACCGCGCTACGACATCCCCGCCGAAACCGACCTGGCCGCCATCTTCGAATTGGCCGAACACGCCGGTGTGGTCTGGCTCAAGTTCGATGCCCACGCGGCCGTCATCGACGGGCTCACGGTGTTCAACGAACCGGGAGCCGGGTGATGAGTCGCCACCACGCGCAAGCACGTTGCGGCGCCAGGCACGTGCTCGTCGTGGCCGGCTACGACCGGCCGCTGCGCGAGGTGTTCCTGCAAGTGCTGACGGCAGACGACCGCGATCCCGGTGCCGAGGAGGACGTGCTGTACGCCAGCGTGCACGAACCGTGGCGCGACTGGACCGACGTGGCGACCGTCACCGGTCAACTCGCTCGACTCGGCATCGTCGTTCCGGACAGCCTGCTGAAAGCAGTGCGCCTGGACCAAAGAAACGAGGCCGGCAACCGCGTGGTCGAACACCATGCCGACGGACCGCCGACCGTCCTGGCCGGCTGAGTCACCCACCGCCACCGCAAGGTGGCCCCCCTGACGCAGGGCGTCGTGCCGAATGGCCGACGCCCAGCGCTCATTTTGGAGACCCACATGCAATCACCAAACTTCCGGCAAGCACCCCTGCTGCCGGACAGCGAAATTCAGCAGGCCGCAATCCTTTTGCCCGACGACACGACGATCTACGGCGATGCGCGCTACGTCGCGGTCGCGTGGACCCTCCATCCGTCGAACGACACGACCGCGCAGGTGCTGGGCAGTCAGCGCCGGTGCCTGCCTTTCCTGGCACGCTACGAGGTCGTCGACCTCCTGTGCCAGGACCGCGCGATGCGAACCGTCGATGGCGGACTGCTCGTCGACGGACGTCTCGTGACCCCGGAGAACTATCTCGCGCAGTGGCGCCGCACCCTCGGCCACCCGGTGTCGGCGGCGCAGTTCGCACGCCAGTTCGGCATTTACGCAGTTGCCGTGTTCAACGCGCCACTGGCACCGTTGCGGGGGCGACGCAGTGCCTGGAGTTCATCGCCCTTCGAGCGGTTCGACGATCTCGAGTCCCGGTACGCATCCCGAATGCGGTATCGGGCGGGCCGCCAGGCGTTCGAGTTGGTGCTCGACCTGCGCGAGCCCACGGCGCCGCGTGACGCCTTCTACCTGGAGTCCTTCGTGTTCGCCGCCGATCTGGGCGACGCCGCGAGGATCGAGCTCCAGCTCAGGTCCACGGAAGACGGTGCACCCGCACGGCCGGTCCAACCCATGCTGTTCGCGGAGGCCGCCTGATGAGCCACCGACTCGAATACCAATGGACTGCATTCCATGTGCCCGCAGCCTCGCTCGGCATGACCGACGATCGCTTCGTGATCGCCATCGAAGGCGGTGACAACAACGTCTGCGACGCCAGAACGGGCAAGCGTTCGCGCAGCTGGAACGTCGGCATGATCGGCAGCCGCGTGCAGGTGCTGCGTCAAGCCGTTCGCGTGGCTGGCGCATGCGAAGGCGGAAACCTGCAACCGCTCGGGCGACGCTGCACGCCGGAGGCCTATGTACGGCGCATCCGCGCGCTGCTCGATGCTCCGATGTGTTCGGCACACGGCCACTGGCGGGCTCGGCTTCGCGTGAGCCCAGCCCACCCCGTGCTGGGCGAACTCGAATCAATCGGCCTCGACTTCCAGATCGAGAAGCGAAATGGCGAGAACGAGGCCTGTGCCGAATTCGCCACCGCCCACTGGCTTGATTTCTTCGGGCTGATTGATCGCTACGGCCTGGACGTACCGCCCTGGCGCTGGGCCGAGGTGGTGGGACTGTCGTCGTCCTGACTGTCGGCAGTGAGTGGATCGAGTGACCATGCCTCAACGGGTGTGGTCACTGATTCCACCAGCGTTTCCATGTCGATCACCGCATCCGCCATCGCCGTCAGTTCCGGCGTCTGCGACACGAAGAACTCGCGCTCGTAGCCGCCCAGCCGCAGCACCTCCCGCTTCATCGCCATGAACATGCGCTTGCGGTCTGCATCGAGCGCGCCGTCGGCTTCGTCCGAGAACAGCGTGCCGTACCGCCGACCCGAATGCCGCGCGAGGTACAGCGCCACCGCGCGGGTCAGGCATTCGTTGATCCACACCCGCTCGCCACCGCTCATGAGGCTCACGCTCTTGCTGTCACCGGAATCACCATCGTGCACGACGATGTCGAAGCCCTCTTTCTGGTCCCCCTTGCCGGTCTCGACGAGCGTGTGGATCGACACCGTGAAGCGCGGCCCGTAGCACGCCAGCAGCAGGTCGTTGGCCAACCCGGACAACGCGGGACCCGCATCGTCGATCGCCAGCGCGATCAGCCCGTCGTTGCTCATGCAGCGTGCGAAGAGTGTCCACCCGCCCAAAGCCGACTCGACACGGGCCAGTCGTGCCGCGACCTCCGCCCGTCGGTCTGCAACGCCGGCCAGTTGTCGTGTCGCCGCCTCCCACGATTGCCCATCCCTGATGGCGAGCAGGTGAGCCTGTTCGGCAGCGCTCAATGCGGCCGTGGCACGCCCGACTGAGTCGTTCGCCACTACCAGTGCCTGTTCAGCAAACGGCGCGGGCAACCCAGCCAGCGCCGCGTCCAGTCGGCTGACGCGCTTGCAGCTCTGCTCGGCCAGTTGCTGGCGCCGCACCGCGATCTGCTCACGCGACCCCAAAATCCGTTCGCGCTCCGACCGCTCGTCCGGGCTTTCATCAGTGGACGCGGTGGCAGCCAATGCGGCCAGTTCCTGCTCGACGGTGGCCACCTCGGCGCGTGCACGGTCAACTTCTTCGGCACGTGCCGCCAGCAATGCCAGCCGCGACACGCGGTCGCGGGCCAGCGTCTCCTGTCGCTCAGACCTGGCGCATTCGCCCGGGGCATGGGCCAGCGCCTGCGACATCGTTTCGCACTGATCCAACTGAGTCAGCACGCTGCGCTTCTCGACGGCCAGCCGTTGAACCTCGGCTTGCGCGCTCGGCACCAGCGCATGGGCCTCGTGGGCGTCGGTCAACAGCTTGCAGCGGCCCTGCAGATCGCTCCCTGCGCAGGGCACTTCGCCGGTCAGGCCCAGGCGCCGCGCCAGTTCCTCGGTTCTGAGCACTGCTTGACCGGCCTCACGTTCGATCTGCATCAGCCGCAGTTGGGCGACAGTTCGCGCGCTAACGCACTGCGTCCACTGCTTTACCTGCTGGCGCCAATGACCGACCCTGTCGGTCCGGGCCGACAGCACACGTTGCGACCTCGGCAGGACCCTTGCGGCCCGCAGGACGGCAGGTGCAGCGGCCAGCACCCGTAATTGCTCCTGGCGACGCCTCTCCAACGTGTCGCGCCGCTTGAGCCCCTCGGCGACGCGCTCGGCGATCCGCCGTCCCAGGCCCGTCATGCGCTCCTGCTCCTGCCGATCCTGCGTGTCCAGCGCGGCCATGCCTTGCGCGTCAGCCTCGATGGCCGCCTGCCGTTCGTCGACCAGTCGCCTGCGTTGAGCCTGCGTTGCAACGGTCTGCTCGCGTTCGGCCACCAGCCTCGCCTGAAGGGTGCGCGCGGCGTCCCGTGCCGCGTCGGCAGCTGCGCGCGCGGCCGATGCCTGAGTGACGCGTGTCCCCGCGTCTTCCACCCGGCGTCGTTCGTCGCCGATGCGCCGGCTTTCGTCGTCGAGGCCGGCCAATTCCTGGCGAACACTCCCCAGTCCACCTTTGAGGGCCCGCGCGACCTCGCCGGCTTTCTGGCCCAGTGCCTGGATCTCCTCCTGCCCCAGCAGATCGGCCAGCAGGGTCTTGATCTCCGCGTTGCGGTAGTGGCTCAGTTGCCGCTTGCCCTGCGCCGAGAACACCGACGTGAAAAACGTGTCCGCGCTGCCGCACACGGCTTCGACACAGCGGGTGTAGGTGTCCACCTTGCCGTCCGAGACGGTGCCGTCGGGCAATTGCAGCGGGCGCCAGGCCCCGCCCGACTGCTCGAAGAGGAAGGCTTCCGTGCGGCGACGTGTTCCCGCCCGGATCACCACCTGCGACCGGTAGTGAACGCCGTCGTGCGCCCAGACCAGATCCTTCTCGCTTTCGGGGAGACACACATGGTCGTAGTAGGCGAAACCGCCCGGACCCGCTGCCGTGGCACGCGAGGGCATCGTCAGGTACGGGTGCATGTTGTCCATCAGGGTGGTCTTGCCCCGGCCGTTGCCGCCGACGATGGCCACCAGCGCGGCATCGCCTGCCAGCGCTTCGAAGTCCAGCGTCAGCGTGTCGCGACGCAATCCGTCGCGGATGCCGCGGAACCCCTTGAGGGTCAATGAAAGAACTTGCATCGGTGATCTCCAGGTGCTTCGTCAGGACCAGTCTCTCGCGCCGAATCGGCCTTGCAAGGTCACGGTTGTGGATCGAGAGGTTCAGGTCAGCAACATAGGCTCGTTCGATGCCCCCGCCAGCCCAGTGGAGGTCGCGGCCGATGGGCCTACATCCGCTCGACACAGCACGCCGGCGGCGATGGACTCGGCGGGGCCGGTCGACAAGGCCTCCAGGCAGGCCAGCAAGGGGGCCGGCTGGCACGCCGTGATCTCCGCCCATGCCTTCACCTTCTCGATGAGGCTGCGGGCCTGTGCGATGCCCGCCGCACGGGTGCGCACCACCGGCACGATGCGGCCTTCGAGCTTGACCTCGGTGGCGCCGGCCAGCACCTTCATGATCGCCACACGGTCGACCTCATGCCGGTCCTCTTCGGCAATCGTCCAGCGAACACGGATGAAGGCGCCCGCGATGTCCTGCTGCGCGACAACGGTCTGCAGTGCATCGAGCGTCGGCCTGCCATCGAACATGATGTCCACCGTGCGACGTGCGGACGTCGGGTGCAACGAACATTGCGCGCCATGCGCATCGACTTGCCAGAGCAGGAAGCCCTTGTCGCCCTCCTCGCCGTAGTGGAAACGCCCTATGGAGCCAGGGTAGGCAATGCACTGCCGACCCGCCACACCGTCGACTTGCCATGACTGGTGCCGGTGAATGTGACCCAGCATGAACGCCTGAGCCTCTGCTGCGAACAGGCTGCCGGTGGTGAACTCGTGGTCGAAGCCCGCCATGGGAACGCCGTGCTCGGACAGGCAACCGAAGACGGTTCCGTGCGACACGCCGATGGTCGGCATGCCGAGTGCACGGGCGGCGCGATGGATCGGTGCGAACCCTTGCAGCAGATCGGCCAGTTGCTCACCGACAGCCTGCGCCGCTGCGCCGGCACCGACCGCTGCCGCGACGACCGCCTTGTTCACCGTGGGTACGCAGGTGAACAAGGTCAGCAAGCCCGCCGGTACTGAATCGAAGCGCCAGCCCTCGGACGCAACCCAGCGGCGATCGGCCGTCAGGCCCACCTGCTGGATGCGATCCGCCACATGCACGGCATAGCGCCCGCCGAGCAACCGGAAGATCGAGAGCGTTCCCGGGGGTTCGTGTGAGTACGTTCCTTGCAACATCAGCACCGGGCAGTGATCGGCCAGACGCCGAACCTGGGCGGCCAACCTCGCGGCGGCTGGCGCGTGCAGGTCCATCGCGTGATCGGTGGCGTCGCCCGAAATGACCGCCGCCTGGGCGTGCAGTCGGATCGCCTGGTCGATGGCGTCGCCGAAGCAGCGGTCGGCCTCGCCCAGATTCTTCGGACCGTAGTGCAGGTCGGAAAAGTGTGCCACCCGGATCGAGGTGGGGGCAGTCATGACACCACCTTCATTTCGCTCTTGACCTTGTCGACGTAGCCCTGCGGGTCGTTTCGATATCGCTCCAGTTCGTCCCGGGCCCGGCGACGGCCCTGCCGATTGAGCTTCCAGCCGCTGCCCCATCGACGGTCGGTGTAGGCCAGGTAGACCTCCGCGCTCAGGCCGATGGCGCCAGCGCGAGCGATCACCTTGTCGAGCGTCGGCTCTCCGCCCTCCCCGGCCGACATTGGCTCGGAGTCCGCCACGCGGTCGGCGACGCCTCGGCCGTCAACTGCTGGCTTGCCGCCTTCGAGTACCTGGCTCGCGAACTCGCCCTGCATGATGGCCGCGTCGTCGTCCTCGGGGCCACGCAGCAGCGCCGACACATCGACCGGCGCTTCCAGTTCGATGATCCATTGCGGCACGCGCACTGCGCGGCCCTGCTCGTCGATGTGGCTGACCTCCATCAGCCGCTTGCTCAGGTAGAACGGCGTGCGCTGCCGATCAAGGAAGCCGGAGATTCGTCCGCCGCGCAGGAAGCCGATGGTCTCGAACTTCTGAATCGCGGCATTCATCGCGTAGAAGCTGTTGGTGTGCAACTCGAAGGCGCTGATCGAGCGGATGCCGGGCACGAAGAACAGGAAGCGTCCGTTCAGATTGCACTGCTTCGTCTGGTACTCGTGGCAGGTTTCCGGCTCGCACACGCCACCGTTCTCCTGCCGCAGAACCGTCTTGCGGCCGCCGAACAACCGGATCGCGCGCTTGCCGTTATCGACCAGCGGCACCGCTGCATGGCAGTGGCAATGCCGCACGCGACCATCGGCCGAGTACTCGGACCAGAAGCGCTTCTCGTTGGCACCCCAGGCGGCCAGTTCGTGCGGCATCACGGTCTGCCAGTGGTCGGATGGGAAGACCACCGGGAAGCGATACAGCCGACGGCCCTCGCCCCGATCCTCGCCGTGTGCGTCCAGCAGTTGCGCCGCGAGCGCCGGGTTCGCGAAGTCCTGACCTCGCACCGTGAACCAGGCCACGTTGCGCGGGATCAGCGGTGTCTTGAGCTTGGGCAATGCTTCGGCCAGTGACTTCTCGATCTGGTCGAACGATTCGCCGGCGGCCACGCCCCGGTCGTAGATTTCGCGGGCGCGGGGCTGCTCGGACGCCGCGCGCGACAGCACCTTGATACCTGCCCTGATCTTGCCGGCCGTGGGGATGCGGGCCGCCGAGGGGCCCAGCAACGTGGCGGGGGCCGTCGGCCCGCCGTGGATGGTCACGATGGCGTTTGCCATGATTGCGCTCCTTCATGCGTGTCGAGACACCTCGACAAAACATGCTCTCGCGCGAACGGACCGCGTCAAGGGCGCGAATCACGGACTTGCAAGTGGCAGCGCCGGCATGACGGATGCGTCCGCCGGCCAAACCCAGCCGTGATCGCAGGCGCGCAGGGCGGCTTCCTTGATCTCGCGGTCCCTGGCGGTCATGAAGGGGCTGAAGACATGCAGGGGTACCGGCGCTGCGCCCACGTCCAGCAACAGCGCGTTCGGAAACCGCGCTGCACCCTGCGCGTCATAGCGCAAGGGCTTGACGAAACGTCGCCGTTGCTCGATCAGCGACCGCACCAGCGGCAGTTCGTGCACGCCCTCCAACGGAATCCAGTGCTCGTTGGTCAGCACCAGGCTGGCCGCGTCGATCTCGTAGGTGTGCTCCCGGCGCGCACGGATCAGTGCGGCCATCACGAGGTGAACCCGGCACCCCGTGTCAGCGTCGCGCGCCTCGAACAGTGGGGCGAACACCTTCTCGATCCGCTTCCATGTCTTGCTGTCCACCAGCAGAGGCGCATCGGGCATGTGGCGAATCCAGACTCGGTGGCCCGAGGAAGTGGATTCGACGGCCTTGAACTCTCCGAGCACGATGGCCAGCGGACTGCGGCCTTCGACAGGTCTCAGGATGTCGAGCTTGGCGCGGCGCCGCTGTGCCACCGCCGGGTGGGTGGCCTCGTTGAACGGCTCCGGCACGTACAGCCGTTCCGCCAGTGGAATGCCCTTCGCAATCACCTCGTGTGAGGCCGCGGTCAGGTATTTGTGGAGCACGCCCTGGTTGCGCTTGCCCTCCATCGCCGGCGTCCACCGGTTGAACCCCGCGCGCTCGAACAGGAAGTGGATCAGGCCACGCAAGCTGATGCGATGCCGTGCCACCTCCACATCGCCGGGCAAGTCGACGACGCCCGAGCGTGACCCACCGTGGCCAGGGGATCGCGTCCAAGGGAAGTCCACGGACAGTTCGATGGCGCCGACGTCGGACTCGCGAACTGCGTCGCCCACCAGTTCACCCAACCCTGACAGCGCCGGGTCCGGCTCGTAGGAGGGGCAGCCTGGGTGGTGTCGATGGCCGGTCTCCGGCATGCGCTTGACGACGAACTGCCGAAGGCGGGAGACATACATCTCGATTCCGCCCGCGACGCATAGACACCGAGGTCGTTCGGGCGTGTCGTGGACTTGCGCCAACGCATCCTGCAGCAGCGGATCATCGACGCTGAGGATCCGTCCCTTGATCGTGAAGCGCTGCATGTCCATGGCTTCGGAACCTTGCTCGATGCCTCGTCAACATGCCAGCCGAAAGGTCCGCCCAGCCGGCAGCCATTTCGGAACTGCCTCTCTCGCAGGTCGGCCGATAATGGCCGAGACATGAACCGATGCAGCTCGATGGTGGCAAGCCCAAATTCCGGGAGGCGGCGCCAGACAAAGACATCGGCACCCCAAAGGGGTCGACATTCGCCGCTGGAAGTTCAGTTCAGAGCAGCTCGTCCACCAACCGCGCCATCGTCGGCCGGGAGCGCGGGAACAATCCGCGCACCGCACTGCGGTCGCTGATGCCCAGCACCAGACCGACCTGCTCCTCGTCGGCGCCCCGTTCGTAGAGGCGGGCCACCACCGTGTGCCGCACGGAGAGCGCGGTCGCTCCTTCGACGTCGGCATACCGGAACAGCTTGCGATAGGTCTCCAGGATGGGCCGGCACAGAAAGCGATGCTGCCCCGGCCCTCCGTAAGGCGTGATCTGGAACCCACAGCCCGTCGCGGTCAGGAACAGCCTGCTGTCGGGGTCCAGGCCACGGAACGCGGACGTAGGCCCCAGCCCCTGTCGGCTTTCGAGCCGCACGCGCAGGTAGGCACTCAATGCGTCATCGAGTTTTCTGCTGGCGAAGAACAGCGGACGCGACTTGCCGGTGATCGTCGCTTCCGCGCGCAACTCGGATTCACGCCGCACGTTGCCGTCGGAATCGAGGTAGTCCCGCACCTCGATGCGCGCAATCTCCAGCGGCCGTGCGCCGGTGGCGAACAGCATGTAGAACAACGCGATGTCCCGCGCCGGCTGCGCGCTCCGTCCCCGGATTCGATGCACAGCCTGGTCGATTTCTGCGGCCGACACGACTCGCGCTTGGCGTGTGCTGCAGAACGGCTTCGGCTCGAAGCGTTCGAGTGCCGCCAGGATCGCGGCCCGCTTGTGGCGCAAGCGGCGGACAAAGGCGGCTCCACCCTCGTTGAGGCCTGCGATGCCCACCTCGGCACTCAACCGTCTGGCGATCCCCTTGACCCGGCGCTCCACTGCGGTTCGCGTGATGCCGTGGTCGACCGCCACGGCGTCGTAGGTACGCCCTTCGATGACGGCTTTCAGCATCTCAATGGACCGTGCCGTGGTGTCATTCACCCCTTCCTGTTTGGTGTTGTGCACGTCTTGCTCCCCTGCTGCTGTCGAACGTCTCCATCGTCAGTCGCACGGCCAGGGGGCAGCCACGCGAAAGCGCCTGTGAAGGCGCGGGGTTTCGGGGTCAGGGACGCGGTGCCAAGGCACCGGCGTGCCGACACGCCTTCACCCACGTTCTGGTTCTTGCGCATCGCCATCGTCGCAGTCCAGCGAGCGAACGGCGCATCGCCGGACGCTGAGTCGGTCACGGCAGCGGACGCCTTCAGGTGGATCGTATGGGACACCGATCCGAGAATGGATGTCCGATTGCAAGGCATTGCGACATCTGGTTCAGGACGTTCCTGAGCTCGCGCGGCGCGTTGCCATCCGAAACTGACTGCCCTGCGCATCGATTGCCGTAACTGCCTCGAGTTGAAGGCCACAGGCAGCCCGTACCCGCCGCACACTGACCTTCCCTTTGGCCTCTGGCCGACGCGCTCACCCGAGCGCTCCTGAGCCTGCTCAGGCGTCGCGGTCGTTACCCGCCCTCTTTCACTCAGGCTCCGCGCTCGCGCGCGGCGCGCCTCGAAACCCTCCGGACCTCCGCGTCCATGCCCCACCGGGAGCACGTCTCCCTGCTGGGCGGCCGTGTTCCCCATTTTGATTGGAGAACACCGATGGCCCGCATCACTGCGCCCTCTTTGTGGCTGCCCGGCTTCGCACCGGACATCCCCACCCTCAGCCCACTCGACACCGAGCTGGAATTTCAATCCCTCTCGCCCGCCCTCGCGGTATCGGATGACATCGACCTCACCGAGTCGACCGGCAACGCCGCCGATGAGGAGTCGACCGAGTTCAACCCCGCTTCGCCAGCGCCAACCTCATGGCGTATCGGCGCCGGCACCCCGCAGCCGCAAAGTCTTCGTCAGTGGCCCTTGCTGACGCGTGACCACCTCGTCCATCCCGGTGGCGACGTCGCCAAGTTTTCATCCAACATGGCGGCCATCGACACGCTGCGCCGAATCGAAGCCGAGCAGCGTCCGGCAACGTCTGCCGAGCGCGGCATCCTTCTGCGCTACACCGGATGGGGCGGCCTGCCGGCCAGCTTCAACCTCGAAGCGACCGACGGCGCCTGGCTGGCGCGCGCCCGAGAGCTGCGCGCACACCTGGCGAACGATGACTACGAGGCCGCACGTGCCTCAGTCAACAACAGCCACTACACCGAGGTCCACGTGATCGAGGCAATGTGGCAGGCGATTGAGCGCTTTGGCTTCAGCGGCGGGCGCATCCTCGAGCCCGCGGCAGGCATTGGCCACTTCATCGGCGCGATGCCACAGGGCCTGGCGCAGAACAGCCAGGTCACCGCGATCGAGATCGACCGGCTGTCAGGACGGATGCTCACAGCGCTCTATGCGCAGGGCGGCGCAGACGTCCGAGTCGCGCCGTTCGAGAAAACGCCGCTGCCTGACCACTGGTTCGACCTCGTGATCGGCAACGTACCGTTCGGCAAGTACAAGGTTGCCGACCTGAGCAACCGGGCCTATGCCCGCTTCAGCATCCACAACTACTTCTTCGGCCGCGCACTGGACCTGGTGCGCCCCGGCGGGCTGGTGTGCTTCATCACCACCAGCTACACGATGGATGCGCTGGACGACGCGGCACGCCAGTACATCGGTGCGCAGGCCCACCTGCTGGGTGCCATCCGGCTGCCGAAAGGCGCCTTCGTCGGCATCGCGTCCACCGACGTGCAGACCGACATCCTGTTCCTGCGCAAGCGGGAGCCGGGGGAAGCGGTCGGCGACGAGTGGCTGAAGCTGTCCATCGTGCCCGAGGCCCTGCGCCATCCGCACTGCCACGAACGGTATCTGCGGATCAATGCCTGGTACGCCAGTCACCCGGAATTCTGCATCGGCAGCATCCGGGCCGAGAGCAACGGCTACGAAGCCGTGCCCACCGCCGTGTTCGAGGGCGACCTGGTCGCAGCTCTGCCTGAGCGAATCAAGCTGCTGCCGACCGATGTGTACCGGGCGGCGGTTGCCAACAAGAGCGCTGGCATCCCCAAGGTGCCATCCAGCACCGGCGCCAGGCCTGGAAGCTACCGCCTGCACCATGGGCGGGTGCACCGGGTCGAGGGTGCCGAG